>Ga0134126_10000812_pt1 | contig 39432 bp, 48 predicted proteins | sample KB31752_FD_96881 | JGI IMG/M metagenome (GOLD analysis project Ga0134126, IMG submission 96881) | Terrestrial soil microbial communities with excess Nitrogen fertilizer from Kellogg Biological Station, Michigan, USA - KB3-175-2 | ecosystem: Environmental > Terrestrial > Soil > Unclassified ...
GTCAGCGCCTTAACAGCACACCGCAAGACGCGACGCTACGCGTGACCAAACGCAAGCACTACGGCGCCCGTGACCAGCAAATTGGCCAAGGCCAGCGGCAGCATCAGCTTCCATCCCCAGGCCATTAACTGATCGAACCGTGGGCGCGGCAGCGACGCACGCAGAAGAATGAAGAAACAAAGAAAGAAAAATGTTTTGATCAGAAACCAAATCACTGGGGGCAGAACGGGGCCAAGCCAGCCGCCGAAAAAAAGGACGGCGATCATCGCGCTGATCAGCGTGATGCCCATGTACTCGCCCATGAAAAACATGCCGAATTTCATTCCCGAGTATTCCGAATGAAATCCGGCGATGAGTTCGCTCTCCGCTTCGGGAAGGTCGAACGGCAGCCGCCGCGTCTCGGCAATGCCGGCGATCAGGAACAAAATGAACCCGAGGAATTGCGGAACCACGAACCATAAGTTCTTTTGCGCGATTACGATCTCCGACAGATTGAAGGACCCGGCCAGAAGAACCACGCCCATGAGGGAAAGACCCATGAATACTTCGTAGCTCAACATCTGCGCCGCCGCGCGCAGTCCGCCCAATAATGAGTACTTGTTGTCCGATGCCCAGCCTCCCAGAACTACGCTGTAGACGCCGAGTGATGACATAGCGAGGAAAAAGAGTAATGCAATGTTCAAATCCGAGACCACCACACCCGGCGAGACGGGAATCACTGCAAAAGCAAGCAACACCGTGAGTACAACAATGGCCGGAGCAGCCACGAAAACCGCTTTGTCCGCAAACGGAGGAATCCAGTCCTCCTTCGAGAAAAGCTTGATCGCATCGGCGAGCGGCTGGAACAAGCCAAACGGGCCGACGCGATTCGGGCCGTACCGGTCTTGCCAAAGCGCGAGCAAGCGCCGCTCGACCCAAATCAGGATGGCAGCAAGGTTCAGCACGACGAAAAGGATGCCGATGATGGCTATGATCGGATAATAGGTGGTCGTCACGTGCATTTTGAAACTCCGCTCCGCGCAGGCAAGTCCGTCATCCATCGATCGCGCAAACCGACTGGAATACCGGCGACTCCTGAAGGCAACGAGGCGATGATTTTGAGCTTCAGTCGCAAGGGCGAGCCATCGATTCGCAACTCCATGTCGTCGCCAGTCGTTGCGCCCAGTTCGCGCGCGTCCTCTTCGCTCAAAGCCAAATAGGGTTGTGGCGCCAGTTCGGCAATCGCAGGAGCGAAATTGCTCGTTTCCTCCGATCCGAAGGCATGATGAAGCGGCACAATGAGCCATTCGCCGGGTCTTCGTTCGAAAGCGGGCGGAATCGCGGCGAAATATTTCGCGGAGCCTTCGCGCGCCGGTTCGATCAAACGTTTACCTGGATCTCCTCCCTCCAACTCGGCCGCGATCTCGCTCTGGAATTTATTGACGGCTTGAATCGAGTTCCAACCGGGCGTCCAGAAAAAAGGGATCAGCGCGGAGGGCGGTTGCGCGGACGCTCCCTCCATGGTGAATGACAGGGGCGAATCCGAATCCTCGGGAGGCTTGGGCTCACTCACGTCGATGCCGGCATGGATCGACGTTCGGCCGCTGTAGCGGTGCGGCTCGCGCGGTACCTTCTCGCCCGACATGCGAAAGCCGGAAAGCGGCGCGGCCTCGGCAACAGGGTCAAGACCGGGAATCGACTGGGCCATCGATAGAATGATGTCGTCGAGTTCGCGCCATACGGGCTCGCCGTCGTCTCGCAAGAGCGCCACCAGCCACGACCAGCTTTCCTCGATTTCCGCTGCCGCCGGCAAGACTCGAAAAAAACGCTGCGCACGCGCCTCATTATTAACGAACGTTCCACTCGACTCGGCGAATGTGCCTGTGGGCAGGACGACCTCGGCGCGTTCGGTGGTCTCGTTTTCGAGGCAATCGAGAACGGTCGCGTGACGAACTGAGGTAAAGAACGCCTCCACCTGATCGCGGGGCGCCCGGCGAAACAGATCGTTTTCCAGCACAATTGCAGTTTCAATCGAGCCGCTTTTCGCGACGCTAAAAGCGCTGCCGAGGCTTGCGCCGCCCAGCAACGCAAGACCCGCGCTGTCGGCTTCCGGCATGGTAAACGTCAATGATGCGTGTTTTCCTGAGCGGCACAAAGCAGCAGCGATATTCGCCGCCCCTTGAATGATCGCTTCGCTGGCGCATCCAGAGCCCGAAACGATGAGCGGCCTCTGTGAATTGGCGAGCGCTTTTGCAATCTGTTGCGCTAACGAGCGAACAGCGGAAGACAGGTCGTTGACGCCGGGTGCTGCCGAATCGATTTCGTGTGCGATCGCGAATCCTAGCCGGGCAATGTCGTCCGGCGCCGCTCGATAGGTCTGGGTGGCGAGATCGTCGAGCCGAGTCGCGTTCATCGAAGCGACAAAAAAAGGGCCATGTTGGTCCTGCAACAATTCGCGTACCGCATGGTCCTGCCAGAGCGGGATGCGCAAACGCTTCGCATGTTCCAGAGGTTCCTGCCGGGCTGCCTGCCGAAGGCTCAGCGCGAGCCGGGGGGCCGTGTTCAGGACATCTTCGCCCAGAATCAAAACGGCGTCGCACGATTCGGTTTCGCGCATGGAAGGAGTGCGCGCGGGCCCGTTCCGAAGGATTTCCAGCATCGATAAGGCCAGACGCGAGTCGTTGTCCGACATTCCCGAATAGAAATGGTCCGCGCCAACCAAGGTTCGCAACGCGAAATTTGCCTCAAGAGAGGCCCGCGGCGATCCGATCCCTATGACGCGGCGGCCTGCGAGCAAATCGCGCACATGCTCGAGCGCTTGTGCTTTGGTTGCTTGCTGCCTCTTGCCGCTTAGCTGAATTCGAGGAGCTCGAATCCTGCGCTCGCTATTTGCGAATTCATAGCCGTATCGGCCTCGATCACAAAGAAAATAGCCGTTCACGGCGCCGTTGTATCGGTTGACGATGCGGCGTACTAGGCCGTAACGCGCGCCCACGGTCGTATTGCAGCCGAGTCCGCAGTGGACACAAACGGAGGGCGCCATCGTCAGATCCCACTTCCGCGTGTAGTGTCGCTTCAGCGTCTTGTCCGTAAAGACTCCGGTGGGACACACCTCCACGAGGTTTCCGGCAAACTCGTTTTCAAGCACGCCATCTTCTTTACGGCCGAAGTAAACGACATCCCGCAGCTTGAAAGAGTTAAAGTCGCTGCCGCCTGCGTATTCTCGGTAAAAACGTACGCAGCGGTAGCACTGAATGCAGCGATTCATCTCGTGATTGAGGAACGGACCCAAATACTGGTTGCGAAACGTTCGTTTCGGGAATCGGTACGACCGATAATCGTGTCCCGTCATCACCGTCATATCTTGCAAATGGCACTCGCCGCCTTCGTCGCACACTGGGCAATCGTGCGGGTGGTTCTCCATCAGGCCCTCGATAACGCCCGCGCGGAATTTGCGAGCGTCCGCATCGGCAATCGAGACTCGCATTCCCTTAGCGATTGGCGTCATACAGGCCATTACCAAGCGGCCTCTTGTATCGTTCTCGTTCGAGAAGACCTTCACCGCGCATTGCCGGCAAGCGCCCACCGATCCCATGGCCGGATGCCAGCAGAAGTAGGGCAGGTCGAGGCGCAAAGACAGGCAGACGTCTAGAAGATTGCGCTCAACGTCGACTTCATGGGACTTATTTTCGATGTAGATCGTCGCTTGCGCCATCTTCTATCTCCACGGGCAGCGCTTCTCGCGGATGTGACGCTCGAAATCTTCGCGGAAGTATTTGATCCCGCTTTGTAAAGGCTCTACCGCTCCGGGTGCGAGTGCGCAAAAGGTGTTGCCGGGAGCACAGAACCAGGACTGGTATTCAAGCTTTTCAATATCACCATCTTTTCCCTGGCCATCTTCCATGGCCTTCAGGATGCGCGCTGCGAATCGGAGTCCGCTCCAGCACGGCGTGCACCAGCCGCAAGACTCCTGCGCGAAAAACTGTTCCAGATTCCAGCACATCCCCACAGGGCAAGTCTGATCGTCGAGAACGATCATCGTGCCGGTTCCGAGGCGGCTGCCGACTTTCTGCACCTCATCGAAATCGAGGGCAACGTCCAGATGCTGCTCCGTCAAAAAATCCGTGGACGCTCCTCCCGGCAAAACGCCTCGAAATTTTACGCCGTCGCACATTCCCCCCGCGTGCTCTTCCAGAATCTCGCGCATGGGCGTTCCCATCGGGAGTTCCCAGAGTCCCGGCCGCTTCACTTTGCCGCTGGCGCCGTAGAGCTTGGTTCCGCCGCTCTTCGTAAAGCTGAGTCCTTTGAACCATTCCGCGCCGTTCGCCACAATATGGTGCACATTACAAAGCGTTTCCACGTTTTGCACGATCGTGGGCTTCCCCCATAGCCCGGAAACCTGTGGATACGGCGGCTTGGACCGAGGGTTCGCGCGCTTTCCTTCAAGTGCGTTTAGGAGACCGGTTTCTTCTCCGCACATATAGCGGCCGGCGCTCAGATGAAGAAACAACTCAAGATTTCGGCCTGAGCCAAAAATATTCTTGCCGAGAAAGTGGCAGGAGTAAGCCGCGTGAATGGCTTTTTCGAGGCGCTGCGCTGACAACGCGTATTCGCCGCGCAGGAAAATGTAGGCGATATCCGCTTCGATGGCGAGAGCTGCAACGATCATCCCCTCGATCAGTTGATGGGGATCTCCTTCCAGCAGCAATCGATCCTTAAACGTGCCGGGCTCCATCTCGTCCGCGTTGCAAACCAGATATTTGGGATGCGGAGCGTCCTTCCCCATTGGCACAAAGCTCCATTTCGCGCCTGTCGGGAAGCCGGCGCCGCCACGCCCGCGAAGATTCGATTGCTTCACAATATCGGCGATTTCTGCCGGTGCCATCCGCAACGCCTTCCGAGCCGCTTGGTAGCCGCCTGAGGCCTCGTACGCCTTCAGGTCCGGCGCGTCCCCATCGGCACGCATGTTTTTAGTAAGCGGCGTTTCCCTGGCCGGCGTCATTTGTACTTGTCCAAAATGCCTTCGAGATTTTGCGGCGTAAGATCGCGATGCAGATCGCTATCGACCATCATGACCGGAGCATGATCGCAGGCCCCCAGGCAGACGATCGGGAGGAACGTGAAGCGGCTGTCCAGAGTGGTCTCGCCCGGCTGAACTGCTAGTTTGCCGCGCAATTCCTCTCGGATGCGCTCGTAGCCCATGATCCAACAACTTACGCTATCGCAAAGCAGGATCACATGCCGGCCGACGGGCTTTCGATAAATCAGGTTATAGAAGGTAGCAACACCATCTAGATCGTCCAGCGACATTTCCAGGAATTCCGCGAGGTCGCACAGGTTTTCATCGGAAACCCACCCGCGATGGCGCTGCACGATTTTCATGGCATCGATGCATACGGACTTCTTGTCCGGATAATGGGCCATCTCAGCCAGAATTTCCCTTTGCTCCTCGGCGCTCAACAAGAGATCACTCCTCAGCGATCGATATCTGCAAGAACATAATCAAGGCTGCCTAGAATCGCGAGCAGGTCTGGGATCATCAATCCTCGGCACAGCAACGGAAGCGTCTGCATATGCGGAAACGACGGCGTGCGGATCCGTGTCCGATAGGAAACCGTGCTGCCGTCGCTCACCAGGTAATAGCCGTTGTTTCCTTTCGTGCCCTCAATTGCTCCCAAAGCTTCGCCGGCCGGCGGCACCGGCCCCCAACTCACGCTCAGAAAATGCGTGATCAGCGTTTCGATATCGTGCATCGTCCGCTCCTTAAGCGGCGGCGCCGAGAGCGGCTGCAGGGACGTGTACGGGCCGGACGGCATGTTGTGGATGCACTGGTCGATAATGCGCAGGCTCTGGCGCATCTCCTCGACGCGGACCACTGCCCGGTCATAGCAGTCGCCGTGTGTGGCTATTGGAATCTCGAAATCGAACTGCTCGTAGCCGGAGTATGGCTGCTTTTTGCGAAAGTCCCATTCGAACCCGCAGGCACGCAGATTCGGGCCGGTGACACCCCAATCGATCGCTTCGTCCAGAGCATAGGCACCCACGCCCTTCGTACGCGCTTGGAAAATGCGGTTCTGCATCACTTCATAGTCGTACTCTTTCAAGCGCGGAGGTAAATACGCGACGAACTCGCGCATCAGCTTGTCCCAGCCTTCCGGCAAGTCCTGAGCAACCCCGCCGATGCGAAACCAATTCGGGTGCATGCGCGCACCGCAGATCGCTTCGATAATGAAAAAGGCCTTCTCGCGGTCATTAAACGTGTAAAAGACAGGCGACATTTGCCCGAGGTCCTGCGCGAACGTTCCATACCAGACAAGATGGCTGATGATCCGGAAAAGCTCGCAGAGCATGACCCGGATCACTTGTGCGCGGGGAGGCACCGTGATTCCCGCGAGTCGCTCGAAGGCGGTCAGATACGCGAGGTTGTTCATCACGCCGCCCAGATAATCGATGCGATCCGTATACGGAATGTAGGTGTGCCAACTTTGGCGCTCACCCATCTTCTCGGCGCCGCGATGATGGAAGCCGATCTCGGGCACCGCATCGACGATCTGCTCGCCATCCAGCTGCAATACGATCCTCAGGACGCCATGCGTTCCAGGATGCTGCGGACCCACATTCAGGAAAATGAAATCGGAATCTTCGCTGGCGCGCTTCATGCCCCACTCTTCGGGGCGAAAACGCAGTGCCTCCTGTTCCCGATCCTCCTTCTCCGGCGGCAATTGAAACGGTCCCATTTCGGTGGCGCGCGCGGGATGCTCTTTGCGCAGCGGATGCCCAGCCCACGTTTTGGGCATAAGAATGCGCGTCAAGTGCGGATGGCCATCGACCACAATGCCGAACATGTCCCACAGCTCCCGCTCGTACCAATTGGCCGATGGCCAGATGTGCGTGATCGTAGGGATTCGAAGATCGCTCTGGGTTAACCCGACCTTGAGGCGAATGTATTCGTTGCGGTTGAAAGAAAAGAGGTGATACACGACCGTGAAATCGCTCGCAGGCTGTCCGTTGCGATGCACGCGCATCCGCTCGTCGATCGCTGAGAGGTCGTAGAGCATGCGGTAAGGGCTGTCGCTTCCGTTTTTCAAACGAAACAAAACATCGCAAATCCGGTCTCGCGCAACCCAAAACGTCGGGATGCCGTCCTGCGGATGCTCTGTCGTGATGATCGCTCCGGCAGGGCTCCCTTGCAGTACCTCTGGGATTGGTGCGGTAGCATTCATAGAGAGTCGGAAATTGTCATCAAATTGTATTCGGTGGACGAAGGATCGTCTCTTTCTGCCGCTCTGGTCGCTTCAAATCCCGCTCGGAGGGCAAAGCAGGTCGCTCAACACGCTGGTCGCCAACCACCCAACTCAACGGTCGTTTCTCGGTTCCGACCGCTTTTTGCAAGAGAAGCAGTCCCTGCATGAAGGCGTCGGGACGCGGAGGACATCCGGGAACGTAAACGTCCACCGGCAGAAACTTATCCACCCCTTGAACCACGCTGTAGATGTCGTACATTCCTCCGGAATTCGCGCAGGATCCCATTGAGATCACCCAGCGTGGCTCCATCATCTGCTCGTAAAGACGCTGGACCACAGGCGCCATCTTGATGAAAACAGTTCCGGCGATCACAATCAGGTCCGCCTCGCGCGGAGTGCCGCGAATGACCTCCGCTCCGAATCGAGCGACGTCGTACTTGCTCGTGATGCTTGTTGCTAACTCAACGAAACAGCAGGACAGCCCGAAGTTGAAGGGCCAAATCGAGTTCTTGCGTCCCCAGGCGATCAGGTCTTGTAGCCGCGAGAGAACCAATGTGCGGCGCAGCGCCTCTTCAAAGGGTTGCCGCTCCTGTCCAGAAGAGGCCGCTGCCTCTTGCGGCCTTGTGACTGACCAGTTCATGACCGGGATCCTCCGATCGCCGTGCGCTTCCTTTGCGATGTCCAGTCGAGCGCCCCGATGCGCCATAGATAGCCCAGCGCGATAACCAAGATACCCACGAACACTAGCACCTCGAAGTAGCCGTGCCACCCTAATTCGCGGACCGCTACAGCCCAGGCAAAAAGAAAGATGGCTTCCAAATCGAAAATGACGAAAAACATCGCGATCATGTAAAACTTCGCGGAGAGGCGGACGTGCGCCGATCCTTCGGAAACGATTCCCGATTCAAACGGCGATCCGGTGGCGCGATCGTGGTGCCGTTGCCCGAGGAGGTAAGAGAGAACCAGCATGGCTGCCGTCAGCAAGACGATTGCCGCGAAATAAACGCCAATGGGCCAATACGCTTCGCGCAAAGTGCAACTCCCATGCCCGCCGCGGCGGGCTAACGTGCCTCGCTCATTTCACCGTGTTCGGACCAGCCGGTGGTTAGCTTCGTTGCAGGATTCAGACGCTCCTTCTTGAATCAAGTTCGACTGCTCGCCCACTCACCGCACGCTGGTTTTCCAGTTGCTGACTGTGCGAACCAGCTCTCTGGCCATATTTCGGAATCGAACCTGAAAGCCTGCGCCGTTCTCAGAATCCATCGCGGCGAATTGTTCATAAACGTTATCCTGGTCGTCCGGCGATAAGAATTTGTTTGCGATGGGAAACACCAAATGATCTTCATTCCACGTATGAAGCGCGTAGAAAGATGCTAGGCGGCGCAGTGACCGCGCTACTGCACTCGCTCCTCCCTTTTCACCTGCCCGATACGCAGATACGGAGTCGATCAGGTCCGCAAACAGTGCTTGCCCTTGCAGATGCTCATTGCGCGGCAAGTCCAGCGGGCAACCGTTGACCGGCACTCCTTTCTTTTCGAGGGCCGTGAAGAGAATCGTTTCTTCTTTTCGGATATGCGCTCCTTCCACGAAAACTCGAAAGAACTCGACAAACTGATCCAGAACGTCCGGCTCGATGCTTCTTCCACGGTCCAATTCATCGGCAACCACTGCCATGCATGTCAGCACTTCTAAGATGAGGCTGTGCTCCCGCTCTAAAGTTGAAGTTGCCATCGTGTCGAGTGTTATGGGCATTGTTTGTGCCTCCTTCCTCCTATATCACGTCGCGATCTGCTTTTGATATCCAGACTTCCCCCCTCCTTCCACTGCCGTTCAAGCGGCAGTTTTCTTCTTTCCCGTCTGCGCCCCGAGATATTCCTTGAGCGCGACTGCATTGTTGTGCTCTTCGTCATGCGAACTAAAGAGCAGGGTTACACTTCCTCGATGCGCTGCCTTCAACAGGGGCGTCCATGCGTCTCGATTCCGATCGAGTTCCGAGAAATACCGACGGCGAAACTCGTCCCATTTTTTGGGATCGTGGCTGAACCATTTCCTCAGTTCATGGCTCGGACCGGCATCTTTGAGCCAAGCATCGAGCCGCAAGGAAGCCTTCTTCACGCCCCGCGGCCACAATCTTTCAATCAAGAATCGCGATCCGTCGTTCGAATCTGGCGGGTCGTAAACTCTTTTTAGCCGAATCATGGATTTTTCTCCTGTCTAACGGTGTCGACCTGTCGCGAGTCGACCGACTGGCTGCTTTTTTCGCGTGCGCGCTTCTCGCCCTTTCTTTGGGCAGTTCATCCTCAGTGATAGAGCCCGGCGCTTTGCTTTCCGGTCACGATCTCCATTTTTTGCTCATACAAGATGATCCGGTTGATCTGCGGGTAACCTGGCTCGAAGGTCCATTCCGCCTCGCCGTATTTCGCCATCAATCGATCGAAGAACCATGTCTTTTTCTCACGATCCTCCACGATTCGGACGCCGCCAAAGACGATCACGCTCGCGTAAACCAGAGCCGAATTGCATGCGTAGGGTTTACCACGATGGACGGCATTCATCTCGCCGACTTCGACGCAAATCCGAGGATTATGCTGCACGTTCGTTAAGAAGTGACCTTGATGATCCCCCGTGTGCAAATAAAGGATGTCCCCGTCCTCGTAGACATATACGAGTGGCACAACGTACGGCCAGCCGAGCGCATCGACCGTGCCGACGTGAGCTACCTTGTGCGCCCGTAAAAACTGCTTCGCATCATTGTCAGACATGAGCCGCTTGGCCCGATACATCTGGCCGCGCATATCCGTGACACCGTAAGGAGCCAGTGCCACCTTCCTCTCTCCCTCTTGGCCCAGCTGAGCGAAGCCACCTTTGGAGCGTTCCTCTTCTATCGGACACATTTCGCTCCCTCCGCTACCGCCTCCTCAAATTCCCGACATAAAGATTCTTGTTCTCGGAAAACTCCCCTAAAACAGATGGTAGTCATTGCGGTTGATGGGCATCTTACACCCCGCACAGCAACGCAATCGTGCTTGCCGATTGCTTTCACCGCACAGCCAAGCGGCTTTACAACGTTCATGAACGCGTCCGCAATGTCCGAGACAAGGTCCTCTTGAACTACCGGTCGCGCTGCGAGTGCGTGAACGAGCCTCGGAATCTTGGATACGCCAACGATGCGACCATTCGGAACGTAGCCAAAATGCATCTTCCCGCCGTACACGAGAAGATGATGAGGGCACAACGAGTAGAAATCGATGGACGAGACCGCCACAAGATCGGCAGATTTCGAGTTGAAGGTTTTCAAGATGGCTGCGGGTTTGACCACGCGGCCTTGCGTAAATTCGCGATAAAAGCGGGCCACACGTTTCGGTGTTTCACGTAGGTGCTGATCGTCTATATCAAGGCCCAGTTCCTGCAGAAGTAGCCGAATGATGTTCTCCAGCCGATCCGGCTCGCCATTTCTGGCGACCTCTGGCAGCTTGGGGTTATTCACGCTCTCGAAAAACTCCGTAACGTGAAGATTCTCAATCGGGGGCACCTGATTGCCGTTTCCGTTATTCATATTCTTTCCCTGACAAGTCGCCGATCATCCTTTGTAGGTCACGACTCGTCCCCAAAGGCTTGCCGTGCCCCAAATGCCCGCGCGCAAACATTCGAGCTGCACGATCTGACTGTGATCGACGAACAGGTTCACCTCCGGGCCGTAGTTCTTGATGTACCACGCAAACACTTCGGGATCAGCGGCTTCAAACATCACCTTGTCGAGACCAATCGCATTGATGATCTTTGCGGGAACATCTGTTCTCCAGGACTTTACGTTCTCCGTGATCCCTTCTGATTCGATCATGATCATGTAGGCGCCTGCCGCGAGAAATCGTTTGGCCAGCAGGATTGGCCATTCAGGGTCTCGCGTTCCCTCCGCTTCGAGTTCTTCGGCCTTTGTCGCGCCGCCTGCGCCGAACTGGATGCCTACTTCGGGCTTCGCTTTCAGCCCGCTCTTCTGAACCTTTTCGACGACGCGCAACCAATCGTCGGCCGGCAACGTGATAAAACCGCTCGAAACCTCGATAATGTCAAAACCTAGCGTCTTGCACTCCTCGATATACCGATCAACGGCCTCGGGGCCTTGGGTTAAGACATGTTCGATAAATCCTCCTGTCGAGACGAGGACGTTGTGCTCGTGGCAGAGAGCCACAATTTCAGAGAGCGCCTTCCGTGGCATGAGACTGAACGATCCTCCCGCAAACTTGAGAGCATCCACATAGGCACCCATGGTTTCGAAGATGTCTTCCAAGTGTCTTTTGCCGAGAGGCGTATAGTAGGGTCCTCGTATTTCCGTAACTCCCCGAGAGCGCGGCTTAGTGCCCCGCCGATTTCGCCGCAGGAAGGGAAAAGCTCCGTCATCCTCACGACCCTCGCCTGGAACGGACATTCCCCCTCCTTGACTCACGCGGCAGGTTTCGCGCCGGCACCACGCACGGTCTGGATCTTGTGCAAAAGTCCCGTCAGATCTCTTACTTGAATTGACTCCAGATTTCTCACGCCATCGACAACGGAACGTTGTGTAGAAGCGGATGTAAAGGGCGCCGCGAGACGTTGGAACTTCTCCCGCGCGGCTTCCCAGGTCATCGGTTGCGTTACAAAGCCGGGATATTCAGAAAGCTCTTTGCTCAGTACCCGCCCGTCCCTCAGCGTGACAATGAGCCGGCAAGGCATTTCTTTAGGGAAACGGTTCGAAAAAGCGTCCACCGCATGGACAGAGACTTTGTGCAGAAGCCCCTGCACATCCTGGCGCATGATTCTCTCCGGCTCGTATTGCTCCGGCATTACTTGGCCGTCTAAGAGAGCGACACTGACCAGGTAGGGGAGACTATGGTCTGCTTCCTCCTTCGTGCTGACGAAACTCTTGTCGCCTTCTTCGCCCCCGCCGATGATGTGGTACGCCACATCGAATGTCTCGATATCCAGGCGTTCGATTTCGCCAGGGTCGAATTTCTCCTCGGTCTTTAGCCGCAGTGCGCATTCGATTGCGGTTTGCGAGTGGATTTCGGCATTGTATTTCTTAAGAATCGTGCTGTTTACGCGCTCAAGGCCCTCTTTTGACCAATCAAGCTGGAAGCACCCCGCGATGGCGTCCATGAACCCCTTTTCACCCTCGAAGACTTCGAGCGGCCCAGTAATGCCGCGCATAGCGAGGAACGTGGCGAGTGTGCAGCCAGCCGCCGTGTTCGCGTAGGCCAACCCTTTCCAGTTCGACAGTTTCCCCGTCCGAGTCACGCGAAGCGCGTTGAATGCCGTGCCGCAGATGCCGATTGCATTTGCAGTCTGACTCGAACTGAGCCCCAGCGCTTTGGCGACCCCAGCCGCCACGGCGTAAGATCCTTGAGTTGTGTGGTCAAATCCGGCGGCGCGGACAGGGGCCACATCGCTCAACCGGCATTGCACTTGATAAGCGACTGCCAGAGCGACAAGAAAATCAGTTCCCGAGCGATCTGAGTACTCGGCCGCTGCCAATACCGGGGCCAAGTTATCGCTGGGATGGCACGTTTCTCCCTTGGCCAAGTAGCTGTCATTAAAGTCCAAATACCGGACCAAGGCACCGTTGTAGAATGCAGCACGGTCGGCGGCGACTCGACCTCCTCCAATTAAGGAGCATGGGCCGTCCGAGTCCGAAACCTGCTCACGAAGTTTCCTTACGGGCTCTCCGTCCAATGCGTCAATCGCGCAACCCAAAGAATCCAGCACACGAATCTTAAGTTGATCGCGCTCGGTATTCGTTAAATCATCGAACACTCTTTCGGTCACGAAAGCGGCAAGCTGTTCTGCGCAAGTCACACTCGCCTCGACTTGTTCCAAGCGTTCAGCGCTTTGGGCACATCGTTCGCCATCTACTGCGGGTTTATCGTGCGACGCTTGAGAAGTTACGACAATGGGCTTTTCATACTGTCGATTCAAACGCATGTAACCCTTCCGTGATGAAGAGCGACTGTCAGTCCGGGCACCTGCGAGTTCCAGCCCCTACTCGTAAGAACCATCCCAAAAATGACACCTCAGGGATTGATCCAACGGCTGCAAATCCCCGTTTGAGGCATGGTCTGAAAACGCTATCCAACCGAGGCTGCCGCTTGCGCCTTGGCGCTCGCCGGGCTGACCTTCGGTATCGTCACGATCAGCACCTCGTCCTTGAGGACTGCCGTGACGCGGGATGGGTCGATTTCCGCTGGCAGATCGTGCACTCGAAAGATTCTTTGGGGTCTAGGCTCAGTCTGCGTTTTTTGGCCGTCCCAATAGCTCACTTCGACTTCTTTTTCCCCGTTAACCATCAATCTACCGGGTTCGACACTGACCTGCAGTTGACTCGCCTCGTATGAACTTGGAATTTCCGCGCGGAGAACGATTACTTCTTTGGATTCTCTAAGATCGTGTCTGCACCAATGGACAACTTCGCCTTCGGCCTTGAGCCAATCATCAACATCTTTCCCAGCTGTCATTCCTCTTTTCTCGTAAAGCTCGTACGCGCGTTGGGCAATCAGTCCCCTTATTTGGTTCAGGCGGTCCACAAGGACTTCTGCCGGAACGATCGTCACAGCCTCGCCATTGTCGGCTTGGCTCCGCGAATTCTTCTTCATTGCAACCGCTCCTTTCTTGTTTTAGAAGCGCTCCACACTTGCCACTTCTCGGTCTTTATCGTCAGGTGTAGCTCGCCCGGAGCACAATGGGTCGTTTGTCACCTGGTCTGAGAGAAGCGTCATCGTCGCCTTCTGGCAACTCGCCATATTTCAGTCGCATTTGTTCGGCCACACGGAGTTCCGCAACCATCCATGTTGCCTTGCTTATTTCGGCAGCAGTTGACTGCCCTGGTAAAAGGCATGCGCGCTTCTTTCCTTAGTGGAAACTCGCACCGGTGCGGAAACAGACAGAAATTGATGAACAACGGAGAATGCGGCGCGGCCCTCGGAAAGGACCCAGCCAATTCCGAGGTCAAGCATATAGTCGAGCGCGATGAAGGCCCCAATGGCCAGCGCCGCGATTAGGAACATCGCAGCGAAGAGCAGATATGCGGCAAGAATTTGCCGGACTGAAAAACTCGCCAAAGACGCCAAGAACGTTGCAGCGCACGTCCAACGACGTATGCGCTTCGACTGCACGCAATGGCTACTCAGGACGGTCAAAAAGGGAGTAAATGTGTGAAGCTGGCGCCAGATCTTGCGGAAAATCCAGGCGCTCCTTGCGATAGCCCTGTCGGTTGCGCTCCCCACGGTCTCATTCCTTCCTGCGCCTCGTTGGCTGCCCCGGCAACCAAACTAGCGCGTCGTGTGCTGATGTTTTTCTTCGTGCATCCACAACTACTCTTTATCCGTTCGGGTCATCAGGACAATGAGCCGTTCATACCTTCAACAAGAATGATCGTCATTCGCGTGAAAAGGCTCTACGGTGACATCGGAAACCGACCGAGTGTCGGAACGGTTCCGCCGGGAGAGAAACTGCAAGCTATTTTGGTCTAAACAAGTTTTCGTTGGATTGCGTGGGTGACGGCCTCAAGGCGGTTGTGCGTATGCAGCTTCTGATTGATGTGGTGGAGATGATTTCGCGGAGTCTGAAGCGTGATACCCAGTTTGCGCGCGATTTCTGTCGAATTCTTCCCCACGGAAAACATATGCAGAATCTCTTTCTCTTGCTCCGAGAGCGGAGAGATGGGGTCTGGTCGCCCGACTACATCCGGGATGGAAGAGAGTTGCCGCGAAAGAGAAGTCATCTTGCGCAGAAGCTCTTCCTCTCTCCTCTGTTGGGTAATATCATTGGCGACATGTATGATCAGGCGGCGTCCGTGGTTTTGAGAATTTCCGTACACGATGATACCGACACTGATCCAAAGGCGGCGCCCTGAACGGGTCTTCACTTCCAAATCAAAACGAGGTATTTCGGCGTGCTTTTCTACGCATTCTCGAATGCTGCACTGTTCGCCGCAAACCTGAGTCCCCAGCGTACTTCGTCCCTGCAGGAGGTCGTGACAACTCTTACCCGAGCGCTTCCGCACGAGTGTAACCGAACAGCTTTTCAGCCGCCTTATTCCACGAGCAGATTCCGCCCTGTTCATTTACCGCAAAAACGACATCGGAAGTCTGTTCAAAGAGATCGAAGAGCTCCTGCTCAAGCATGCCAACGCTCCGAATTCAAAAAACGGGTGCGTAAATCTTACGCCGCCGATAATTCACCGTGCAAGGTTCACCTTCACACCAGCGGAGATCCCACCACTCTGCATAACCGCGATATCTCATGGTTCATAGTCACCTCGGGGGAGATTCAACTGTGGACTCGCGGATGAACCAGCGGCTTGCGGTCTCTGCCAATCCCAGCCCAGTGATGATGATCACGCAGATTTCCTGAAATTCAAGGTTCTGCTCGTTCAACAAGGCTCTATACCTTTCGATAGCCCTTCTGGCGCCCGTCTGTGCCGGCGGAATGTCATGCATATCGCAAGGCTGAAAACTTGATTCATCTGGAGTGAGCTCAAAGGATGCTGACCGCCACGATTTCTAGCACCAATGGGAATAAAAAATATTCGACCGAAGTTATATCGACTCGCCCCCCAGTTGTTGGAGAAAAATACGGACGCAACGGAGAATTGTCTGCCGGCCAGAATCCCAATAGCATGCGCGCCGATCATCCGAATCTCAAAAATCCCAGCCGCAGGGCCGCAATGCTGGCAACAGTGCCAGGCCTAGGGACAAAGGAAGGATAGACTGATGACTGAGCACGAGATGCTAACGGCGCAATTGTTGGAGGCGCAAGACGAGGAGAGGCGGCGCTTGGCCACAGAACTTCACGATACGACCGCACAACAAATAAGTGTCGCAATTATGGATTTGGATTTGATTGCGAAGGAAGCAAAGGCACTGAGCCCCGAAGCTCGTGGCGCCGTATCAGAATGCGCTGCCCTGATGAATCAGGCCCTTCGGGAGGTGCGAACCTTGTCGTATGCGCTGCATCCACCCTTCTTGGACGAGTTTGGCACTGTTGCAGCCATCCGCGCTTTTTGCGATGGTTTTTCCAGACGGAGTGGAATTCAGATCAGCTCAGAAATTCCGTCCAATATACCTCGAATGTCCAAAGCTTGGGAAATGGCCTTGTTTCACGTAGTACAGGAGGGTCTCACAAATGTTCGCCGACATTCGCGGAGTTCTATGGCTAGAGTTTGCGTCTATTTAAACGGTGGCAGGGCGATAGTGCGAGTAGAGAACGAGACCTCTGGATTTACGCCGTTGGCCGCAACGGGCCTAGATCCAACGAAACTTGGCGTGGGACTCGGCGGGATGCGAGAACGCCTCGCAATGTTTGGCGGTCATGTTTCCCTTTACTCCCATGCTGATCGTACTATCCTTGAAGCCATGTTGCCTTTCGCTCGTACAGCCGCCGGAGTGTGATTCCGAATTCGTCGCCAATCCGTTTTCTTTCCACCCGCTCGGACCGTCAATTGGCTGAATGCCGGGCAGTACATCTCGTTCGGAAGCGCTCGTTTTGTGGCGTACGTGACGGCCGGGAAAGCGGGGGGCTTGGCCGCTCTAGGTAACAGTGGCTAGCCGCTCCGAGTCCGAATTCTTCCTCCTCCGAACGCTCGACGCCATGCGTTCTTTTTCCTTACGGAGTCGGCTCGAAAGTACCAATCAGGCTAGTACTGGAGGTTCATGGTGCCTGTGTGGAACTGTAGGGTACTGTCCTCTGATCATGAAGAGAACCGTGATTTGGCTCACTGCGGAGCAGACAGCCGAGCTGGCAAAAATGTCCAGGCGGACGGCGGCGCCTATCTCAGCTCTGGTGCGCAAGGCGGTAACGCAATTCCTTCGCAAAGGGCGAAAGAACCGCCGCCAGCGAAAAACGCTCTAGCTTGTTCGACGATCCGCGCTTCCTGAATCGCAATAGTTCGAGAACCGCTCCCGCACCACAGTGTCAGTCGGAACTCCTCTCTCCGATGAGCCTTTTTGAAAGAGAAAAGGCTTACGCTCCGCTGCTTGTAATCCCGAGCAGTACGTATGTGTTCTTGTGTTTTCTTCAGCAGTGTTATAGTGCCCTATAGTGCACTATGCGTCGACCAGCAACCATCCAATCACTTTAACCATACCTTAGAAAAGTTCGAGAGCCATCGCTCCGCGAAAGAGACCCGGCCATGGTGAAGGCTCATCATCCAGTTAGAATTGTTATCGCCGATGACTATTCAGTTGTTCGAGAAGGGTTAATCGCAATTATTCAAAGTCGGTCAGGAATGACAGTTAGCGGCCAATGCGGTACGTGGCCGATAGCCGTGAAGCAGGTCCTGCACCTTCGCCCCGATATCGTACTCAGCGACCTCCACATGCCCGGAGGCGACGCACCAGCTAGCATCGCGACGATCCGTACCAAGTTTAGCGAGGCAAGAATTATCGTATTAGCTGATTCAGATACGGATGAAGAGGTTTACCAATGTATTCGAGCTGGTGCGCGAGGTTACGTGCTAAAGGCACAGAGTGATCGAGAGAATCTGTTTCAATGTATCGACAGCGTTTTGATGGGCCACGTGTGGATCCATCCATCAGCAGCGACCAGGCTGGCAGAACGAATGAACGCGCCGGTGTTGACGAAGCGCGAAAAGGAAATCATCCAGATGATGGTCGCTGGAAGGTCCAACAAGGAGATCGGGAATTCGCTTAACGTAACGGAAGGCACGGTAAAGGTTCATCTCAACCATGTTTTTGCGAAACTCGGCGTGTCGAGTCGGGTCGCTGCCTTGGCGGCAGCAGTTCAACATGGATTGGCGACCCTCCCGCCGCCTGTGCCGCTCGCTTCGAACCGTAACAAGAGGGCCGGGTAGACAACCTGATTGGAGAGCTGCCGTAGGCCACACCGGCGTCGAGGCATCGGGCCAGCTCAGGCCGAAACTTCACAGAATCAGTGATGGATGTTTTGTGCTGAGGTACAAATCGTTCATTGAGATGCACCGTCGCTCGATCTCATTGTAGAGCTGCGGAAGTGATGAACGGTCTCGGGAAACGCACAGGCGGAGGTCTATGTCATGCCAATCTATCAGACGAAGCTCGAGAATCGCTGCGAGGTCGCCGAGAGGACGATGGCTTTTTATCTGGAAAAGCCGCCCGGTTTTCAGTTCAAACCGGGGCAGTACGTCGATCTGACGCTGATTGATCCTCCGGAAATGGATTCGTCGGGAGCGGTGAGGACGTTTTCCATTGCCAGCGCTCCGTACGAGAACAATCTTGTTGTTGCCACCCGTATGCGCGATAGCGCGTTCAAACGAGTGATGGCGAAGTTGCCCGTGGGTACCGACCTGAAATTCGAGGGGCCTATGGGTTCCTTCACTCTTCACAAGAATCCTTCGAAGGCGGCGGTCTTCTTGGCTGGGGGCATCGGAATTACCCCATTCCGAAGCATTCTCCGTCAGGCGAATCATGAGAAATCGCCGCTCCTTCTTTATCTGTTTTACTCCAACCGGCGGCCCGAGGATGCCGCTTTTTTGGACGAATTGCAGGAACTCTCGAAAGCAAACTCCCGTTTCATCTTCATTCCGTCGATGAGCGAGATGGAACGATCCAAGAAAGAATGGGCTGGCGAGCGAGGCCTCATTAACTGGGAGATGTTATCCAAACACTTCTGTGAATTGAAGGGACCTATATACTACGTCGCGGGGCCTCCCGCCATGGTCGCCGCGATGCAGCAGGTCTTAACAAAGGCTGGCATCGACGACGACATTCGCGCAGAAGAATTTGGCGGTTATTAGCTCGGTCAATCAGTCTTTAACTCCGTCGGAGACGAACTGAATATGACGAAATCGTTCAAGCGGGGCGATCACGTATCGTGGAATTCCGAAGCAGGCAGAGTTCGTGGTGTCATTCTCAAAAAAGTCACTGCGGATCTCCGGATCAAAGGCTACGTACATCATGCCACGAAAAGCGAACCACAATTCCTCATCCGCAGCGACAAAACAGACCACATCGCGATTCATAAACCGCGAGCTCTGCGGCTTCTGAAATCAACACCACCGGGAAAACCCAGAAAGAAAACGAAACCCTGAGTAGATCGCTGGCTGCGGTACACCCGAGCCAGGATGACAATTTTATATTTCAATTCCGAACGCGCGGAGACTGGTGGATGACTTCTCAAGCACCCAGAGGCGAGGTGGAGCAAGGCGGCATCGTGCCGAATGCGGTCGTTCTAGACCTCTATCGCAAGATGTTAACGGTCGCTTACGTGGAAGAGAGGTTGAAGATCTTCGACCGGCTCGGAAAAGTCAGTTTTCACGCCTCCGCACGCGGCCATGAAAAACTCCAGATCGGCATGACCCTTCTACTGAAGCCGCGGCACGACTGGTTTTTTACCTACTATCGCGAGAAAGGCGTCGCCATCGGGCTGGGCATGCCCCTCAATGATGTTTTTCTGGGGATGCTGAGCAGACAAGGCGACCCGAACTCGCTAGGGCGGAACATGCCGGAACACTGGTCTTCACGCGAACTGCGGCTCGTTGCCCAAACGGCGGCAACCGGAACGCAATTCCTTCCCGCAGTGGGAATGGCGCGTGCCGTTCGGCGGAACGGAGCGGATGAAATCGTTTATGTTTCTTCGGGCGAAGGAGCGACGAGCGAGGGCGAATTCTTTGAGGCCTTGAACTGGGCCAATCGAGAGCGACTACCCGTGCTGTTCGTCATCCAAAACAACGGCTACGCGATCAGCGTCCCTCAAGAGGTCCAGACCCGATCCGAGGTTCACCGCATCGCTCAGGGGTTCGGAATTCCAAGCTATGCGATCGATGGCACGTGGTTCGAACCCATGTATCAGATGATACCGCCCGTCATCGAGGAGATGCGCAAAGGGGGTGGACCTGCCCTCATCGAAGGCCAAGTGATCCGCATGGAGTCGCATTCCTCTTCCGACGACCAGAAGAAGTATCGCAGCCAAGAAGAACTGGACCAGATGGTCGAGCGCGATCCCATCCACCAGACCGAACAGTACCTGCTCCGACATCGGATTCTGACTCACGAGCAAATCCACCAGATGCGCAGCGAAACCAAGGCCGAAGTAGACCGGGCGGCAGACCTCGCCGATCAGGAGCCTCCGCCAAAAACCGACGACGTTCTTGCCCACGTCTACGCCACACCTTCTTCCGACCTCTCTACAGAGACACGACCCCCGGAATATGTTTCCGAGGAGACGATCAGCTTCATCGAGGCGATAAACCGCGGCCTGCGTGAAGAAATGGAATTGAATCCGAAGATTGTTATGTGGGGTGAAGACATTGCCGATCCCAAGGGCGGCGTATTTGGTGTCACGCGAGGACTCAGCGCTTTATATCCTGGTCGCGTCGGCAACAGCCCCTTAGCCGAAGCAAGCATCGTCGGTGTGGCCGGAGGCATGGCCATCGCCGGGTACAAGCCAATCGTGGAGATCCAATTTGCAGATTATATGTGGCCAGCATTCATGCAAATTCGGGATGAAGTGCCAACCGTGCGCTGGCGCAGCCAAGGCGTATGGACCTGTCCGGTCGTCATTCGCATCCCCGTGGGCGGTCACATTAAAGGCGGTCCGTGGCATTCCGCCTGCGTTGAAGCTTTCCTAGCTCATATACCCGGCTGGTCCGTCGTTTTCCCAAGTTCAGCCGAAGATGCCAAGGGTCTGATTAAGTCGGCTGCCCGATCAGAGGATCCTGTCATCTTTCTTGAGCACAAACACCTATACCGCCGAGTGGAATCGCGAAGCCGAGAGACCGTGGGTGATTACGCTATCCCGTTCGGCCGCGGGCGGATTCGTTGGGAAGGTAGCGACGCCACGATTGTGACTTGGGGTGCTACCGTTTACCAAGCGCTCGAAGTTGCGAAACGAAAAGAGGCAGAAGGCGTCTCGCTCGAAGTTGTCGATATTCGATCGATCGTCCCTCTGGACGAGAAACTTATATACGACAGCGTCAAAAAGACAAGCCGCGTCCTGGTGCTGCATGAAGACAGTCTCACACAAGGGTTCGGCGCGGAAATCTCTGCCCGCATCGTAGAAAACTGTTTTGAGTATTTAGACGCTCCACTCATACGAGTGGCCGCAAAAGACAGTTTTGTGCCTTCGTCGACGGTTCTGGAGGATGCGGTCCTTCCCTCGCTTGACGATGTGCGCATGGCGGTCGAAAAACTTATAGCCTACTAGGTAGGGATTCGCATGCGTCTCGACGCCAAATCGACCGCGCCGACCGATACCTTGAGCCTTTCCGCCTTTTTAGGTTAGGCCGCCAGACAACGTTGTCTGCCGCGTATTGAGGAAGTCATGGAACCGTCCGATGATTTCATGCTGCGCTGCATCGAACTCGGCCGCGCCGCAGAACAGAAAGGCGACACACCTATTGGATCAATCGTCGTCCGTGAAGGTCGAGTAATTGGAGAGGGCATTGAATCCGTCAAGGTGAGCATGGATTTCACGGCGCATGCGGAAATCCAGGCCATCCGCGCCGCCTGTCGCAGTCTCAAGTCATTCGATCTACGCGGATGTTCACTCTACACGACGGCCGAGCCCTGTTGGATGTGCTCCTATGCCATCCGGAGGACGGGTATCGGTCACGTAGTGATCGGCGCACCGGTACCTCATGTCGGTGGCGTGACGTCGCGGCATTCGATTCTGACCGATCCAAACATCACAGGCTGGCCGGAACCGCCAACAATAACTTGGAGCAATCTGCGCGCGGAATGCGAGAACCTGATGCAGAAACGAAAAATCGAGTGAATTGGGCTGTTCCGCTACTGACATCTCATCGAGTTTACTCGGGGACCATACCGCGACATACCTTCCGTTCCGCGCCGCACACTCCCGCGCGACCACAGCCCACCCACTTTTCACGAGGATTCCAATCGAAAGCAACCACCCGGAAGCGAATGTAAGAGCCGCACTTGCCGCGCATCAAGCGACGCGCCTGAAGCCGTCCTAAGATTTCGCCGCAATAGTAAACGCCCTGCCTTTTTCGCCAACCTGGAAAATTAGGAGCTTAGCGGGTTTCGTTTTGCTCAAATTCCTCAGCATCTTGTGGACGTGCATCGCTGGTTCGTAAAAATAGTCGCCAGGGCCATATCGTTTTGGCGGATTTGGTTCCACTTGGTTTTCGATCCCGCCCTCCAAAATGTACGCGAACACCGGCCCGATATGCTCGTGCGGCTGCGAGACCGTGCCCGGCCTCACCTCCAGCGTGATCACGCTCACCTCGGGATTAGGAATATCTCCGAGAGGCTCCTGCATCAATGTTTTTACCGGCGACATCCCGTGCATCTGACTTTGGTCTCCACCCTGCGTGCCTGCGGACTGTGCATCAGCTAGTCCAGCAGTCCCTCCCGCGACCAAAACCGCTAATGCTGCTGCTAGGCTGCCGTTCATCTCGCGACGAGTCATCATGGCGAAATTCCTCCTTCGAAGAATTCTTGCGCGAATTTTTCTTGGCCCTCCACCAAAGCTTGTATCTTACGCCCTGGCAGCACGCCTGCCGCACCGGGACCGTCATCGCGTCGCGCTCGTCTCCGAGCGCCGCGTGGCTCCCTAAGGCTCGCGGGGCTTCCCCGGCACGTATAACTCCCATCTTCGGATGGAATTCCGACCACGCGAACCAGAACTCCGGCTCCATGATGAGTTGTTTCAAATGCGTGCCCTTCAGCCGACCGGCCACACGCTCGCCGTAAGCCGTCCAAGTCGAATGCGTCGTCGCATCCATCAGCCGATTCGCCTCGGCATCTGCCGCCCGGAATCGCAGCCCTTTCCCATTCGCTTCGGCGATGAACGCGGTTGTGGTATCGGACGCCGGCTGGTGCACGATCAGCACCGGCTCCGCACCCACTCGATCATTCACCACGAGCACTTTATTGAGCACGCTGATCGGATATGCTTTCACACCGCCGCCGGTTTCCAGTCCCACCACAGTGTCGCGCGGCCGAGCCGCTTATCGTCGCCGAACGTGCGGCGCAGGCCCAGCCATGCCGGAAACGCCCTGATTAATAATCGCGTTCTCCGCCGGCATCCGCTCCGCGTAACCCAGCAGGGGCTTCAGCACTTGGGTGTCTGGATGTTGTTTTCGCCATTCATTCCAAGTGGTCTCTAGGAAAGGATAGAGCAGCAAATGCGTGCCCTTGAGCGGGCCGGAAATCGCTTCGAGCGAGGATTGTTGCCACTTACTACCGGTTTCCCGATCCTTGAACACTTCGTTGCTGCCGATCAGGCCGGCGGTATCGAGAACGAGCGGCTTGCCGTTTGCTTCGGCCCTGAACACCAGGGCCGTGTTGCAGTACCCTCACCAGGTGACTGCGATTGGGCCATCTGCCGTAGTGTCCTGTACCACGCCATGCTGCGCCAGAATCGATGCGGCGTATGCCTTCGCTGTCTTTCCATCCGTCGCGCCCAACACGATGTCCTTGGGCCTCATAAAGCTCGCCTGCGCTACGGAAACAAATCGAGGATGATCGATCGTCGTGTACGGCAGATCGGGTGCCTTTGATCCCTTGTCCTGCGCCCGTGCTGTCATCGCCCCAACGCCGAGCACTGCTACCAAAGCTACCGCCAGCGGAATAATTGCGATTCGCTGCGGTAAAGCAAATCCTCCACTCTCATATCGCATAAGCCTCCTTACGGTTCGCCATTTCAAGAAATGGAGGTCCTCGAAGGATTCTGGATGTGGTGCGCTGCGATCCACGCCGTTCTCACGCGTCGCGACTCTGTACTGAAGTTGTGGCAGACCGCTCGGTCGTGGGATCCCCAGCGACGCTATTTCGCGTCGTTCATAGCGGCGATTGATATTACCGAATGAGCGTAAGCGCCACCCGCTCGCATTTCGGCTGCAACCCAGATCGCCTCCATGATTTCCTGAGGAGATGCCCCATGCTTCAACGCTGCTTTAGTATGGCCCTTGATGCAATAGGGGCATTGTGTGATATGAGCCGCTGCGACGGCAATAAGCTGCTTCGTCTTCGCAGGGAGTGCCCCGTCCGCGAATACGAGTTTGCTGAATGCATGGAATGCGGCCTGGATATCGGGCGCGAGTTCCTGCCGCTTGTGAACAAGTTCCTCGGTCGGAGGCGGATACATCAAATCCGGCATGCTTTGTTCTCCTTCTATTGTTTACGGTTTTTCTCCGCGCGTATGATGCTCAAAAATCTCGGTTCTCCCACGGCTCGGCATTATCCGTTCCGGTTATTCGACGGCCCACACACAGAACCCCTTCCCGTGACGAAGAAGCTCTTCTGACAAGTCCTGGCTGAACAACTCATGAAGCCACGAAACCGATTGACGACCGACGACAACCGTACGGCACTGGCATTCTTTAGCCATCTCGAGCATCACCTCAGCGGTCTTTGGGCCTTCCCCGGGCTCGCAGAACAAACTCTGCAATGCCTTAGCGGAAACTCCCGCCTTCCGTAAAATGGCGACTGATTTGTCCAGATCCTTTTGGCCCGCCTTCTTCGCGGATTCTATCCAGCGATTCTGTTCAACCTTCAGGTCGCGTTCCAATTGGATTTCTTTCGAAGGGTCCTCGGAACCGCCGTGTTCCAACAGTTCTGGCGGCAGCGGGCGCAAAACATGAACGAGGCAAATGTGAAAGCCTTTTCGCCGTCCCACGAACTTACCAACATACTCGACTGCACGCCTCGATGCGTCCGAATCGTCAAGAGCGACGAGGATCCTGGTGTCTAGCATCCTGCTGCCTCGCGATCTCACCAAATCCCAAACCGATCTCCGCAATCTCTACCATAGCGTGAAACAATATCCTCTACTGCAGATGCGTTTATATTCAATGGGTAGCCTGTCCTAGCGGAGATTACGCGTATCACTTCACAACCCGAGAACGCATCGGCACGACCGCAAAAAAACTTGACGGTCGGTGGACCACCACATTGCATGAGTTGCAGACCTGCGAATCGAAACTCTGCGACTTCGTACGTGGGTCTCTCAAAAAGTGCCTGTACTTGTGCCCTATCCACGTCAGTTAACACAGCATGAATGATTAAAAGGTTTGCGATCACGAGCTATTTGCAGATGCAACGATTTGCTCGCCGAATCCGTGACTGCCTTCCGTATTTTCTGTTGAATCATTTCTGGCGAGTCGGTCAAACGAATCACCTCACTCGCTGAATGCGCCGATTTTGACACCTTCCTACCGATCCGTAATTCTCGCGCCCGTTTGAGGAATCGCAGTCGCCGATGCTCCGCCAGATAACCCAAAGCAGCGCGACGCGGGCACAACGCAGGTTGATTGGGCGTGAGATCCACCAGCGCCTGGATCTCCCAACTCCAGCTTATACCTCTTCAACCTGCGCCTCGCTCCGGCTTGCCATTTACCGACTGTTTATAGCTCCGTTTGGAGAACAGAGAATCCAGGCTCAAAGGAAAAGCAACCATAGAAGCCAAGAGAAACGAAGCAGCAGACGCAGTGAAGACGGAGTAGTCGAGCGGCGCTTTGATTCCCAGCCCGAAAGTCATACCGAGCGCAAACGCCAGCGTTAGCAACCCGCTCAAGAAGGCGACGATCCGCGTGCGAAAGCCCAGAATGAGAGCGAGCCCAAAAATAATCTCGCAGACTGTTGCAATCCAACCAATTGCTGGAATCCAACTGCCAGGAAACCAGGGGTTGAGCTTCGCGGCATACAGAAGGAAATTATGGAAATTGCCCCAGGCGACGTGTGGCGCTCCCGGGCGTCCCCAGATTCCGCATCGGTCGGCAACCGCGGATAGAAAGGCTGTGCCAAGGGCAAACCTGAGATAAACCGTCGCATAACCGGACCATCGCGCAATATCCGGTTTCGGAGTCGGAGCAAGAACATTGGAGTTCGGCCCCTGGTTACCAGTAGAAATTAGCATCGTTATTTCTCCTCATTGCGCCATGGCCGATTTCGCGTCGCTAAATGCGCGATGGACTACTCTCTTTGGCTCCTCCCCTGAGAATTGCCAAGGAGCTAGGCAAATCCCTTCATACTCAATCTGAGTAAGACTTTGGTCCAATAGAACGCAAGCGTAGCAATTTTGAACGGCAGTGGCCTGGGTTAGAGTGTGGCTGCGGCTTTTCTTGCGCTGCGAGGATCCAGTGCTTTTGCTCTGCGTTCGCCATCCAATCTCTCTTCCTCTTCAGGATTCTCAGCGCCTCCATATTGAATCAATGATGCGAAAATCTCTGACAGTGTATGAAGAAGACAAACCTTGACCCCCTTCGTGCCCCTAAAACGGCACGAACCATGCGCATGTGCTCTTCAGCCTCAATCAACATCCCTTCTGCCGAGCGGATCACAACCCTCATACAGTGGTAGAATCGCGCAAAGCGATGCATTAATGGTCCATTTGTACTCGCAATCGATACAGCCATCATGAACTAGGCTTGGCAGTTTCCAGAGCTGGAAGATGAGGCGAGAAGAAACAATTCGCTTCCTTCGGGGGAAGCCTCGGATAAGCATGCTGATACGGTATTCCGGCCAGCCCTTACGTTCCACCCGTCTGAATAGCAGAATCGCCATTCGTGCGGAGAATCAAGATGAGTACGGCCAACAATCGAAGCGGCAATTGGCAAGCGGCAGGTGAGGTTGGAACAGCCCCAGTCTCACGAGAATCGATACTCTGCACCGATGAGTTGAACGTCCGCCCCTCGCGGGCGCCGGACTACAAGACGGAAAACCGAGCTCTAGTTGCGTTGGCCAAGGCACTCGCGGACTCGCCGCAGACCATTCTGCAGATACTGGCCGACACGATCCTGGAGGTCTTTCAGTGTGACTCGGCCGGGTTAAGTCTGCTAACGACGAACGATGGCGGCAAACACTTCTACTGGCCCGCAATTGCCGGTCAGTGGAAACCGTACATCGGCAGCGGCACGCCACGCGACTTCGGCCCCTGTGGTGACGTGCTGGATAGCAACTGTGCGCTGATGTTCAGACATTTCGAAAAGTTTTATACCTATTTGCCTCCGGTCGAGGAGTGCCTCCTGGTTCCGTTTTATGTCGACGGAAAGGCGGTGGGCACAATTTGGGCAATTAGCGAGGGCCATCGCCGCAAGTTCGATGCCGAAGACATGCGACAACTTGTTAGCTTGGGGCGGTTTGCATCGACGGCTTATCAGGCCGTGACATTATTGAAAGCCAAGGCTCAACTCGCGGCCATCGTTGAGTCATCGGATGCTGCCATCATAAGCACAGACCTCAACGGCATCATTTTAAGCTGGAATTCCGGAGCCGAAAGACTTTTTGGGTACGCAGCCGACGAAGTCGTCGGCCAGTCGGTCACAATGCTTATTCCCCTTGATCGGGTCGATGAAGAGCCCAGTATTCTGGAGCGCATCCGTCGGGGTGAGCACGCCCGATATGAAACGGTTCGCCACCGCAAAGACGGGACACTGTTGGACATCTCCTTGACGCTCTCGCCCATCATCGATGCGTCCGGGAAGGCTGTGGGAGCGTCGAAAATTGCTCGTGACATCGCCGAACGCAAGCGGGCGGAGGAGGCGCTCAGATTGAGTCATATCAGCCTCGAACACCTCGTCGAGCAGCGTACAAGTTCGCTACTTGCGACCCAAGTTGAACTGGCTCGTGTCGCTCGAGTGGCAATCATCGGCGAATTGACGGCGTCAATCGCGCATGAAATCAATCAGCCTCTCGCTGGAATCGTAGCCAACGCGGACGCTTGCTTGGCATGGCTATCTACACCACAACAAAATCTCGACGAGGCCAAAAAGGCAGCTGGCAGTATGATTTTGGCAGCGACGCGAGCTTCAGAGGTAATCGCCAGAATTCGTTCGCTCATCACAAAAGCGGCTCCGGAGAGGCTGAAATTAAATATCAACGAAGTCATTGAAGAAGCGCTCGTCCTTGCTCGCACTGAGGCGATGAATAATAACGTCTCGGTGGTGACTGAACTCGCATCCGATCTGCCCATAGTGCTTGGCGACCGAATCCAATTGCAACAGGTGATTCTAAATCTCGCGTTGAATGGCATCGCAGCCATGTCCAGCATTCACGACCGTCCACGCCGCCTGCTGATTCGGTCGCAAACACAGGATGCAGATCGAGTTCTTGTTGCAGTCCAAGACTCCGGGATCGGAATGAGACCAGATGTTATGGCCCGACTCTTCGAACCGTTCTTTACGACGAAATCTCAGGGGATAGGCATGGGACTGCCCATCAGCCGCTCAATAATTGAAGGGCACGGTGGCCGCTTGTGGGCGGAATCAACCCTTTCTCAAGGTTCGACATTTCAATTCACGCTGCCAACCCAAGCTTGTGGTGTCGCATGAAAGAGGCTGATCCAATTGTATTTGTGGTCGATGATGACCCATTGATCCGAGATGGACTCCGAAGTCTCATCAAGTCCGTGGGCCTTCGCGTAGAGACGTTCGGCTCGTCGCGCGAATTCATGCAGCGGAGGCCTTCCGATGCACCAAGCTGTCTCGTGCTCGATGTGCGGCTCCCAGGCTTGAGCGGGCTTGATCTTCAACGCGAACTGAACGAGTCCGAGTTCCAAATTCCCATCATATTCATGACTGGCCACGGCGATATCCCCATGTCTGTGCGAGCCATGAAAAATGGAGCGCAGGAATTTTTGACTAAGCCTGTTCGCGGTCAAGACCTGCTGGACGCCGTTCAACAAGCAATTGCGCGCGATCGGGCGGCGCGGCGGGAACGCGCCAAGATGGCAGATCTTCGTATGCGTTTCGATTCGCTAACTCCTCGTGAAAGGGAGGTACTGGATCTCATCGTGGCGGGCCTTCTGAACAAGCAGATCGCCGGCGAATTGAACATCGAAGAAGTCACCATCAAAAGCCATCGTGCGCACATCATGCGAAAGACACACGCCGAGTCCCTGGCTCATTTGGTTCGAATGAACGAGGAACTCAAGATCCTTCGCCGGTAGTACGTGTCTCCTCCTAAAGCAGGATAGCCCCCGTTCATGCGGAGTGCTAGGCTCTCCTCGTGAATGTATGGATGTCTCAAGCAGCGGTCGAAAGAAGCCAATTGACTAACAACGTATCCAAGACCGACCTCGTCGTCATCGTTGACGATGATGAGTTAGTGCGGCAGGCGCTAGAGAGTTTAGTGAAAGCAGCGGGGTTTACGACCGAGGTATTTGGCTCGGCCGAGGACTTTTTGGATTCGATTCCGATGAATCGCACCACATGCTTGATCCTCGATGTGCGTCTACCCGGCATGAGCGGGATCGAACTCCAGAGACGGTTGCGCGCCAAGCATAGCGGAATTCCAATCATCTTTGTCACTGCACATGGGGATGCCTCTACGCGTGATCGGGCAATAGAGGATGGCGCGGCGGGATTCTTGAATAAACCGGTGCGACAGCAAACATTACTGGATGCCATCGACGCAGCCCTTAAACGCGGCCAACCCGGTGAATCGCCGTGTTGAATCGCATCAGTGGAGACGACATCTTTGTGCATACCTGGCGGGATCAACGTCATCAGTTGCGCCCCTACCGGTCGTGAAACGACCGTGGGTGACCCCTTCGCTCTCGTAGTGAGCGAATCGTCGCAATGGTTAAATTCATAAAAGGAGATCGGCGGTGCTGGAGCTTGAGCTATTCACCCTCCTAGAGGGAACCTCAGACGCGGCTTTCTCTGTAACCGATGGGGGCGAGGTTTGTTCCTGGAATAAGAGCGCAGAGAAGCTGTTTGGTTACACTGCCGCCGAAGCCATCGGAAAGACCTGCAAAGATCTCTTTCAAGGACGCGGAGCTCTCGGTACTGAAGTCTGTGGCGACAATTGCAGCGTTAGGGATTGTGCCGCAAAGCACTTAGACATCCCGGACTTCGACCTGGAAGTTAAGATTCGTTCGGGACGGCGCATGTGGGTGAATGTTTCTATCCTACGGTTTGAAAACTCCCGCAATCATCGGCGTTTGATCGTTCACTTTGCTCGCGATGTTTCTGACAGAAAGAAAAACGAAAACCTACTCCGTAAAATGATGGACGTCTCGCGTCAGCTGATAGCCATACCAGACGTCGTAATGAGGCCCGAACCAATGCCTACTCTTTCAGAGCATGAAAGAGAGATCCTGCGATTGTTCTCGTGCGGCAAAAACGCGGGACACATTGCACGCACTCTCGGGATCACTCCGCAAACTTTGCGCAATCACCTGCACCATATCAACCAAAAGCTCCACACCCACAATCGCTTGGAAGCCGTCACCCACGCCATGCAAAGACAGCTACTTTAACTCCTCGCATCGAGTTGAGCGGCGAAGATCCACCTGGAATCAATTCCGAGGTGAGTTAACGAATCCACGTCCGCCAGAGCACAATCCAAACAGCTCAGGAACTCAAAACAAGGTTGGTACAACAAACGAGGGCGCGTCAGACCCACGTTGCCCAGGTGTTACAGCCGTTTTCTCCCAGGTTATAAACGACTCATTGCCAGAAATTCAGCTCAGTTCAAAGATGGACCCATTGTCGCCCCCCTAATTTGGGTCGAGGCATAAGCAAGGCAGTACTGGCTACTGTTGGCGGAAGAGGGACCTGAGCAAGCGGCTGTTCGGCAGGATGTCGCACAAAATAGCGGCCCTGCCATTTTGAACCGGAGGGAAATGAACATGGCAACTATAGCTCGAGCGGAAAGCATATCTGTAGCGGACCCAGAATATCAGGCGTATCAAATTCTCCGTATCGCGTTCACAGTGGCCCCTATTCTCTTTGGATTGGATAAGTTCTTCAATCTCATGGTGGATTGGGAGAAGTATGTGGCTCCGTGGTTCGTTCGAATTATTGGCAATGCTCACACATTCATGCTTGGTGTGGGCATTATAGAAATCGTCGCTGGCCTATTGGTGGCTTTCAAGCCGCGCTGGGGAGCCTACATTGTGGCTCTCTGGCTCTTGGGGATCATCTTCAACCTCCTCACGTATTCAGGTTTCTACGATATCGCGTTACGCGATTTCGGCCTATTGCTTGCTGCGTTGGCGCTTGGTCGATTGTCGGTGCGTTACAGTGCGGTGTAGAACGACGTTTGTTTTTCAATACAACTTGGCAACGGCTTTAAGAAGCCCTTGAGGATCTCAGGTGGAGGAGGATCAAGCCGTGAGCACAGTATCTGCTGATGGGTTGCGTGAAGGCAGTAAAAACAAAGTGGACTTCGAGGCCATCTGGGTGATGGCGGCTAGGGCGGGCTATGTCTTGGCTTTTGAGGAGCTTGTGAATCGTAATGCGGACAGGATATACCGGCTCGCCTTCAATATCACGCAGAACCAGAACGATGCCGAGCATTTATTGCAGGAAACCTTCATCAACGCGCATGAGCGCCTCCGCGAGTTTAGGTGTGGCTCGCCCTTCGTCAGTTGGCTGATGCGCATTTGCATAAAGACAGCACTCCAGAATTGTGGGAAGAGATCTCTCAGCGGAGCCGGCCTCGACGAGCCCAAGGAATCCGCAAGTGACTTTATGTCGAAAGGAATGACCCACTGGGGAGATTGCCCTGAACAACGTTACACGAAAACCCAGCTCAATCGAATCCTCTCGGAAGCAATCGGCAAGCTCAGTTCAATGGACCGGATCGTATTTCTGCTGCGCGACGTCGAAAGCTTCTCGACCGCGGATATTGCGGATTTGCTCGGACTCTCCGTTTTGGAAACAAGGTCGCGTCTACTCCGAGCACGCCTAAATGTACGTGAACACCTGAATTGCTACTTTAGCTTACACACCTCCGCCGAAGCAATTTGCGGAAGCTCAGCGGAAGCGGAGCACGTGGGACGTGCCATGGCAATTGCCTAGACAGCCGTCGCGTGAGGTCGTTACATCTTGGAAATGAGTCTGGGCTTTCGGGTCGTTGAGGATCTTGCATATTCGATTCTCAGGTATCTGACTACCACATGAACGCTGAACGAGACAAATGTAAAAGCCTTTCGCCGGCCCAACAAATCTAGCAACATACTCGACTGCACGTTCAGGCTTCTACGTACAGCAGTTATCAATAGCTGTTTGCGTAACGTTGCTAGGATCGATTTCTCGCTCGCTCGGCACCCTCACACAGCAAATCGCTTCGGCTTTGGGGTCTTACGCACAGGCCTTGAGGTCATACCAGCCGTACCAAGGGGTCGCTGGCTGAAGGCGTTCGTTCACCATGGATATATTCCTCACACCCTCATCAGCAAGCCAGCGCTTCAAAGTCTCCAGCCCGCTTTTCTTGTAGACAGCGATGCCGTCCTTCCACGTCGCACGACCACAAAGTACCCCGCTGAATTTCACACCTGCCTCGGCAGCGAGTTCGAGTGATTCAGTGAACTGTGCGTTGCCCACACCGCCGGATAGATAGATAAACGGCTTAGTTGCAGCGGATGCTACGTCGCGGAAAAGATCCAGCGCTTGGTTTCGGTCGAATGCCCTCTGCCCCGAGAAAGCTCTTGTCCCCGCAACAAAAGACGAGTTAACGGGCACTTCCACCTTCAAAATGTCGACCGCATAAAAGGGTTTTGTGAACTCAGCGATGGTCGCTTTAACGATTTCTGGCTTGCGGAGTGCATACTCATACCCCTTTTCATCCTTACCCTCTTCGTATCCGACCAGTTCAAGAAAGAAAGGAATATCGTTTGCCTGACATTCGCTCCCGATTCGCTCGATCCAGGCTTGCTTCCTGTCGTTAATTTGGGACTCAATCGGACTGTAGTAAAGCAGAACTTTTACACAATCGGCACCTGTTTCCTTCAGTCGCCTGACCGACCAATGATGCAGCAGCCCGGGAAGGCGTCCCGGACCTGATGTGTCGTAACCCGTCCGCTCATAAGCCAGCAAAAGGCCGGCGTTCGCAGCCCGCTGTTTCGCAGCGGGGAGTCCCCACTCGGGATCCAGCAGAACGGCGCTCGCGTGAGGTGTCAGGATCTCGGTTACGGCTCTTTTGAACTCCTCGAGTTGCTGATCGCCTGCAGTTTCACCAAGCGCCCTTTTCAATGAACCTCGCTGGTCCATGGCAACCGCCGCAATTACACCCTGCCGATTGGAAACAGCCTTCAGACCTACGAGCTTCCCTTGCGTCAGCGTCATAGCCCACCTCTGATCAGCTTTCCATGTGCGTATACTGTGGGGGCCGACAATTCAACGCAATGAACACCTCGTCCTATCAGGGATTACGTCCATAACAGCAAGGAGGCGTCCGCTCCCGCCAGCCAGTGACGTTCATTGGTCAAAACTCATAGCGCCGGCGATGCCGCCCCTGGATTCGTTTGTTAAAACCTTAGCATCCAGCAACGTTACGAAATCGGTGAATCCGTTGTCGCCTGATCTTTAAAGTGGCCTAATCGATTTCACAAGAATCCTCAGGCATCCGAACGATCAAAACCGAACATGAGGCGTGACGAGAAACACCGTCCGACACACTGCCCATTAGGAATCGTTTCAGCCCGGTCCGACCGTGCGAGCCGAGAACGATCAGGTTCGGGCGCCATGTTCTGGCAAACTCGAGAATCACATCCTGAATAATATTGTCGCCGAGATGCGTCACGCTTGTCTCCACCTGAAAACCCGCCGAGCGGAGCATTCGGGCAGCATGCTGTACCCATTCTTCCGCGATGTTTAACAGATCCTGATGCTTCTCAGTGTCTACGGAGAGCGCCTCCATTACGTGTAAAACGAACACCTCCGCATCTTGCGCCCGGATCAGCGATGCAATTGCCTGGGTGGCTGCTTCCGAGTACTTGGAATGATCGATCGCCAACAATATCCTCATCGTTTTCCTGCTTTTATGTACTGGGGAGACGCAGAATCCCGCAACTGCAATCAATCGGATGGCTTCTTGAGCACGTGGCCTGGCGGGGCCAAATCATTTTCGCCCGTGGGTTCATGGTGTAGGGTCTCAGGCAACCTGCTCAACGCAATGACCTCGGCAGTATTGAGACCGGGTTCTGGCAAGAGTTCCAAATGGTCGAGCCACTTAATACTCGTGAAGCATTCCCCACCCGAAACAATAAGCCGAACTGGCCCGCCGTGCTCACGAGGGATGGGATTCTCGTCTAGACGGATTGCGAGCAGCGCCTGCCCAACACGCTCCAGAGACAAGGGGAGACTGAAACGCCTTGCGCTCGCTTGCACATAACGAGCCTCGGAAAGGGGCTCCGCCAATGAAAGCGCGTCTTTCAGCAAGACGCCGCCCCATCGGACTCTGGGAACGGTCCAACCTTCCAAGCAGGTGAAATTATCGACGACTTCATGTTGGGGGAGCCGCCTCAAGTCTGCTAGGGTAAGCGCTCGGATGGTGCGGACAAGTCCATCGACGCAGACGCTATGGACTGGACCATCCCCGCTGAGAGGAAATTCGTGGATCGGTAGCTTCTTTCGATTTTTCGACTCCTCATTCATGTTTGCGATATTTAATTGCTCGAAGCCCAGACTCCACCCAAGAATCTAGCTGCGAATCATTGAGTTTGGTTCCGCCGCTTAAAAGACAGCGCGTATATCTTCGATCGAGCTTGAATCAGGGGATCCTCCGATGGCTCAATCCCGTCGACAAGATTAGCGGGGTCAAAACATAAAGTTCGTTGCATAGCATCACTGTCAGCCACCAGGCTTGTGATCGAAAGCAGCCCGAGGTCAAGTTGGGCACGGCTCTCGGGCCATGGCTGAGAAGCATTGTTGACTGCATCGCCTTCGGCAGCGAGCTGAACTACCAGGTAAAATTCGACAGGCTGTCGTTTGATACGCTTCGTCAGTTCGTCAAACAAATAGTTTGAAGACAATGATGCCGCCTTTGACGTTTCGATGTATCTCGCTCCCGCCACTGGCACAATGCGCAACCGGCCGTACCGACTCCCTCCCTCACGATTCGTGAATCGAAACGCATCTACTGCGTAATAGCATTCGGTTGCAAAACTCTCGGGCATCGGTTTGGCGGCCGTGGCGAATTGTCTCGCCCGTGGATGGTCGCGAAAGAATGCCTCTAAAGTGTTCGGCTTGGCTGTGTCGGAACCGCTCGCAATCAACGCTTGGAGGAACTGCAGAAACTCTTCGGCGGTCGCAACCGGAAAACCATTATAGGAATGTGCCACAACGTCGGTGAACGCTCGCTCCGGCAAGTGGAATCCCACAGCTAACCCACGAGGGTTGGCATTCGGGTCATTGTCAGCGATTGCCGGAATACCGGTAAAATTCGAAAACCTGACCGTAACGGGAGCACCACTCGCTTGAAAGTGAGGCGCACGACAAAATGCCGATGCGGCCGCCGTAGGCGTGAAGTGGCCCTTGCACAACATGCCCTTCGCGTGGATTGGTCGAAAGCCGGGATGTTTTCCGAATAGGATCTGAAGTGCGTCGATCAGTTGCTCATACGTGCGATCTTTTGCCGGTGAGGCACCGCTGCCACTCGCTGCCATGCTCTAAAGCCTCCTTGTATGAGTTCGGGCTACACTCCTGGCAGCATCTGGCGAAAGGCAATCCGTCTCAATAATCCGTTTGTACCCTGGAAGAATACGCCCGTCATCGCGCGGCCCCAGCGACGACTGTGACTTAAGTCCTAGGCGAATCCTTGAGAGGCCATGACGATAGTTTTTGGAGGGTGCTATGCAGAATTCTCACGTCGGAAGCGTTAATGGAAAACCGCCTTTCGCGAGCCCACAATTACTCGGCGGAGCGCAGCGCGCCGAGAAGATGCAGGGACACTGGGTCCTCGCACGCGCTGGGAAGCGAGTTTTGCGGCCGGGTGGCCTCGAACTCACCAAGCAAATGCTCGATGCGCTGGAGATCGGCCCGCTGGATCACGTTGTCGAGTTTGCTCCAGGGCTTGGTGTTACGGCTCGAATGACCCTGCGACGCAAACCCTGCGCATACTGCGGTATCGAGCGTGAACCTGCGGCGGCAGAACAGCTTCGGAGGCAACTCGATGCAAACGGAGCGACTATCGTGCTCGCCTCGGCGGAACAATCGGGACTGCCCGATTCCGCGGCGACTGTGGTGTATGGGGAGGCGCTGCTGACTATGCAGACACCGGAACAAAAGGACCGCATCATTGCAGAAGCGCGTCGGCTTCTTGTCGCCGGCGGGCGGTATGCTATTCACGAAATCTGCCTTTTGCCTAATGAGATTTCGGACGCCGTTCGCCACGAGATTCAAGCAGCGATGTCAAAGGAAATTCATGTCGGTGTCCAGCCGCTTACGCGGAAAGAGTGGACGGAATTACTCGAGCAGCACGGCTTCCGGGTAACGTGGCACTCGGAGGCTCCGATGCGCCTGCTCGAGCCGTGGCGCATCTTGCACGACGAGGGAGTGGCGGGCGCTCTGCGCTTCGCGTTTAACCTGGTCAGAAGTCCTGTGGTTCGACATCGAGTTCTAGCGATGCGGCGACTGTTCCACCGTTATGACCAACATCTGGGTTCCATCTCGCTGGTAGCGCAATGAATGTACTGATGCAGTGGCCGCACCGTTGCGACGCACCGAAGCAGCAAGCCAGAAAAGAAGGGGGCTACCCATGCCGGTTCAAATTGGCGCAAACGTTCACAGCTTCTCCGATCCCACTGGACTTCTGTCCGATTGCCACCGGCGGATTGAGATGTTTCTCGGTTCGTTGGAAGCGATCGCGAAAACCATCGACCGACCGGTGACGGAGGAAACCGCACGCGCCCTCACATCGGCCTTACGTTATTTTCGAGAGTCCGCACCGAAGCATACTGCCGATGAAGAAAAATCGCTCTTCCCACGGTTGCGCCGCGTTCACAATCCGGAGGTGCAGGCCGCCCTGGAACGCCTGGAAGAGCTCGAAAAAGACCATCGCTGGGCGACTTCCGTCCACGCTGAGGTTGAAAACCTAGGGCAACGATATCTCATGTGTGGACGACTATCAGTCGATGAAGTAGACAAATTTCGTGCTGCCATTGCCCAGCTAACCTCCATGTATCAAGAACATATCCGCGTGGAAGACAGTATGATCTTTCCAGTGGCGGCCCGCTTGCTATCTAAAGACGATCGAGCTTCCATGGCGCGGGAAATGGCGGGTCGAAGAAACGCGGCTTTCATCGTACCGATTTCTCCCGAACCTGGTCTAAAGTAAACGATTTCGGGCTAGGCGATCGACAACGCCGCACGAACTGCGCGTACAAGTCGTACTGCCGATGCTCACCTATTCGCAATCGCGTAACTGAGGTATCGTCTGATCGCCTCGCGGGCCGTTCGAGGCGGCGATACATGATTTGGCCATCAATGCGGGCACGGTCCAACTGGCGCCCTGTTTCACTAGGACATCGGAGGCGTTCGGTATTACAGCCGTGCGGTCGCCAGCCGAGGGAGGTGCCTGTTGGCGGCATCCCCGCTGGCGGCCGGGCCTAATCGGCAAGTTTCACATTTTAGCGGCGCGGCCAAAGTATCGAAGATCTGGACGTTGGTGCTGACCCGGTGAGCTTTCGCGTCAGATAGCTGAACCCCTAGATTTCACGAGCGGAGAGACACTATGTTTAAGAAGATCGCCGTCGCATATGATGAATCGCCCGAGGCGGGACGCGCTTTTCGTTCTGCGTTGGATTTAGGCAAGCTACTTGGCTCCGAGCTCCACATCATTACAGTCGTCGAAGCGCTGCCGTCATACATCGGTTATGCCTCTGCGGTGGCTCCTGACGTGCCGGGAATGCTGAAAGCTGATAGGGAGGCGTTCTATGCAGATCTTCACAGTAGGGCCAGGAAGGCAGCTGAAGAGGCCGGCGTCACTGTGTCTTCCGAACTTGTTGACGGGAACGAAATAGAGGGCTTGCTTAGTTTGGTCGGCCGATTGAGGCCCGATTTGCTAGTTGTGGGTCTTCGCTTTGAACCGGGTGGACTCAGCCAGTTTCTGGGCGGTACGGCGCATAAATTAGCTCTGCATGCAAACTGCAATATTCTGGGAATACGATAGCACCAGGCGTAGCGTCTTAAAAGACGTACGCGACCGCGACCAAACATAAGCGTCGGTTCGTTGGTAACAAGTTGCGCCGCAGCCCGGCAATTGTAAGAGGTGGGAACCATGAGCCAAGAAACCGAACAGCATTCTGCAGGCGTACTTTCCGGTGTGCGCACTCTGCTGCCCGCTTTGGAATCTCTCTACAAAGATATCCATTCTCATCCCGAACTATCGATGCAGGAAAGCCGAACAGCGGGGATTGCCGCGGAGCATCTGCGTTCCGCTGGTTACGACGTGACTACGGGCATCGGGAAGACTGGAGTTGTTGGCGTATTGAAGAACGGCGAGGGTCCAACCGTCATGCTCCGGGCGGACATGGATGCGCTGCCCGTTCGCGAGGCGACAGGTTTGCCCTATGCGAGTAACGCAACTGCCTCCGATCGCGAAGGGAAGACGGTGCCGGTAATGCATGCCTGCGGCCATGACATGCACGTGACATGGCTGATCGGAGCGGCCACTTTGTTGGTGCAACATCGAGACGCCTGGCGAGGCACGCTGATGCCTCTCTTTCAGCCCGCGGAGGAGACCGGGGAGGGCGCCCAGGCAATGATTGATGACGGGCTCTTCAAGCGCGTGCCGAAACCGGATGTGATACTTGGGCAACATGTGATGGTCGGGTCTTCAGGCGTAGTCAGCTCCCGCTCCGGCGTAATCACCTCCGCCGGAGATAGCCTGCAGATCCGAATGTTCGGCCGAGGCGCTCACGGTTCGATGCCTCAGTCCAGCATTGACCCCGTTGTCATGGCCGCGGCGACCGTCCTCCGTCTGCAAACGATCGTGTCTCGGGAAGTTGCACCAACGGATGCTGCGGTGTTGACGATCGGTTCGCTTCAAGCCGGCACAAAGGAAAATGTCATCCCTGACGAGGCCGTCATCAAGCTGAACGTCCGCACCTTCGACGAAGCCGTGCGAAAGCGGGTGCTGGCCGCGATTGAGCGGATCGTCAATGCCGAAGCCGAAGCTTCGAGGGCGCCCCAAAAACCGGAGATCACGCCGTTAGACCGCTATCCCCTTGTGAGAAATGATCCCGAGGCAACAAAGCGGATCGCAGATGCGTTTCGGAGCTATTTCCCGGCGAACCGCGTTCAGGAAACGCAGCCCACAACGGCGAGCGAAGACTTTGGCTCTTTTGGAACGAACTGGCACGTGCCCTCCGTATTTTGGTTTGTGGGCGGCACCGATCCTGAAATGTACCTCACAGCCAAAAAGGCCGGCACAGTTGCCGATATTCCCACGAATCACAATCCCCGTTTTGCACCGGTGATTCATCCGACTCTTGAGACCGGGGTCGAAGCGCTGGTCGTGGCTTCCCAAGCCTGGCTTACGGCATGACCCAA
>Ga0134126_10000813_pt1 | contig 39384 bp, 37 predicted proteins | sample KB31752_FD_96881 | JGI IMG/M metagenome (GOLD analysis project Ga0134126, IMG submission 96881) | Terrestrial soil microbial communities with excess Nitrogen fertilizer from Kellogg Biological Station, Michigan, USA - KB3-175-2 | ecosystem: Environmental > Terrestrial > Soil > Unclassified ...
CGGACGACAGTGACGGTCCAACGTGGTCGTCGCGACCTGAGCTGGAACGACAGTGACGGTCCAACATGGTCGTTGCGGGCCCGCTACCCCGAGCCGGGCGCGGCCGTCTCTCCCTGGCGCACCGGCTCCGCCGGCCGGACCGGCTACCCCGGCCGCACCGGCTCCGCCGGCCGCACCGGCTCCGCCGGCCGGACCGGCTACCCCGGCCGGACCGGCTACCCCGGAAGGCCCGGCCACCCCGGAAGGCCCGGCCACCCCGGAAGGCTCGGCCACCCCAAGCACTCCGGCCAGTCCGGCCGATGCGACCTTGCAAAGGCCCTGCGAAAACGCCCGGCGGGATGAAAGTCAGGTGGCGTGTCCGCACCGCCACCGGAAAAGAAGCCGAACGACTGGAGAAACAGCAGAATCAGGTGACCGAAAAGGTGACTTGGCCATCCTTGCTGTGATCCGGGCGAGGGTGTCGCGCGTCAATCAGATGTGAAACACACCAAGACGGCTGGGGTGTACTCAGCACTGATCGCCGCGACGGCCGCGATCACTGTCATTGCCGGGGGTACGGCTTCGGCCAGCGCGGCGTCTGCGAGTGTTAGGTCAACAGGCACGTGGGGCAACGCCCAGCGGATCAGCACGCCGCCGACGCGGCCGTTCTACGGCAGTAACCTGGGCTCCATCTCTTGCGCGCCCAAGGGTTACTGCGCGGCCCTCGGGGGCTACGTGAAGAACACGAAGGCGTTCACCGGGGTGCCCTACGTGGTCACTGAGAGCAAGGGCAAGTGGAGCAGGATCAAGGTGTTCGACCTCTCCTTGCTCAAGAAGAGCCTGCCGAGTGCCGGAGCCGACTTGGTGGCGTGCCCGTCGGCCCGCGATTGCACGGTGATCGGCGGGTACAACGACACGCTCGGGCAGTCTGCCCCGTTCACGGTGAATGAGAAGAACGGCATCTGGGGCAAGGCGCACGCGATCGCCGGCATCAACGCGGGGATCGGCGGGCCTGGCGCCGAGATCGACTCTCTGGCGTGCACCTCGGCTGGCAACTGCGTGGCCGGCGGCCAGGTCGGGAACGGGAACGGAGCCGGATCCGAGGACACTCAGCCTTTCGTGGTCAGCGAGATGAACGGCGTCTGGGGCGATGCCGAGGACTTGCCGGGGACGTCAGGCCTGGCCATCGTGGCTGGCGACGTCGACTTCATTTCCTGCACGGGCACCACCTGCCTGGGCGTCGGGACGTACTCGGTCGGCACCGACATGTCCTCGGTGACCCACCAGTACGTGGCGGTCGCGAAGAACGGCGTCTGGGGCACCGCCATGCCGATCCCCGGCCTGCCGTCCGACGAGAACTCGGTCGGTCCTTTGTCCTGTTCCCCCGGCGGCACCTGCACGGTAGTCGCTGGATCGGGTTCCGACCAGGGCCGCCCGTTCACCGTGTCGGAGAAGAACGGCACCTGGAACACCAGGCACAACAAGATACCTGGCCTGGGCGGCGCCCTCTTTTCGCTGGCCTGCCCTTCGGCCGGCGATTGCAGCGCGGACGGGGCGTTCACCGGTCCTGCCAGTCGCTTCGACCTGCCGTTCGTCGTGACCGAGCACAACGGAACCTGGAGCAAGGCCGAGCCGGTGCCTGGCGTGCTCGCGCTCAGTCATGGCAGCGACCTCTTCCAGGCCTCGTTCGCCAATCTGTCCTGCGGCGCGGCAGGGAATTGCGCGGCTATCGGCTACGTCCAGGTCAGCAAGGCCCGCTCGATCGCGTACGTGGTCAACGAGGTCGGCGGACGCTGGAATCGGGCGCACGTGGTGCCCGGCATCGCCAAGCTCGAGAAGCGAGGCCGCTCGGCAGGTAACGCGATCGCCTGCTGGTCAGCGGGCCATTGTGCTGCTGACGGCTTCTTCAGCTTCCGTGTGCCGAACACCCCGATCGCGTTTGTCCTGACTGAGCGCTAGGCCTTCTTCTCGGCGTGGCCGCCGAACTCGCTGCGCATCGCTGAGAGAGCCTTGTCGGTGAACTCGCCGAGGCCGCGTGACTCGAATCGCTGGTAGAGGGAGGCGGTGATCACCGGAGCTGGGACGCCTTCCTCTACGGCGGCGAGCACCGTCCAGCGGCCTTCGCCTGAGTCGGAGACTCGCCCGGCGAAGTCGTCAAGGTCGGGCGACTTGGCTAGAGCGCTGGCGGTGAGGTCGACCAGCCAGGAGCTGACGACGGAGCCGCGGCGCCAGACCTCGGCGACTTCGGGGACCGGGATCTCGTACTGATACATCTCGGGATCAGTCAGGGGCGTGGTCTCGGCGTCGGTCTCGACTTCGGCCAGACCCGCGTTCGCGTGCTTGATGATTGACAGGCCCTCGGCAATCGCGGCCATCATGCCGTACTCGATGCCGTTGTGCACCATCTTGACGAAGTGGCCGGCGCCGGCCTGGCCGCAGTGCAGGTAGCCGTCCTGGGCGGTGCCGCCCGGCTTGCGGCTCGGGGTGTCCTCGACATCGCCCTTGCCGGGCGCGATCGTCTTGAATATCGGGTCGAGCCGCTGCACCGCCTCGTCGTCGCCGCCGATCATCAGGCAGTAGCCGCGTTCTAGGCCCCAGACTCCGCCCGAGGTGCCGCAGTCGATGTAGTGGATACCCTTCGGCGCGAGCGTCTTCGCCCGCGCGATGTCATCGCGGTAGTAGGAGTTGCCGCCGTCAATCACTACGTCGCCTGCCTCGAGCATCGAGCACAGGTGATCGAGGGTGCGGCCGGTGATCGCGGCTGGCAGCATCAGCCACGCGGCGCGGGGCGGCTCCAGCTTGGCGACGAAGTCATCGAGGTCGCTCGCGCCGGTAGCGCCTTCGGCCACCAGATCGGCGACCGCCGCCTTGTTGACGTCGAAGACGACGCAGCTGTGGCCGTCGCGCATCAGCCTGCGTACCAGGTTCGCGCCCATCCGTCCGAGCCCGACCATGCCTAGCTGCATTGGGTGCTCCGTGCTCATTTTTCTCCTCCCCTAAGCATCCGATAGCGCCGGATGAGAGCGTTTGTTGACGAATCATGATTCAGATCGGTCTCGGCCTTGCTGGTCAGCTCTGGTGCGATCGCGGCGGCTAGCGCCTTGCCGAGCTCGACGCCCCACTGGTCGAATGAGTCAATTCCCCAGATAGTGCCCGCGGTGAACGTGGCGTGCTCGTAGAGCGCGACCAGCTCGCCGAGTGCCCTCGGGGTCAGTACATCGGCGAGCAGCACGTTGCTCGGCCGGTTGCCCTCCATCACCCGGTGGGGCGCGACCTGCGGGGACGTACCCTCGGCCAGCACCTGATCGAGCGTCCTGCCGAATGCGAGCGCCTGAGCCTGGGCGAGCAGGCTCGCGGTCAGCAGGTCGTGCTGGTCCCTGATCGGGTTCAGCGACCGGCCGAAGCCGATCAGGTCGACCGGGATCAGCTCGGTGCCCTGGTGCAGCAGCTGGAAGAAGCTGTGCTGCCCGTTGGTGCAAGGTTCGCCCCAGAACACCGGGCCGGTCGGGTAGTCGACATGTTTGCCGGCCAGCGTCACGTGCTTGCCGTTGGACTCCATCGTGAGCTGCTGCAGGTAGGCCGGGAACCGCTTGAGGTACTGCTCGTACGGCATCACCCCGATGCTGCGTGCGCCCATGAAGTCGACGTACCAGACCTGGAGCAGGCCAAGCAGGGCGGGCAGGTTCTGGGCCAGCGGAGCGGTGCGGAAGTGCTCGTCCATCTCGTGGAAGCCTGCCAGCATCTCTTCGAATCGGTCGGGGCCGATCGCCAGCATCGTGGACAGCCCGATCGCCGAGTCCATCGAGTACCGGCCGCCGACCCAGTCCCAGAAGCCGAACATATTCGCGGTGTCGATCCCGAACTCCGCGACCTTCTCCGCGTTCGTCGACACCGCGACGAAGTGCTTGGCGACCGCGGCCTCATCGCCCAGGTGGCCGGTCAGCCAGTCCCTGGCTGACCTCGCGTTGGTCAGCGTCTCCAGCGTGGTGAACGTCTTGGATGACACGATGAACAGAGTCTGTGCCGGGTCGAGGTCGCGGGTGGCCTCGGCGAAGTCCGTCGGGTCCACATTGGAGACGAAACGGAACGTCAGGTGCCGGTCGCTGTAGTAGCGCAGCGCCTCATGCGCCATCACCGGGCCGAGATCGGAGCCGCCGATGCCGATGTTCACCACCGCGGTGATCGGCAAGCCGGTGTGGCCGCGCCACTGCCCCGACCTGACCCGGTTCGCGAAGTCGGCCATCCGGTCGAGTACCTCGTGGACCTGGGCGACCACGTCCGTCCCGTCGACGATCAGGCTTGTGCCGCGTGGCATGCGGAGCGCGACGTGCAGCACGGACCGGTTCTCTGTGGTATTTATCGCCTCGCCGCGGAACATCGCCTCGATCCGGTCCCCGAGCCCGGACTGATTGGCCAGCTCGAACAGCAGCGCGAGCGTCTCGTCCGTGATCCGGTTCTTTGAGTAGTCAAGGAACAGGCCGGCGGCTTCCGCCGTCATCCGTTCGCCCCGGCCGGCGTCGGACGCGAACAGGTCGCGCAGGTGCAGGTCCTTGAGCTTCTCGTAGTGATCGGCGAGCGCGGCCCAGGCCGGCCGGCCTCGCAGCGGTGTAGTCACTTGGATGTCCTCTCAGTTGGAGGTGTGACGTTGGCGACACTAGCGCGCCGGGGGATCTCGGGGCGCTCGTCCCCCCGAGCCAGCACAGCGCACTGACCGCGTGGTCGTGACCTACCTACCCCACGGGATACTGCGAACATGACGGAGAATGAGACTGGCTTGCGACTCGGCGGCAGCTACCTGCCGTTGCTCGACCGGGCGCGCATCTATTGCTGCGGAATCACTCCTTACGACGTCACGCACCTCGGGCACGCGGCGACGTTCGTCTGGGTGGACGTGCTGACGCGGGTACTCGGCTCGATGGGCTGCCGGGCTCAGCTGTGCCGGAACGTCACCGACGTTGATGACGTGCTGTTCGAGGCCGCTGAGCGGTCGGGTTCGGCGTTCGACGCGTTCGCTTCCGTGCAGCAGTTCAGGTTCGACCAGGACATGAGCGCGCTCGGCGTCCGCGAACCGCAGTTCGCGCCGAGAGCCAGGCGGAACGTGGGTCAGGTGATCAGGCTCGCCGATGGACTGCTGCAGTCAGGGGCGGCCTACCTGCGCGACGGCAGCGTGTACTTCCGCGGCGCGGCGGTCGCCGCCGACGCGGGCCTCCGCAGGGATGAAGCTGAGGCGCTTGCGGCCGAGTACGGCGCTAGGCTCCAGGACCCGGCCAAGGACGACAAGCTTGACGTGGCGGTCTGGCGCCGGTCAGCGGCCGATGAGCCAGGCTGGTCATCGCCTTGGGGCAACGGCAGGCCAGGCTGGCACGCCGAGTGCGCCGCCATGTCGCTCTCTGTTCTCGGGCTCGCGGTTGACGTGCTGTCCGGTGGCGCTGACCTGCGGTTCCCGCACCACGCGTTCCAGATCGCGATGGCGCAGACGCTGACGCAGGTGCGGCCTTACGCCCGGGTCAGGTTCGGGGTGGGAGTCGTCAGGCTTGACGGCGCCAAGATGGCGAAGTCGACTGGAAACCTTGTCTTGGTCAGCGACGTGCTTGCCGACCATTCGGCTGCGGCGCTGCGGCTCTGCCTGGTCGACCGGCCGTGGTCGCGAGGGTGGGATTACTCGGTCGCCGAACTCGACGGGGCGACGGCCAGGCTTGAGCGGCTTTATCTCGCCGCGGGCCGGTCGTCGCAGGAGTCGTCGCAAGTGGCAGCCTCGGCCGAGATCACTGCGGCGCTTTGTGACGACCTTGACGTGAGCCGGGCGCTCGACATCGCCGAGGAGACCGGCGGGGTGGCCGCCCGCAGCCTGATCGCGACGCTCGGGTTGAGCGAGTAGGGCGGGTTTGGCTGAGGGCGGGCGGGGCGGGATGGAGAGGCGGGTGGCTGGTGGTTCAGCGGGTGCTTGTGGTGCCAGACAAGTTCAAGGGCAGCGTGACAGCGGCGGAAGCGGCCGATGCGCTCGCGATCGGGCTGCTGAGCGCCAGGCCCGATCTGGACGTGGTGCGGTTGCCGGTGGCCGACGGCGGTGATGGCACGTTGGCAGCCGCCGCGTCGGCCGGGTACGAGCTTGTGCCGGTTGTGGCTGACGGCCCGACCGGCGAGCCTGTAGGGACCGCGTTCGCCGTCGCCGCCGATACGGCCGTAGTCGAGCTTGCCGACGTGACCGGGCTCCGCCGGCTGCCAGGCGCGCCCGCGCCGCTGACGGCCTCGACGTACGGCGTCGGCCAGGTGATCGCGGCGGCGCTCGATTACGGCGCGACGAGGATCGTGCTTGGCATCGGCGGCAGCGCGAGCACCGATGGCGGTGCCGGGATGCTCCAGGCACTCGGCCTGCGCCTGGCAGGTGAGGACGGCCAGCAACTCGCACGCGGTGGGGCGGCGCTGGCTGGCCTGGCCACGGTGGAGGTGGCCGAGCTCGATCGAGTGCTTGGCGCCAACGTGACGGTGCTTGTCGCGAGCGATGTGGAAAATCCGCTGCTCGGGCCGAATGGGGCGGCGATCGTATTCGGACCGCAAAAGGGCGCGAGCCCGGACGATGTGGCGTTGCTCGACCTGGCGCTGGCGCGGTGGGCGGCGGTGACCGGGTCGGTGACCGGGCGGGACGTGGCTGCCGATGCGGGCGCCGGCGCGGCTGGCGGCACCGGGTTCGGGGCCATGGCCTACTTGGGTGCGCGCCTCGTGCCGGGGGCGGAACTCGTGCTCGACCTGATCGGCTTCGACGCTGCCCTGACCGGCGCGAGCTTGGTGATCACTGGCGAAGGCAGCCTGGACTCTCAGAGCCTCGGCGGCAAGGCGCCCGTGGGCGTCGCCAGGGCGGCCCGGCGACACGGAGTCCCTGTCGTCGCTGTGGCAGGCCTGGTTTCGCTGACCGATGCTGAGCTAGCCGCAGCCGGGTTCGCCGCCGCGTATTCGCTCGCTGACCTGGAGCCTGATCACGAGGCGAGCATGGCCGGCGCCACCGATCTGCTCGCCAAAATCGGACATCGAATCGCTAAAACTCTTATAGCGGACCGATAATCATGATCCACTTAGGATGAGCGCGCGATGGATGCCCGAATTCATACTGGATTTTCCAGATGGATTACCACATCCATCGCGGGGGTGGGCCTGCTGTGCGCTATGGATTGCCACATCCATCGCGCGGGGGTGGCGGGGGCGCGGGGGTGGCGGGGGGCGCGGGGGCGGCGCGGGGTCACGGGGCGGGGGAATGGGGCGGCGGAGCGCGCGGTTTTTACCCCTGCGGGTATGTCCCGCGGATGGAGGAAACTCACAGTGGCAACAGTGGAACTCACCGCCGAGACCTTCGACTCGGTGGTCGGCGGTGCGGACCTCGCGCTCGTTGACTTCTGGGCGTCGTGGTGCGGACCGTGCCGGATGTTCGGCCCGATCTTCGAGCGCGCTTCTGACAAGCACACCGACTTGGTCTTCGCGAAGGTGGACACCGAGGCGCAGCCGGAGCTAGCGCAGGCATTCAACGTCACCTCGATCCCGACCCTGGTCGTGATTAAGGACAAGGTGATCTTGTACGCCCAGCCCGGAGCCTTGCCGGAGTCCTCGCTCGAAGACTTGATCAGCCAGGCCCGGCAGGTCGACATGGAGCAGGTGCGCGCCGACATCGCGGCCAGGCAAGCCGGCGCTGAGGCTAGCGCCCGGGCCGGCGCCTAAGCGTGGCGACTGCGTCTGGAGATGAGGGCGCCGCGGTGCTGAACCGGCTGCGACGCGCTCAAGGCCAGCTCTCAGCCGTCATCGCGATGGTGGAACAGGGCCGGGACTGCCGCGACATCGTGACCCAGCTCGCGGCGGTGTCCCGCGCGCTCGATCGTGCGGGCTTCAAGATCGTGGCCAGCAACATGCGCCAGTGCCTGGCAGGCGAATCGCCGATGAGCACCGAGGAACTTGAGCGCCTGTTCCTCGCGCTCGCCTGACTGTCAGACCTGGCTGTCAGACCTGGCTGTCAGCCGACCGTGGCAAGCTGGAACCGGAGCCTGGCGGCAGCGGTGAAAGGGGCGTCCCGGACGGCCGTCACTTCGCCGCCGCTGGCGAGCGCCTGGCTGCTCAGCTCGTCGAGCACATCAGGAACCGGCTGGCAGGCCTGGTCAGGGCAATCGCAGCCAGCGTCGCCGATGCCAACCGCGCCGCACTCTTCGCAGACGCATCCGGGAACCATCTGGCCGTCGGCGAGCACAAGCTTGGACACCGCACGCGAGCGCACCGCCTTGACGCAGTCGGCCAGGCTCGTGATGACCGCGACCTCTGGCGGCTCGTTCAGCATCTCATCGACGAGCTGAGCCTCCGCCGACTCGGTCCACCTCGCGATGACCGGCGCGGCCAGTTCGCGCACCCGCGCCGGCGTCGCCGTCTGCAAGTCGACGCTGAAGCTGCCGGCGACCCGCTGCCTGACGCCTGGCGGCAGCAGCGTGAGGAACTGGTTGATCTGCATCTCATGGCCGCCAAGCACGAGCGGCCGGCCGGTGCCGTCCTCGGTGCGGGACAGCAGCCCGATCGTGTCGCGGTAATGCTGCTTGGCCAGCTTTATCATCTTGTGCTGTATCCGGTAGGCCTCAAGCCCGTACCAGCCGGCGAACGCCGGGCTCGGCAGGGCCATCCCCGTGCGCTCGGCCAATGTGGCTATCTCGTCGTCGGAGATGGCCAGTACCCAGGCGTGCTTGGCGTCGATCACCGCGACCTGGTGCGCCGGGTTCCGCTGCACCGTCGCGAGCAACGGCCGCAGGTAGGGGCGGGGCGCGACCACGGCGAGGTCGTCGGCGCGGCCGGGCATGGGCTTGGCCTCGAACAGCCCAAGCTCGGCGCACGCGAAGATCGCCACGGTGTGACCGAGCCAGTCCAGGCTGCCAGCATCGATGGCGTCGATGACCGAGTTGATCTCCGTCTCGCCGACAGCGGGCTGCTCACGCGGCCAGTCGTCAGGCGCCCCCTTGATCAGCTCTCGCGCCCTGGTCAGCATCCCGCGATGGTCGGCGATGTCGACGGGAACGTTGAAATAGATCGAGATAATTGGGGTGTTCGTTGCCCGCTGCGCCCGTAGTTCCGCGAGATCCGCGTCAGTGATCAAGATCGACCTCCGGCGGCTGCCGCAGCCGGCTCGATCAGCTCCCTGATGTCGGCGGGAAGGACGCCGAACGCCTCGTTGACCACTCCGTCGGACAGATGCTTTCGCATCGCCGATGTCACCAGCTGTCCTGCTTTCTGAACCTCGGTGTTATGAATCTGAGCGTTTTTAGCAAATCTCGCGATGTACTCATCACGGTCATACTTAGCCGGCACCTTGCTCGGGTTCCAGCCCTCGTAGAAGACACCGCGCAGCAGTTCGGGGAGCTGGGCGGCGAGGTGGGCAGCGACAGTCACCGGCAGCCGGTCGCGCAGGGTGTGCAGCCAGGATCTGGTTACCCGGTAGGCCAGCTTGCGGTCTTCGGTCTCGAAGTTGGTCGCGACGTCACCGAGCCACTGGTTGGTCCGTTCGATGCTGCGATCGAGGCTGTCCACTCCGGTACGGGACATGATGTCCTCCTTGGGTCGGGCTTTGGCTCAGCGCTGCGGGCGCGCGATGCCAATCGGCACCGCGCCCAGCGCTAGCTCTTCGCCCGCTTACGTGCCGGCTTGTGGCTCGCGACGGTATCCGCCGAGGGAAAGAACACGCTCTCGTGCCCGTCCTGCCACTGCACGACATACGGAGGACTGCCCTCATGGCCGTGTATCTCGATGATCTCCCCATGCCGTTCGACATCGCCCTGGTGGCGGCCCTTGACCGTCAACTCGTCCCCGACAACAGCTTTCATGGCTCCCCCTTGCCCCGGCTTGTTCCCTATCCCTCCCCGGTTCCGCATCCTCTATGCCTGGCCGCGGACATCGCGGAAAAGGTCGCGGGCCAGCGCCGGGTATGAATCGGTAACCTCACGATATGACTCAGTCTGCGACCGCCGCACCGACGGACGCGGCGGTTGACGTCGTCGATGTCGCCAAGAATTTCGGCGCGGTCATAGCCCTGCGTGGAGTGAACCTCACGGTGCCAGCAGGCACGCTGACCGCGCTGCTCGGGCCGAACGGGGCCGGGAAGACCACGCTGGTCAGGATCCTCGCGACGCTGACCCGACCTGACCGAGGCCGGGTGCGCGTGCTCGGCCTCGACGTGACCGACGATCCGGCCAGGGTGCGCGCCAAGATCGGCCTGACCGGGCAGTACGTAGGGCTCGACGAGGCGCTGACCGGCCGGGACAACCTAGTGCTTATCGGGCGCCTGGCTGGCCTTGCGCATCGGCAGGCGCGGTCAAGGGCGGCGGACCTGGCCGAACTGCTCGGCGTGGCCGACGCGCTCGGCCGGCCGGTCCGCACCTACTCGGGTGGCATGCGCCGCAGGCTCGACCTCGCGGCCAGCTTGATGACCAACCCGCCGCTTATCGTGCTCGACGAGCCGACCACAGGCCTGGATCCAGCCAGCAGGCAGCAGCTGTGGGAGGCGCTTGCCGGGCTGCGTGCCGCCGGTACCACGATGCTGCTGACCACGCAGTACCTGGAGGAGGCGGACAGGTTCGCCGACATGGTGCACGTGCTCAGCCGTGGCGTGATCATCGCGTCCGGCACGCCGGCGCGGCTTAAATGCCTGGTGGCGGGGCGGGTGGCGGAGATCAGGCTCGACCGGCCCGATGACGCCGGAGCCGCCGTTTCCGTGCTCGCCCGCAAGGTCGCACTCACCGCGCGGGCCGAACCAGGGTCTGGCCGGCTCACGATGCCGGCCGACGTCGGCGTCGACACTCTGCTCAGCGCCGCCGCGGTGCTGCGGGCCGGCGGGATCGCGATCGCCGACCTTGGCCTTCGTCAGCCGTCCCTCGATGAGGCGTTCCTTGCCCTTACCGGCGCGGCGACCGCGGCCGCGAGCCGAGACCGGCCATGACTGCCCTGTCGGCCGTGGCGCTGACTGAGCCGGTCACGGAGCCGAGGTACCGGTTGCTCAGGGACAGCGGGCTGGTCGCCGGCCGGTACCTGCGTGTACTCAGGATGAATCCGGGCAGGCTGATCTATCCGCTTGTGCAGCCGATTGTCCTGCTCGTGTTGTTCACCTCGGTGTTCGGGAAGCTCGCGGTCAGCGGCCACCAGGGTTCTGGCGCGTACCGCGAGTTCCTGATCCCGGGCATCATCATCCAGAACGCGGTGCTGACCGCGCCGATCGCCGGGCTCGCCCTGCTCAGGGACGCCGGCAGCGGCCTCGCCGACAGGTTCAGGTCGCTGCCCATGTCCAGGCCGGCGGTGCTGATCGGCCGGCTGGCGTACGATGCGATGCTGTTCGCCATCCAAGCGATGCTGTTGATCGCGACGGCGTTCGGCCTCGGCTTGTCGGTCAGGACAGGGCCCGCGGGCGTCGTGGCGATCGCGCTGATCGCCGTCGTGTTCGGGGCCAGCGTCAGCGTCGCGTCGGCTTGGCTGGCGCTCATGATCGGCGACATCGAGACCGCCGAGCGGGTGATGTACTTCCCGGCGATCGCGCTCAACTTCGTCAGCTCCGCCTTCGCCCCAGTGCCCTACCTGGCCGCGTGGATGCAGCCGATCGCGCGCGTCAACCCGGTCACCGCCGCCGCCGATCTGGTCAGGTCGCTGGCCGCGGGTGGCGCCGCGGCCAGGCCTGCGGTGATGCTGGGCTGCTGGGTGCTTGCGCTGGCGGTCGTACCTGGCACGCTGGCCGTGCGCCGCTGGCAGTCGGCGGCTTAGCGTGGCCAGCTAGCCTGTCAGATATGTACATCCCCGCGCACTTCGCCGCCAATGACCTCGATGCGATCGCGGCTTTCGTCGACCAGGTCGGCGCCGCTGACCTGGTCACATTCGACGGCACCAGGCCGGTCGCCACGCTGCTGCCGGTCATCTGGGAGCGACCGCCGGATGGCTACGGGCGGCTGCTAGGGCATATAGCTCTGAACAATCCGCAGTGGAGCACCGCTATCGCCGACCTTCCTGGCCTGGCCATCGTCCATGGCCCACAGGCCTACATTTCGCCGTCGTGGTATCAGAGCACTAAGGAGCACGGCCGGACGGTGCCGACGTGGAACTACACAACCGTGCATTTCACCGGCAAGCTGATGTTCCACACCGACGCTGACTGGCTGCGTGACATAGTGACCAGGCTGACCGAACGGTATGAGGCGGGCCGCGCTGAGCGCTGGTGGGTCGACGATGCGCCGGAGAAGTTCATCGAAGGACAGCTTCGCGCGATCGTCGGCGTCGAGATGGCCATCGATCAGATCGAAGCCAAAGACAAACTCAGCCAGAACAGGACGCCGCAGGACCGGGCGAACGTGATCGCCGCCCTCGGCCGCGAGCCCGACCCCCAGGCGCACGAAATCGCCGGGTTGATGGCGGCCAGGCAGGACGCCGCCGGCTAGGGAACAAGACAATCTTCCCTCTAATGCCTGCGCGCGGCGATCGGGATGAGGTCGCCGTCGAGCGGTGGCACCGCTCCTGAGCGGATGACCCTGGCATAGAAGTCGGCGCTCGACTTCGGTATCCGCTTCTGGGTGCCGAAGTCGACGAACACGATGCCGAACCGCTTCTGGTAGCCCCAGCCCCACTCGAAGTTGTCGAGCAGCGACCAGACGAAGTACCCGGCCAGGTTGGCGCCATCGTTGGCCGCTTTCGCGGCGGCCGATAGGTGCTGGTGCAGGTACCTGACTCGGTCCGGGTCGTGAACCGCGCCTTCCGGGTTGACGTAATCTTCTGACGCCCTGCCGTTCTCCGTCACGTACAAGGGCAGGCCAGGCGCGTCCTTGGACAACCGCATCAGCAGGTCATAGAGCCCGTCGGCGTCGACAAGCCAGCCCATCGCGGTCCGCTCAAGCCGTTCGGGCCGGTACTCGACGACACCGGGAACCCCGGTCCTTGTCGTTCCCTCGTTCTTGCGAAGGTCGGCCGGATCGCCGGGGCGCAGGTAGACGCAGGCGTAGTAGTTAACCCCGAGGAAGTCGATCGGCTGGCCGATCGTGGTCATGTCACCATCGGCGATCAGAGACTCGGGCGGCATGAGATCATCCTGCGCCTGGCTCGGGTAGCTGCCATGCAGCAATGGCTCGAGGTAAAGGCCGTTCAAATCGGCGTCGGCGATCTGCCTAGCCCGCTCGAGCCCGTCCGTGCTGGCGTCGCCGAGCACCTTGACCGGGTGCAGGTCGAGCGTGATGCCGATCGGCGTTCCTTCTGGCAGGCTCGCGCGCATGGCGGTCACGGCCAGGCCGTGCCCGAGCAGGAGGTGGTGAGTGACCGCGGCGGCCGCCGCTGGGTCAGTCAGGCCGGGCGCGTGCGTGCCCTCACGGTAACCATGGTTGGCAACCACCTGCGGCTCGTTGAGCGTGATCCAGCGCGACACTCGGTCGCCGAGTTCGGTTGCCATGGCCGCGGCGTAGTCGGCGAACCGGTAGGCGACATCACGGGTCGGCCAGCCTCCCGCGTCCTGCAGTTCTTGCGGCAGATCCCAGTGGTACAAGGTCGCGGCGCCGGCGATGCCTCGGTCGGCCAGCCGGTCGAGCAGTGCCTTGTAGTAGTCGACTCCCTTGGAGTTCAGCGGTCCCCGCCCGCCAGGCTGCACCCGTGGCCATGAGATCGAGAAACGGTAGGCGTTCAGCCCCATCGAGCTCATCAGCTCGACGTCATCGGCGTACCTGTGATAAGCGTCGCACGCGATGTCGCCGGTATCACCGCCGACCACATTGCCAGGCACCCGGCTAAAGGTGTCCCAGATCGACTGGCCCTTCCCGTCCGCGGTTGCCCCGCCTTCGATCTGATAGGCGGCTGTCGCCGCTCCCCAAATGAACCCGTCGGGGAAGGACATCTCAGGCATCAAGCCTCCTTGACGGCACTTGTACCGAGATTTAGAGTAAGCGCTTAGATCGGGACGATGCAAGCGCTTAGATTTTATTGTCTAAGCGGTTAGATCGAGTGATGCCGATAGGTCCGAAGCCCCAGCAGGATGGGGGTCACCGAATGCCGCTCAACACCAGCGATGCTGGCGAAGGACGCCCCGCAGGCGGCGCGTCCGCTGGCAACGTGGTGACGCTCTACGACGTCGCGTCGCTGGCCGGAGTCTCGACCGCGACAGTGAGCCGAGTGGTGCACGGGCTTGACCGGGTCAAGGACTCCACCAGGGCCCGGGTGCTCGAGGTGATCGAGCAGCTCGGCTACGTGCCCGACAGCGCGGCGCAGAGCCTGTCGAGACGGCGCAAGGATGTCATCGGCCTGGTGTGCATCGAGCGCACCGGTCCGAAGGAGCAGTACGACATCGAGACCATGAGCCTGCTGTTCTACGACGAGGTGCTCCGCGGAGTCGAGGCGCAGATCAGGCATCGCAACTGGTCGCTGCTGATCACCTACCTCGAGGATCACGCCCCTCGTGACCTCAGCCGGCTGCTCGCGCTGTCAGGCAAGGTCGAAGGACTGCTGATCGGCGAGGGAATCGTGCCGTCGCAGATGCTGGCCCGGCTGGCTGAGCGGCTGCCGGTAGTCGTGATCTCGGGTAGCCCGCGCGAGCGCGCGGCCGACGTGGTGACCGCCGACAACCGATCAGGAGCCGCGGCATTGGCCAGCCATCTGATCTCCGAGCACGGCCTGCGCAGGTTCTACTACCTGGACGGCCCGGAGAACGCGCCAGACGCGGCCGAGCGGCGCAGGGCGTTCAACCAGGCGGTGCGCAGCCATCCGGATTGCCAGCTAGTCGGAAGCTGCCAGGGCCAGTTCAGCGTCGCTAGCGGTGATGCGGCCGGGCAGCACCTGCTCGCGACGGGTGACCCGCTGCCTGACGCCGTCGTCTGCGCCAACGACCAGATGGCGATCGGGCTGCTGAAGGCCTTCGCCAGGGCGGACGTTCGCGTGCCCGACCAGGTCGCGGTGGTCGGGTTCGACGACATCTTTCCCGGCAGCCTGTGCGACCCGCCGCTCACCACGATCCACCAGCCAATGCGCCTGCTCGGCGAGCGCGCCTGCACGAGGCTGCTCGACCGGATCGCCAGGCCAGACCTGCGGCCGAAGGTGGAGCTGCTGTCAACCGACCTTGTGCTCAGGTCGAGTTGCGGCTGCCCGCCAGGCACGATGACGCGCCAGCCGCTGCAGCGCCAGCGCGGCCGCCGGACCACGCCGGTGACCTTAACGATGCCCGCGCTGACCGCGGCGGGAATCAGCTGACAGGAGGCGGCAGATGTCATTCATACTCAGGCGCCTTGCCTTCTACGTCGGTGCTGCCTGGGTGGCGCTGACGCTCAACTTCCTCATTCCCCGCGCGATGCCGGGCAATGCCGTGCAGTCGATCATGGCCAAGTTCCCCAACTTGCAGCCGGCTGCCTATCGCGCGCTTGAGGCAATGCTCGGCGTCGGCCATCCTGGCTCGCTCTGGCATCAGTACGTGTCGTACCTGGGCGACGTGTTCAGGCTCAATTTCGGCATCGACGAGCTTGAGTACCCGGCGCGGGTGTCGACGCTGCTCGCCGAGACGATTCCGTGGACGCTGATACTCGTCGGCACCGCAACGGTGATGGCGTTCGCCATCGGTACCGGGCTCGGCATCGTCGCCGGCTGGCGGCACGGGGGCTGGCTCGACCGGCTGCTGCCTGGCTTGATGTTCTTCCAGGCCGTTCCTTACTTCTTCCTCGCGCTGATCATGATCGAGGTGCTTGCTGTCCGCGCCAACATCTTCCCGATCGGCCAGGGGTACGGGGAAGGCGTCGTCCCCGGCTGGAACGCACCATTCATCGGCAGCGCCATCTACCACTCGCTGCTGCCAGCGTTCACGATCGTGATCACGTCGATGGCCGGCTGGATGCTCCAGATGCGCAACGTCATGATCACCACCATCGGCGAGGATTACGTAGTAGCGGCCCAGGCCAAAGGCCTGCGGCCGAGCCGGGTGGTGCTCACCTACGCCGCGCGCAACGCGATACTGCCCCAACTGCAGGGGTTCGGGCTGGCTCTTGGCTTCGTAGTCTCTGGCGCGATCATCATGGAGATCGTCTTCTCCTATCCGGGCATCGGCCTGCTGCTCCTCAACGCCGTCAACGCCAAGGACTACCCGCTGATGCAAGCGATCTTCCTGGTCATCACGTTCGCTGTGCTCATCTCCAACCTGATCCTGGACTTCGTCATCGTGGCGTTTGATCCGCGCGCCCGGACGAAGGAGGCGGTCTGATGACTGCCGCGCCGCCGCTTGTCGCCGAAGTCCCCGTGCTGACCGTGCGCCCCGCGCGTGGCGGCCGCTGGCAGCGCCTGCCGCTGAAGGCGAAGGCAGGCGCGGTGCTGCTCGGCATCTTCGCACTCGCAGGAATCTTCGGGCCGCTGGTTTCGCCCTACGACCCAAGCTTCCAAAGCCCCTCACTGAGCCTGTCCATGCACGCGCCGTACGGGGCGCACTGGCTCGGCACCACGCAGAGCGGCCAGGACGTGTTTTCGCAGCTTCTGTTCGGCATCAGGCTCACGCTCGAGCTCGCGGTCGTGGTCGGCGCGATAGCGACGGCGCTGTCCGTGATCGTCGGCGTCACCGCCGCCTTCCTCGGCGGCCTGTGGGACGACTTGCTGTCGCTGACCAGCAACGTGTTCCTGGTCATCCCTTCGCTCCCGCTGCTCATCCTGCTGCTTGGATACCTCCCGCAGCAGGGCCAGACCCCCACGATCATTGTCCTGGCCGCCCTCGGCTGGCCGTGGGGCGCGCGGGTGATCAGGGCGCAGACGCTGGCGATCAGGAACAGGGATTTCGTCGCCGCGTCGCGGGAGACCGGCGAGCGCACCTGGCGGATCATCGCGTTCGAGATCGTGCCCAACGAGGTGAGCCTGATCGCGGCGAGCTTCGTGAACACGGTGCTGTACGCCATCGGCGCGTCCGTGGCGCTCGCCTTTATCGGCCTGGCCGACCTGAATAGCTGGAGCCTCGGCACGATCTTGTACTGGGCGCAGAGCCAGCAGGCGCTGACGCTCGGCGCCTGGTGGTGGTTCGTGCCGCCCGGGATCGCGGTCGCGCTCATAGGCACCGGGCTCGTGCTGCTCAATACCGGGATCGACGAGCTCGGCAACCCGAGGTTGCGTGACGCCCGCGCGAGCCGGAGTGCGCGGCCGGCCGACCCGACTCCGGTCTGGCAGCAGGAAACGCCGCCGCGCGGGCCGCTCACCAGGCTGGCGGCCTCATTCTCAAGGAGCGCCCTGCTCAGCGAGCAGCGGGAGCGGCCGTGAGCAGCCAGAACTGGTCGGCGGGGTCTGGCCCGGTACTCGACATCAGCGATCTGTCGATCGTCTACGCCGCGGAGGCCGGCGACGTACGGGCGGTCAGCAAGGTGAGCCTCGCGCTCAACGCTGGTGAGGTCGTCGGCCTGGTCGGGGAGAGCGGATCAGGCAAGTCGACGCTCGCCTATGGCGCGTGCCGGCTGCTCCGATCCCCGGCGCTGATCACCGGCGGAGCTGTCAGGTACCAAGGGCGCCGGGCGGCCGAGCCGACCGACATCCTTCGCCTGCACGCCGACGAGCTTCGGCAGCTTCGCTGGCGGGAGATCGCGATCGTCTTCCAGAGCGCGATGAACGCGCTCAACCCCGTGCTCAACGTCAAGGACCAGATTCTTGACGCGGTCAACGCGCATCTGCGGATGTCGAAGGCAGAAGCGCTTGACAAGACGAGCACGCTGCTTGACCTGGTCGGCATCCCGCGCTCCCGGCTGCGCAGCTACCCGCACGAACTGTCGGGCGGCATGCGCCAGCGGATCATGATCGCGATGGCGCTCGCTGCCGACCCCGAGATCGTCATCATGGACGAGCCGACCACCGCGCTCGACGTGGTGGTGCAACGCGACATCCTGGCGCAGATCGTCGAGCTGAAGGAACGGCTTGGCTTCTCGATCCTTTTCATCACCCATGACCTGTCACTCCTGCTCGAGATGGCCGACCGTATCGCGGTGATGTACGCCGGCCAGCTGCTCGAGGTCGGCACGGCGGCTGAGATCAAGCGTGAGCCGGCCCACCCATACACCAGGGGACTGCTCAGGTCGTTCCCTTCGCTGCACGGCCCGCGTCGGGACCTGGCCGGCATCCCTGGCTCACCGCCTGACCTGCGAATGGCGACCGCGGGCTGCCCGTTCCTGCCGCGTTGCCAATTCGGCACCGCGGCGTGCGAGCGGATCGACATGACCTTGGCCAAGGTGGCTTCATCGGCTGACCCGGCCCACGTGACCGCCTGCCCGTTCGTGCTGCCCGATACCCCTGAGCCAGGCAAGACCCATTCCGCTGCGGCCGACTTCGCCGAGCAGCCCGACCGGGAGGTGAGCTCAGCGTGACCGACGACACACCCCTGGGCGATAGCGGCTCGCCCGCCTTGGAGGCGATCTCGCTCACCAAGAACTTCAGGCTCGGCCCCGGCCAGCTGATTCACGCGGTGCGCGACGTCTCGTTCGGCTTGTACAGCGGCGCGGTCATCGCTCTGGTCGGCGAAAGCGGCTCAGGCAAGTCGACGGTGGCCAGGCTGCTCGCTGGGCAAGAACGGCCGACCTCGGGTTCGATCAAGTTGGGGGGCAAGCCGGTCGACCTGTCAACGAGGAAGGCGTTCAGGCAGCACAAGAGCGATGTGCAGATGGTGTTCCAGGATCCGTTCGCCTCGCTCAACCCGGTGCACACGGTTCGGTACCACCTCAGCCGGCCGGTCAGGCTGCACCAGGGCAAGCATTCGGCCACCGACGTAGCCGGCGAAGTGGACGCTCTGCTCGGCCAGGTGCGTCTGACTCCGGCCGAGCAGTTCGCCGCCAAGTACCCGCACGAGCTTTCAGGCGGCCAGCGCCAGCGGGTCTCGTTCGCCCGGGCGCTTGCCGCGCGGCCCACCGTGCTGCTCGCCGATGAGCCGGTATCCATGCTCGACGTCTCGATCCGGCTCGAGATGCTGGGCCTGCTCGATGATCTGCGCAAACGGCTCAGGCTCGCGTTGCTGTATATCACCCACGACATCGCCTCGGCGCGCTACTTCGCCGACGAAGTGCTCGTCATGTACGCGGGCCAGATCGTCGAGCAAGGCCCGGCCGAACCGCTGACACAGCAGCCAGCCCACCCCTATACGCAGTTGCTCGTCGCATCCGCTCCGGACCCCGACAATCTCGGCAGCACCCTGCGCACCGGTGCGGTGCGGGCGGGCCGACCAGCCGGCAGCGCCGGTGCTGCCAGCCAAGGCTGCCCGTTCAGCCCCAGGTGCCCGCTCGCCGATGATCTCTGCCGGGCCGAGAACCCCGGACTGCAGCCCGTCGACCCGGTGTTGTCTGCCGGCCCAGGGCACACGGCCAGCACTGCCCGATCGGCCGCGTGCTGGCATCTGCCAGAAGCGGCCGCCATGCAAGAGGCAGCAGCGCGAGCCTCAAGGAAGCAAGAAAGCGAGGTGTGAGGAATCGGCAGGATCAGCTCACATGCCCACCTGATCATAACCATTGGCCTGCAAGCACAAGCAGGAGGAAGAATGACAGGACTGCGCAGGCACGCAGGCTTGGTAAGCCTCGTGGCAGTCGCCATCGTCTGCAGCGGGGTCGCGGCGTGCTCGTCAAATTCCGGGGGCGGCAAGTCCTCGGCCACGACCGCGGCCACACTGGTCATGGAGAGTTCGCCGGAGACGGCGATCACTCAGGCCTTCAACCCGTTTGTCGCAACCCAGGCCGCCTACGGCATGGGCGCGACCGGTCTCATCTACGAGCCGCTTATCCAGTTCAACCTGGCCGCGCCGCCTAAGTTCTACCCGTGGCTGGCGACGTCGTACGCCTGGTCAAACGGCGGCAAGACGCTCACCTTCACGATTCGCTCCGGCGTCAAATGGAGCAACGGCACCGCGTTCACCCCGGCGGATGTCGCGTTCACCTACAACCTGATCAAGAAGAACGCCGCGATCAACCTTGGCGGCCTGCAGATCTCCAGCGTGAGCACGTCAGGTAACCAGGTCGCGCTCAACTTCCCCACCGCTCAGTACACCAACCTGGAAGAGATCGCGGGCGTCGCAATCGTGCCGGAGTCGATCTGGAGCAAGGTCAGTAACCCATCCACGTTCACTGACGCCAACCCTGTCGGCACCGGACCCTTCGAGCTGAGCAGCTTCACACCGCAGGGCTTCACGCTCAAGAAGAACCCGGACTTCTGGCAGGCGTCCAAGGTCTCGGTGCAGAAGGTCTTCTTCCCCGTCTACACCTCGAACACGGGCGCGCTGACGGCGCTGTTCTCCGGGCAGATCGACTGGACAGGAAACTTCATCCCCGGCCTGCAGAAGAACTTCGTCGACAAGGCGCCGCAGTTCCACCACTTCTGGGAGGCACCTGGCGGCACCAACAGCCTGATGCCGAACCTGAGCAAGTGGCCTACCAACCAACTCCCTGTACGAAAGGCGATAAGCCTGGCCATCAACCGTTCGCTGATCGCGTCCGAGGGCGAGGCTGGCCTGGAGAACCCGGTGCTCAACGCCACCGGGCTGACCCTGCCGACATACGCGGCGTGGAGCGGGCCAGTCGCGTTGCTGACGAACTCGGCGACCGCCAACCCAGCCGGCGCGGCGGCGGTGCTCAAGGCGGCCGGCTACTCGAAGGACAGCAAGGGGTTCTTCAGCAAGGGCGGCAAGGAGGTCGCGATCACGATCACCGACCCGGCCGCGTACACGGACTACGCACAGGACGACGAGCTGGTAGCGCAGGAGCTGAAAGCGGCCGGCATCAACGCCACCTTCGAGGGTCAGGCGGTCACGACCTGGGACACCGATGTCGCCGATGGCAACTTCCAGATGACCATGCACTGGTCGAACGGCGGCCTGACTCCATTCAACATGTACGACGGATGGCTGGACAGCGCGCTGGCCAGCAGCAAGGCAGCCACCGGCGACTTCGAACGGCTCAAGGACCCAGCGATCGACGCGATGCTCGCCAAGCTAGCCGGCGCATCCACGGTGGCGCAGCAGACAGCAGCGCTGGCCCCGATCGCGAAGTTCGTCGCCGCGAACCTGCCGATCATCCCCACCACGACGGCCTCTGAGTGGTTCGAGTACAACAGCCAGCACTACGTCGGCTGGCCGACGCAGCAGAACCCGTACGAGACCGGCCAGCCATCAGGCACCAACAACGGCCCAGGTTCAGGCACCGACGAAGTCGTCATCCTGCACCTGACCCCGCGCAAGTAATCTTCGCAAGGCAAGCGCGGCCCGCTCCGGTCCAACCCCGGAGCGGGTCCGCGCAACAGCACCTGCGGCCTTGGTCACCGGCCGTCGAGCAGGGCGGCAAGCCAGCGCCTGGCGATCTGTCCCTGCGCCGCCAAAGGGCAAACGAGTTACGAAAGAAGGGATGCTGCCGCGCGCCCAGCGGAGGTAGCCCTATTTCCCCGGTCCGGGCCTGTCTTCCCGGTCTGGGCAACTTCCGGCGACGACAGCGTCGAACCGTTGCTGCTGTTGGCCGGGGGGTGGCAACACGGCGTCGGACCGTTCCTGTTGTGGGGACAACCGCGTTGGACCGTTCCTGTCGTTGGCCGGCGGCGGCGAACAGCGGCGTTGGACCGTTGCTGCTGTTGCCGACAGGCCGCGGCCGCCTGGGGTTGCCTCGCCATCGGCAAGGTCGACGTGCGAGGTCCTTTCCCACCCGAACTAGACCGGATGCGACGGATCGCGGATGTGGCCGACGTGCTCGCCACCCGCATCGTCCGGGTCTTTTCTCGGCGAGGTCGTGCCGGCCGGCCACGGCGACGGCCAGGTCCGCGAGACGCTGACCGCGCTGATCGAGTCGGGTTTCACCGGGTACCTGTCGCTCGAGCCGCATCTGGCGGCCGGCGGCACTTTCGGCGGCTTCAGCGGCCCGGCGGAGTTCCGCCGGGCCGCCAAGGCGCTCAAAGACCTGCTCGCTGGGCTATCAGCCTCCTGGACCTGAATGTCTCCCGCCCACCCCTAGGGGAAGCTCACCACGTCGGTTGGACCCGGGTTGGCGGAATTCACCGCCGCGCCGGTGCCGTCAACCACCGAGTTGATGCCTCCCGAGGCGTTCAGGAATCTGGTGAGGACGTCATGCAACTCCACGCCAGGCTGATCGCTCGGCACGTCGAACGCTTCGGTCGCCACGATCGGGATGCCCTGGTTGAAGAAGCAGTAGCTGGCCATCCCGTAACCGGTGAACGTGCGCACGCCGCTGGCGACGCGGAAGGCCGCGAAGCCGTCCGTGGTGGCGTTCGACATCCAGGCGGCTTGGCTAGGCGGGTCGTAGGGCATCTCGTTCTGGAAGAAGATGTCGGTGCCGTCCTGGCCGCGCCAGATCACCTGAGTCTTCTCGTAGTGCTCGATGAACAGCCCGTAGGCGGTGACGTCGTCGCCGTTGACGATCAGGCCGTGGTCGCCGACGTTGTCGGCCCAGCCGACGCCGGCCCCGTGGTCGGCGCGCCAGCCCCAGATGTTGTCCATGATGACGTGCGAGCTGTTCACGACCAGGCTGTTCGTCGCTTCGCCTGGCTGGGCGCCGCCGATCCTGAAGTACACATCCTGGATCAGCGTCGGGTCGTTCGGATCGCTGCCCGACCCCTGGTCGCCCGGGCGCCCGACCATCATCAGCGCCGGCGAGTTCTGCGCGCCGGCGTCGAAGATGAGCCCGGAGACCTTCGCGCCGTGCGGGGCGTCCACCGTCATGGCCACGTTACCGTCGGTCGGCGACAACGTGGCGAGGCCGAGTCCGAGCACGATCGTGTTGGGATGGCTGACCTCGATCGGGCTGGCCACGTCGTAGACGCCGGGCGTCAGGATCAGATCCATGCCGCGCGCGAGAGCGAGGTTGATCTGTGACTCCGGAGTATCAGGGCTGGCGATAAAGAACCGGTCGATCGGCAGCGAAGTCCCTGCTTGCGAGCCGCCAGTCCAGGTCGGCCCGGCCGAGTCGCGCTGCACGGCCGGCACGAACACCTGGAAGTCGCCGTTCGCGTTGGTGTAGAGGAACGGCTCCTCCTCGGTGATCGGGCTCGTGGCCAGTGTGGTGTACGGCTGTCCGCCAGGACTTCCGAAGCTCTGGGCCGGCGCGCCGTTGTCACCGGCGAACACCTGGTCCCAGACGCCGTTGGTCCAGCCGTCCAGGTCGCTGTTCCTGACAATGAACTGCTGTTGCGAGCCGTTCAGTACCGTGCTGCCGGTGAACCGCGAGTCGGCCACGAAGCCGCCGCTCGCGAACTGCGGCCCGGCCGAGCAGAAGTCCTGGAACGAGGTGAAGCCGTTGACGTCTACCCGGCGCAGCGGCGCCGCCTGCGAGACCGCCCAGAACTCCGCGGCTGTCTGGCAGCTAGTGGCGGCAGGCAAGTCGATCGACAGGTTCGACAGCGACCGCCAGAAATTGTCCAAGGCGATGCAGTTCGTCGTTCCCGGCGTCGTCGTCGGGAAGCACTGATTGAACACGTCGATCGAGCCGTTGATCACGACGTCGTCTGGCGAGGCCCCGAGACCGGCGACCTGCGTGTAGTAGCCGACCTGGAATCTCAGCGGGTTGGCGGCTGTGCCGTAGGTGCCAGGTTCGAAGAACAACGAGTAACGCTGCGTCCCGAACTGATTGGGTACTTGCTGGGCCGCGATCGAGTCGACCGTCGCCTGAATCTGGCTTTGCGGCATCGACGGGGTAAAGACAAAAACATTGGGACCGAAATTTGGCTCGCCTGCTAGCTGTTGCGCGGCGGGTACGCGGTGCGCCGTGGGAGCCGTCGTCGCGCTGGCCTGGGCGGGGCCGAGCGTGGCCAGTCCGTAGGACGCGACGGCAAGTGCTGCAGCCAGGCCCAGATAGCGGCGGATTAAGTACTTGCTGGGGCCTGCGACCGGCTTGATCATGTCCCTCGCCCTCCTCGGTGGTTTACCGTGGATTCTGCCGTTGACACGGCCGTGTCAGCGGTCCGACTTCCTCCACGTCGTAAACTATCCTAGTTTTCCACGTTGTCCGCATCTCTAGCTAGGTAGCTAATGGCCGGTTCTAATACCACGACAGTCCGCGATCTGCGCCGCAGCAACCGCTCGCGTGCGCTCTGGCAGGTCTTTCTCGGCGGGCCCATGACCCGGCAGGAGATCGGCGTGCTTGCCGGTCTCAGCCCGGCGACGGTGAGCAACCTCGTCGCCGACCTGGTAGCCGATGGGATCATCGCCGAAGTGGGCCTTGAGGACTCCAACGGCGGCCGGCCGCGCGGGGTGCTGCAGGTTAACCCCGAGTACGGCTACGTCATCGGGGTCGACGTGGGGGAGACCGAGTTCCTCGTTGAGCTGTTCGACCTTGGGCTCGGCATGCGGGCGAGGCACCTTTCCGCCACCGACATGGCTGTGCTCGACCCGACGGACGCCGTCACCCACGTGGCTGAGGGCATCAGGTCGGTGATTGCCCAGGCAGCCATCGACGAGCGGGCAATACTCGGCGTCGGCGTCGCGGTGCCCGGGCTCGTCGAGCACACCGAGCACGCGGTCGTGCACGGCCAGAGCGTCGGATGGGAAGCGGTGCCGGTCGAGAGCATGCTGCGCGACATGATTGATTTGCCGGTGCTCGTCGACAACGGCGCGAAGACGCTCGGCCAGGCGGAAAAGTGGTTCGGTGCCGCGCGTGGCACCGACAACGCGATCATCGTGCTGCTTGGTATGGGCCTCGGCACCTGCATCATCAGCAACGGCGAGGTGTACCGGGGCGCGACGAGCAGCGCGGGGGAGTGGGGGCACACCTGCATCGCCGTCGGCGGCAGGCGCTGCCGCTGCGGTGCGAACGGCTGCCTCGAGGCCTATGTAGGCGCGGCGGCCATCGCGGCCAGGTACGCCGAGCTTGCCGGGGGCGGCCAGGCCGCCAGCCCGGCCAGCCTGGAGGGCACGGTCGCTGCCATCATCGCGTCGAGCCAGCGCAGCCAGGCGGCCGCCCAGGTGCTCGACGAGGTCGTGACCTACCTCGGTGCGGGCATCGCGAACCTGGTCAACCTGTTCAACCCCGAGCGGGTCGTTGTCGGCGGCTGGCTCGGGCGGGCGCTCAGCGGCGCCCTGCTGCCGAGAATCACCGAAGCAGCGAGCACGTACGCGCTCCGGTTGCCGTTCAGCGGCGTGCGGATCGTCAAGGCTGAGCTTGGCCAGGACGCGGTCGCACTCGGCGGCGCGACTCTGCCGATCGCACGGCTACTGAACGCCGGAGCGACCGCCCCGCCCGCGCGCCCCGAGCGCCGCCCGGCGTTCACAACGTCCTGAGCCCAGTGGTTGCTGAGCCCAGTGGTTGCTGAGCACGGTGGTTGCTGAGCACGGTGCTTGACAGATGATCACTTCTCCCGGAACTTAGTCTAAGTATTGAAGTTCATGATCAACTTCGGGCTAAGGAGCTGGTGTGGGCGATTTACGGTTTCCGCCGGGTTTCATGTTTGGCGCGTCGACCGCGGCTTATCAGATCGAAGGGGTGGGCGACGGGCGCGGGCCGTCGATCTGGGACACCTTCGCATCGACGCCGGGCAAGGTGACCAACGGCGACAACGGTGATATCGCCTGTGATCACTTCAACCGGCTCGATGACGACCTCGACCTGATCTCCTGGCTCGGGCTCGACAGCTACCGGTTCTCGATCTCGTGGGCGAGGGTAGTGCCTGATGGCCGGGGTCCGGCGAGCACCTGCGGCCTCGACTTCTACAAGCGGATGATCGACGGCCTGCTGGCCAAGGGCATCACGCCGATGGCGACCTTGTACCACTGGGACCTGCCGCAGCCATTGCAGGACGCAGGCGGCTGGACGAACCGCGACACGGTAGGCAGATTCTGCGACTACGCCGAAGCGGTGCTCGGCGCGATCGGCGCCGCGGTGCCGATGTGGGTGACGGTCAACGAGCCGTTCTGCGCTGGCATGATCGGGCACTTGCAGGGCAGGCACGCGCCCGGAATCGTCAATCTGTACTCGGCGCTCGCCGCCTCGCACCACCTGCTGCTCGCGCACGGCCTGGCGGTTGGGCTCGTCCGGAGCGCGGCGCCCGGCGCCCAGGTCGGCAACTCGGTGCTGCTGTCCGACATCAACGCGGCCACCGGCAGCGATGCCGACATCGAAGCGGGGCAGCGACTCGACGGCTACGAGAACCGGTGGTTCATCGATCCGGTGCTCCTCGGCCGCTATCCGGCCGACATGCTCGAGTGGTACGGAGCCCAGGCTCCGATCGACTTCGTGCGCGACGGCGACATGGAAACCATCGCCGCGCCGCTGGACTTCAGCGGCATCAACTACTACGAGACCAAGACGGTCGTCAGCGACCTCGATGAGCCTTATCACCTCGCCAGCGTGCTGCCTGCGGCGTCGCTGCGGCCCGATGGCCCGCTGACGGCCAACGGGATCGACGCGAGGCCGGCCGGGCTCGGCCGGATCCTGCGCAGGCTGCGCGATGAATACCCGCCGATACCGCTGTACATCACAGAGAACGGCGCGCCGTTCCACGACTACGTGGACCCGGACGGTGAGGTCAACGACCCGCAGCGGGTGCGCTACCTGGCCGACCACCTGGCCGAGATCCGCGCCGCCGCCGCCGACGGCGTTGACGTGCGTGGCTACTTCGTCTGGTCGCTGCTCGACAACTTCGAATGGGCCGACGGCTACAGCAAGCGATTCGGGCTGTTCTTCGTCGACTTCGGCACCCAGGCCAGGATCGCCAAGTCGAGCGCCGCCTGGTACCGGCGGCTGATCGCCGACCAGGCCATTGCCGAACCGGCCCGGCTATTGACTTAGCCTGCCAAAAGTGTAACTTCACGAGTTAGTTCAAGAGTTGGAATAACTCAGCTTGCTGGGAGGAACACCGTGAAGGGCAGTGGTGTGCATGACGAAACGGTTTAGGTTACTTGGTGGTTTGGTCGCGAGCCTGTCGACCGTGCTCGCGACCGCGCAGTTCGTGGTGCTCGCGCCGGCGGCGCACGCTACCGAGACCGCGCTCAGCCGGACCGGGTGGGTGGCGAGCACGAGCACCAGCCCCGGCGCGGCTGACGTGCCGGCCAACGCGATCGACGGCAATGCCAGCACCAGGTTCAGCACCGATGCCGACCAGGCGTCCGGCATGTACTTCCAGGTGAACATGGGCTCGGCGCAGACCTTCAACCAGATCGTGATGGACTCGGGCGGCTCGACCGGCGACTACGCGCGCGGCTTCAACGTCGAAGTGTCAACCAACGGCAGCACGTTCACCTCGGTTGCCACCGGCACAGGTACCTCGTCGCCGGAGACGGTGACGTTCAGCGCGCAGACGGCGCAGTACATCAGGGTGGTGCTCACCGCCGGCGTGACCACGAACTGGTGGTCGATCGCTGAGTTCAATGTGTTCAGCGGCACGGCCGAGACGGTTCTCACCCGGACCGGGTGGGTGGCGAGCACAAGCACCAGCCCCGGCGCGGCTGACGTGCCAGCCAACGCGATCGACGGCAATACCAGCACCAGGTTCAGCACCGATGCCGCCCAGGCGTCTGGCATGTACTTCCAGGTGAACATGGGCTGTTCCCAGGCGTTCAATCAGATCGTGATGGACTCGGGCGGCTCGACCGGCGACTACGCGCGCGGCTTCAACGTCGAAGTATCAACCAACGGCAGCACGTTCACCTCGGTCGCCACCGGCACCGGCACCTCGTCCCCTGAGACGGTGAGCTTCGCCGATCAGACGGCGCAGTACATCAGGGTGGTGCTGACGACTGGCGTGACCACGAACTGGTGGTCGATCGCCGAGTTCAACGCTTTCAGCGATACCGGCAGCGGCGGCGGTTGCAGCGGCGGCGGCGGTCCGCCCACCGGCGGCAGCCTCGGCCCGAACGTGATCATCTTTACCCCGAGCATGTCGCAGAGCTCGATCCAGAGCCAGCTCAACACGATCAGCAGCCAGCAGACCGGCAACCAGTTCGGTACCCAGCGCGACGCCATCTTCTTCGAGCCGGGCACCTACGGGTCGACGTCCACCCCGCTGGTGTTCACTGTCGGCTACTACACCAGCGTGGCCGGCCTCGGCCAGAACCCGAGCCAGGTGGTGATCAACGGCGCCATTCAGGCGTTCAACCAGTGCTCAGGCACTACCTGCAACGCGACCGACAACTTCTGGCGATCGATGTCCAACCTCACGATCAACGTGGCCGGCAACAGCGGCTGCGAGGCAGGCGATGACTTCTGGGCGGTCTCGCAGGCCGCGCCGATGCGGCGGGTGCAGATCAACGGCAAGCTGTCCTTGATGGACTACTGCAACGGCTCGCCCGACTTCGCCAGCGGTGGGTTCATCGCCGACTCTCGCTTCTCGAACACGATCACCAACGGCTCGCAGCAGCAGTTCATGACGCGGAACTCCAGCATCAGCAGCTGGAGCAACTCGGTGTGGAACCAGGTGTTCTGCGGCAGCCCGGGCGCGCCCGCGCAGAGTTTCGCGAGCAACTCAGGCGACAGCGGCGGGCCAAGCTCGTACACGACGCTGGCGACCTGCCCGCGCACCGAGGAAGAGCCTTACCTGTACACCGACTCATCAGGCAACTTCAACGTGTTCGTGCCGTCGCCGCAGACCAACTCGAACGGCCCGACCTGGACCGCGAGCAGCAACACGCCAGGCACGTCGCTGTCACTGAACACGTTCTACGTGGCCACGCCGTCAAGCTCGGTGGCAACGATCAACGCGGCCCTGGCTGCCGGTGACAACCTGCTGTTCACCCCCGGCGTCTACAGCATCAGCTCTACGATCAACGTCACCAAGGCTGACACCAAGATCATCGGTCTCGGCTTCCCGACCCTGGTCCCGACCAGCGGCAACATCACGATGAATGTCGCTGACGTGAACGGCGTCAACATCTCGGGATTGATCTTCGACGCCGGAACGGCCAGCTCTGCCGCGCTGCTCCAGGTCGGCACCCAGGGCTCAGCCGTCAGCCACGCGAGCGACCCGGTCACTATCGACGATGTGTTCTTCCGCATCGGCGGCGCGACCGCCGGCACCGCGGCGACTGCCTTTATCGACAACAGCAACAACTCCATCATCGACGACGTGTGGTGCTGGCGGGCCGACCACGGCGCTGGGGCAGGCACCTTCACCGGAGACGTTTCGAACACCGGACTGATCGTGAACGGCAACAACGTCCTGGCGATGGGCTTGTTCGTGGAGCACTTCGTGAAGGACGAGGTCATCTGGAACGGCCAGGGCGGAGAGGACATCTTCTTCCAGAACGAGAATCCGTACGAAGTGCCGAGCCAGTCGGCCTGGATGTCGAGTTCGACCCAGAACGGCTACCCGGCCTTCTTCATCCCGAACAGCGTCACCTCGTTCACCGGCTACGGCATGGCCAGCTACAGCTTCTTCAACCAGGGCGTGGCGATCGAGAACGCGATGGCGTTCCAGGCACCGAACACCTCAGGCGTGGCGTTCCACGACCTGCTCACCGTGTTCCTGAACGGATCGGGAGGCATCCAATCGGTGATCAACGGCACAGGCGCGGCGGTCAGCTCGAGTTTCGGCGGCCCGAGCGACGTCGTTAGCTATCCCTGATCTGTGCGCTGGCCCCGGGGTGCTCCCCCGGGGCCAGCACCCAGGGGACCCGGTCCCGCACCAGCTACGGCATGAGGCCGTGGAGCGGGAAGACCGCTGAGCGGGTCGCCATTATCGCCTGGTCGACCACGTCGGCCGGGTCGTAGCCGCGCTCGAACGGCTGGAAGCTAGCCGGTGCCTGCTCGGTCATGGTTTCGGGTGCGCTGATTGTCGTCCGCCTGCGGACGTAGTCGCGCCAGGACTGCGGGGTCGGCGTGGCCGGGTCGACTGGGCGCCCTGTCGCCTCGGCGAGCAGGTGGGTCCACGTCCTCGGCACGACCTGGACAAGTTCATAACCGCCGCCGCCGGTGAGCAGCCACCGGCCGCCGGCCGTCTCGTGCGCTAGGGCGTGTATCGCCGCGTGCGCCGCCCGCTGGGCGTCGATAGTCACCGCGAGGTTGGCCAGCGGATCCATCCAGTGCGTGTCGCAGCCGTGCTGAGAGATGAGTATCTGCGGCCCGAACCCGCGCAGCAACGGCGGCACCACTGCGTGGAACGCCCGCAGCCAGCCAGCGTCAGCGGTGCCCGCCGGCAGCGCGATGTTCACCGCCGAGCCCCGCGCGGCTGGGCCGCCGGTTTCGCTGGCGCGCCCGGTGCCAGGGAACAGGGTGGCCGGATGCTCGTGCATGCTGATCGTCAGCACCCGCGGGTCGTTGTAGAAGGCCGCCTGGACGCCGTCGCCGTGGTGCACGTCGATGTCGACATAGCCGACCCGTTCGGCGCCCTGGTCGAGCAGCCAGGCAATGGCGATCGCCGGGTCGTTGTACACGCAAAACCCGCTCGCGTGGTCGCGCATCGCGTGATGCAGCCCGCCCGCGATGTTCGCGCCGTGCTGTGCCGTACCGGTCCATACCGCCCTGACGGCGTCCAGCGTCGCGCCGGCCACGAGCGACGAAGCCTCATGCATCGCGGGGAAGATCGGATCGTCGGATGTCCCGAGTCCGTACATGACGGATTGCGCCAGCCAGCCGGCCTCGCTTGCCTGCTTGACGGCCGCGATGTAGCTGGTGTCGTGGACGAGTTCAAGCTCGGCGTCGGTGGCGGGCTCGGGCTGGCTGACCGTGACGCCGTCGGCGTCGAGCACGCCGAGATCGCGGGCTAGCTCGATGGTCAGTTCGACCCTGACCGGCGCGAGCGGGTGGCTGGGCCCGAAGTTGTAGCCGGTCAGCCGGTCGGTCCAGGCGAGGTGCACGGTACAGGGCATCTGGCCATCTTCTCGCGGTCCCCTGCTAGAGCGGAGGGAATCTGCGCAGTCCCGCCGATGGCCTGATCCATGCCGCCTGTATAGCCGGAGCTATCCCGGCGATCATGCCCGCGGCCACCCCGATCAGCGGCACCGGCCACAGCGCCTGCGGGGCGACCACCGGAGTCCAGCCCTTCGCCTTGGCGATCAGCACGACAGCGGCGACGCCGATGCTGGCACCGGCCAGCCCGCCGAGCAGGCCGAGTATCACCGACTCGGCGAGCACCTGGCTGGCTATGTGCGCTCTCCTGGCGCCGAGCGCACGCCTGAGCGCGAACTCCGGGGTGCGCTGCAGCACGCAGAACGCGGTCAGCCCGGCGATCGCGATGACACCGACGGCCAGCCCGACCCACCCGACCGCGACGAAGAGCCCGCTCAAAGTGCTTGCTACCTGCCGGCCCGGCAGCACGGGCAGCGACCGGACGCTGACGATGAGGCGGTGGGGGAGCGCCGCATTGATCGCGAAAGGAGCCTGGCGCGCGATCGCCTCGGCTGCCCCCGGCTTGGTCACGATCAGTACGGCCGGCCGGGCTCCCGCCGTGGAGTCTGGAGGTCCGAACAGCGCGGTTGCCGCGGACGTGGGCAGCAGGACTGCCCGGAGCAATGACGGCTGTCGTCCCGCTTCGCCAACAATTCCGGCTATAACGAAACTTGCTCCGTTGATGTCGATGGTGTGCGGACTGCCAGGGCTGCTGATGCCGAGAGACCTGGCGAGCACCGATCCGACCAGGCAGACCTGGGCAGCGTGGGACTGATCCCAGGCGTCGAACAGCCTGCCCTGGCTGACCGCGGCGCCGGCGGCGGCCAGATAGCCCGGGGTGCCGGCGATCACTGGCGGGGTCGCCGCAGGCGCACTGTCGGCCTGGGTCAGCGGATCCGGCGAGACGACGACCGGACGGCCAAGCCTGACCTGCCAGTAGACCCCGGATGCCACGACTCCGGTCAGCGCATCGACGCGCTGCTCGACGTCAGCGGGGAAGGGGAACGGGGCGTCAAGCACCTTGGGGACGGGACCGGTGACCAGGATCGTCGTCGGCAGCCTTTGGGTAAACACCGAGTTGACCTGACCAGATGCCGTGCTGACCAGCCCTAGCACAGCGACGAACCAGGCGACGGCAAGCAGCGTGCCGAAGCCAGTCGCCGTGGCTGCCAGCGGCCTGGCCACGATTGAGGTGAACGCTTCGCCAAGGGCATCGGCCGGCCGCAGCGTGGTTCGCCTGACGAGTACACCGCTCACCGCAGCGAGCCGGCCTGGGTGTCGGTGATCGGCAGCCGCACGCCGAAGTCCAGCGGACTGGCTGGCTCGCCTAGCCGCACCGACCGGCCGCTGTACGCGGCGGCGAGCTGGTCGGCGGTTGCGACCACCACCGTCCTGCCCTCCCTGTGCACGTTGGCAAGCACGCCGATCACCTGGGCCGCGGCCGGCTGGTCGAGCCCGGCGGTCGGCTCGTCGCAGAGCACCAGGCTCGGCCTGGCGACGAGCGCACGGCCGATGGCGCACAGCGCGAGTTCGCCGGCTGATAGCTGCCACGCCATGAGGTGGGCCATCGTCGCCAGGCCAACCCGGTCCAGAGTCTGCGCCGCCGCGTCGATGCGCCGCCACCTGGGCAGCCCGAGGTATCGCAGCGGAAGCATCACGTTGTCGAGCACCGACCTGGTCGGCAGCACCATCTTCCGCTGGAACACCAAGCCGATCTGCCGGCCGCGCAGCGCCGCTCGCTCGCGGTCACGCAGCTTGGCCACGTCGACGCCGTTGAGCAGGTAGCTACCCGCCGCCGGCCGGTCGAGCAGGCCGAGCACATTGAGCAGGCCGGACCGGCCTGACCTGCACTGCCCGGTGAGCATGACCATCTCGCCGCGCGCCACGACCAGGTCAATGGGCTTCGGCGGCGCGTCGGCTCCGTCCCGTCGGCCGGCCCGGATGAGCAGGCCGGAAAGCTCGATGAGCGGCGGGTGAGGCGTCACCGGCCGACACCGATGAGTACGTGGTCGCCCGGCCGCAGGGCACCTGAGATTGCCGGCTGAACGGCGACAAATCCGCCTGCTGCCGCTCCGGTCGCCACTGGCACCTGCCTGCGCCGCCCTTTGGCGGCGACCAGCACAACGAAGGTCGACGGGTCGCGCGGCGGGCCCGTTCGGGCGGCGTGAGAGAAAATCGCGGTCAGCGGAACCGCGAGCACCGGGCCGTTGGTCACCGGCGCCGTCAGCGTCAGCCGGACCGCGCTGCCGATCAGGCCCTGTGAAAGGGGTCTCTTGCTGGTGACCACGACCGGGTACTCGGGCTGTCCTTCGCCTCTGGTGGCTTGCGCCGGGATCGCGGAGATCCTGGCGATCACGCCATCGATGACCGTGTTCGACAACGCGATCCGCGCCGGAATGCCAGTGCTTACGCGATTCGCCTGATGGGCACTCAGCATGGTGGTCACGTAGGGTTTGCCGACCGCCAGCCGCAGCACGACCTGGTTGGGGGTGACCTCGCTGCCAACCCTGGCTGGCAGCGATACCACCAGGGCCGACGCCGCCGGGATGAAGCTGACCTCGCTCATCGGCAGGTAAGCGGTCGGCGGCGGCGGGTGCTTGACATGCTTCTTCGCCGGTGGCCGGTACGTTGGCGCCGAATATCCCAGGTGGCCATAGAGCAGGCCGACAGCGTCGGCGGTGCCAGGCCCGAAGGAGCCCGGCTGGTCGAAGTCGGCGTAGCCGAGCCGGACCAGCGCGGCCTGAAGCTGGGCCACATCAGGACCCGAATCACCCTCACGCAGGTCGCGGTAGGCGGGAAGAGTGCCGCGCAGCAGGACTATCGGCCTGCCATCGATCTCGGCGATCACCTGACCGACCCTGACTCGCCCACCTGATCTGGCAGGCATCTTCGTGACGACGACGCTGGCGTAGGGAGCCGACGCGGTCACGTCCACGGTCCTGCCCGCGCGGACGACGCCAGCCACCACGATGTCATCGCTTAGTATCCGCATTCGTGCCACCCCGGTGATGACCGACGTGGCCGGCGCCGCCGAGCGTGCGGCGAGCTGGGCCGGTGACTCGATCAGCCTGGCCGCCGCCAGGCCGGTCGCTGACATCGCGACGACCCCGATGGCAACGCCGGCCAGGAAGAAACGCTTGGTCCTGAGCGGATCCAATGCCGGTGAACCCGGCCCCCCGTACAACCGCTGACCCCCCGTCTACCTGGCGCAGGCTACCACGATGGCGAGCGGCGGCGACGGATCTGCCGCTGCCGGTCGAGCAATGCCGGGGCGACAGGGTGGAAATCACCCGAGGTGGGAATGCTATGCGTGTGCGACGGACGGGGGGCCGGCGCAGGCGGGGGCTGGCGCGGCCGCCGATCCGGCGGATCGCTGGGTGGGCGGGCGTCGACCGCAATCCGCTACGCCGCGGAATCGATCGGGTAGAGCGCGCGCTGTGGATAATCCTTGCGCTCGCGTTCTTCGCCGTGGGGCCGACGCTCCTGCCGATGGCGGGGCAGGCGGCCCGGGCCGGCGGCATGGCCGAGGTCAAGCAGGAGCAGTCGTGGCACCAGGCCAGGGCTGTGCTGGTGCGTCACGCGCCCTACCAGATGTACGGCTACAGCACGTCGGGGACTGTCTGGGTGAAAGGCCGCTGGCATGTGCCAGGCGGCGGCACCAAGTTCGGCTTGGTACCCGCCGTGGTTGGTGCACCAGCCGGCACGGTGGTTCAGGTCTGGGTCAATCAGGCCGGGCAGCTCACCGGCCACCGCCCGCTGACGGCCGGTGCTGTCGGCGCGAGAGTGATCGCCATCAAAGTGCTCGCCGGGGTCGGGCTGGCCGCGACGCTGCTGACGATAGCTGGCCTGGTCAGATTGCTCACGAACAGGCGCCGAATGGCGTACTGGAGCTGTGAATGGGCATCGATAGGGCCGCGATGGTCGACTCGCCGTAAATAAGCCAGCAACGTTCGAGCTGTCTTGCTTGACCGCTGCTGGCAACCGATGGTTGGGTTCAGGACATGAGCTCCAGCAGGTCGGGCGCGGTGCGCGAATGACCGCGGCGGCAATCGGCTTCATCGTTATTGCCTTGATCTTGTGTGCTGGAGCCGTTTTCTGCTCGCTGGGAATCGGTCAGATCGCGTTGTCGGGAAGTGATGCGATCGAGCGCGACGGGCTTGCCAGGGGGCAGCGCGCTCCGCGCTGGTCGCTGACCGATTCCGCCGGGCGGGTAAGAACGTCGCCGTCGGCCGGAGGGCTGCAGCTGATCGTGTTCGCCGATCACTCGCTCAAGTCGTTCCCCTCCGTAATTGCCGGGCTGCGCGAGCTGAACGACGTCGGCGACGTCGAGATCGTGATCCTTACCCGGGGCAGCGGCGATGGCGCCGAGGCGCTGATCGGAGAGCTTGGACTTGGTCGTATCTCAGTGGTCGCGGGCTCGGCCGCGATCTACGGCCGCTACAACGTCAGGGTCATGCCGTTCGCGATCTTCGTGGACTCGGCCGGCCTGGTGCGCGCGTCTAGCCTGGTCAATCACGACTGGCAGATCGCCAAGCTGCGTCAGGTCGCGGAGATTGATCTCGAGCCTGACGAACTGCCAGGCAGGCCCCGTGCGTTGTTCACCTCGGCGGTGTAGACGTGCACGTCCAAGGTATATTTCTCCAGCTTGTCGTGTTGGGCTGCAAGTCGTCGCTTGCCGTCCTGCTGCTTGCCGCGGGCGGAGCCAAGGTCGCTGATCTAGCGGGCTTCGCGGCTACCGCGGCGCTGTTCGTGCCTGGCCGCCTGCCGCGTGCTCCGGCGATCTCGGCGGCGGTGATCGCCGCCGGGGAAGTCGTGACCGGAGCGGCGAGCCTGTCGTTCCCGGCCGCCCGCTGGCTTAACCTTGTGGTGCTTGCGGTCTGCTGCTGCTTCCTTGTGGTGTGGACGGTTGGTTACGTTCGGCACGCCGATCGCCCGTGCCGGTGTTTTGGAGCGCTGTCGCGGCGTGGATTCACGCGGGCGGGCATCGGTCGCGCGGCTGGCCTGACCCTGGCGGCGATCGCGGCGACCGCCGGTGTTCCCCGGGTCGCGGTCCAGCTCAGCGTGGTCACCAGGTTCGGCCTGCTGGCCGGGGGAGTACTGGTCGCGGTGGCGGCGTTCAGCGCGGCCGCAGCGGCCGGCGGGCACCGCGCGAAGCGCGAACCAGGGTGGGTGTAATGGTGGCGATTCCGCTCTATCTGGCGGTTGCGCAGTGGGCGCTGCTCGGGGCGCTTGGCGTGCTGGTGATCGTGATGTTCAGGCAGCTAGGGCAGCTGATCAAAGGAGACGCGAAGGCGGAAGAGTTCGGCCCGCGCGTGGGCAGCCTGGCCGTGCCGCTGACCTACAAGCGGCCGGGGGAGCGCGAGGTCCGCACGCTGACGCCGGGCCATGGCCAGCCAGCGCTGATCGCGTTTGTCGACCCGACCTGCCCGTCGTGCGAGGAACTCGTCCTGACGCTCGACGCGATGCGCGCCGCCGGTGAGCTTGCCGGCGTGCGGGTGCTGCTGCTCATCTCTGACCCGGCGAGCTACCTGCGGATCTCCGAGGCATTCCAGGCCAGCGAGCTTGAGATCGGGCGGCCGGCCGATCCCTCAGGCTTGGCGGCCTACCTGGTTACCGGCACGCCGTTGCTCGTCGCCGTCGACCAGGGCGGGGCCGTGGTGGCGGCAGGTTCGACGATCCGCCGGGCAGAAGTACGCCGCTATCGCGACCTATGCCTTGGCCATTCACCGACACCGCAGCATGAAGGACCGCCCGCCAGGTCGGCGGCGCAGTCAGGGGGGACAAATGATACGCAGGTCAGCCACTATCGCTGAGCGGGTGGCGCGCAAGGTCAACCGCAGGGACGCGCTGCGCCGTGTCATCGTCGGCGGCGTGACCGGGCTGGCGGCGGTTGCCGCGGGCGGGAGTACGGCCGACGCGTCGACCTGCACGTGCGGGCCGACGAGGCGATGCTCGGGCTGTCCGGATGTTGGCTGTCCGCATGGCTATCACCTGTGCAAGGGCTCGTTCAGCAGTAACTGCTTCAACGCGCAGGGGTACCGGTGCGAGTGGCCAGCCGGCAACTGGATCGCGTGCATGGGCCTGGGCCAGGGCCTTGGCTACAAGGTCTGCTACGACTGCATCGGCCGTTCCGGCTGCGAAGGCTGGTGCACCTGCCTGAGCGCGTGCATCTGCTGTCACTGCGCGAGCCCGGCCGATGTCAGGGCTGAGCAGCAACGGCTGCAGCACGTCCAGGTCGCGCAGATGCCGTGAGCCGGACTCTGCTCGGCTCGGTTGGGCTGGCTGGCCTGGTCGGTGTGACTAGCCTGGCTGGCCTGGCCGCTATGCTCGCCGCCGTCAACGGCTACTCCAAGGCCTACTCGCCTTGAGGCATCAATTCGGCCGCCTCGCTGGCGGCTGGCCTTCCGGTCGGGAGGCTGTCGGCTCGCTGCCTCGTATTCGCCGCGTACGCGCTGCCCGCTGTGGCGAGCTGGCTCGCGCTCGGACTGTGCCTCGCGGCGCTGCCGCTGACGGGCGTCGCGCTGGTGGCGGCTATTGCCTACGGCTGCTACTACGGCGGCTCCGAACTCGCTGGCCGCCGCGGACTCGCCGTGCCTGGCCGGCGGTGGCAGGTGCCGCAATCCATGATGATCAACGCCTCGCCGCGACGGCGGATCCTGGTGTGGGGGGCCATACTCGGGCCTGGGTTCCTTACCCAGAACCCGTACGCCGGTTTCGGGATGCTGCCGGTCGCTGTAGCGGCCATGCGAACCGTCGGCCAGGGGGCCTGCCTGGCGCTCGCCGCCGCGATCGGGCTCGCGCACGGAGTCGCGCGGGGGGCGGCGCTGCTGCGCGACGTCAGGCGCGGCGGGCCGGCCAGCGCCTCGGATCAGCTTGATGTGCTGCTCAAGACCGTCTACTGGCGCCGGGTCGACGGCGCGGCGCTGCTCGCTGTCGCGGCGGCTGCCACCGTCGTGTCCCTGCGTTACTTCTAGCGCCCCGTGGAGGACAGATGCGACGCACGACGATAACCGGCCTGACGGCGATCGCGATGAGCGCGGTGACCATGCTCGCTGGTGGTTTCGCCAGCGGTGCTGGCCTGGGGGGACGACCCCCCGGAGCCCCCCGCCTGCAGGCGCTCGCTGGTCGCGAGGTCATCAAGATTGTCGGGACGATACCTGGGCCCTTGCATGCCAAGGTCACCGCCAAGGGCGCGTTCGACGCGGACGGGTACTTCTTCAGGAAGAAGGCGAGCCTGATCTTCCCCAAGGGGCGGCTCGCGGTGCGTCGTCGCCTGCTCAGCACCAGCTACCGGCCGCCGAACCTGGCAACCTGCTGGTTCAAGATCCGGCAGCATGGCACGTTCAGCGTGTTCTACGCGACCGGCAAGTACCGGGGACTGCGCTACGGCGGGCAATTCTGGACTCGTATCGCTGGTCGCCTGAAGCGCACAGGGCCGGACCAGTGCGGCTCGAAGACCGCCTACTACCGCAGCGTCACCTATGAGATCGGAAAGATACCCTGATGTGGCCAACAATTGCATGGCCGCGCTCGGGCCGCCGGTGATATTTTCGCAATAACGGAACGGTCAGGATCGCAATACGGCACAAGGCATTCGCAGATCTCCTGGGCGAGGGAGATCGATCCGCAGAATTAGTTTGCCAGGCAGCCTTATTCGGCCGTCGGCCCTGCTTGACACCCCTGTATCCGAGAGGGATGCTATCCCATACTCACGCTGGAATGTTCCTGGCGATAGGGATAGAAAGCAGGCTTCCTTGATTCGGCTCGTGGGTCTTTGATGGCCGCATCCGCGCAACAGGTCATTGACCTGCTTGCCGCTCTAATCCAGATAGAGTCGGTTACGCCGACTCTTATCCCGGAAGGTTCTGGCGAGCAATCGATCGCCAGCTTTATTGCCGACTGGCTGACCGATATTCCGGCCGATGTCGAGATCGTCGATGTCGAGCCTGGCAGGCCGAACGTGCTGGCCAGGCTCCGTGGCGCGGGCGGCGGGCCGACGCTGTGCCTGAACGCGCACACCGACACGGTCGGACACGAAGGTTGGCCGGCGACGGCGCTTGTGCCCAGGGTCAAGGGCAACCACCTGTTCGGCCTCGGCGCGTCGGATGACAAGAGCGGCTGCGCGGCGGCGATGCTCGCGATGAGGTCCACCGCGCAGGCTGGTGTGACGCTGCGCGGTGACCTGCTCGTGGCCCTCGTCGCCGACGGCGAGGGTGACTCAATCGGCTCGGCGCACCTGGCTCGTTCTGGCGGCATCGACGCGGCCATCGTGATCGGGCCGCAGCCGATCGATCACTTGGTCGTCGAGCACCAGGGCACCGGCTGGATCGACGTGATCACCCATGGCGTGGCCGCGCACGGCTCAGAGCCGCAGGCTGGCGTCGACGCGATCGTGCACATGGCCGAGGTCATCACCAGGCTGCACAAGCTCGACCGGACGCAGTATCAGTCGAACCCGTCACTGCTCACCGGCAGGATCGTCTTCCATGCCGCCACGATCAGCGGCGGCACTCACTATGTCACCTACCCCGACATCGCCAGGCTTGGCGTCGAGATCGGCATTCAGCCTGGCGAGCACCTGCGCGACAGGATCGCCGAGATCGAGGCGATCTTCTCCGAGGTGTCCAAGACCGAGCCGGGATTC
>Ga0134126_10000814_pt1 | contig 39336 bp, 33 predicted proteins | sample KB31752_FD_96881 | JGI IMG/M metagenome (GOLD analysis project Ga0134126, IMG submission 96881) | Terrestrial soil microbial communities with excess Nitrogen fertilizer from Kellogg Biological Station, Michigan, USA - KB3-175-2 | ecosystem: Environmental > Terrestrial > Soil > Unclassified ...
GCGTGAGGAGATGCCATTGCTCGTCCGTGAGGTCGCTGCGATAAGTCTTGCGTAGGGTCTTGGCATTCATGCCGGGTCCTCTCAGGGACTGGGGAATAGTCGAAAATACCGCTATGGTTATGCACTCAACGTGCCAGCTTGTCCAGAGGTATCAGATTCCCGCGCCCGCTCTTAGGGAAGCCTGAAGGGGATACCCCTCATCTGCTCATCCGCGAAGACGTCGAGGCTTCAAAACTGTTTCTAGTCGCTTCTCATGAAGCCGGTCGTCCTTGAGGGCGGTCTCCGCGAATCGCGTAGGTAACTGGTAGCTCAGAGGTCTGGAAGAAATGCAGGAAGGCGGTTGTTACGTCTGCGTTGCCGAGTTTGAAAGTCCGGCGGGACGATTGGCGTTCGCGTTTAGGCCGTTGTCTTTGCAACGATGGCCTGCCGAATGCGCTGTAGCCAATAGTCCGGGTCGCGCTTGATTTCATCGAGCCAACGGCAGGCCATTTCACTCGGCGTTGTCTTGCCGCACTCCCAGGCTTGGACCGTGCGCACGGAAACTCCCAGCAGTTGCGCGAAGACCGCCTGACTCGCGTGGAGGCTTCCGCGAACTTGCTTTACTATGGCGGGGGTGTAAGGGAGCGGCTTGAGATCGAGGCGCATCTTCCGGCAAGTGAACGTCTCGGCAATCTTCTCGCCACGTTCCAGAGCATCTGCGAACCCCTGTAGCCGTTCCTGAATCCGAGCCGCAACCAGAGTCTTCATATCGTTCTTTTCCAGCCATCCCCGGCTTGAACCCGTCGCTGGCGCTCCGGGCTAGTAGGTCATTCTGTTCGTGCCTCTTAACTATACGGTCTGACCGTATAGATGCAATCGTTAAGCATCCCTTGCCGTTATTCGTATAACGAATAGGACGCCGCGCGTTCGGGTGAGACGCGGTGCGGCGAACGGAAACAGAGGGATACGATGGCGGCACAAGCGGCGAAATTGGCTCTCGAAGACGGTACCATTTACACCGGCCGCGCTTTTGGAGCGAGCGGCGAGACCTTTGGCGAAGTCGTGTTCAATACCAGCATGACCGGCTATCAGGAAGTGTTGACCGATCCGTCCTACAAAGGGCAGATTGTCACCATGACCTATCCGCTTATCGGCAATTACGGCGTCAACACCGAAGATCGCGAATCGGCCCGGCCGCAGGTGGAGGGATTTCTTGTCCGCGAATTGGCACGGCTGCCGAGTAATTTCCGTTCGCAGGGACGGCTCGAAGATTACTTGAAAGAACACAACGTCCTCGGCATGGAGGGCATCGACACTCGCGCCCTGGTGCGGCGGTTGCGCGTGCGCGGCTCGATGAACGGCGTGCTGTCCACCACCGATCTCGATAACGCCTCGTTGGTTCACAAGGCGCAGAACAGCCCGCATATCGTCGGACGCGATCTGGTACGCGAAGTCGTGCCGCCGCAAGCGTTCGACTGGAACGACGGCTTCACCAATGAACTGGTCAGCTATCTCCCGGCGCGGCCGGCCACGCATCATGTCGTCGCGCTCGACTTCGGCATGAAACACAACATTCTTCGCTGTCTCGTGCAGGTCGGTTGCAAGGTCACGGTGCTGCCGGGCACGGCCACGGCCGATGACGTGCTGGCGCAGAAGCCGGACGGCATTTTTCTGTCCAATGGTCCCGGCGATCCCGAGCCGTTGGGCTACGCCATCGAAACCATTCGCGGCTTGGCGGGCAAGAAGCCGATGTTCGGCATTTGCCTGGGGCATCAACTCATCGGCCTCGCTCTCGGCGGCGAGACGTTCAAGCTGAAGTTTGGGCATCGCGGGGCCAATCAGCCGGTGCTGAATCAACGCACCAACAAGGTCGAGATTACCACGCAAAACCACGGCTTCGCCGTCCGTCTCGATAAGCTGCCGGCGGACCTCGAAGCCACGCATATCAATCTGAACGATCAGACCCTTGAGGGCATGCGCCACAAACGCTGGCCGTTGTTCAGCGTGCAATATCATCCCGAAGCGTCGGCCGGACCACACGATAGCGGCTATTTGTTTGAGGAATTTCGCCAGATGATGGGATAACCGGAAACTCTCCCTTGCTGGCGCTGCGGGCTGGCAATTCCTAGGGCTTCTTATCCTTGACCGGCGGATCAAACCGGATCGAGCCGTCGAAGCGCTCGACGAGGACCATCTGCGACGGATGCGTCAGCGCCTGCGTCACGATCGAACCCGGCTTCGGACTGTTGAGCCGCCAGCGGATCGTGAGTACCTTGTCCTTCACCGACAACCCAAGGACTTCAACGCTGTAGCCACCGGTGGGTTTCGTGCCGGACGCGACGACCACGAGCATGTGTTTTTTCCAGTCGATGTGTTCGACCTTGAGAAGCTTGAGTACGTCCTTGCCCGCCGCGATCTGAATGCGCATGTCTTTCGCGTCCGCGGCGGCCACGCCGTGCGCCAGCGCCAATTCCTCGCCATTGCGAAGGATAAGCTGCTCCGGCTTGTCTTGAGGAACGGGCCAGACACCGCGCGCCAGGATCGGCAGTTCACGATCTTCGCCACCCTTGGCCGCCGGCGCAGCGCGCTTCTTCTCGGCCGCGATCAACTCCACGCGGGCCGGCCAGATTTCGTGATGCTGCTTGCCCTCGACTTCCATGTCCACCGCCTTGCCAATGAGCTTCACCTTCTTGCCAACGTAAGGCGTTAGCAGGCCGGACTTGCCGCCGACGTAGACTTCGCGCACACTCTTTTTGCCGTTGTCCTCCATCACCAGGCGATAGGGATTGGTGCGCGCGAAGCCGACCGTGCCCGGACCCGAACCGGGCGTGCGCTCCAGAACGCCCACGAAGGAACGCTCCTCGCCCTTTTGGGTTTTGTACCATTCTTCCGCGGCAAATAGCTCGCGTTTCATGGGTGCCTCGGTTGGAGCAGGGGCATCCTTTGACGGGGGAGCGGCGAATACCAGACTCACCACCAGGGCTGTCCACATGGTTTGTCCCTCGCTGGGTCGCGCGGTCGGAATTGCACACCGATTGGGTCCATTGTCCGCGACCGTCGAGAAAAAGCAATCCGAGAATGAAGTGCCGCCGCTTGCCGTTCGCCGAAGCATTGCTCCACCTTGTATAATAAAACAGAGCGATTGAACCCGCGTGGCATTTCTCTCGATCATCCCTTCGGCGCGCTCGTTCGCCGTCCGGTTTGGACCCTCGTAGCGCCGCCAGCCTTTTTGTTCAGGAGGAGCCGCATCATGTCCACCACCCTAACCGGCCGCAACCTCATCGCCGGCCGCTGGCAACCGGCCAACGGAGCGCATTTCGAGAGCCATAGCCCCGCTCGCGAAAATGAGATTCTCGGCGTCTTTCCCAGCAGCGGCGCCGAAGAAGCACGGCAAGCCGTCATCGCCGCTCGCGCCGCCTTTCCCGCCTGGCGACGCGCCAGCCGTATCCATCGCGCCGAACTGTTCGACAACCTCGCCCAGATCGTCAAGCGCGAGGCCGACAATCTGGCGCAGCTGATGGCGCGCGAGTGCGGCAAGGTTGTCAGCGAATGCCGAGCCGAAGTGATTGAAGGCTTGCACATGATTCAATACGTTTTCGGCACCGGCCGTATGCCGATCGGCGAGGTGGTCGCTTCGGAGATCGCCGAGAAGGACGCCTTCATGCGCCGCAAGCCGTGGGGTGTCGTCGCCGTCATCACGCCGTGGAACTTCCCCTTCGCCGTGCCGCTGTGGATGCTCGGCCCCAGCTTGCTCGAAGGCAACACCGTGGTTTTCAAGCCCTCCGAAGATACGCCCGCCATCGGCCAGCGTCTCACCGAGTTGTTCGAGGAGGCCGGCTTTCCGGCCGGCACGATCAATCTCGTGCATGGCGAGGCGCAAGCCGGCGAAGCGCTGGTCCGCGATGCCGATGTGAACGTCGTGCTGTTCACCGGCAGTTACGAGGTTGGCCATCGCATTCAACAGTTGTCCGCTGAACATTACGATCGCATCGTCGCTTGCGAGATGGGCAGCAAGAGCGCCGTCATCGTCTGCGCGGATGCCCGCCTCGATTTAGCCGTTAATTGCGCTCTCATTAGTGGCTTCAAGACCAGCGGCCAACGCTGCGTGTCGGCCGGCCGCATTCTCGTGGCCGAATCGATCTTCGACAAGTTCGCCGATAAACTCGTCACGGCAGCGAAGCGGCTGCGCGTCGGCAATCCGCTGGACGCCGGCAATTTCACCGGCCCCGTCATCCATCGCGGCGCGGTCGAGAAGATCGAGCGCTACAACGCGCTGGCCCGCCAAGAGGGAGCCACGGTGTTGCTCGACGGCGGACGCATGACCGGCGGCGAACACGCGGCTGGTTGCTATCTATCGCCGTTCGTCTATCGTCTGGAGCATCGTCCCGGCGTGCGCGTGCTGCGTGAGGAAGTGTTTGGCCCACACCTGGCACTGGTGCCGTTCCGAACCAACGAGGATGCGGTGCGCATCTACAACGATACACCTTATGGTTTGTCGATGGCGGTGGTGACGGAGGATTATCGCACCATGCGGCTATTCCGCGATGAATGCGAGTATGGCATGGGCTACGTCAATCTGCCGTGCATCGGTGCGGAGGTACATCTGCCGTTCGGCGGCGTCAAGAAAAGCGGCAATGGTCATCCTTCAGCTGCGGGACTGATCGAAACGGTGACGCACAAGACGGCGTGGACGGTCAACCACGGCACCGAAGTCAAAATGGCGCAAGGATTGACCACGAACATCGAAGGCGGTCCGGCGTGATAGGATCATAAAAAATTCACCACGGAAAACACGGAATGCACGGAAAGAAGACAAAAAGCAAAAAACAAAAAGCAAAAAGGAACGAGAAGACGGAGTAAGGCAATGCTCTGGATACTTGTGCATGGACTGGTTTTGCCTTTTGTCTTTTTTCCGTGTATTCCGTGTTTTCCGTGGTGAAAGGATTTTTCTTCTCTCAGGAGGATCGGCTATGTGGCTTTTCGAGAATGAAGTCGTTCCCCACATCCACACCGCGTTGCCCGGTCCCAAAGCGCAGGTGCTGCTCGAACGCGATGCACGCTATGTATCGCCGTCGTATACACGCATCTATCCGCTCGTGGTCGCGCGCGGCAGCGGCGCCGTCATCGAGGATGTGGACGGCAATCGCTTTCTCGATTTCACCGCCGGCATCGCCGTTGCCTCCACCGGCCACTGTCACCCGCATGTCACTGAGGCCATCACCGACCAGGCGCATAAGTTACTGCACATGTCCGGCACGGATTTCTACTATGAGCCGCAAATCGACCTGGCCCAGCGGTTGGCCGAGAGCGGGCCTGGCTCATCGCCCAAGCGCGTCTTCTTCACCAACAGCGGCGCCGAGGCATTGGAAGCGGCTTTGAAGTTGGCCCGCTGGCATACCGGCCGATCGCGTGCCATCGCCTTCTTCGGTGCCTTCCACGGTCGAACCTATGGGGCCATGTCGCTATCCGGCTCGAAGCTGGTGCATCGTCGCGGCTTCGCTCCGCTGGTGCCGGACATCCATCATGTGCCCTATCCGCGCGGCTGCCACGGTTGCGACAAGGAACAGGACGGTTGCGAGTGCGTTCGGCAAATCGAGGAGACGGTGCTGCGTCGCATCGCGCCGCCCGATGAGGTGGCCGCCATTTTCGTCGAGCCGATCCAGGGCGAAGGCGGCTATTACGTTCCGCCAGCCGGCTTCCTGCCGGCCCTGCGCGCCCTGTGCGATCGCCACGGTTTCTTGCTGGTGGCCGACGAAGTGCAAACCGGCATGGGACGAACCGGCAAACTGTACGCCGTCGAACATTGGCATGTGGAACCGGACATTATTTGCTTGGCCAAGGGCATTGCCAGCGGTATGCCTTTGGGGGCCATCGTCTCGCGCGAAGAGGTCATGGATTGGCCCAGCGGCAGCCACGCCAGCACATTCGGCGGCAATCCCGTTAGCTGTCGCGCCGCGCTGGCCACGCTCGATTTGCTCGAAGGCGGCTACATCGCCAATGCTGCCGAACGCGGTGCGCAACTCAAGCAAGAGTTGATCCAACTGCGGCAGCGCCATCCCGAAATCCGCGAGGTGCGCGGTCTCGGTCTGATGGTGGCGATGGATATGGTCAACGAGAGCGATGGCAACCCGTCACCGGCGCTGCGCGATGCGGTGGTGCAGTCGGCTTATCGGCATGGTCTGTTGCTGCTCGGCTGCGGCGAGAGCGCCGTGCGTTTCTGCCCCCCCTTGTGCATCACGGCGGAGCAAGTCAAGACGGCTGTGCGCATTCTTGATACAGTCTTGGCGGAAAGAAGTGTCTATCCGTAGCTGTGCGGGAGAGCCGTATTCGTAGGGTGGGCCAAGCTGGCGAGGCCCACCAGCTGTGTGGTGGGCCTCGCAGAAGCTCTCGGTCCACCCTACGACCGGCGCAACAGAGGCACGCCAAACAAAGCCGTGACGCCAGTTTCGCTTTCTCAGCGGTTCGGCAATCGTTACACTGGCGAGTAGGAGGTTCGTTCTATGACGACCATCGCCATTATCCCCGACAATCCACAGGGTTCGCCGTCGCATTTCCACGCCGTCGCCGGAGAAGCGCAATCGAGCGGCGCAACCGTCGGCCAAGCGCTCGACGCTCTGCGAGCGCAACTCGCCGCGCCGGAACAAACCACTCTGGTTGTCGTCCAACCCATGCGGCCAGACGAGTTGTTCGCCGCCGCCCAACAACAGCGGTTGGCCGAGCTGCTGGTCCGCTGGCGGGCGGCCCGCGATGCCGGCGTGCCATTGCCGCCCCGAGAGCAAGCCGAACTGGAGGCGCTGGTCGAAGCCGAACTGCGTGCCGCCACGGAGCGTTCTGCCGTCCTCGTTCGTCAGCTACCCGCATGAACCCGCACTATTCTCTCGTGGCTCGCCGCGCCGCTCATCGCTGCGAGTATTGCCATGCACCCGAAGCCATCTTCAACTTTCCCTTCGAAGTGGAACACATCCTCCCCACCTCCCGCGACGGTGCCGACGACGAGACGAACTTGTGTCTGGCCTGTCGCGCTTGCAATCTGCGTAAGAGCGACCGCGTCGCCGCCCTCGACGACCTTAGCGGGGAAGACGTGCCGTTGTTCCATCCACGCCAGCAGAGTTGGCGCGACCACTTCCGCGTCGATACCGAATCGGGCGAACTCCAAGGCACGACGCCAACCGGCCGAGCGACAGTCGCCAGCCTCGACCTCAATCACCCGCTCCAACTGATGGCTCGCCTATTATGGATTCGCTTGCGATTGTTCCCCTGACAAGGACGCTGAACTGGCTCCGACCGATTGTCAATCGCGCTTGCACCAGCATCAGCATCTCCTTGCGAACGAAAAATCCTTGCGGGGTGAAGTCGGGCGCGTGACAATCCAATCAGCGTGTCGCCGTCCACCGTGAAGCGTTGGCGTGTCGAAGGAATCGCGGTCATGTCTATCGGCGAAATTCTCACTCGTCTCGTTCTGAAGCGACTGATGGATGACGTGTTCGCCAGCGGCGGCGCGGAAGCGCTGGACGCGGTCAGTGATTTCCTGACGCGCTGCGGAAAGCAAAACGATCCGCGTTTGGCCGCGGCTCTGGAGGACGGGCTGGGACGCGCCTGGCATGCCCTGGAAGTGGCGCTGGGGGATGATTCCTTGGCGGACCATCGGCAAGCGGGGCTTGCGCCGGCTGCCGCGCAGTCGTTGCGCCGGCATGTGGCGATGGTGCTGCGCGAATTGGTACAGGGCGGCGCGGGGCCGCGCCGACCGGGAGCGACGGCGGTAGCGAACGCCTTGCGCCGGCAATGCCTGGGTGAGTTGCGAACCGCCGGCGCGGCCGGCACCCTCGCGGGCGTTCTCGACACCGACGAATGGGCGCGGTCGCAGGAAATCCTCGCGCGCTTCGTCGCCGAGCAGGGCCGGCGCGACACGCGGCGACGGACGGAAGGCCAGCTGATCCGCCAGTTGGAAGAGCAGGGTTGCGTCGGGCTGATGCGCGTGTTGACCGGCGGCACCGGCCTGCCTCTGTTGGTGATGGCCGGCCGCGCCTTCGTCTGCCAGCAACTCGGCCGGCTGCTCTATCGCTGCTTGCAGGAATGTCCGGAGCAAACGCCAAGCAACTGCGCCGTGGTTTTACAATGCTTGCAAGAGTTGAGTAGTCCGCGTTTCTCCATCTGGCGTTCAACGGCCGCCGTCCCCGCTCGGACGGCCGCGCGGATGTCCTCGCCGATTCCCGCCGCGCCGCCACGCCGCCCCCCCTCGCGCCGCCCCAATCGCCGGCGACTGAATGGGGATCGTCCACCCGTCAACGACCTCTCGGACTTCCGCCGCTTCTCGTGGGAATTGGCCGACCCTCCGAGGCCGGCGCGAACCGTCGCCCTGGCGAAACCGCGTTCCACGATTCTCGTATGGGCGGCGCTGGCGCTGGCCGCCGTGCTGCTCGTCGTTTTGCCGGTCTGTATCGTCCTGGCCGACATAAGGCGGCAGGATAAGCAACGCCATCAGCTGGCCGAGGAACATCGCCGCTTGCTCGACGAACGCCGGCGGCTCGATGAGGAACGGCGGCGGTTGATCGACGAACAACGACGCATCGCCGCGAAAGAGACGGCCCGTAAGCAAGCCGAAGAACGGCAGCGGCGCGAAGACGAACGCCGCCGTAAGGCTGCTACAGAAGAGGCACGCCGCAAGGCCGAGCAACTCGTGATCCTCCAGCGCGAACAAGAGCAAAAGCGCCGCGAGGAGGAACGGCTGGCGCGAATCCGTCAGGAGAAAGATCGGCGAGCGAACGCCCGCGCCGCGCTGGCGCGTGGCTTGCAACACTCCACCGGCGGACGCGATCGGGAAGCGTTGAAGGCTTTCGATGAGGCACTACGTCTCGATGCGGGGATCGATCGCGCCTGGGTCGAGCGCGGTTTGGTGCGCCGGCGGCTTGGCGACGACGCGGGCGCTCTCGATGATTTCGCTGAGGCGGTCCAGCGCGATCCGCGTGACCTCCGTGCCTGGCTCAACCGTGGTGAATTGCACTTGCGCCGCCGCGTCTATCGTGCTGCTATTGATGATTTCACATCCGTCTTGCGTCTGGAGCCGAAAAACGTGCCGGCCTACCGCGAGCGCGGCCTTTGTTACAGCGAAAACGGCGATTTCGATAAGGCCATCGCCGACGAAAGCACGGCCATCGACCTCGCTCCCGCCGACCCGCGCGCTTATTACTACCGAGCCAACGCCCGCCGACAGCGCGGCGACACGCGGCAAGCGCTCGACGATTACAGCGCCGCCATCGACCGTAACCGCGACAGCGTGCGCGAACTGGCACCCGCTTACCGGACACGGGGGATGATTTATCTCGACCGCGCGGAGTATACGCGAGCTATCGCCGATCTGACGCGGGCGCTCGAACGCGAACCGGAGGACACGGCCATCCGGCGGGCACGCGGCTTGGCTCACCTTAAAAACGGCGAATGGAACAAGGCTCTCTTCGACGCCGATGCCGCGATCGCGCGCGAACCGCGCAATGTCGAAGCGTTGAAGCTGCGCGGCCAGGCGCATCTCGCCTTACGGGAGTATCGCAAGGCCCACGGAGACTTCACGCGAGCGATCCGGCTGCATCGTGATGCCGAGGCGTACTATTTGCGCGCTCGCACCAAGGCCGAAGCGGGCGAACTCGCTGAGGCCATCTACGATTGCAACGACGCTGTCGCCCTTAATCCGCACTTGGCAGATGCCTTTTATCTGCGTGGCACGCTGCGTATCCAGGGCGGCAACCTTCCCCGTGGCTTAGCCGACCGGCGGCGAGCGCACAAACTCGACCCACGGCTCACGGTGCCTTGAGTTTCGAGAACGAACCAGCCCGCAGCGCCAGCAAGGGACTTCCCTTGCTGGCGCTGCGGGCTGGTTGGATCAACCGCACGTCATTTCGCGGGCTTTTTCTCGGATGTCGCTTTCGTCTGCGCCAACCAAAGCTCCGCCTCCAGCCGATACCACTCGGCTTCGTCTACTTTGAAAGTCGGTATCAGATCCCTGCTGAGTTCTTTGACCACCTTTTTCAACTCCGTCATGCGCTGGAGGTGGGCGTCCAGAGCGACGACTTGGTCTTCGTGCTTGGGGCTTAGCTCACGTTGGGCCTGGAGCCAGCGAACCGACCAGATGTAGACATCCTCTGGATTCCGGGTAACTGGGATGAGGACGTTTCCAATCCTCCGGGTGTGCGTAAGCCCCGCAAATTCCGCACGATAAGCCTTCTCAGCCATAGCGGCACGAGCCTTGAGAAGGGCTGCCCCCTCTTCTGGCTTTTGCGCTGGCTTGACCGCTTTCGGTTTGGGCTTGGCTTCGGGTTCCTTCGCTTCCGCTTTGTCCGGCACAGCCGCCGGCACGGGAACGGGTTTAATCGGCGGTTGCTCCGCTTTGCCGCGATGGGCGACGAACCCCGCGCCGGAACCGATCAGTCCCAACACCAGCACCACGACCACGATTAGTTTCATTTTGCTGAGGAACATGCTTCGCAACACTCCTTCAACCAGCGCGGCGAGCGGAGCGGACAGGGTTTGATTCGCCGTTCCCGCCGCGAACAACAGACTTGTACGAATGGTGGTTTCCGTCAGAATCGCAGGCGGCAGCGCCCGGACAACAGCCTTCTCCGTCAGCACCGCAGCCAGTGCGACCGCCGATACGCCCAGCCCACGCTTCGAGAGTCGCCGGCGCAACAACTCGCGCGCTCGCGATAGCCGCGAGAAGATGGTGCCTTTGGCGCAACCCAAACGCTGAGCCGCTTCCTCGCTACTCATCCCTTGCAGGTAACACAACAACAACGGCTGACGATACTTCTCCGGCAGTCGATTCACTTCCTCATCGATCACTGGCCGCAGATCGCTCCACACTTGCTCCGTCGGCTCCTCGGCGTACTGCTCCGGCAGCGTTGTCTCTCGCGCCGTCTGCCGCGCTCGCCGGCCGCGCACCTTCAACGCCGTGCGATAGGCCACGCCATGCAACCACGGGCCGAGCAGTTCCGGCCCACGCAGCGACGGGGCTTTGCGGACTAGCACGAGAAACGTCGTCTGAAACGCATCTTCGGCTTCGGGTGTTTCACCGAGCCGGCGCACGCACAAGCCCCAGACCATCGCTCCGTAGCGCTGCACAATGGTCGTGAATGCGGCTTGTTCGCCATTGGCCAGGAAACGACGCAACAACTGCGCGTCATCCAACTCGCCATCACCAGCGGGGCCGCCGCTGAGACGACGCAGATAATGCAGCAGCGGATGCAATGAATGATTCGCCATGAGCCAGGCTCTCTCGGACAGGTTCACGCCTGCTCTCTATACTGCCCTAAAGAGGGCCGTCGCTTCCAGAACTTTCGCCGGCTGGCTTGGTTTTCTTGGGACTTTCTCTGGCAGCGTCTTTTCTTGTGGTTGGAATGGACAATTGAAAGGTGTGCAGCCTAACTCGCGTTCAGCCTTGCGCTTCTGTCAGTACCCCCGGCAGGAATCGAACCTGCATGAACCCGCTTAGAAGGCGGGTGCATTATCCGTTATGATACGGGGGCAACATGTTTTCAAACTTCGCTCTCGAACATTAGAGCAAAGAGGATAGGGGACAGCAAGCCAAGACCAGATGAACACGGTCGATCCATGCTTCCCTCAGCACCTGGATCAACTTCACGAGTACCACGTCCGAGACGAGTACGAGAAAAATGGATACGACGACGCCGCGCGTGGCCGCTGCGCCCACGCCCTCGGTGCCGCCGCGCGCGTTCATGCCAAACCAACAGCCCGTCACGCCGATCAGGTAGCCGAATACCACTGTCTTGAGGACAGCAGGAACCGCGTCGCTGAGTGTGAGAACACGCAGGCACTCCATGCGATACTGCGTCCAGGATAGGCTTCCGCCCAGCGCCTCGGCCGCGTATCCCGCGCCCAAGGCGAGGTAGGCGATGAACAGCGTCAAAAGCGGCAGGGCCAACATGCAGGCGAGCAGCCGCGGCGCGACCAGTTCGCGCAGCGGCGATAGGCCAAGCACCTCCAGAGCGTCGATCTGCTCCGTCAAGCGCATCGAGCCGAGTTCGGCACCGAGACTCGCTCCCGAACGTCCCGCCACGATAAGCCCGGCGGCCAGGGGAGCGAATTCCAGCACCACGGCTAGGGCCAGCGCCTGGGGCAGATATTGCACCGCTCCCGGTCCGCCCACCGTTTGCAAGGTGCCGCGCAGGTGCAGCCAAACCACCGCGCCGATGGCGACTCCCGCAGCCACGCCCAACGGCAACGCGCCGAGCAGAATTTGATGAAGTTGAACGTGAAGAGAATGCAGCCGGCGCAGCGAGAAGGGCAACACGAATAGTCCGCGCCAGGCGAAGTGGAGGGCATGTCCCAGATTTTCCAGGAAAGCGAGCATTGTTCGTGAAGCCGAGATCAGGCGAACGGCCGGTGTAAACTCCCCCCGTTTACGTTTCGCAGCGGCCGCCGCGAAACGTAAACGGGAGGAGGTGTTAGACCCGCGAGAGGCTCGGCGTCTTTCGCGTGGCCGACTTGGGTGACTGGCGAACGTGTCGCTCTTTGTGGAACACTTCCAACAATTCCGCCCGCAATTCCAGGTCGCGAATGCCGCGCCGATCCCATTCGTGCAGGACGTGCGAGGTGGCCGGATTCAGTCCCGCGACGTGATGCAGCCAGTTGATACCGGCGTCCAACGTCAGATGTCGTGTGCGCGGATGGTGCCAGGCGACGTGCGTGGCCAGGCAGCCCATCGGCACGGTGCGGGTGAAGCAACCATGAACGAGCAGCGGACTGCTCTTCTCCAGCAGTTCGATGATCCGGTCCAGACCCGAGTCGGAGATATTGGGTAGCCATGCGGATCGCAGTTCGCCCAGGCATTCGGGAGAGAGCATAGCAGAACTCCTTTTGCGACGAAGAGCGTGAATCGAGAGCTTGTCGTGGAGGACACGCCGGAAGAGGCAGTGCTATTATACTGTTTTCGTCCAGTCCAGGTGTCCCTGGAGGAAGTTCTCAGGCAATCGCGGGGAGCGTTTTCGGTCGCTAGTTCTTGTTATTTAGAAGTTTAGGAGAAAAAACCCCGCCGTTCGCGGGTGCGAAGCGGCGGGGCCGGAACAGAGAAGAGGCCGTTAAGATAGGGTAGAGAGTAACGCCTTATTCTCTCTCTGTCAACTACTTTTCCAAAAAACTTCTTCTTGCCATCCTGCACATCCTTTCACATTGACAACTATTGCGCTGGACGAAAAATCAATCCTTTATTCGTCGCCGTCTCTTTTCGTCTTGGGGGATTGCTCACGGAGGGAAGAGCCATTACACTAACACAACATTTCTGTCCGATCCTTGAACGAAGAGGTTCTCTCTCATGTGGACAACGATTGCGCTGCTTGCCGCTCTGGGCGGGACGCCGGGCCAGACCGATCTGGCTCTGACGCATGTGCGTTCAACGCATGGGTTGCTCGGTCCCGAACGCAAGAACGAATCGGTTTCGCCGGGCGACGTTCTCTTTTTGTGCTTCGACATTGAGGGCATCAAGGTCGATGACGACGGCAAGGTGCAATACAGCATGGCCCTTGAGTTGAAGGACGAGCGCGGCAAGGTTCTTTTCAAACAACTCCCCAAAGACCTGGAGGCGAAGACTTCGCTCGGCGGCGTGAGCGTCCCGGCCTATGCCACGCTCAACGTCGGCCTCGAAACACCTCCGGGAGACTATCAGTTCAAGATCACCGTCAAGGATCGAGCGTCCGGCAAGGAGCAAAGCCTGTCGCGCAAGTTCAAAGTGTTGCCCAAGGACTTCGCCTTGGTCCGCACGCAGACGAGCTTGGATACCGACGGGCAGTATCCGGCCGCGGTGTTCGCCAGCGGTCAGGGCGCTTGGGTGCATTGCAGCGCCGTCGGCTTTGAGCGCGGCGGGGCCGGCAAGCAGCCGAATATCGTCTTCGAGATGCGCGTGCTGGATGATACCGGCAAACCCACTCTGGCCAGGCCGGTGACCAGTACGATCGACAAGGGTATCCCCGCCGATAAGGTGGCCGTGCCGATGGCTTTCCCTCTGTCGCTCAATCGGGCGGGCAAGTTCACCATTGAAATAGCGGCCATCGATCAGGGCAGCGGCAAAAAAGCCAAGATGTCCTTCCCCATCACCGTCCAGTCCGCGCAAAATTGATGATTGATGAATGAACACAGCTTTTCAATCATCAATGATGATTGATGGAGGTTCGTATGCGTGAACAAATCGAGGGGACGACGATAGGGCGACTGACCTCGGCGGCTCTGGCGATTTTCCTAATCGCGGGCGGATTGGATGGCGCGGAGCCGCGAGCCGACCAACCGCGTTCGTCCGTCGTTGGACAGCTGGTTTCCGCGGAAGGCAGCCTGTTCCAGCGCACCAAGGCCGGTCAGCCTTGGCAAACGGTGCCATCCAAGGGCAAGCTCCACGCCGGCGATTTGCTGTTCGGACTGCCCGGCGCGATCGTGGAAACCAGCAAAGGCGCGGTCCGCCTGGAGTTGCTGACCGACATGGATAAAAACTCGCCGTATCCGATCTTCGAGGCCGCTGTCAGACTGCACGACAGCCCCAACTACGATCTCGATTTCACTCTGGATCGTGGGCGCGTCGATGTCACCAATACCAAGACGAAAGGCTCGGCTCGGGTACGCATTCGCTTTCACGGTCAAATGTGGGATGCGACGCTCCACGAGCCAGGCGCGCGCATCGCTCTGGAACTGTATGGCCGCTGGCCCAAAGGCGTGCGCTTTACACCGGAGCCTGGTCCCAAGGATGTGCCGGCCGCCGACCTGCTGTTGCTGGTCCGCAAGGGCAACGTCGATGTGAAACATGATTCCAAGCAACATGCCCTGTCGGCACCGCCCGGTCCGGCTCTGCTGCACTGGGACAACCGGGATGAGGCGGAGGAAGCGCCGCACAAACTCGACAAGTTGCCCGCCTGGGCGGACACGGAGGATGCTTCCTCGGAGCGAGCGCTGCGGATCAAGAAGGTCGTCGAGGAATTCCGCCGCGAGGCGGTCAAGTCTTCTCTGAAGGAGGCGCTGGATCGCTTCGCCAACTCGGAGGATCCCAACCACCGCGCGAGCGGCGTCATTTTCATGGGTGCTGCGGATGATCTGGAGGGACTTGCCAAGGTCTTAATGGGAACGAAATACCCGGATGCCTGGGATTGGGCTGTGGTGGTGATCCGGCACTGGATCGGCCGCGCTCCGGGACAGGATCAGATCGTCTATCGGATGCTGGTGAACAAACGAAAGATGCCGGTCGCCCAGGCTCAGAGCATCATGCAGTTGTTGCATAGCTTCGACGATACGGTCCTGGCCCAGCCTGAGTTGTACAAAATGCTGGTCAAGTTTCTCGATCACGATCGAATGGGTATCCGCGGATTGGCTCATTGGCATCTCTCTCGTCTGGTGCCGGCCGGTAAGAAGATCGGCTTCAATCCGCTGGATCCGAAGGAAAAACGTGACAAGGCACGCGATCAATGGAAGAAGTTGATCGACGACATGCTGGCCAAGGGACAACTCCCGCCCAAGGATCTACCCAAGTAAGAGGCACTAACTTTAGGGGCACTAACACCATTCTTGCCAGCCCGCAGCGCCAGCAAGGGATTCTCTTGCTGGCGCTGCGGGCTGGCAAAAAGATTCGTGCCTCTTAGGAGCGTTCACCATGTCCTTCTCACTCATCCGCCTGACACCGTTCTTTGTTGTCTTGGCAACGGGCTTCGTTAGCCTTCCCGCTCGCGCTCAGTTCAGCGGGGTCGGCGGCCTCACCGCTCCTGTCCGGTTCCCCAGCCCTGTGCTGCGTTACGGCGGCTACGGCTATCGCGGGTACGGCTATGGCTATGGCGGATACAACCTCATGCAGAATCCGTATGCGGGCTATCTCAACGGCGCGGCCAACTTGACGACGGCCAACGCCCAGTATCAGCTGACCATCCAGCAAGCCAAACAAGCGCAGGAAGTCGCCCGGCGTTCTGCCCTCCAGACGCGCCGGGATACGCTCGCCGAACGACAATACGAGTTGTCGCTGATGCCCGATCCGGAAAAAATCCGTCAGGATCAGATGACGCGCGCCTTGCAGCGTAGCCGTAATAATCCACCGCCGACGGAAATCTGGTCGGGCAAGGCGCTCAACGATCTGCTGCGGGGCATTCAGACAGCGCAAACGCGCGGCACCGTCGGTCCCGATGTGCCGCTGGCACCCGATGTCCTCAAGCACATTAACCTGACCACGGGCACCACCTACGGCGGTACCGGCCTGCTCAAGGATGGCGGCAAACTATCCTGGCCTTACGCGCTCCGCCAATCGATGTTCGACACGGAGCGTACCACACTAAATGAACAAATGCGTCAGGCCGTGAAACAGGCTCAGTCCGGCGAGGTCAGCGTCGAGGTACTCAATGATGTAGGCGCTTCGCTCAAGCAACTGGGCACGACGATTGACGCCCATGTGGCCGACCTCACGCCGAGCCAGTACATTCAGGCCACGCGCTACGTACGCGAGTTAAAGGAGTCGTATAAGGTGCTTCAACAGAACGATGTGGCCAAGTACTTCCGTCCGGAGCGGACAGCCCAAGGCTCAACGGTGGCGGAGTTGGTGCGGCAGATGACCCAGCAAGGGCTACGTTTCGGCCCCGCCGTGTCCGGCGAGGAGACGTATTACACGTCGCTCCATCAATCGATGGTGGATTATGATATGGGTGCCACGCAATTGAACACGGCAGCGCTGGGACGCTGAGGGTGCGTCCAGGAATGACTCGTTTAGCGACGCTTCGCAGAAATGTTTTCGCCTCCTACGCTTCTGCGAAGCGTCGCTAACCAGCAATTGCTCATTGTGTTAACTTGGCCGAGATGAACGTCGTCTGCGGGGTGCCGAAAATAGTTTTCTGACCCGCGCGGGCCGGCGATGGGTTCAAGATGACCGCTGTAGGATCGACAATGGCCGAGGGCTGAATGGAGATATTCATGTTGTCGCCGTTCCCGGTGGCCTGACTGATTGTCACCCCCACGAAACCGACAATGGCATAGTTGGCACCCTGGCCCTGACCGCTGGCCGCCACATAGGAAGAACCAGGGGAGGTAGGATTGCCGGCCGGGCTGACGGGCGCGAACAACGGAATGAGATTCGGAACCCCCATTTGCGATTGGAAGTCGTTGAGCAGAGTTGATTTCAAGCCGGGGCCAACCTTCCAAGGCTCAGGATTGGTCGGTGAGACCGGCAACAGATTATTGTTGAGCAGGTAGGAAATATCGTTGGGCGTCGAGCCATCATCAATCCAACTACGGAAGGCCGGAGCATTGTTGGAGGGAACGCCGACATCGAGCAGGCCGAAACTGCCTGGGGTATTGGTGGCGAAGGGATATACTTGAAGTTGCGGATTGCCGTTCGGTCCCGTCGTGACATTGCTTCCGAGCCAAGGGGATGACAAGTTGCCGTTGGCATAGTTCGTCCACACGTTCATATCGAGGGCCACGGGGAGAATGTGGGCGTTCACTCCGGGGATGACCTGGAGACTGGAGATGTCGCCCGCGTAAATGGTGGCGCTGGCGCTGGCGGTTAAATTAATGGTAGAGATGCCGAAAATCCGAGCGAAAAACAGTCCCAAAGGAGCATTGGCAGTGCTATCGCGCCGGGTGGTCACCTGGATAGTGTTCGGAAACACACCAGAGGACGCGGGGACCGACGGATTGGTGCCGTCATAATAGCGGAAGGAGATGTCGGTAGTCGGTACCTGAACCGAGACGCCGCCCGCCTGATTGTAAGCGGCGAAGCGCTGAGCGGTGGGGATGGGGTTGCCGGAACTGGAGGTGTCGGTGGTGACCAGATTGTAGATTGTCTGCTGTTGCTGTTGTGTCTGGCCGGGAGCATAGAAATTGACGAACGGCGTCTGAAGCTGCTGAGCGCCGGCCAGGGCGGCCGCGTCGGCGGCGTTTTGCAACTCGGCCTGGACCGAGGCGATATAGCCGATGTCAATGGCGAACGCCAGCATGCCGACCAGCAGTGTCATCAAAAGTGCCGCCATCGGCGCGATAGCGCCTCGGCGTTTCGTGAAGGTGGTGCCAAGAGATTGCATAAGGGTGTACTCCGCGACGAAAGCCCAAATAACACGGCGTAGCAAGCACGAAAGATTTGCAGCCGGTGTTATTGTTTCATCATGACCACGCTGTCGGACTCAAACATAGTCCCGGTCAAGAAATACATCGATACCCATTTGAACGATGTGACGGGGATGGCGACTTGCACGGTCACCTTGCTTCCCGGTGCCGCGTCCAGGGCATCCGACAAGGTGTTGCCGTTGGGATCGGTGACGGTGATGGTAATGCTGCCGACGGTCGGCGGGTTGAACAAAGTGCTATCGAAGCTGTTGTCGCGCATGACGTTGGTTGCGTCGTTGATGATGTCCGAATTGCCGTACTGATGGATGATACCTGTACGGCAACCCTTGCGGGCGGCTCCCGTGAGGATCTGTTTGACCATCACACCCCGGCTCAACTCGAACATCCCCATCACGATCAAGCCAAGGATAGGAACAATGAACGCCATCTCCACGGCGGCGGTGCCCCATCGACGGCATCTTTTCGCGGCGCTGTAGCGCGATCGGCTCAGAATATTTTGCGCTCTCATGGCCAGGATCCTCCTCGTTCTTAGAAGCTGTGACCGCATGCAGTAGGTCCCGCTTGCCGAGCGGGATCTGTTGGGGCAAGGTCCCGCTTGCCGAGCGGGACCTACTGCATCGCGTTCGTGTCTCTTATTCGCGTCGCATGGTGTATTGGCCGGTTAAACTACCGGATAAAAACGCTATGGGCGTCCAGGTGACATTGTTAATCGGCACGGTGACAATGACGGTGATCTCCGTGTAGGCCGGCATGGCCGCCACATTGGTGTTGCCAGCGGGTGCATCATTCACATACACACTGGCCGTTTCGCCGTTGATGCCCACGCTGGTAAGGTAATCGGAAGCGGTCTGCTGGATGGCGCTGGAACTGGTGCCCTCAAGGACGCCTTGCCGGCACGCTCGCCGTGCCGCTTCCGTCAACAGTTCCGTCGCCATGCACGCGCGGCCGATTTCGATGGTGCCCAGCACCGTCATGAAAAAGATCGGCGCGACCAGGGCAAACTCGACGGTCGAGGTACCCCTTCGGCTTGTGCGATTAGATCGGATGATCATCAATTCCACTCCTCGCGTGGAGAACACCGCCGAGTTGGTTCATTTCCAATCGGAGGAATGAACGTCCGCGGTGATGAGGGGAGTTTAACTATTTCAACGGGATCACATGGTAACCAGCGACAACTCGCAGTGTCTTTTGTCAACGGGTCGCGATACCAAGGGGGGATGGTTCTGATTGGAGCATTGAACCCATGCAACAAGAGGGGGTACAATTCGCAGGTTCCTATTCAGCGTAGGTCACGAATAGGACGGTGTCAAATCGGGATAATGCTCGATGGCGCGTTGGCTCTTCGCCGATAATTTGTTCAGTATCCCACGCGTTTTTCCCACTCGTCGAGTTCGCGCAAGCGGCGGTCGGCGTCGAAGACCGGCGGCGGCAGCGTCTCTGCCAGCTGGAGAGCGTCCGCCTCGCTCAGTCCCTGGCGTGCCGTGCCGGAGCCGCGGAAGAGCGGTAGGCCGCGACGCAAAGCGATAATCTCACGCCGCGTCCGGCCTTTCGGCGCATCCGGCCAACGGCCGATACGCTCGTGGAAGTCGAAGAACAGCGGCAGCATCTCACGAATGTAGCGCCAGTAGCCGGGGTTGTCGGTCTGGATGAAGAATAGGCCCCCCGGCGTGAGCGTGCGATGGACCAAGGCGAGAAAGTTCGGCGTGATAAGACGCAAATGCACCTGGTTTGGCTCGTAGTACGGCTGCGGATGATAGCAGTGAATCTCGGCGGCGCTATGCGGCGTCAGGCAGCGTTCGAGCAAGCGGACGGCATCGCTGACGGCGAAGCGGATGTTGGTCAAGCCACGCTGATTGGCGCGGCGTGTGGCGTAGCGGATGACGACGGGCAAGATGTCGCTGCCAAGGTGATCGTGATCGGGACGCCAAACGGCGCTGCCGAGCAGGAAGCGGCCATTGCCACAGCCGACATCAACGATGAGTGGAGCAGAACGGCCGAACAATGCGGGCAAATCGAGAGGACCATCGGCGGGGAGTTTCTTCAGCGCGGTCTGCGTCCACTGGTTGGGATCGAGAATCTCGCCGGCGAAGGGTACGCCGAACTCGCGTTCGATCTGACGGCGTTTCTTTTTCTCCGGCGGCATTAGCGACCTCACGTAAGGCGAACGATCCTTCCTACCAGCCCGCAGCACAAGCAAGGGATATTCTTTCCCTTGCTTGCGCTGCGGGCTGGTAAAAATCATGACGTGGGGTTGAGCGCGTCGGCGAGCGATTGCGCCAGGTTGCCGATGGCCGTATCAATGACGTCAAGCGATGGCGTACCGGCCTTCTCTAAATGACGCACGAAAGCGCTGCCGACGATGACGCCATCCGCGACTTCGCGTAGCGTGCGAACGTGTTCCGGCTTGCTGATACCAAAGCCGACGCACAACGGCACCTCGGTTTGTTGACGCAACCAGGCGAGTTGATCGAGCAATTCCGCCGGCACACGCTCGCGCTCGCCGGTGATACCGGCCACGCTGACACAGTAGAGAAACCCCGTCGAACGCTGGGCGATGGCGCGGGCGCGGTCGCGCGGCGTCGTCGGCGTGACGAGGTGAATCAATTTGAAGTCGCGGGCGGCGGCCAGACCGCTGAGCGCTTCGGATTCCTCAAAAGGCAGGTCCGGCACGATGGCGCCGCTGAAGCCGGCCGATGCCGCCTGTTCGAGAAATGCTTCGGGACCGCGACGATGGATGAGACTGTAGGAAACCATCGCTACGAGCGGCGTTTCATGGACGGCAAACGCGCGCACGGCGGCGAAGATGTCCCCAACATGTACCCCGCGCTCCAGGGCACGGGTGTACGATGCCTGAATGACAGGACCATCGGCGATGGGATCGCTGTAGGGGAAGCCAATCTCCAGCAGATGCGCGCCATGTTCGGCCAGGGTGCGGGCGAACCGCGCCGTAGCGGCGAGGTCGGGATCGCCGGCCGTCAGGAAGGGCATGAAGGCTTTGCGTCCCTGGGACCGCAAGCGAGCGAAGAGAGAATCAATCGGATTCATGACAGCCCGGTAGTGGTTTAACCGCGTCCCAAAGGAGAGCGTTGACTTCGCGCTCTCCTTCGGGACGCGGCTAAGGAACAGGCACGAAATAACTTCTCCGTTTCACAGGGCACAATAGTATAATAGAGATTCCCCGTCATCAGCGAACAGCTATGTCCGTGATCTGTCTTTCGTCGAATGACCAAGTTCAGCAGCCAGTTCACGCGAAAGAAAACAGAATGTCACGCTGTACCGCCTATCGCCTGGCCGATCTGCTACAGAGCCTGGTCCGGCTGGCCACACCCCCTACACGGACCCGACCGCCTGAAGCACTCCTCCCAGAGCATCGCAAGCGACCCGCACGCCGTCCTCTTGCCGTATCTGCCCGCCAATCTCGGCAGCGCGCCGTCCATACGCCGGGTCGTCGAACAGGTGCCGCAACTCGGCGGCAACGCGGGCCGGGGTGTAGCGATGGCGGAGAATGGTGCGGGAAATACCCAACCGCGCCACACGCTCGGCATTGTCGGGTTGGTCCCAGGCGCAAGGCATGACCAGCATCGGACGCCCCGACCGCATCGCCAGCCCGGTCGTGCCAATTCCGCCGTGGTGGACGATGGCTGCCGCTCGGGGAAACAACTCGGAGAACGGCGCGTAATCGAAGGCCGCCACGCCATCCGGCAAGGCGGGGAGCCGGTTGCGCGGGTCTTTCAGGATGAGGACGGCCCGGCGACCGAGCAAGCGGGCGGCACGGGCGCTGGATTCATAGAACGAACCGGCGTCCGCAGCCACAGCCGTGCCGAGCGTGAACACGATGGGAGATGGGCCGCCGTCCAGAAACCGCGCCAACGCCGGGGGGAACCCGGCGCCGCCGTCCTGGTCATACCACGGAAAGCCGGTGACGACGGTCTGCGCGGGCCAGTCGGGCTGCTTGTCGAGGAGCCGTTTCGAGAACAGGGCCAGGTGCAGCCGCGGCGAGTGCCCGTCCGTCAGCGGGTTGACGCCGGAGACGGGAGGCAGGCCGATTTCCCGTCGCAAGCGGTGCCACGGCCTGGCCATCCAGCGGGTCGCCCATTTCAGGAAGTGCCCCAGCGGTCCCCAAAAGGCCGGGCCGAGGAAACGAAGCGCTTTCGAGAGGCCCGGGAAACCGGGGAGCAGCGGGGGATCATAGGCCGAGACGAATAACATGGGAATGTGCATGACGGAGGCCCAGGGGATTCCTCTCTTCTCCGCCACCAGGCGAGCGGCGTAGGTGGCCAGATTGCCCACCAGCAGGTCTGCACCCTGGGCCGCCACCAGGGTGTCCTCGTAGGATTCGCGCAAGGCGACCAGCACCATCCGGGCCGCCCGGATCAGGCCCCAGCGCGGGTGCGCGATACGGCGTAGCACCTTGGGGTCCGCCACCCAGGCGCAATCGGGACGCACGGCCCGGAAACCGAGGCCCAGTTCCTCAATCTTTCGCCGGTAGCATTCACCCGTGCAGAGGATGACGTCATGGCCCAGGGTCTTAAGCCCCAGGCCGATGGCGAGGTACGGGTACAGATCCCCCAAGGAGCCCCACGTCGTGATGACGATCCGCCGTCCGGGGTACGTTGCTCTCGGCCCCGTCGTCATAACAGTGATCTCCCCGTCTGCCACCGGAAAAAGGCCGAACAAGTTATTATCGAGTTCTGCGCACGCTAGTGTACCTCTTCTGGGACTGCTTTCTTAACACATTCTTCAAAATAATCTCCGCCGCGTCATTAACGGATCAGATGTCCTGGCCCTGCAAGTGGGCCACCTCGTAACAATCTTTGTCGCCGCGGCCGGAGAAGCAAATCACCACCACGTCATCGCGCTTCCGCTTGGCCGCGATGCGCATGCCCTCGACCACGGAATGCGATGTCTCCAGCGCCGGCAGAATACCTTCCAGCCGCGAGCAGGTGGAAAACGCCTGCAACGCCTCGTTGTCGCCGACCTTGGTATAGCGCACGCGGCCGCTGTCCTTCCAGTGGCTGTGTTCGGGACCGACGCCGGGATAATCGAGTCCGGCCGAGATCGAATGCACGGCCGCCGTCTGGCCGTCGGCGTCCTGCAAGACATAGCTGTAACTACCGTGCAGGACGCCGGGCTGACCGTGGCTGAGCGTGGCGGCATGTTCGCCCAGACCGCCGCCGCGTCCGGCCGCCTCAACGCCGACCATTTCCACCGAGGCATCTTCCAGAAACGGCGCGAACATGCCCGCCGCGTTGCTGCCGCCGCCGACGCAGGCAACCACTACATCCGGCAAACGGCCAATCTGCTCCAGGCACTGCGCCCGAGCCTCGCGGCCGATGACGGATTGGAAATCGCGGACAATCATGGGAAACGGATGCGGGCCGACCACGCTGCCGATGATGTAATGCGTGTTCGCCACGCTGGCCATCCAGTCGCGCAAGGCTTCATTGGTGGCGTCGCGCAACGTGCGGCTGCCGCTCGTCACCGGCGTGACGGTGGCCCCCAACGCCTTCATCTTGAAGACGTTGAGCTTTTGCCGGCGCACGTCCTCTTCGCCCATGTACACCTGGCACGTCATGCCGAACAGCGCGGCGGCGGTGGCGCTGGCGACGCCATGTTGACCGGCCCCCGTCTCGGCGATGATGCGCGGCTTGCCCATGCGCTTGGCCAACAATGCTTGACCGATGCAATTGTTGATCTTGTGCGCGCCGGTGTGGTTGAGGTCTTCGCGTTTGAGATAGATGCGTGCGCCACCGGCTTCCTTCGTCAATCGCTCGGCGAAGTACAAGAGCGACGGCCGGCCGACATAGGTTTTCAGGTAGTGATGGAACTCACGCTGAAAGTCGGCGTCGTCGCGGGCCTTGTCGTACTCGGCGCTCAATTGCGCCAGCGCGGCCATGAGGGTTTCCGGGACGTAACGACCACCGTAGGGACCGAAACGCCCGTGGACATCGGGCAGAGTGGTGGAAGAAGCCGACATGATGTTCTCGCGAGAAAGAAGGCCAATCGGAGTATAGGGTCAACCTAGTCACCCAGCGATGGAGGTCAAGGCGGCTGCCTGGCCGATGAAAGTGAGTCTCACGGGCGATTCCTCGCCGAGGCTCTATAATAATTGTTCACCCCGTTGTCCCCGACTCTCGTGAAGGCGCTCGTTTTATGGCCGCTGAACCTTACTTGCCTCGTTTGACCGCTCGCCTGGCCGATGGCGTGGCCCGACTGCCGGCCGAGGTCCGCGCCCGTCACGTCGCTTATCTCCTCGCGGCCCAGAATGCCGACGGCGGATTTTCGGGACGTGAGGGCGGTTCCGATCTGTATTACACCGGCTTTGCCCTGCGCAGCCTCGCCGTACTCGACGCGCTGACCCCGGCCATCAGCGAGCAGGCCGCGCATTTTCTGCGCGGCAGCCTGACGCAGCAAACCAGCGTCGTCGATTTCTTTTCGCTGCTCTATTCCTGTCTACTCGTGCAATCGTTCGGCGGTCCTGACGTACTCGGCGACAGTCCGGCGGACTGGCCCGACCGTGTGGCCCAAACACTAGAGAGTTTCCGCGTCTCTGATGGCGGGTATACCAAGAGTCTCGGCGGCGCATCGGGCAGCACCTATCATACGTTCCTCGTCGCCCTTTGTTATCAACTGCTGGGCCGGCCGGTGCCCCGAATGGCAGACGTGGTGCGTTTCGTCGCCTCGCGCCGGCGCGAGGATGGCGGTTATGTCGAGATCGCGCCCATGCGTCGCGGCGGCACGAATCCGACCGCTGCCGCCGTGGGACTGCTGCAAATCGCCGAGGAGAAAGTGCCGGCGGCTCTCGATGAAGTGCGCGACAGCGTCATTGATTTTCTCGCGGACATGGCCTCACCCGAGGGCGGACTGCGTGCCAACGGTCGCGCGCCGCTGGCGGATCTGCTGTCCACGTTCACGGCGGCGTGGACTCTGGAACAACTCGGCGGCTTGCAGCGATTGGATACCGAGCAGGTGCGGCAATTCGCCGAGTCGCTGGAGCGATCCGAGGGCGGCTTTCACGGCGGATTATGGGATGAAGGCTGCGATGTGGAATACACGTTCTACGGTCTGGGAGTGTTAGGCTTACTCGTGTAGTTCAATTCCTCGGAATCTCCATTCCTCTCCGCGATCGATTCGCTAAGATAACGGATAGCAGATCGTGTAATTGGCTCCCATCGCAGCGTCGCGCAATCAACCGATCCTCCCTTCAATAGCGAAGGTGTCATGATTGCCTTCTCTTGTCCTCACTGCGGTTCGCCGCTTCAGGTGAAAGAGAGCATGGCCGGCAAAACGCGGCCGTGCCCCAATTGCAGCCAAGGCGTTCAGGCTCCCGGCAGGCCGAAAAGCAGTGCGCGGACGCTACGCCCACCTTCCGACGCGGAGGACACGGTGACGGCTCTTTCCCAAACGGCTCCTCCCCCGGACTACGACTTTCTGGCACCACCCCAAGGACCGAACGAGTTGGGCCGCCTTGGCGCTTACCTTATTCGCAAGGTTCTGGGAACGGGCGCGATGGGAATCGTTTTTGAGGCGGAAGACTCCCAGCTCAAACGGCCGGCGGCGCTCAAGGTGATGAAGCCGTCTCTGGCGGCCTACGCCGAGTTCCATCGGCGTTTCCTGCGCGAGGCACAGTTGGCCGCCGCCATCGAGCATGAGCATGTCGTCACCATTTATCAGGTGGGCGAGGATCGCGGCGTTCCCTTTCTGGCCATGAAGTTGCTCCAGGGCGAGACGCTCGAAGATCGGTTGGAGCGAACGGGGGGACGGTTGCCGGTGGAGGAAGTGCTGCGCATCGGCCGAGAGATCGCCGAGGGACTGAGTGCGGCTCATGCTCGCGGTCTAATCCATCGCGACATCAAGCCGGCGAACATCTGGCTGGAAACGGGCCGGGATCGTGTCAAGATCGTCGATTTCGGCCTGGCGCGCGGCAGTGGCGCAGACGCTCACTTCACCCAGGCGGGAGCGGTGATTGGTACGCCTTCCTACATGGCTCCCGAACAGGCCAACGCCGAGGAGGTCGATGGCCGCTGCGATCTGTTCAGCCTGGGGGCCGTACTCTACCGAGCCTGCACGCGCCGGCTGCCGTTCGACGGCAAGGATACCTTGTCCGTCCTGACGGCGCTGGCGACGAAAACGCCCACCGCGCCGCACAAGATCGCTTCTCATGTGCCGCCACCACTCTCCGCTCTCGTGATGCGTCTGCTGGCCAAGGATCGCGGCGACCGTCCTCAGTCGGCCCGCGAGGTGGTTGAAGCGATTGAGGCGATCGAGCGCGGGGAAGTTGTCGAAGAGATTCCCGATGCTCCCCCGGAAGAAGTTCCTCCCCCAGAGACAGAGAAGGAGAAGAAGCGGCCGAAGAAGGCTCGTTCTTCGGTCTCGCGGAGAAAGAAACGGCACAAGGTCGAGAGGGACTGGGGCCGCGTGGTGCTGATCGCATCCTTGGTGCTGCTCGCCGTGGGCCTCGTGGTGCTGCTGCTAGGTATTATCCGCTACGCTCGCAGGGACCGAGCGGCGGCACCGAGAGTTTCCGTTTCTTTGGCCTGCGCCGCGATTAGTCCGCCGATCGGCGTTTCGCCGCAGGTTTGTCCGTCCGAATCCTCGGTCGGGGCAAGGTCTTCATGTCGTGACCGAGATAGAATCCCGGTTGAGTCGGCTGGTTGTAACCGACGTTCTGCCAGGCCACACTCAGCCGATATTGCGGATCGTGCATGAGCGTATAGAGGCGATGTTTCGTGGGCAGAGTGGTCGTGTAGATCCGCAATTCCTTGCTGTCGGTCGAACGCCAGATTACCTCCTCTCGCCAGTCGCCGAGGATGTCCGCGCACAGACACGGTGTCGCTTTCGTGGAATTGTTCGAGACGCAACCGCTCGCGGAGAGAAGCGTCGTCTCGCGTTCGGTTTGCCAGTCCCACTTGGTAATCTTAATTCCGTCAAGGATCTCGCGGAGCAGGTCGCCGTCCCGCCACACGCCGAAATTGCACGAGCGCGGCTTGCGGTCGGAAATCTTCTCGCCCTTGACGTTCCAGACGCCACTCAGCCCCGGCCCGGAGGCCCACATTTCGTAGCCCCGATGGCGGGGATCAATGTCCATCGCCACTCCTCGTCCCACATCCGCAGACGGTTTGCCCCACAGCACCTTGCCCGTTCGGGCATCGCGGAATGATACGCCATTTTCATGGCGGGGATGTTCGTGGATATTGAAAACTTCCAGCCCCGGCCGATCCGGGTTGATGTCGGACAGGTGCAGCGCATCGCCGTGCCCTAGCCCGGTCGAGTACCGTCCTTTGCCGTCCGAACCGATACAACACGCCCCGTAAATGATGTCATCCTTACCGTCGCCGTCCACATCGCCGACGCTGACACTGTGATCGCCTTGCCCGCGATAGGCCCGGTTGCCGGGCGTGCCATCGTCGCTGTCGAAGGTCCACACACGCGATAACTTGCCGTCGCGCCAGTTCCACGCCGCTAACACCGTCCGCGTGTAGTAACCGCGACACATCACGACGCTGGGTCGCTCGCCATCCAGGTACGCCACGCAAGCCAGGAAGCGATCGACGCGATTGCCGTACTTGTCTCCCCAGTCGGCCACCTGGCCGCGCGGCGGAATGTAATCGGTCGTGGCCAGTGCCTTGCCCGTCGCACCCTCGAACACAGTCAGGTATTCCGGCCCCTCCAGAATGTATCCCTCCGCGTTGCGATAATCCGCCTTGCCATCGCCGAGAATCTTGCCCGTGCCGTCCACGGTGCCATCCGCTGTTTTGCAGACCACTTCGGCCTTGCCGTCTCCATCGAGGTCATAGACGAGGAACGGCGTGTAATGCGCGCCTTCGCGGATGTTCTTGCCGAGGTTGATTCGCCAGAGGAAGGTGCCGTCCAGCTTATACGCTTCGAGTTTGGTCTCTCCCGTCTTCCCACGCTGCGAGTTATCGCGCGGTTTCATCTCCTGTTTCAGCACGATCTCGTATTCACCATCGCCGTCCACATCGCCGACCGAGGCGTCGTTGGGTGTGTGGCCGGGCAGCGTTTGCAGAGGGATCGAGAGATAAGGCTGCGCCGGCGCATTGGCCGGCAGCTTGAACGGGGCGCTGGCTTCCAACTCTTTGCCGTCGCGCACCGGCCGGACAAAATAGGATTGCGATTTGCTCAGATTCACCCCGGCATCTTCGTAACTGGTTGCTTTCTTGATGGGATTCTTGTTGAGTTGGATAGGCTTTTCCGTGCCGCTGGCGCGGTAGAGATTGAAGGCCGTATCGTCGGGGTCGGTCCCCAGCAGACGCCAGCCGACGTACACCCTTCCATTACCCTGATTGATGGCGACTACGCCTCGCCCCAATTTCTCCATCCATCGCTCGGTCCTGGTGTCGGCGGTGCCAGCGCCGCCCCGTGTCAGGCTGAAAAGAAGAATGACTCCGACCACGATCGCCAGCGCCGCCCTGGTTGCTGATTTTCGCATAAGGTTTTCTCTTTGTGGCGAACGGCCAGCGTAAGCCGGCTGATGTAGGCACCATCAAGCTATACCAGCCGGCTTACACCGGCCGTTCGCCTGAAGAATGGAACCCCGAAGTCTTTGAACGGTCCCGGCGTACTGCCTTCTCCTTCCCATCCTCTTGCTGAAGTCTGATTCGACCGCTAGGTTAAGGGTCTGATGCGATTCGCCTTGCGCTTTCCGTAGCGCTCTGGTGTTCCGGCCCTCCTGACCTCGTGAAACATCTTCCATGTCGCTGCATGTCGAACATCTCGCCAAGGACTACCCAACGCGCAGCGGCGTCCTTAGCGTGCTGCGCGATGTCAGTTTTGACCTGGAACGCGGCGACGCCCTGGCGATCATGGGACCGTCCGGTTCCGGCAAGAGTACGCTGCTACACCTTCTTGGCACACTCGATCGACCCACGGGCGGCGAGGTGCGTCTCGAAGGACGCGATCCATTCGCCTTGTCCGAGCGTGCCCTGGCCGACTTTCGCAATCGACACATCGGCTTCGTCTTTCAGGATCATCATCTGCTGCCGCAGTGTTCCGTACTCGAAAACGTGCTGATCCCCACTCTCGTCGCGCGTGACAACCGCGAGGCGATGAAAACATGGGCCAGGCAATTGCTCGACCGCGTCGGTCTGTCGGATCGTCTCGAACATCGTCCCGCCGAGTTGTCTGGTGGCGAACGCCAGCGTGTGGCGGTGGCGCGAGCGCTCATCCATCGCCCCATCCTGTTGTTGGCCGATGAACCAACGGGTAATCTCGATCGCCGCACGGCCGAATCCATCGGCAAATTGCTGCTCGATCTGCACCGCGAGGAACAAACGATCCTTATCGTGGTCAGCCATAGTCAGGAACTAGCCAACCTGTTTCCGCGCATGCTGGTGATGGAAGACGGCAACTTGCAGACACCGACGATCCGCCCCGATACTGGCATTCGCCTGCCTCAGAGAACGGACCTGTGACGCTCAAACGCCTGCGCTTGCGCAATCTGCTCTATCACTGGCGCGGCAATCTTGCCGTGTTCCTCGGCGTTGTTGTCGGCACCACCGTACTTACCGGAGCGCGGCTGGTCGGCGATTCGTTGCAGGGCAGCTTGCGCCAGCAGACATTGCAGCGGCTGGATTGGGTCGATGAAGCGCTCATCGCCCCGCGTTTCTTTCGCCAGGCGCTGGCCGACGATCTGATCGGCAGCAAGGCCGCCGAGCGCGTTTGTCCGGTCATTCTCCTGCAAGCCACGGTTGTGGTGCGGCAGAAGGGTGGCGGCGGAGCGATCGCGCATCAGGTGCGCGGCGTCACGGTCATGGGCGTCGATGAGCGCTTTTGGTCATCGCCATCCGCGCCGTGGTCGAGTTCGGGGAAGGACAACGGAGACAGCCTGGTTCTCAATCGCGCGCTCGCGGGACTTCTCGAAGTATCGGCGGGCGATCGCGTGTCGCTGCGGTTGCAAAAGCCCAGCGCGATCCCGCGAGAAACCATGCTGGGCCGACGCGATGATAGCGCCATCGTCGAGGAATGGACGCTGCCCGTGGGCCGCGTTCTGAGCGCGGAGGAACCCGCCGATCACTTCAGCCTGCGCCCGGAGATGGATGCGCCACGCACGGTTTTTCTGCCGTTGCATTTGCTTCAAGAAAGGCTCGGCCTGGCCGGCCGTTGCAACGCCCTGCTCGCCGGTGAAGTGCGTTCCCCATTGGCGGAGGCGGTGCGCGCGAACCTCCAGCTTGCCGATTGGGGGTTGACCTTACAGGGGCCGCAAGAACGTGTGGAGACGCTGTTTCAGCGACTCGATACCAATCACGACGACAAGCTGCAACCGCGCGAATGGCGCGATCGATTGGCCGCGTCCGTCGTTGAGTCCATCCACTCCGGCCGCAATGTCGTGCTAAACAGGGATGAAGTAGAGGGTTTTTATCGCCGAAGCCGAAACTACCTGAGCCTGGAAAGTACACAGCTTTTGCTCGATCCCTTCATCTCCGCAGCGGCCCTGGACACGGCCAAGGACATGAGATTACGGGCGGCCCCCACGCTCGTTTATCTCGCCAACACCCTCGCGGCGGACGGCAAGGAGATTCCGTATTCGGTGGTCGCGGCCCTCGATCCGACTTTAGCGCCGCCGTTGGGACCGTTTCTGCCGGCGCTCCTCAAGCAACTGGCGGACGATGAAATCGTGTTGGCGGATTGGAAGGAGTCGTCGTTGCCGCGAACAATCGGCGAAAAGGTGACGTTGTCTTACTTCCCGCCCACGCCCCCCTCGCCCTCCCCTCTCCCCCCCCTGGGGGGAGAGGGTAAGGGTGAGGGGGGCCAACCGCGCGAAGAGAGCGCGACGTTTCGCCTCGTTGGTTTCGTGCCGCTTACCGGCGTCACGGGTGATCCGGATCTGACGCCGGAGTTTCCCGGCATCACCGACAAGCTGAAAATCGACGACTGGGATCCGCCGTTTCCCTACGACAACACGCGCGTCAAACCACGCGATGAACACTACTGGCGCGATTACCGCACGACGCCGAAAGCCTATGTGAATCTGGCCGTCGGGCAACGTCTATGGGGCAGTCGCTTCGGCCGGGTCACGTCGCTACGCATGGCGGCCGCGAAGGGCGACGATCTGACAGAGAGCGCCGCCACGTTTCGGCGCGGCTTGCTCGGCCGTCTCGATCCGGCCAAGGGTAGTCTCGTATTCAATCCGGTCAAGCAGCAAGCGCTGGCGGCCAGCGCTGGCGGCACGGACTTCGCGACGTTGTTCCTCGGCTTCAGTTTCTTCCTGATCGCGGCTTCGCTTCTGTTGGTGGGATTGTTGTTCCGTCTCAACATCGATCGGCGCGCGGAGGAAATTGGCTTACTGTTGGCGGTCGGCTATCGCCGTGCCGCCGTGCGACGCCTGCTGTTGGGCGAGGGCTGCGTGCTGGCTGCGGCGGGTGCCGTGGCGGGTTCGTGTCTGGCGATGCTGTACACCCAACTGTTGTTGCAACTGCTGGTATCTTTGTGGCCGGGCGGGTCGCTGCAAGCCGTGTTGCGGCCGCACTTCACGCCGTTGAGTCTGATCGGCGGCGCGGGCGCGGCCTTCGTGGTCAGCGTTCTCACGGTCGTCTGGGCTGTCTTTTCGCTGGGACGTGTTGCGCCCAGTGCGTTGCTGGCCGGACAGGTGCCCGGCACGGGCGAGAAACTTGGGCGTCGTCCTCGTCGCTGGATCGGGTGGATCGTCGGCGGGTGCGTGGTGTGTGCCATCGTCTTGCTCGTCGCGGCGGGGCGCGTGCAGGATCACGAAATGCGTGCCATGACATTCTTCGGCAGCGGGAGCTTGCTGCTTATCGCGTGTTTATCTGCGCTGTCGGGATGGATGCGGAGCAGTCGCCATCACACGGTCGAGGGGCATGGCTTATGGAGTGTTGCACGGCTCGGCATTCGCAACGCCGCGCGGCATCCCGGACGCAGTCTGCTCACGGCGGGACTGCTCGCCTCGGCCGCGTTCCTCATCGTCGCCGTCGAGGCGTTTCGCCGTCATGTCGATGCCCATGAGGCCGTCGCTCGTAGCAATGGCGGATTTGACTTGGTGGCCGAGTCGGATTTGCCGTTGTTTCGCGATCTGAATACGGAAGAAGGACGGCGCGAAGTCGCGGATAAACTCGTGCCCCTCTATCGCGACGAAGCCGGCGGCGACAACAAAATTGCCGAGCGCCGTAGCAAGGAGGCAAGAGGGCTACTCGAACAAATAAAGGTCGTCGCCTTCCGCGTTCAGGCCGGCGACGATGCCAGTTGTTTGAATCTCTATCAACCGCTGCGGCCGCGTTTGTTGGGTGTCCCCATCGCGTTCCTTGAGCAACAGCACGGCGGTTTTCAGTTCGCCGCAACGACGGCGCGCACCGACTCCGAACGCGCCAATCCCTGGACATTACTGCTTCCCCAGGATGGGGAGGTTCCGGCATTCGGGGAGAAAAACACGGTCGAATGGATGCTTCATTCCAAAGTCGGCGGCCGGATTACGCTGCCTCCCGATCATTCCCTCCGTATCGACGGCTTGCTGAGTGATAGCGTTTTTCAGAGCAGCTTGCTCGTGTCGGAGGCAAACTTTCTGCGCATGTATTCCGGTCATGAAGGATACAATTACTTCCTTATTCACACGCCCGCGAATAAGGAAAGCGAGGTGCGCCGCGTGCTGGAGTTGGCCTACGCCGATCGCGGCTTCCAGGCGACGCCGACGGCGGAACGGCTGCAATCGTTTCTGGCCGTGGAAAACATGTATCTCTCGACGTTTCAAGCCTTGGGTGGTCTGGGCCTAATCCTCGGTTCGCTGGGTCTGGCCGTGGTGCTGCTGCGCGGCGTGTGGGAACGGCGCGGCGAGTTGGCTCTGCTGCGTGCATTGGGATTTCGTCGTGCCACGCTGAGCTTTTTGATTCTCGCGGAGAACGCCTTTCTGTTGCTCGTGGGTCTGCTGTCGGGCACGCTGTCGGCGTTGATCGCGGTAGCGCCGCACCTGCTGAGCGGCGGCGGAAGCATTCCGTGGCTGCACCTGCTGGCGTTGCTCGTGGGCGTGGTTTTGGTGGGATTGATCGCCGGGATGCTGGCGACGATTTCGACGCTGCGAGCGCCGCTGATTCTGGCGCTGCGACGCGAATGAGTAAGAGACAACTTGGAATCTTCGGTTCGCCCATCTACTTTAGAACGAGAACGCCCAACGCCCTGGGCGGATCGTAATGTCTTGTTAAGGAGTTCGCGATGAAACTGGAACCGTGGCATGCGTTCGTATTGGGGGCGGTCCTGTCCTGGGGAGTCTACGTGCCGGTGTTGCACGAAGGGCAAATGACAATGGGGGGCGACCCCAAATCGAAATCGATCCGCGGATTTCTCTGCGTGGGCGTTGCCTACTTCATCACCGCCGTGGTGTTGCCGATTATCCTCATGCTCGTCCAGGGACAAGCGTTTGACTTCTCGGTTCGCGGCGTCACCTTCGCCTCGCTGGGCGGCGTGGCGGGCGCGGCCGGCGCGCTGTGTATCATCATGTCCATTGGCGCGGGGGGGAGTCCGATGTACATCGCGCCCTTGGTCTTCGCCGGAGCGCCGATTATCAACGTCTTCGTGAGTTTATTATGGAAAACGCGACAAGTGCCGGGACCGCTCTTCTTCGTGGGGATCGTGATGGCCGCCGTGGGCGCCGGCCTCGTGCTTTACTCCAAAAGTGATCTCGATAAGAAGAAGCACGCTCAGGCCAAGCCAGCCATAGTCGCGGCCCAACTCGATGCCGTTTCCGGCAACCCCGCGGCGCCGCTGCCCACCGACCATTGATTCTGAGGGTGAATCGACATGACGGCCGAGGAAGCGGTGAATCGCCTGCAAGGTGTGCTTGCCCACCTGTGGATGGTGCGCACCTTCCTCAAGCACGCCGACGAGATCCAAGACGACGAGGAACTTCTCGACGTGCCGCGCACGCTGTTCGACTATGTGCGCGCAACCGAACCCGCGGCCCAGCGCAACGATACGAAAGAATATCTGCACCGCATCCGCGGGAAGTTGCCAAAATTGCGGCGCGCGGCGGAATTGATGCAACAGGAATATCGGCGTGTGTCGGCGCATACCAATTTCGAGATGGCGGCCCTGTCGTTATCAACGTGTGTGCGACAGATCGAGGAAGTTTTGGCCGCTGTGCAAGCGCCGACGTGAGGCTGCGCCGGACAGTACAAAACCCTTGCTTGCCAGCCCGCAGCGCCAGCAAGGGAAGTCATTCCCTTGCTGGCGCTGCGGGCCGGCAAGTAAGGGTTTTGTCCGAAAGCCCTTAGCCATGCGCCTGGCCTTGCCCGCCGGCTACTTGCGAAAGAGATAACTGGAGAGCCATATCGAAGGCCAACGTGCCCGCCACCTGACCGCTCGCCGATGCCTCCAGCGGGTTCTGCTGGATAGCGGTCTGGAGATTGTGGATATCCTGCACCAAAGCCTGTTGGCCTTGAGTTCCCGTGCCGGAGATGATTCCCGTCACGAGCATGCCCGTATCCTGAGCCAGTTGGAACTCCTCGGTTACCAGCGAGAAGGCGTCCTGGATGGTGGCGCCGGGAGTCGTTTGCACGGCCTGAATGAGGCTGCCGATAAGCCCCTGTTGCAGCTGGGCCTGCGATTGCCCCGCCACGGAGAAGAATTGGTTGATGGTGACGTTATTGAGGACGATGTGGAACGAATCGTTACTCTCCGTGTCGAAATCATCATGGGAGTTGATGTGTCTATGGTCGTTGTCGTCATGGCGCATCTGGCCCGGAGGTTCTCCCCCGTTGTGGTTGTCGTCGCCGCCGCCATTATCGTCGTGCGGTCCCATTCCCATTGAGGAAGGGGCCAGGCGGTTTTCGAGGCATTCCAATTTTGGACGGACGAACCGACCTCCATCGGACAGACGAGGCTTGCGGGATCCAAACCAATTCGTGAGCATCAAAATCCCTCCTCTGATCGTGAACCAACCGAACACAACAAAACCCAGATGGGTTCACCTCTCTAGCCAGGGCCTCTTTCTACTTGGCGAGCAAATACGTTAAAGCGGACGCATTTTTTCTATTTTGCTTCCTTTCTCCCTCATGCCCCGGCTCTTCTCTCCCGCCCCACATCGAATGATCGGCGCGAAAGTTGCTGTAATTTCTCCTCGTTTTTGCCCACCTGATTTGCTCAGAAACTGAGCCTACTCCTCGCCCACCATTGCGGTTTGGGGATAGAAATGACTCTCTCGGTTGTTCCGCTCCGAGATGGTGTCTTGACCGATTTGCTGCGCGCCGCGCGCGGCGGTTCGGTCGAGGCGCTCGGGGGTTTGTTCGAGTCTTGTCGCAGCTACCTGCTTCGGATCGCTCATCAAGAGTTACGCCCCTCTCTTCAGGCGAAGCTTGATGCCGCGGATCTCGTTCAAGAGACGTTCATTGAGGCGACACGCGATTTCCCGCATTTCCAAGGGGAAACCGCAGCCCAACTATTTGGTTGGCTGCGCGGTATCTTGCGGCACAATCTGACCGACCTTACGCGCCGCTTTGAAACGTGCTGTCGTTGTCTATCCCAGGAAGTACGGCTCTCCGGAAAGATCGGCGATGTCGCGGGCCGAAGCTCTCCTTTCATCCAACAGATGACGATTTGCGAGCAACTTATTGCGCAGGAGCAACGCCACGCCCTTGAGGACGCCTTGCAACAATTACCCCTATCGTACCGGCAAGTACTCCACCTTCGGTACGGGGAACAGCGATCGTTTGCCGAGATAGGCGATCAACTGCGGCGTTCGCCGGAAGCGGCTCGGAAACTCTGGCATCGCGCCCTGGAGCGTCTACGTCAAGACATGCGCGTTCAGGGCAATGAGGGACGGATTATCTAAAATCTTCTTATCCACTCCGTATTAGAGTATTTTTCGACGAGTTGTTGCACTAGCTCGTTCGGCCACCGTATCAGGGACGTTTCCGTGGCCCAAGCGTGGCTCAGCCGGCGTTTCATTTCCTCGCCGTCCAGGGGCAGATTACACACGAAGGCCAGGTGATCGCGTCTTTCGCGATACTCCGGCTGGCGCGGCGGTTCGCGGAGATAGCGCGGAAGAAACGAGAGATCGAAAGCGTAAAGGAGTGTTCCGTGATGCAGGAGAAAAGATCGCTTGCGCTGCTGCGCGGTGCCGGAGAACTTGCGGCCATCGAGAGCCAAGTCGCTGATGCCGGCCTGCTCGATGCAATCCGTCCCTTTCGCCAACGCTTGCCCGATACGGTCGAGAATGAAACGATAGGAGGGACGAATCTCTCCCAAGGCGGGGGCGCGTTCGTAGCTCAGTATCAGCGTGTAGAGCAGACAGCCGCGGCCGAGCAGAACCGTACCGCCGCCACTGGAGCGGCGCAGGATCGGGACATCATCGGCGATACAAGTCACCTCGTCCACGTCCTCGGCCAATCGGCCACCGGAGCCGAGTACGATCGCGGGGCTGGGCCATTCCCACACGCGCAGCACCTCGCCGCCGTCGCCGGACTCCGCCGCGAGCAAAAGCGCCTCATCCAGCGCGAGATTTTCCACTAACGACGGCAAGGTAAGATCGAGGAAACGCATGGTTAAGGCGCTACCCCGCCGCGCCGGTGAAGAGAGCCTCAATCATCCTACCTCGGTTCAATTGCACTGGACGATTCTGCCGGTCGCGCACCTCGGAAGCAGGATCGATGCCCAGAACCTCATAAACCGTGGCACCTACATCGTCGGGCGTGTAGGGCGTCGTTGCGGGATAGGCGCCGATTTTGTCCGACTTGCCGATGATCTGTCCGCCACACACGCCTGCCCCAGCGAAAAGCCCGAAGAAGCACGACGCCCAGTGATCGCGGCCTATGCCCTTGGATCCACCGTTGCCGCTGAGTTTCGGCTTGCGTCCGAATTCGCCCAGCATCATCACGAGCGTTTCGTCAAGCGAACCGCTCGCTTCGAGATCGTCCAGCAGCGCGGCCACGCCCTGATCCAGCGGCGGCAGCAGACGGTTCTTCAAGGTCGGGAAAATGGCGCCGTGACTGTCCCAGTTCTGCACCCGGCCCATGTTGGCCTGCACGATGGGCACGCCAGCCTGAACCAGACGACGGGCCAAAAGCAGCGATTGCCCGAAACTGTGACGCCCATAGCGATCGCGCACCGCGACCGGCTCGCGGTCCAACTCGAAAGCCCGCGCAATCTTGCCCGAAGTCAGCACGGAGAACGCCAGTTCCTGCTGATCCGAAAGCCGGCGACACTCGGCCAATTCCTCGAACCGCTTGCTCTGGCGATCGACCTGATCGAGCAGGGCACGCCGGTCGCGCAACCGATCAATCTCCAGGCCGGGAGCTAAACGCAAGCTATCCACGCGGAAATCGGCGGCATTGGGATCGCGACTGATCTGCCAGGGATCGTGCTTGGGTCCGAGGAAACCGGCGTGTTGGCCGGGCCAGGTCAGCGGACCTTCCATGAGGAACGTCGGCAGATTGACCCCGGTGGGGATGCCGTCGTTTCGCGGCCGCAGATAATGGAGGGCGGACGAATAACAGGGCCAGTCATCGCGCGAAGCCACCTTGTCGAAGAACGCGCCCGGCTGCGGATAGCCCGTCAGCACATGATGCGTGGCGACCAGGTGATTGTTCTCTCGATGCGCCAGCGAGCGGACCAGCGCGTACTTGTTGGCGCGAGCGGCGAGGCGCGGCAGGTACTCGCAAACCTGCAAACCCGGCACCTTCGTGGCGATCGGCTTGAACTCGCCGCGCACTTCAGGGGGAGCGTCCGGCTTCATATCGACCATGTCGATGTGGCTGGGAGCGCCCGTGAGAAAGATGAGGATGACGGACTTTGCTTTCCTCGGCCGCTCGCCGTTGGCTCGCCTGGCCTCGGCGGAGGCAGCTTGCTGCGCGAGAAGCGCGGGCAGACCGATGCCCAGCAAACCCGTGTAGCCCACTTGCAGCAATTCGCGGCGATTGATGCCGATGGTGTGTCGATGGCTAGGGCTGCACGATGATGTCACGGCGAGTATCCTTCCAGACAAGGGAGGGTCACAATTCGGCGGGAACACAACCATTAGACCATGCGGTTTGGTTCCTGCAAAGAGAGTTTCCCCATTCTTCGCTTTGCCGGCCTGAGAAGCGGAAGGCAGCGAATTATACAATAACTCCGCGTGGTGACGACCTCGTACCTTGACCGTTTCCGCTCTTCAACCCGGATGCCCCGCATGGTAGAAGCTCGTTTGAAGTATCCGGTTCTTCTCTCCATCGGGGCGGCGGTGGCAACCATCGTCTTGAAGGCGGCGGCGTACTTTCTGACCGGCTCGGTCGGTCTGCTCTCGGATGCCGTCGAATCGCTGGTCAATCTCGTGGCGGCGGTGACGGCGTATCTCTCGCTGTCCTACGCGGCCAAGCCAGTCGATGAATCGCATACCTACGGCCACGAAAAGATTGAGTTCTTTTCCAGTGGCTTGGAGGGCGTGCTTATCCTGGTGGCGGCAGGAGCCATCGCCTGGTACGCCGTGCATCGACTGATCGTGCCGGAACCGCTCCAACCCCTCGGTCTGGGCGTACTCCTTGCCGCCGTCGCCGCCGTCTTCAATGGGGGAGTGGGCCTCGTCTTGTTGCGCGCCGGACGCAAGCATGGCTCGATCGTTTTGGAAGCCGATGGACGCCATCTGCTAACCGATGTGTGGACCAGCGCCGGGGTGCTGGCCGGATTGGGACTGGTGAAACTGACGGGTGTGCATTTGTTCGATCCCCTCATCGCCCTGGCCGTGGCGCTGAACATTCTCTGGACCGGCCTGGATCTGATTCGTCGTTCTTTCAACGGCCTTATGGATCATGCCCTGCCGAAAATAGAGCAAACGGCGGTGCGGACGGCGATCGAGAAACATCTCCGGCCGAACATGGATTATCATGCACTGCGGACGCGGCAGGCCGGCCGGCGGCGCTTTGTCGATTTTCATTTGCTGGTGCCCGGCAATTTGACTGTCCAGCAAGCGCACACGTTGACCGGGGAGATCGAGGAGGCCGTGCGCGGCGTCTTGCCGGAATTGGAAGTAACGGTCCACATTGAACCGATCGAGGACACGGCCGCTTGGCGAGACAGCGCGCTGTTGCCGCTGGAACGAGCACGGCGCGAGCGCGGCAGGTCGCCGTAGGTCCGGCGAGCCGAGCCGGACTGCGAGTGCCGCTCGGCTCGCGGCACCTACCTCAATGCGTGCCGCTCGGCTCGCGGCACCTACTCAATTCTGTGCCGCTCGGCTCGCGGCACCTACTGGCGGTAGGTCCGGCGAGCCGAGCCGGACTGCGAGTGTCGCTCGGCTCGCGGCACCTACCTAATGCGTGCCGCTCGGCTCGCGGCACCTACCCAAAC
>Ga0134126_10000815_pt1 | contig 39307 bp, 33 predicted proteins | sample KB31752_FD_96881 | JGI IMG/M metagenome (GOLD analysis project Ga0134126, IMG submission 96881) | Terrestrial soil microbial communities with excess Nitrogen fertilizer from Kellogg Biological Station, Michigan, USA - KB3-175-2 | ecosystem: Environmental > Terrestrial > Soil > Unclassified ...
TAGTTGAGTTCGTTCACTACGGGGCTCCAGAGATAAGCATCCGATGACACGAGCGCCGGGAAAGATGAACTATTTTGCTCGTTCGGCGAGATTCTAAGTTTGGAAACGTGCCAACGCTGTGACATATATGCCTCGCGAAACGATCAAAATTTCTTGCGGCGGTCGCATGATTCATCCGTGGATATGACGGACGAAACGCAAGAAATCGACGCGAAGTTCCAAGAAAATCAAAAGAGATAAGGAGGCCGGCGTCGGTCGGGCCGGGTTTTTCGTGAGGGGCGACTAGATATCTTGTTTGATTCGAGAGAGTCCGCTGTGGAACCCACGCTGTTGGACCCATCGAGCAATCTGATTGCCATCTGTGCTACTGCTGCTTCACGCTAACTTGAGTGCCCGGCTTCAATTCGTCGGTTCCGCGCACAGCGACAAGATCGTTGGCCTGAAGATTGCCGAAAGCCTCAATTGAATTTCCCACCGTGACACCCGGCTTCACGTCGATCCATTCGACTTTGCCGTTCTTTACGCGAACAACGAATGTTCGCTGCAGATCATTGGCAATTGCCGTCGTCGGCACGAACAGAGTCGGCGCCGTGCGCTGCGATTGCCACTGCACTGTCACGAACATTCCGGGGACAAGCTGCGACTCGCTGCGGATGCCAAGTTCCACGGCCATCGTTCTGGTTTTCTCGTCGATTGCGTGAGAGATGCGCTCGATCGGAGCGTGAAAATTTCTTCCCGGAATGGAATCAGCGGTGAAACTCACCTGCTGCCCTTCTCGGATCCCGATGGCGTAGTCTTCGGGGACATCGATCACCAGCCGCGCTCTTCCGGTGCTCTCAAGTCGCAGAATTGGCTGTGCTCCCGCTCCTGTCGACGGCCCAACCAGCGCGCCCGGATGCAGATTGCGCTCGGTTACAACTCCATCGAAAGGGGCACGAATTTCAAGATAGGACTCCAGTTCGCTTACGCTCTTGAGTCGCTGGCGCGCGGCGACCGCGTTCTCCTGCGCCGCCTGCACCTGCGCCTGATCGGAGGCGGCGGTCTGCTCCGCTACCGCAACGTCGTTTTCCGCTACCACTCCGGGCGACTGCGCGGCATTTTTCAAATGAAGATAAGTCGTTTGGTCGGAAGCCAGCTTGGCCTTGGCGGCGACCACTTGCGACTGCGCGGCATTTACCGCGGCTTCTGCCTGCGTGCGCTGCGCGACTAACTCAGGAGCAGAAAGCTTTACCAGAAGCTTGCCGGCTTTCACCCGCGAACCGCGGTCCACCGGAATGGCAGTAATGAAGCCGGACTCTTTTGGGAAAACGTCAACGGACTCGTAAGGCTTTATCTGCGCCGGAAGAGGAACCGTCGTATGCAGCAACTGCGATTTAACCGCGGTGACTACAACCGTGGGCGGAGCCGAAGCCTGTGGTGCAGATTGGGAATTCCCGCCGGAGCAGCCGGAGAGGCCGACGAAAATTGAGGCTGCGAAAATGAACTTCAAGGCCCGGTTCAACACGTGAAGTGTTTGTGGAAGACATTCGTGAGGCCTGTCATCCTGAAGGCCATCTTTTGGCCGAAGGATCTCCCGCGATATTTCGGATTGAAAATCCACTTCCGAGGTTCCTCGGCCCATGCCGGTGGAGTTCCTCGTGAAGGAGCCTGATCGGCAGCAATTAAGTCCGAGAGATCCCGGGAGATCCTTCGCGCAACAGAAGCGCTTCAGGATGACAGATCGTAACCTGTATTGAATTCCTGCTGCGTTCATTTAGAACTCACAAGTCTGCTCTCTGGGTCATCCGGATCAAGCGACACAGAACCCAATGCCGCCCGCCGTTGCGCTCTCCCGAATACTGCCGGCAAAACCAGCAACGTCGCCGCGGTGGCCGCAATTAATCCGCCGATGACAGCGCGACCCAGCGGAGCCGTCTCGGCGCTGCCTCGGCCAATGCCCAGCGCCATCGGCAGCATACCGGTAATCATGGCCAGGCTCGTCATCACGACCGGTCGCAAGCGCTCGCCGGCTGCATTCCTAGCGGCGACGCTCGCCTCCTGATCCTTTCTGCGATTATGTTCGGCGAACGTCACGAGCAAAATCGCATTCGCGACCGCCACGCCGATCGCCATGATGGTCCCCATGAAGCTTTCAAGGTTCAAACTGGTGCCGGTGATCAGCAGCATCACGGCTGCTCCGGCGAGCACCGCCGGTACAGTCGAGACCACGACTAACGCCAGTCTCAGCGATTGAAAATTGGCGGCCAGCAGAAGAAGAATGACGAGAATCGCGATTACCAATCCGACCCTCAGATTCCCGAAAATCTGATTCATCGCCGCGATCTGTCCCCGCACCTGTACGGTAACTCCTCGCGGCGGAGTGCCGGCGCGGTCAATGGCCCGTTGCACATCGCGCGCAGCCCGACCAAGATCGCCACCGCCCAAGTTGGCCGAGAGGATGATCATCCACAAACCATTCTGGCGGTCGAGTTCGCCAGGCACACTGCTCGAATGCACGGTCGCCACCTGGCTCAGCAGAGGACGCGCTCCGGTCGAGCTCGCCACCGGAATGTTCTGAACTGCCTGTATCGACGTCATCTCCGGCTGCGGAATCTGCACCTGCACCTGATAGCTCACTCCCGATCTGGGATCGCGCCAATAATCCGGCGCTACAAAACGGCTTGATGCGGTCGCCGCGACCACGGCTTGCCCGACCTGATCGGCCGTCGTTCCGAGTTCGCCGGCGAGCACGCGATTTACGTTCACATCGATCGTCGGCACGTGAAGCGGTTCCGCGTATTCGAGATCGCGCAATTCTTCGACTTTCGCCAGTTCCTGGCGAAGCTTTTCCGCGTGACTAAGCACGTCGTTGTACTGCGGCCCGGTAGTCGCGACATCAATCACTGTCGGCGAGCCGAAGCTCAGGGTCTGACCGATCAGGTCTCCGGGTTCAAAGGAAAAGCGCGTTCCAGGAAACTGCCTCGCGAAGCGCGCTCGCAGCTTCTCTTCGAGATCGCGTACGGACATACCATTGCTGGGACGCAAAGAAACATTCATCACCGCTTCCTGTGGTCCGCCCGTCCAGAGAAACACTGTGTTGATGGGATACGACGAGCCTTGCACCCCAACATAGCTCAGCGTCAGATCGACGGCCCCGCGCGCCTCTTCGCGAATCGCATTCAACACCTCACGCGTAAGCTGTTCCGTGACGGGAACGCGCGTGCCGTCGGCGGCATCGATGCGCAGCCGAAACTGATTGGCCGCCGAAGAGGGAAAGATTTCGCGTCGCAGCAGCGGAACTACACCCGCCAACGCCAGTATGCAAAGCGCCGAATAGATTCCCAGCAAGAGCACGCGACTGCTCAATCCCCGATCTAAAACGCCGAGAAACTTTTCACGAAAGCGCTCGAACCGCGTTTCGGAGGAAGGTCGACTTTCGGCGTGCTCTGGCTGCAGCAGCCAATTCGACAGCACCGGCACGAGCGAGCTCGACAGCAAATATGACGCCGCCATCGAGAAGCCCACTGCGAGCGAAAGTGGCACGAACAAGGCGCGCGCGGCACCAGTCATGAAAAATGAGGGGACAAAAACCGCGAGCACGCTGAGCATCGCGAGAAATCTCGGCGTAGCAACTTCGCGGCTCGCTTCGAGAATCGCCCGCGCTTTGCTCTCTTTTGCAGCAAGATGAACGTGAATATTCTCAAGCGTGACGGTGCCTTCATCGACGAGCACGCCAATCGCGAGCGCCAGCCCGCCAAGGGTCATGATATTGATCGTCTGCCCAACAGCCCACAGCGCTACTACCGCGATCAGCAGCGCGAGCGGAATTGTGATCACAACGATCAGCGAGCTTCTCCAATCGCGGAGAAAGAGCAGCAGCACGAGTCCGGTGAGAATCGCGCCGAGAACGCCCTCGCGCAGCACCGATGACAGCGCATCGCGCACATACTGCGACTGGTCGAATTCGTAGCTGATCTTGATGTCCTCCGGCACGAGCGACTGGAAGCTCGGCAGACTCGCGCGCACCTCTCGCACGACATCCAGCGTCGAAGCATCCGGGCGTTTCGTTACGGGAATGTAAACGGTTCGTTTGTCATTGAGCAGCGCATATCCGGCAAGAATGTCGGAAGAGTCGGAGACGCTCCCTACATCGCGCAAATACACCTCAGCGCCGGGTCCGGTACGCAGAGGAATATCGAGCAAGTCCGAAATCTGTCGAACCGTCGTATCTGTTGTCACCATCGCCGAATACTGTCCAATGTTCGCGTTCCCGGCGGGTTCGATGCTGTTTCCGGAGAGCACTGCTTGAACGACCGACTGCGGCGACAGTCCATACGCGTGCAGCTTCTCCGGACGCACGCTGATTACGATCGTCCGCTGGTTTCCACCGAACGGCGGCGGCGACGAAACGCCCGGCAGCGTGGCAAATATGGGACGCACGCGATTGAGCGCCAGATCCTGAATTTCGCCAAGCGTGCGCGAAGGCGACGAGAACACCAGATAGCCAATCGGCAATGTCCCCGCATCGTAGCGGATCACGAATGGCGAAACCGTTCCGGGCGGCATAAACGCCCGCGCGCGATTTACGTATGAGATCGTCTGCGCCAGCGCCTCGCTCATGTTGGTTCCAGGATGGAAGCTTAGGCGCAGCAGCGCATTCCCCTGGATCGACTTGGCCTCGACGCTCTCGATGCCGTTGATGTAGAGGAAGTGATACTCGTAGTAATACGAAATGAATCCTTCCATCTGCTGCGGACTCATGCCGCCATACGGCTGCGCCACGTAGATGACAGGAAGGTTCAAATCGGGAAATATATCAACCCGCGTTCGCAGCAGCGCGAGAATCGAGCACAGCGCAACTCCAAGCACGACAACTACGGTGCTGATGGGCCGGCGGAGCGCTGTGCGAATGAGCCACATAGTTTTATTGCGGGCTGGCAGCCGCCTTTCCCACGGCATCGAGAAACGAAGTAAGGTCGCCCGTAGCAAATCCCGTCGCGAGCAGAGATCTCCACACGCTTAGCTTAGCGACTGCCTCTTCACTTTCCGCGTTTACCAGTAACTGCTGCGCATCCGCCAATTCGACCAAAGTCGCGAGACCTGATTTGTAGCGGGCTTCTGCCTGGCGGTTCAACTGCTGAGCTGCAGACAGCGCAATCTCTGCGTTTTTCGCAATCTCGATCGAGGTCTCGAGCGAAATCCGTGCTCTTTGCTCCTGGGCGGTCAACTGCTGAATCGTTTGGTCATATTGCCCGCGTGCGCCGCGTTCATTTGCTGCTTCGATCTGCTTACGCGCGCGAAGCGAGAAGAAGTCGAACGGGGAGAATGTGGCGGTCACTCCGAATGCCCAGTTGTAGCGGTCGGGAATCAGGCCTCTATCTCCTCCGAGAAACTCGCCCGTATTCTTCACTCCGCTGCCGCGCCCAGAAATACCCGATTGCAGCCGGAACTGAGGAACATAACTGCGATCAAGCGCGCGCTCACGCGCCTGACTCTCCTCCACCTCGCTAAACGCGAATGTAGCCGACGGATTCATACTCACATTGGGTTCTGCAACGGGAATTTGTGGCGCTGCGCTTGCGAGCGATCCCGGCGCGATTTCGATGCTCTGTCCAGCAATGCCGAGCGCTTGTGCAAGACCGATGAGTGCCTCCTCCTCCGTTTGGCTCGCGCGAAGAAATTGCGTGCGTGCTGCAGCAAGCTGGGCATCGGCACGGGAAGCGTCGGCTCCGGGACGAAGCTGGTTATCGACGAGCACATGAATAGACTTCGCCAAAGTCTCGCGGCGATCGACATTGGCTTTCGCAGAAAGCGTCAATTGCTGTGCCGCAGCCGCTTCGAGAAAGGCATTGGCAGCATTGGCTTCAACCTCCAATTTGGTGACTTCCAGCTGCGCTTCGGCGCCATGCTGTCCGGCGCGAGCAACGTTCACGTTAGCAGCGCGAAGTCCAAAATCGAAAGGCTGCCACGAGAGCAAAGCTCCAGCTCCCATGTTCCAAGCGCTTCGACTGGAACTGTCAGGAAGAACAATGCCGGAGAGCGAAGGCAACACGTTTTGCGGAAGCAGTTGACCAGTAATGTTGTTGTACGTGCCGCGATTCGACTGCCACATCATGTCGGCGTGAGGAAGGTAATCAGTCCGCGCGAGTTTCACCCCGGCTTGAGCTGCGATCAGCTTCTGCGCCGCCGCGCGAGCCTGAGGATAATGCGCAAGCGCAAATTCCACAGCCTGCCTCAACGTGAAGGACGAGGGAGCAGAAGAGCTCGGCGCCTGCTGGCCGACGAGATCAACCGTTGCAAAAACGAGCAGCCAAAGGACAGCAGTTCCAAGTTGCTTCATCCTTTTCTCCCCGCTCGACTATTCCCGGTGCGGGAATACTGATCTTCAAACAGCTCAGAGAAGAGCTCCCATACCTTCTGCTTCGCCGCTGCCAGAGCCTTCTCTCCAGCGCGCGTTGCGCGGTAGGTGCGGCGCCGCCTGCGCCCGTTGCGTTCCTCCTGCGAGCGAAGCAGGCCACTCGTCTCCAATCGATGCAGCATGGGATAAATGGTGCCCGCGCTCAGCCTGTAGCCGTGCCGCCCCAGCTCTTCGATCATGCCCAAACCAAAGATCGGCTCTTCGCAGGCGTGGTGCAGAATGTGCAGCCGGATGAGACCGGAGTAGAGGTCATGGTTGCGATCTTCTGCGATGTTGAAATGACGTGCCACGGGTCGGGCCCCCGCTCTGCAGACAAGCAGGCGATCAAAATATCGAAGCACGATATCGAAATTCGCTATAAAGTGCAAATCTGCGAGGGACAGAAAAACACTCGGGAACCGTGGATAGCTTCGCACCTTGCCTTAGCTCAGCAGCTCAGGGGCTTTAGAACTCTGCCTCTTTTTTTTGCACACTTGCTAACTTTGTGCGGGTTTCGTAAGAAGGCGGTCTTTTGAGGGAATTGTCAAAGCGATCGCCATCTGCCTTCGTTGTCGGTACTCCTATTCCTTTTGCGGGAAATTCCAAGGCATATTGGTTTGGTACCTTTCGGCTCCGCCCCCGAACTCCAAATAGTTCGCTTCATGCAGCGCGGGCACTCTTCCAGCGGAGATTTTCGTTGGGATGAAAGCGGCACTACTCGCCAAACCGCATTCTTTTTGGGTTGACATATTACCCAAGCTCTAGGATACTCATGTCGAATGTCGACCCAAAACGAACGTCTCGAGCTTTTGCAGGGCACGCTCGATCTGCTGATTCTGCGCACTCTGATCCTTGGCCCCCAACACGGACAGGGGGTGGCGCGCGCGATCCAGCAGACGTCCGATGAAGAGCTCCTGGTCGAGCATGGAGCGCTCTATCCCGCGCTACAGCGGCTGGAGGAGCGCGGCTGGGTTTCAGCGAAGTGGGGAACCTCGACCAACAATCGCAGGGCTCGCTTCTACTCGTTGACGGCGGCCGGCCGTCGGCAACTCGTAAAAGAAACCAATAAGTGGAAGAGATTCGCTACGGCTATCGCTCGCGTTCTGAGCCCCGAGGAGTCGTAAAGAGGAGGAGTCGTGAAGATGTTTCGTCATCGAGACGCAAGCGACTTCAGCGCGGAAATAGAAGCGCACGTGCAACTTGAGGCCGACCGGCTCGAAGAGCTCGGGTTCAGTCCGGAGGACGCTCGAACGGCGGCCTTGCGCACTTTCGGAAATATGACGCGAGTCCGCGAGCGCTGGTACGAATCAGGGCGGTGCGTGTGGTTGGAAGATTGTTGGCAAGATTTGCGATACGCGCTCCGGATACTGCTGAAGAATCCGGCTTTTTCGCTGGTGGCGGTGCTCACGTTGACCTTGGGAGTTGGGGCCAACACGGCCATGTTCAGCATTGTCAATGCAGTATTGTTCCGCCCGATTCCGTTTCGGGATTCTCAGCAGTTGGTCAGGGTGTTCTTCAATGATCCACGCCTGGGCTTGCGTGACATGCCGGCGTCCAAGCCGGAACTGGATGATCTACTCACGCGCGCCGACGTATTTCAGGATGCCACTCCCGTCGGCGGAGGCAGCGTCAACTTGACCGGCGCGAAGGAGCCGCAACGGCTCGAGTTTATCGTTACTTATCCTTCGTACTTTGCGATGCTCGGTGCCCCGCCGCAAATTGGCCGGCTTTTCGGACCGCAGGATGCGGCTGCCGGTTTTTCGCCGGTCGTTGTGATCAGCGATTCGCTCTGGCGTCGCTCGTTCGGCGCCGATCGCAGTGTCATTGGCCGCACTGTGCGACTCGATAATGACGCGTACACCATCATTGGTGTTCTGCAGCCTGACTTCTACCATCCGGGCGTGACCATCACCGGCAATGTTGATGTGTTCGCTGCCGCCGGCTTCACCGCAAATCCGTTTCCCAAACCTGTGCGCGCCAACCGGGCGCTGAATCCCGGGACGATTGCGCGATTGAAGCCGGGACTCTCCATAAACGAAGCGCAAGCCAGGCTGACCGCCATGGCTGCGCAGTTGCGTCGTGATTTTCCGGCTGACTATCCGACACGGGCAGGACGGACGATCGAGATCCAATCGCTTCAGGATCGGCGGGCTCGCCGGAGTCGCAGCGGCAATTGCGATGTCCAAAATCGTTGTTCGCTTCCTGCCGGCAAGCATTCCTCGGCTCAACCAAATCCGTGTGGACTGGGTAGTGCTGGTATTCGCGCTGGCCATTTCCGTGGTCACGGGTTTGTTGTTCGGTCTCGCTCCGGCCCTGAGTTCGGCGAGGAGGGCGCCGGCATCGGCGATTCGCGAAGGCACAAGAGGTTCTGGGTATGGCGACCGGACGGGTCGGCTTCGCGATGCATTGATCATCTCAGAACTGGCGTTTGCGGTTGTGCTCATGGTGGGAGCAGGGCTGCTGCTTCGCACCTTGCATCACTTGCTGACCGAAGACGCCGGCTTTAATCCTGTTCATGTGGTGACGGCGAAGACCTGGCTGCCCGTTCCCAACGACCCGGAGGCAGATCCATATCGGGGCAACGCGAAAAAGAATGTCTTTTACCGCGAACTGTTAGGTCGCATGCGGTCCATTCCCGGAGTGGAACTCGCAGCCATAACGACCGGATTGCCCACCACCAATCTCCAGGTGAGCGGCGTCTTGGACATTGACGCGTTGGCGATCGAAGGCCGACCTAATAACTCTGCGGAGGACCTGCGCGCCGAAAGAATTCGTGTCACAACGGATTATTTCAACCTAATGCAGGTGCCCTTGCTGCGAGGCCGTTTCTTCACCGAAAGCGACGACGACGGAAAGCCCGATGTGGCCGTAATCGATGAAACTACCGCTCGAAGGTACTGGGGTGTTCGTGATCCCCTGGGGCGGCGGCTGCGCTTTGGGCAGGATCCAACTCAACCGTGGATCAGAGTGGTCGGGATTGTAAAAGACATCAAGAGCGACGGCCTCGATGTTGACGGCGTACCCCACATCTATTTTCCGATTTATCAGACCGGGGCGCGAGCGATCAGCATTGCTTTGCGCACTTCTTTTCCGGCTAACGTCCTCGAGCCCGAGATTCAGGCCGAGGTGCAAGAGATTGATCCCGGCTTGCCCGTCTTCGATGTGCTTTCCATGAACGATGTGCTGAACCGCTCTCTGGCATCGCGGCGCTTTTCTGCGGACCTGGTCAGCGGGTTCGCCGGCATCGCGCTGCTGCTTTCCTGTATTGGAATTTATGGATTGCTGGCCTATATGGTCGGACAGAGGACGCGTGAAATCAGCGTCAGAATGGCGCTTGGCGCCAGACGGAAGGACGTTCTGCGGCTCTTTTTGCTAAAAGGCGCGATGCTTGGAACGGTGGGAGCCGTAGTTGGCCTACTGTTCTCAACGTTCACTGCTTCGATGATGGCATCAGTCGTGTACGGAGTGCGCCCACATGATCCGGCGGTCTTTGTCAGTGTGCCTGCGGCGCTGCTCGTTGTCACGCTCCTGGCCAGCTACATCCCGGCACAACGCGCAACCAGACTTGACCCGGTGGTTGCGCTTCGGCAGGCCTGAGTTTGCGGGTGTGGACTGAACTATCAACGCAACAGCCTCATGCGATTCATGATCATCGATGCGAGCCTTGGTTCCCGAAGCGGGAAAAATAAATATGCAGGGAATACACAAATTATTTCTATTGCTCGCGGTAATGCTGTTGTCCCTCTGCACCGGTTCGGCACAGCAGCAATCGGGCACGCCAATCACTCTCGTGAAAGCGGGGCGGCTGCTGGATCCGCGTACCGGCAACGTGATTTCGCCTGCCGCAGTGCTTATTGACGGAGAAAGAATTAAGCAGGTTGGCAACGCCTCACAGATCAGCGCTCCTCCGGGAACCAGGACCGTCGATCTCGGCGACGCGACATTGCTACCAGGCCTGATCGACAGCCACACGCACCTGTTTCTCGACATCGTTGTGCCGCCTGAAGTGGAGAGGAATCGTCATTCGAACGGACTTTTTGCGCCGGGGCTGTTGCTGGCCATCGTTGAGTCGCCCAGCAAACGCACCTTGATGGCGGCGCAGTTGGCTCGGGAAGACCTGGAGAGTGGGATCACGACGGTTCGCAACCTTGGTCATTCCGGCATTGATGGTGACACCGAGCTGCGCGATGCAATCAATGCGGGACGCGTTCCCGGCCCCACAATCCTGGCTTCCGGACATAAGCTGATCACGCGTGGCTCATACCTTCAAAATCTGAATCCCGCGCTCTCAGACGCCATTCTGCAGCAGGAATTCTTGTTGATCGACGGAGTAGACGGGGCGCGGCAGGCGGTTCGCCGGAACGAATTCCAAAATGTCGATGTGATCAAGGTCACGGCAGATGAGAATCTCACCGTTGCCGAACTTTCTGCGGTGGTTGACGAAGCTCACCGCCAGCACCTCAAGGTTGCCGTCCATGCAGCCGACACCACCAGCATACAAACCGCGATCGATGCCGGCGCAGATTCCATTGAGCACGGTAATGAAGTCACCGATCAGCAACTCAAGCAGATACGCGATAAAGGAATCTTCATTGACCTGACACCAACGTTTTATGACGGCTTCCTGCTGAAGATTGCGGAGCCAACCATCGTAATGTCACCCGCCTTCCGCGCCGCCAACGCAAATTCTGACGCACGGCGTAAGCGATACAACGATTTGGTCCAGCGGGTGTTGAGGTCGGGAGTGAAGTTTGCCGTCGGCTCGGACATGTGCTGGTTCTATCCCGGGAAAACCCGTGGACAGGCGAGCACTACAACTTTTGTCAAATCGCGCCAGGCGGGGATGCCGGCCCTCGATGTGATTCGTGCCGTCACGGTCAATACGGCAGAAATGCTGGGCCGGCAGGACCGTATCGGTACAGTTGAGACGGGCAAGCTTGCCAACCTCATCGCAGTCGCAGGAGACCCAATCGCCGATATCACGGAATTGGAACGGGTGAAATTCGTGATGAAAAAAGGTCGAGTTGTCCGAAATGAAATCGCTTCGCGCTGAAACGAGTGGCTCACCCTTCCCATTCTGGATCTGAAGAACTTTGTCCCGAGGCCCTTCCATAAAGTGGGTGGCCCTTTCTCACCTGCTTTTGGCAAGGATGGGGGAGAACACTCAAGAGGATTTCTAATATGGGGTTTGCTTTGATTTTGATCTCACCACAGCATGTCGCGCTTCAACATTCATCGAATCCCACGCTCGCGAAGACAACTGCACGAGGATGGGGGTACCCGGCAGCAGTGCATCGCGGTTGCAATCGAATTGGTCAACGCACCGCTTCATAAACGATCATTCGCGCAACAGGTTTTCCGTTCTCTTCCTGCTCGGGCGTATATACACGATGGGTCTCCTGATCCACGGCTAGACTATGGACAGCGTGTTGAACCTTGAAGTCTTCGATCTTTCGATAATGGTTGGGATCGTCTTGATGAAAGACCGAAATGGCGCCGCTGTAGCACGCGGCGTAGATGCGGCCAAGGCCCGCATCGAATTTGATGACATCCGGGCCTTCTGCTAGCGGCAGGTAAGCGATCGCCTGGTGCTTGTCGAGATCGAAGACGGTCATCAGATCATTTTCTTCACACGACAGGAATGCGCGATGATGCTCAGGATCGAGCGTCATGCCGTGATTTCCTTTGCATCTCCCAACTGGATAACGGCCGATTACTTGATCAGTGTCAGGATCGATAACTGCGAAAAGGTTTTGGTCCTGTAAGTTCACGTATAGCTTTCGCGCAACTGGATCGTACTGAGGCATTCCCGTCTCGCTATCGAAGTGGAGAGTGTTCACGATTTCATCTTTAATGACATCCACAACTGCCTCAGCCTGGCCGCGCTCGTCGGAAACGTAGAGTTTGTGAAATGGGGCGGCATAGGCGCTGCCGTCAGGTTTCCGTTCCGTCCGCAGTTTCTTGATCACCTTCATCTGCCGCAAGTCGATCACGCCGATGGTGTTGTCGCCCGCGTTCGATGTGTAGACCTTTTTCGTTTCCGGAACATATTCGACGCCTTCTGCGCCCGGTGTGTCTTTCACGGTGGCAACAAGTTTGTTTGTCCGTAGGTCGATAACGTACGTTTGTCCTGCGCCAAGATGGGCTGAGATCAAGTAATGGTCGTCGGGATCGATAGTGAGATAGTCGAAGCGCTTTCCTCCCGGCCCGGGCAAATCGAATGCAGCCACTTTTTTTAACGTGGCCGCCGATAATTGCCGAACCGCTCCTGGACACCCAAGCGAAACGATCAACAATGTGGCGAACAGGCGAGCTTGCATTTGAATTCAGTAGCCTCCATCCATTTGCAACCACAACTTTGGAAACACGGCCGCTCGATCGCGCAAAGTGCTGTTACTTCTTCGCATTCGTTTTATCGATCGCCGCCCGCAAGCCTTTGGCAAGCTTCACAGCATTGTCATTGGCCCAGAAGTGCATAAAGAAAAGGCGGGGATTCTCCGTCAGCATGTGACTGTGCACGGCAGTGACCTGGATTCCGTTTTCACGCAGAGCTTGTATGACGGGATTGACTTCGCTTGCGATCAGAACAAAATCTCCGGTGATTGCAGCGCGGCCATTTCCCGTCGGCTGAAAGTTGATCGATGTTGCCGTTCCCATCGATGGCGGAATGTCAGTTCCCATATCGGAAATGCTTTCGCCTCGGGGTACGGAGATTTGATAGATGCCGTTATTGTTCTTCCCTTGATAGCCGAGTATCTGATCGATCTGCCCTGTATCGATGCCGAGCTCCGCCTGTTTTGCAGGCGCGGGAGAAGAATTCGGAGTCTTCGTCAGTGCCAGCGCGTCTTTCAGCGCAGACGCCAGCTTCGCTGCATCGCCGTGTCCGGCGACGTGCATGTACATCACGCGCGGGCTTTCATTGAGCAGGTGATTATGGACCGCAGTCTGCTCCACTCCTTCCTTCTGCAGCTTCATCATGACCGGTTCTACTTCGGATTGGAGCAACACCAGGTCTCCCATCACGATTGCCTCGCCGCCAACCTTCTTGAATGCCAACCATGATCCGAGTGCGAGACCGGCTTTGATTGGCGTTCCAGCAACCGTCACTTTCAGGTCGGAGCGGGGCAGGCTGAACTTGAAGACATCTCCAGGCTGCATCGAGCCTTTGCGTCCAAGCACGTCTTCCACACTCTTCCATTCCTGTGGAGTGCTTTGCTGAGCCTGAACCAGGCTGCCTGCGGCAAGCAACATCGCAACCAAGAACATTGAATTTCCGATTAGCCGTTGCATATTTCGCTTCATGACACCTCTCCTCGCGTTTCTTGTTATGCGATCGATTGATAAAGCCCTTCGATCATTTCCATCCCTCGACGGAGCAACTCTTCATCGGCTGTGCCTTCTTGCGCCCATCCGATTAGCACGCGATCCAGGCCAACTCCTTCCGAACGGCCGTATCTCTCGTCTTCCAAATCGGCATCGTGAATGATTTGCGCAATGACAGCCACCTTTGGATCGCGAATCACGAACTCTTTGCGCAAGGTTTCAAAGGTGCAGTCGTCGCCGCGATGACCAAAGCCACCAGCCTGAAACATGTCAAAGGGAACTGCATTTGGAACCTTGCGCGGGTCATCGGCGAAGGCGAATCGAGCATGTGCATCGATGAATTTGCGGATCAGCCAAGCTGATGAAACCCGGTCAATACCGGGCCTTGGCCGTGTTATCCATGTCCGATTGAGATATTCCTTGCGCTTGCGGCTGGCTCCGATCGAAGGGGTATGCGCGAGTCCGTCGGCGCTGTTCAACAGGCTTTCGACTCTGCTGCGCAGAGGACTGTTGAAGAAGTCAATGTTGACGATGTGCTGGAACCGTCTTCGCAATCGCGCCAAATCTGTTGGATTTCTCTTGACGGACTTCTTCCGAAGCTCTCGCTGCAGTTCTTCGTAATCGCGCGATCTTGCTTCCGTGAACTTTTGTCGCAGTTGTCCTGATGGCTGATCGTCAATCTCATTTACCTTCACGACTGAAGCATTGCCGTTGTACTTTCGAATGGCAGCAGCAAGCCACTCGAAATGCTCATGGTTCGAAGCCGTGTTCGGCAGGAGATATCCCGAACTGGGAAGCGATAATGCGCCGTACTGCTTCAGCTTTCGCCACACCTCAACCCGGCGACTGGCTTGCTTTGTCGGCAAACTGAACATCAGCAGCAGCCAAGGAGCGTCGGCATTTCTTGGCCGATCTTCCGCTTCAGCCACTTGGCTTCCTGCTACGACCATTCGCTAGAATGATATAGATGTAACATGATCCTGCGCAAACGACTTCGCGCGCGGAAAACTGATGTGAACGCCTGGAAAGGAGATTCCATGAAGCTTCGAATCATTTGTCCGATGGTTGCTTTTACGGTGGTTGTCGCACTTTCACTGTGGGCAGCACCGCAAGCCAAGAAGTCCCATGCAGCAAAAAACACAAAGAGCGTTACGGGGTGCCTGCAGAAGGGAGATGAGCCGAACGAGTACAGCATCACCGACAGTGATGGCAAAACTTATGGCCTGCGCAGCTCAACGGTGAAGTTGGGCGATCATCTCGGCCACAAAGTCACCGTGAGTGGACGGCTCAGGGCCGAAGAGGAAGAGAATGAAGCTGCTGAGCGCAAGGAACACAACGAGCAGAGTGAAAAGAAGGAAGCTGGCGATATCCGTGTGACCAGTCTTAAGATGATCAGCACGTCGTGCCAGTAATAACCCGGAGAAACTGACCGACCGCTACTAAGATCGACTAATCAAACACTGTGTTTACCCCTAAAAGAGGAGAGGCAACTTTTTTTGGGAGCAGTATCCGTTGAGTCTTGGGAAGACTAAGCCAAACGGTTATGTGCGTCCACTCACTCGTATTTGCTGGTTTCTAATAGCATCGGCTCTCCTACTGACCCGTGTGCTGCCCAAAACACTTCCGAATTCGCGGCATTGTGCTCGATCCAAGCGGTGCTGCAATTTCGGACAAAAGCGGACGAACGGGGAACAGCCTGACCTCCCTATTTTTCCTGCTGGGTTCGTTTTCTAAATTGAGCAGGTCAGGCTGTGCCTCACTATCCCCCATTGTCTCTGCAGATGTTTGCTTCCTGAATTGCTTGTCTCTGGCTGCGTGCATTCGTTAATATGTCGCGCCATGCCGACCAACGATTTCGTCGGGGAGTACCGAACCAAAGAGGATGAACGATTTTCACGGTTGGCGATGAATTTGGATTCGCCTTCATCTTCGCAGGCGAAGCCACCGTGGCGACCGAAAGTTGCGGGACGGATTGCATTCTGGTTCGGTCCCATTGCCGGCGCTTCGATTGTAGTTATTAGCCTTCGCCGCATGGGCCACCAGGAGCGCGCGAGCAGGGTGATGCGTCTTGCGTTGGCCTTTGCCGCGGCAGAAGCTGTGATTCTGTTTTTCATTCCGGACGCCCTCGCTGGCCTTGTGGGACTCGGTGCAGAAATCGCGTTTCTACTGTTCTTTCCCGTCTACATGGAGAAGGAATTCAACGAATGGCAGACTGCTCACGCGGGGGTTAGTCCCGCGAACGGCTGGAGAGCGATCGGTTGGGGTGTAGTCGGAATCGCCCTGTTTATCACCGTGATCTTCTGCGTATCGTTTGTGCTGTTCCTGGTTCTGCCAAGGGTGTTTCCTGGACGCTTTTAAGTAACTTGAGGCCGGCAACCCGACACGATTTATGGTTTCGCTGATATGTCACAGCCAAAGTTGACGATCCTTGGCGTCTATCGCCCGGTGATCAGTGCAGAAACATGGAAGCAGCAGTGGGAGGTCACCGCAGAAGACGAATTCACGCGAGAGCATTTTGACAAGCTCGTTCTCATCGAGGCGATCGTCGAAGGGCTAAGCGCGCCATTTGAGATGGATAAGTTTGGGCAAATGGCAATTGATCATCCGGACGAGCCCGAAAGAATGATGGTTGGCTATGATGAGGGCCTGCTGACGCCGGACGGGGAGTCGCTGGTTCAGCGCGAAATGGATTGAGTGCAGGGAACAGGTCCGCTGCGCTTCGCCGTGTACTTGCACGAATACGATTCCCAGCTTCCGCTGCCTGTGGCAGTACGGGGAAGTAACTTGTCCTTCTATCAAGGAGGTGCCGGCGAGGTTAGCAATGCTCATGCCGTACACCGCGTGCGATTAACGCCGGACGGAACAAGGGGCCGAGACGAGACGTTCCTGAATCGGGAATACGAATAAGAATGCGTTTCGTCTTCCGTCACTCTGTTTCTTTTAGCCATGGCCGCTAAAACGAAAATCGAGTTCTTTTTTGAGGAGAGCGTCGTTGGCTACTTTGAAGAACCGCCAAGTTCGCCGGGACGGCTTAATTACATGCCTTACAGAGGCATCGGTTACCACCGTCTGATTCAAGCGCTCGTTGTCGGGTCCGCAACGGTGCTATTACCCTGCTACTGGTGAAAGGCAATATTTCATCGTAGAAAGATCGCTGAGTCATGGCGTATTGAAAATCTCACCAACGCTGTGACAGGGATAACGTTGCTGAATCAGGAAGACGAATGAGAACATTTTCTATTTCACGATTTTCCACCTGCCTCTCTACTTGATTGCTGCCAAAGCCCGCTTCCTCCAGTCTGCCTCGTTCACTCCTGCTGCCAGCAGCCAGAGTGTCAGCGCTCCTTCTCCAAGCAAACCCGGTAAAAAACTGAAGGGAGAGAGTTGTTTGGCCAGCGCCGGTGAGAGAAACGTGAGCCAACCGAGGCCGGCAAATACCATCAGCCAGCCCAGAGCTCGAGGCAGAAAAGTCGACTTCAAAATCAGATATCCAATCAGCAGGCAATAAAATCCAAAAATTGCCAGCGGATTGATGCGCGAGAGAGCATGAACCACAAGGCTGAGCGGACCAATCGCACATCCGATCAAACTTATGCAAGCGGCAAGCAACGAGAAATTTCGGTTCACTGGCTTGAACAGATGATAGAAAAGAAACGTTACTACCACGTAGCAGGCCCCGGCGATCATTCCCGAGGCGGAACTCACCCTGCTGCCAGCGAAGAGAGCCAGCGATCCAGTTGCGAAGGTGAGTAGATAAAAGACTCCTGCCAGCCGCGCCATCGAGCGCGGAGCCTCCGGCGCACTCCGTTCAATCGTTGCAGATGTGTTCATGGTCGGTTCTCCATGCGCTGGTTCCCCTGATCCGAAACTGTGCGGAAGATATGCGACATCGTTATTTTTGGGACGGAAACATCAGGATAGATCGAAGGTTTTCCGAATCGCGACAAGCATAGGAGAATACGTTCCATTCCCCTCCCTTGTTTCGCCATTTCGGTACGCTTAGCCCTGAAATAAGGGTGTCAGTTCGCGAGGACTTGCGGCATCGGAAGCCCAGTTGAAGGTCCCATGCTCGCGCATTTCGCGTGCCGCACGTAAAAAAGCGCCGAGGGCGGCTCGGCAGAGTGCGCTGCCGACACTGATCCTCCTTACTCCGAGTGCGGAGAGCTCAGCGACATCCAACTGAACGCCTTGCAGTCCCATTATCAGGTTAACGGGACGATCCACGGAACGAACCACAGCAGCAATGTGTTCTCGCGTGCGAAGGCCGGGAGCATAGAGAACGTCTGCGCCAGCATCTTGAAATGCCTGAAGGCGCTTGATCGTGTCGGCGAGATCGGGCCGTCCCCAAAGAAAATTCTCGGCGCGAGCTGTAAGCGTGAAAGGGAATGGAAGGCGTCGAGCTGCATCGACGGCCGCGCGCACACGCTCGGCTGCATATTGCAGCTCGTAGATCGGATCTTCGCTGCGTCCGGTTGCGTCTTCAATCGATCCGCCCACAAGTCCCGCGGCACCCGCCAGCCTGATGGTCTCGGCGGCAGACTCTGGTGAATCGCCAAAGCCGTTCTCGAGATCGGCGCTGACCGGCAGTGGCGAAGCGGCTACGATTTCCGACGCGTAGGCTAAAGTTTCCTCGCGGCTCAAAGTGTTGTCCTTGCGTCCGCGAGAAAATGCGTAGCCCATGCTGGTCGTGGCAAGCGCCTCAAACCCTAAGTGAGTGAGCAGGCGCGCGGTGCCCGCATCCCAGGGGTTGGGAATGATGAATGCGCTGTCGCGCTGGTGTAGCTCACGGAATTTGTGCGCCTTCGCAATCTGATCAGAAGGCTCAAGACGTAGCATCACGGCTCACAAGTATATTGCGGACCATGGGAGCAGAGGGATGTTCCTAAATCGGGAAAATGAGCGAAAATGCGCCCCGCCTGTCCGCGGTTTTACAGGTCATCAACTTAGCGCCTGTCATCCTTCGTCCGCCTAAAGGCGGCCTCAGGATGACAGATCTGAACATTCAGGCGGGAACCCTTGGAGGAGACGGGCTCCCTAATCGGGAAGCCTAGACAACTATCTCCGTCGTCCTTATCCGATTGTTCCGCCCACAGCGTATCTTTTCACTGATTCAGCTGGATGGGCCCGTTTTTCAGTCGGAATGAAGTCATCGATGAAGTAATTGTTGTGGTGGATGGTGACGATCACGTCCAGTGCAAAGATCAGAAGGCCGACGATAAGCAGGGCAATGCCATCGTTGACCGACATCGGTTTGCCGCTTGCGTGGTTCCAGCCCAGGGCCGCGCCGAGGAAGCTGTACACGGCAATGGCGAGAATAACGTACGCATAACTCTGGCCGATGAAGTCGCCGACCGCCAGAAGCCAGCGGCGGGTGTAGATGTACGCAGCAGAGGGCAGCAGAGAAAGCCAGTACATCGTTTTCTTCTCTTTGAAGGAGAGACCGCATCCGGAACAGGACGGCGCCGCCGGAGCGAGCTCGCGCTTGCAATCCGGGCATAGCGAAACCAGAGACTGAGATTTGTAGGGCTGGCCCTGGTGCATCTTCAGCAGTTGGGGCACAATTTTTGCGATGTTCAGAGCGTCGGCTCGTGAAATGCGCCAGTAGCGGTACTTTGTCCCATTCTTGAACTTCAACTTCAGCACACGGCCGAAGAGCCATCCACCCACGGTTGCCGATTCTATTTCGGCCCATGCGCAGGCGCGAATTCCTTTATCCCACTGGTTGCTGTTGGTGACGCGCAGATGCAGAAGGCGCCGATCGGTAAGCACGATGACCGTCGCCGAGGCGTAATAGATGTACCAGCCCATCGTGTACTGGATGAGTCCCGAAGCATGCCGCTGTACTCGCGCGATGTAGAGCACCTGCTCGCCCGGCTCGAGAAACTTGGTGAGAGCAGGCTGCAGCTTCTGGATCAAAGCGGAGGTCCTCTTGCCGATCCCCTTGCTGGTTTTTCCTTTGTAATCGCGGCTGAGCAGATCCTGCCGAAGCTCGAATGAGCCTTGCTTCACGACCTGCGGTACCACATTCTCGTAGACAACCGTTTCCGTTGCGACCATGTTGGCGCTCCCACAAGGCATAGATCCCCACCGCGTTTTCTGGCACATTCCAGTTTGATTCGTAAGAGTATGGCCGCGAATAAATGGGCGACAAAGTTACTTTAGTGGGCGAACCTATTTGCGGCTGTGGGATGGAAGGGCACGGATCATTTCGGGAAGCGCCTGGCGGGTGGGGAACCCGAGAATCCGTGGGCTTCTGCCTGTTTCGGGAATTCTAGGGAAGCGCGAAGGCGACCAGCGCGTCGCTCAACTGTTCTCCGTCGATCTTTGCGTGTCCGCCGGCTGCAATTACGACGTACTGTTTTCCTCCGATTTCGTAGGTCATGGGCGTGGCGTGTGCTGGGGCAGGCAACTGTGCCTTCCAAAGTTCCTTGCCGGTTTCGGTGTCGAAAGCGCGGATGTATGGATCGAACGCGGTTCCGGCAACGAACACTACTTTTCCGGCGGTGACGATGGGACCGCCAAGTGTGATATCTCCTGGCGGCAAGACTGGGTTCATGGAACCTAGTGGGACTTGCCACTTAATCGTGCCGCGCACCATGTCGACAGCTGTGAGTGTTCCCCAAGGCGGCGGGATGCATGGAATGGACTTCGGCGAGAACATCGGACGACGGAACATTGCGTATGGGGCGCCGATTTGGGATCCATATTCGCCCTGTTCCGAAATGCGCTCGTTGGTTCGCTTACCGCGAGCATCGAAATCCGCACGGGCTATCAACCGTACCTTGAAGGGTAGATTATTGACGTTGGCGAACAGCACGCCCGCGTTCGGATCAAAGGCATAGCCGCTCCAATTCATGCCGCCGATGTTGCCTGGAACCGCCAGAATTCCGTTCACGCTCGGCGGTGTGAAGATGCCATCCAGGCGCAGACTTTCTAATTGTTTTCGGCACGCCTCGCGCTCTTCCGCATTGATTCCCCAGGCATCGTCGGCCGAATACTTCTGTTTCACGAGGGGCGGCGGAGCCACAGGGAACGGCTGCGTCGGCGAGGCGGCTTCGCCGGGAGTGTCGCTTTTTGGAACAGGACGTTCCTCGACAGGGAAGACCGGTTTCCCTGTATCGCGATCCAATACGAAAAGGAATCCAGTCTTGTCACCGATGATAACTACTGGCACTGTTTTGCCGTCGTGCTCCAGGGTGGTTAAAAGCGGAGGTGAGGCGACATCGTAGTCCCAGAGATCGTGATGCACGAGTTGGAATCCCCAAGCGAGTTCGCCGATGCCGGCACGCAGTGCGACGATCGAATTCGCCCATTTGTTGTCGCCCGGACGCTCACCGCCAAAGAAATCCGGGCTGGCACTGCCGGTGGGAATGAACACAAGATGACGTTTGGGATCGACGGTCATGATTGACCATGCGTTGGCGGCGCCACTCTTCCATTTCGCGTCTGCAGATGTGTTTAGCGGTATGGGATCCCAGCTCCAGCGCAACTTCCCCGTGCGCACGTCGAAAGCTCGCACCACGCCGCCGGGCATGTCGCTGCGAGTATTGTCATCGATGGCTGAGCCGACGATCACGACATCGTCGATCACGGCTGGTGGTGAGGTCATGTGATACCAGCCGGCGTGGAATCCAGGAACGTCGCGCAAGGTGACTTCGCCGCCGTTGCCGAAATCGGCGCAAGCTTTGCCGGTGGCAGCGTCGATGGCCACCAGTCGCGCGTCGATCGTCGCCTCGAAGATGCGTCTGCTGCATGGCTTCGCGGGCGGCGACTTTTGGTTTTTATCTTGCTGCACTGAATCGTTATCCAGCCAAGTCGCGATGCCGCGATTGGTGAGCCCGTCGCCTGATTGCCACGTCTGGTCAATTCTCGGGTCGAAGGCCCAGCGTTGCTTTCCCGTTACGGGATCGAGGGCGACGATGCGGTTGAACGGAGTAGTGAGGTAAAGAGTCCGGTCCACCATGATGGGCGTGCTCTCGAAACTGCTGCGTCGGCGCGCTCCTGTACCGTCGGAGATGTCGCCGGTGTGGAATGTCCATGCAACCTGCAGCTTGCTGACGTTCTCGTGGTTGATCTGAGCTAGCGGCGAATAACGCATGCCGCCGGGATCGTTGCCGTAGCTCGGCCACTCGGATGATTCCGAGGAAGTGGTCCTCGCGGTGCTCTGCGCAAGCAGCGCCGTACAAGCAAACATGCACACAAACGCAGTGAGAGCTTTTTTCATTGTTCATCTAAGAGTAAAACACTGGAGTTGAGAATCGTCATTCTCAAAGAGGAACCGACCGGAGCTTATGGGGGTCGGCGCTGGAAAATCTTTTGCGAGAAAACTTGGTCTCCGAGACTCCCTCGGCAAGGAATTTGCATTCTTCAAGTACTTCGTAAATGGGCTGTGCGGTCGATGACAATTTCTGGAGGCCATTTGAAAGAAAAGGCCGGTGGAGTCTGTCCACCGGCAAATCGAGGGTTGCGCCTCGCAGCTTGCTACGGCAGGTAGTAACGGAAGGAGGTCCACACCATGTTGTCAACTGCGGTGGGAGACCCTCCGGTGCCGCGCCAGGTGTCCTTGGTGAAATAGGAATATTGCACGGCCTGGCGGAGGCGTCCGCGGTTTCCTTTGTAGAAGTCGTACCAGTAGCCTAGGCTCAGCTCCTTTACTGCGCGCGTATCAGGATTGCAGTTCGCAGGTCCTATGGCAGTGGAGGCGCCGCCCGCTGTCGGCGCGATCTCGGTGGAGCAGCCGGCGGAAGCTAGCGTCGGGCGTCCATATCCGAGCTGTGTCGTGCCCACCTTGTAGAGAGCGCGCTGGGCGTAGTCTCCGCCGTAGTAGCCAAATATGTCCAGCTTCGGCGTAGCATGCAGTTCGAGACTTCCCAAAGCGGAACCACCTCGCAGGGGCTCGAAGCTGCCGTCGGGTTTGAACGTTACATCAGCCAGGGTGCTCGAACCATAACGGCCTACGCCTGCGCCAGCGAGGACGTGCAGCCCAACGTCGAGCTTCTTATGAAACGTCGAAACGCGAATATTGCCGCCGATTCCGCCGCCGTTCGCAGTTGAGTTGAAGACTCCCGCTGTGCTCTTCGTTCCCGCATTGGGATAGACGCGGTCGCGGAAGAAGCGAGCAATGCCGTAGATCTCATAATGTCCCCAGCCGGGCTCGAAGGCGGCTTTCGCGACGAAATCAGGGCAAAGATTGAAGCTGTAGTTGGCTTGATTATTCAGCAGACCGCCGAGCGTTCCGGGGAGCTGATAAACGACGCCGGGACCGGTCGTCGTACTGAGCCCGCCGCCGCCGACCGTCAGCGTTTGCGGTTCTTCTACTGCGAATCCGATAGCGGCCTTCTTGCCGAAATCTTTGACGATCCGCGCCCCGTATTGGCGCTCCCACGAGAAGCCCGCGTTGTATTGGGAGTCGATGGTCATCGGCAGATTTTCCGAGCGATTGTCGAGCAGTGATTTGGTTTCTGTGGCAAGACTCCACATTTGCCCGCCAGTGAAGATCCATCCGCTGTCTGATTGCACCTGCGCAAAAATTTGTCGCTGGCGATTGGTGTAGCTGTTGCTTTCGTTGCTGTTTGACGTTGTGCCCGCTGAGAGCCAATCCGATTCGTAGTACCCGCGCAGCGTGAGGCTGCCCACTTTTCCTTCGGCAAGCAAGGCAATTCGTGATTGGCGTCCGCTGGCATTAAATTCGCTCAGATTCCCATTCTGAGCTCCATTAAACGGAATGGAGCTGAACGGCGTATTTACGTCGGCCGCTAGACCGCGCTGCCGCCAAATGGTTTCCGCCGCGATGAAGCTGCCTGTGGGGCTGATGGTGATGCCTTTGAAGCGCACGGTTGTCGGACTCTCAACCGCATCGTTCACCTTCTTCTGCTCTGCCTTGATTGAGTCGCTAATGCTTTGGTCGCTGGCCTTTAGCGAGCTCACGGTTTCTTTCAGGCTGGCGACTTGAGTGTTCGCGTCGTTGTTCGCGGTCTGTGCTTCATTGGATTTCGAGAGTGCTTCGGCAGCTTTGGCGTTTGCGTCCGCAGAGGCTTGCTGGGTCTGCTGAATCTGCTGGTCGCGAGCGGCGAGCTGATTTTGCAGTTGCTGAATCTGCCGCTGCTGCGAGGCGAGCATCTCACGGAGCTCCTGCAGTTGCGACGCAATCGAAGGCTCGCTGGCCGCAGGGGCTGTGCGACGACGCGCTGCGGTTCTAGTCGTTCTAGTTTTCGCGCTGGTCGCGCTCTGCGAGGTGCCGGAGCTCTGGGCCATCAGCATCCCGCCCGAGAGCAGACATGCCAAGCCACTGCGAAGCAACAGTTTCATTTCTTTCCTCCCGGTGGACACATACTTAGTGTGTGCTGAATAAAGACAGAGTGGACGTTTCAATTTGTGACGTGGACCCATTCAGTAATCATGGATTGCTTTAGTGATAGTCATGGAGTGTGAATGTCTCTTTACCGTTGGGTTAAAAGCACGTGAATGGCACGTTTCGGCTCAATCCTGGTAAAGGGAATAGCATCCTCCCGGGCACTAAAATCGAAGCAGATATGGAGACTCGTCCCATCAAAATCATCGGTGCGGGCCTGGCGGGATGCGAAGCAGCGTGGCAATGCGCGCGGCGAGGAGTGCACGTCGTTCTTTATGAAATGCGGCCGCTGCGCACCACGCCGGCACATCGGACTGGGGATTTCGCCGAACTCGTTTGCTCCAATTCACTGAAGAGCGAAAGTGAGAATACCGCGCCATGGCTGCTGAAGCAGGAGATGCGCCGCGCCGGTTCGCTCCTGCTCAAATGCGCTGATGCAGCCGCAGTTCCGGCTGGTCACGCGCTGGCGGTGGATCGGGAACAGTTCTCTCGACGGGTGATGCAAGCAATCGGCAGCGGGCCGCTCGTCGAGGTTCGTCGCGAGGAGGTGCACCACATCGATGAAAGTGCTGGGATCACGATTGTCGCCACCGGCCCGCTTACGTCAGACGGTCTCTCGCAGGACATTGCTCGGCTCACGGGAAGCACACATCTGTACTTCTACGATTCCATCAGCCCAGTCGTGGAAACGGATTCTATCGATCACTCCAAGGTGTACCTCGCTGCGCGTTACGACAAAGGCACAGCCGATTACATCAATTGCCCTTTCACGAAAGAGGAATACGACCGCTTCTACGATGCGCTGATCGCCGCGCAATCGGTCGAAGGACACGAATGGGAAAAGATCAACTACTTCGAAGGGTGTCTGCCCATCGAAGAGATCGCGCGGCGTGGACGAGATACTCTGCGCTTCGGACCAATGAAGCCGGTCGGCCTACAGGATCCCAGAACGGGAAGGATCCCGTATGCAGTCGTACAGCTACGCAGCGAAAACCTGCGAGCTGATTCATATAACCTCGTGGGCTTTCAGAACCATTTGAAATTCGCTGAGCAGGCGCGCGTGCTCCGTCTCATTCCTGGACTCGAGAATGCGCGCTTCCTGCGGTATGGCCAGATTCATCGCAATACATATCTGAATGCTCCGGAGCTGCTGCGCGAAACCCTGCAAATGAGGCAGCACGCAAACGTCTTCTTCGCTGGGCAAATCTGCGGCGTCGAAGGCTACACGGAATCCATCGCTGCGGGGCTGCTCGCAGGAATTCATGCGGCTGCGCTGGCGCTGAATGAACGTCCGATTGCGCCGCCTCGCGAGAGCGCGCTCGGATCGTTAATGCATTACATCTGCAAAGCGGAAGCGAAGAGCTTCCAGCCGGCGAACATTACCTTCGATCTTCTTCCATCCTTAGATGATGAAACCCTCAGGCGAGTGCGTGACAAACGCGAGCGGCACCGCATTCAATGCGAATATGCGCTCCAAGCTTTTCAGAGCTGGTGGAGCAGCTTGCCATCACCTGAAGTGGCGCGCGAACGGAAGTGCCTGCCAGTCCCTAAATGGAATTTTTCACCTAGTTCCGGACTAAGGGTGGGCAAAAAGTTCCCAAAAAGGTAATAGCCAAACGGGTACTTTTCTCGATAAATCAACTACTTAGGGATGGCACCCCAACTGCACAACTCACGGGCATGCGGCAGGAGGGCACGGTGCCCGAACGAAGTCAGCGGGCCATCGACATTATGCGGTCGGTGCTGCCCGAAGCACGAAAAGTCTCGCGGGTGCATCTAACCGTTCCGGCTTCCGTGAGCTGCCCCAGCCTGAATTGTCGAGATCGCCTCGCGATCCTCCGCGATCTGAGCACAACAGGCGCTTTCTTCTACGCCGAACTCGATGCAAGCGAAGGATCGACACTTACTTTGCAGTTTGTTCTGTCCGCTTTTGGGAAGGATATTCGCCTGGTTTGCGAAGCCACGGTAGTTCGCGTCGATCGTTTTCCGCGGGGGGCAGCGACAGGCGTCGCCGTCGAGTTCACGCACTGCGACATGCTTCCCTCCCAGACTTGTTAGCTCTCTATTCCGGATCGATATCTTTCAGCATTTCCCGAAGGCGAAGTGCGGCTGTCTGATTGGAATCGGCGCGCCAGTTGTGCTTCTCTTTCACGTGCAATTCGAACGCTGGCTTGGCCTCGCGCTGTCCGACCAGCGGATCGATCCTTCCTGCGGGAGTCAGCGGAAATGTCTGCTGGCATGCTGAGCACCGCGCAACGATGATGGAGCTTCCATCGGGAATCGAGACTACAAGGGTGGGATTATTCATTTCGACCTCTTACCGGAATAACCCATTGTTTGCTGAAAATTTGCGGAGAGGCAATAAGCTTTAGCACGGAGTGAGGTTACGGGGAGGAGTGTCCGGTGGTTACCTGGCAACTGCGTCGCGCGCTTCCAGAACGCGAGCGACCGCCTCCTCGACGGTATCGCCGATTGCGGAGAGGTGTCCCATTTTTCTGCCGGGCCTTGGCACACTCTTTTCATAGAGATGCAGCCGCACGCCTGGGATCGCGAGCGCGCGGTCAAAGGCCGGCGGTTTAGAGCCGAGCCATACATCCCCAAGCAAATTGGAGATGGCAGCCGGTTTGAGCACAGAAGGATCTCCCAACGGCAGATCGCAGATCGAGCGCACAGCCTGCTCGAACTGGCTGGTAACGCAAGCGCGCTCGCTGGCGTGATAGCTGTTGTGCGGACGCGGAGCGAGTTCGTTCACCAGGAGCTTGCCGTCTTTAAGAACGAACATCTCGATGACAAGCAATCCGACGACCTGAAGCTGCTGTGCGATCTGCAGAGCGAGATCACTTGCGATTTTATGCAGCTCGCCTGAAGCGGGAGCAGGAATCGCTGACCAGTCGAGAATCTGATTTTCGTGATGATTCAGTGCCAACGGATAAACCGTGGCCTCTCCCCCAGGTCGTCGTGCGACCAAGACCGAGATTTCAGAATCGAGCGCCAGTGCGCGTTCGACTACGCAAGGCCGTGAGCCTAGGAGCTCCCACAACTCTTCGGCGGAGTTCTTGTTTGTAGGCTGCACTCGAATTTGACTGCGTCCGTCATATCCGCCGGAAGTGGATTTGATGAAGGTGTCACGGTGAAACTGCTCGATCGCAGACGAGAGTTCCGAGGCAGTAGTCGCCGATCGCCATTCCCCAATCGGGAATCCGCTCGTTTGCAGCCAGCTCTTCTGGCGAATGCGATCCTGCACGATGGTCAACACGGACGCATCCGGACGAACCGGCGCATAGCGCGCCGCTTCCTCGAGACTGGCAATCGCAATCTGCTCGATTTCGAGCGTCACTACATCCGATCCTCGCGCGAGATGCGCAGCAGCATTCACGTCGTTGTATGCGGCAGTGAAACAGCTATCGACAACAAAGCTGGCGGGACAAGAGCGATCGGGATCAAGAACCTGCACGCGGTATCCGAGCGAGCGTGCCGCCATGGCGGTCATGCGGCCAAGCTGTCCGCCTCCGAGAATCCCAATGGTTGCGCCGGGAAGAATGGCGCTCACGAAGGCAGCTCCATTTTCAGGACTTCCGCCTGTCGCGCCGCACGCCACGCGCGAATTCGCTCACGCAGGTCGGCATCTTTGAGCGCACAAATCGATGCCGCAAGCAGTCCGGCGTTTGCGGCTCCCGGCGGTCCGATGGCGAGTGTACCGACTGGGACTCCTTTGGGCATCTGCACGATCGAGAGGAGAGAATCCACGCCATTGAGCATTGTGGCCGGAACTGGGACTCCCAAAACGGGAAGAATGGTTTTGGATGCAACCATTCCGGGAAGATGAGCAGCGCCTCCGGCCGCCGCGATAATCACCTGCAGTCCGCGTTTTTCGGCGGTCGATGCGTACTCGAACATCCAGTCTGGAGTGCGATGCGCGGAAACGATGCGCTTCTCGAATGGAACCTGCAGGTCGCGAAGAATCTCAACTGCGGGCTCAAGGACTTGATAGTCGCTGCGACTGCCCATGATCACGCCGACCAGCGGCGAGGTGGAGGTCATGGGTAAATCTTAGCAGTCGGCATTCGGCAAGGTTAAACAACGGCAAGACACAACACGGATACCACGGAATTCAATGCATCACACGGATCGCAAAAACAATGGTGCGCAGCGCTTGTTGCCCGTTTAAGCCGATTGCTGATTTCCGACTGCCGACTGCCTCTTTCCCTGAATTTCGATGTAGACATTGATCAGCGACACTGCGGCTGGGGTGACTCCTGGAATGCGAATTGCGTGTCCGAGTGTGCGCGGACGCACGCGCGTGAGCTTCTCGTTCATCTCACGCGAGAGGCCGCTGACCTGTGAGTAGTCGAACCACTCTGGAATTGCGCGCTCTTCGGCTTTCTTCAGGCGCTCGATCGATCGCTGCTGCTGCTGGAGATAACCGGCGTACTTGATCTCTGTTTCGACAGATTTCAATTCATTGCGCGCTTGTGCGGAAAGATGTTGCGGTGGTGCGGAGTCGCAGGCCTCGAAGAATGCCGGCATGAGTTCCCGAAGAGCCGGAGCGAACATCTCAGTCGTGATTTCCGGGCGCTTCAGTAGCTGCGCATACGTCTGTCCCGCTGAATTCGCGAGCGATCCCACAATCTCGGGCGCAATGCGGGCAAGCTTCTCTGTATCCGCCTTCGTTGTTTCCAGAAGCTTGTGCATGGCGGACGCACGCTCTTGCCTCGCCAAATAATCGAGCCAGGCTTCGTCTGAAATGAGGCTGAGCTTTCTACCATAAGGCGTGAGCCGACGGTCAGCATTGTCGATGCGCAGTTGTAGGCGGAACTCCGCGCGCGAAGTGAACATTCGATACGGTTCATTCGTGCCTTTGCTGATGAGGTCATCAATCAGAATCGCTGTATAGCCTTCGGTGCGATCGAGAACGAATGGCGGCTCGCCTTTTACTGTTAACGCAGCGTTGATTCCCGCCATGATTCCCTGGCATGCGGCCTCTTCGTAACCAGACGTTCCGTTAATCTGGCCAGCCAGGAATAGACGAGAAATCTTCTTGGTCTCCAGCGTGCGTTCGAGTTCGGTGGGATCGATCGAGTCGTACTCGATGGCGTAGCCAGGCCGCAGCATTTCTGCTCTGTCGAGTCCCGGAATAGACTTGATCATCGCGAGCTGTACGTCGATCGGCATCGAGGTGGACATTCCGTTCACGTAGATCTCGTGAGTGTTCAGCCCTTCAGGCTCGAGAAAAAGCTGGTGCTGCAACTTGTCAGGGAACTTGACGATCTTGTCTTCGATCGACGGGCAGTAGCGCGGCCCGATTGACTGAATCTGCCCCGAGTACATCGGCGAGCGGTGAACGTTCTCGCGGATTATCCGATGAGTCTCTTCAGTCGTGAATGCGATATAGCACGGGACCTGCTTCTGCGCGATCTTCTTCGTGCGAAAGCTGAACGGAGTCGGATCGTCATCGCCTGGTTGCACAGGAAAGCGCGGCCAGTCGATAGTACGGCCATCGAGACGCGGCGGTGTGCCGGTCTTCAGACGACAGCCGCGGAGGCCGAATAGCTTCAACGATTCGCCGAGCAGTTGTGATGGTGGTTCGCCCGAGCGTCCCGCAGGATAAGTCTGTTCGCCGCAGTGAATCAGTCCGTTGAGGAATGTGCCCGTGGTGATGACTACCGCTCCAGCCCGCACCACACGTCCGTCGCGCAGTTTTATGCCTGTTGCAACGCGAGTTGGGCGGGAACTGGCCTCCTCGAGCCCACCCTTTGAAAATCCCGCAGACTCGAGCACGGTACTTTCGGGCACCGTATCTTCCACAATCAATTCGGCAACCTCGGCTTGCTTGATGAAGAGATTCTGCTGGCCTTCCAGTACCTCGCGCATCTTCACGCGGTATTGCTGCTTGTCACACTGAGCACGCGGTGACCAGACCGCAGGCCCACGCGAGGTGTTGAGCAGACGGAATTGGATTCCGACTGCGTCGGTAACTTCGCCCATGATTCCGCCGAGCGCATCAACTTCGCGGACCAGATGTCCTTTGGCAATTCCTCCCACGGCGGGATTGCACGACATTTGAGCGATCAGATCGACATTCAGGGTAAAAAGAGCGGTTTTCAGGCCCATTCGGGCACAGGCCATGGCGGCTTCGCATCCGGCATGCCCGGCGCCAACTACTACCACGTCATATTGTTCGGTGAACGACATTCTGCTACCAGTATTTTATCTTTTCGGGAATCGACGCACCTACCCTACGGCTCTATAAACATATTCATGAAATTCGCGCGTTGGACGTTTTTGCTCGCTGGCGTTTGGGGAATCGTCGTGCTGGCTCCGCTGTACTTTCTGGAGAAGTTCGTCGGTGACCAACATCCTCCGGTGATTACTCACCCAGAGTACTTCTATGGGTTTATCGGCGTTGCGCTCGCATGGCAGATTCTCTTCCTGATTATTGCCAGTGATCCTGTCCGCTATCGCGGCGTAATGCCGGCCAGCGTCATTGAGAAGTTCGCCTTCGTCCTTGCAGTGTACGCATTATTGGCAAAGCAGCGCGTTGACGCTTCAATGGCGGTTGCAGCCACTATTGATCTGCTTCTCGGAATTCTCTTCATCGCCGCGTTTGTGAAAGCATCCCCTGCGGACCCGTCTCCGCAGCCCGAAAAACGCAATCTCCGTTGAGGATTCTCGCTGTAAGCTGCTGATTCTAAACACCAGATAGCTCGCGACTTTCACTGCGCGAGCAGGTCTGCATACAATAGAGGAGACACTCTCCCCTTGAGGTGACGTATGAAGCCTAAATTCATGTTGGCGGCGACTCTGGTGTTCACAGCCCTTGTAGGCACCGGTGTGGCGCAATCGTTTGGAGTGGCCGACAAGAATGGCGATCAGGGACGGAACGTCACCGGCCAGGTACTCACCAAATCCGATGCGCCTTTGTCCGAAGCGATCGTTTACCTCAAGAACACGAAGACACTCACCATCAAGAGTTTTATCACCGAAAAGGACGGCGGTTATCGCTTCCACGGTCTCTCGCAGAACGTCGATTACGAGATCTACGCCGACTATCGAGGACAGAAGAGCTCGACGAAGACCATCAGCTCGTTTGATAACCGAAACAACATCACCCTGAACATCCGGATCAACACTCAGTAGACTCGGGCGTAGCACCGGACCACAATGGTTTCCTGATTGCTGTAGTCGATACAAACAGAGGTTTCCGCGCGTCTTTTGCCAAGAAGCCGAATTCGAAGGCCTTGTGTTTTCTTTTCGGTGTACACCGACATTGAAAATGCCCTGAGCGGCAGCGTCAGTTCTTTTCCGCGCCTACCAGTTGCGCGCCACGCTTGGGTCTGCGATTTGCCTGAAGAATTTTCTTGCGAAGACGCAATGTCTTTGGAGTGACCTCGACGAACTCATCGTCGGAGATGAACTCGATTGCCTGCTCGAGATTAAGAGCTTTGAAGGGCACCAGCCGAATCGCCTCGTCGGCAGTCGACGCGCGCATGTTGGTGAGCTTCTTCTCGCGCACGACATTCACGTCTAGATCGACATCGCGGGCGTTCTCGCCAATGATCATGCCTTCATAAACGTCCGTTCCTGGTCCCACGAAGAGTTCGCCTCGCTCCTGCAGGTTGAAAAGAGCGTAGGCTGTCGCAACGCCCGGACGATCAGCCACCAACGCGCCTGTTATTCGCTGTGGGATCTCGCCCTGATATTCCATATAGCCATCGAATAACGCATTCATGACGATCGTCCCGCGGGTGTCGGTGAGCAGTTCGCTCCGCAGGCCGATCAGACCGCGGCTGGGCACGCCAAATTCGAGACGAACGCGTCCGTAACCGTGATTGTGCATCTTGGTCATCTCTCCTTTGCGTGGGCCCAGCTTCTCGATAACCACTCCGACGAAATTCTCAGGGATGTCGATGGTCAGGTGTTCGACGGGTTCCATCAGCTTGCCATCGATCCTGCGCGTGACGATCTCCGGCTTGCCGACCATCAGCTCGTAACCTTCGCGCCGCATCATCTCGATCAGGATCGATAGCTGCAGCTCGCCCCGGCCCATGACCTTGAAGCTGTCGGTATTTGCTGTCTCTTCGACCTTAAGGCTCACGTTGGTGAGCAGTTCCTTTTCGAGACGCTCGCGCAGATTGCGCGAGGTGACGTATTGGCCTTCGCGTCCCGCGAATGGAGAAGTATTCACCGTGAACTGCATGGCAATCGTCGGCTCGTCGATCACGATTGGCGGCAGCGGCGCAGGCGATTCGATTCCCGTAATGGTTTCGCCGATCGTGATGCCGGTGACCCCCGCGACGGCAACAATGTCGCCCAGTTCGGTCTTTTCGCTATCCACGCGCTTAAGTCCGCTGAATGAGAACAGCTTTGTGATCTTCACCGGCTGAATCGTGCCGTCGCGTTTCGCAATACCGACTTCTTCCCCGTTCTTGAGTGTGCCATTGAAGACCCGCGCAATTGCGAGCCGTCCGAGATAGTCGCTGTAGTCGAGGTTCGCAACCTGAATTTGCAGCGGACCATTTGCATCGCCTTTTGGAGCCGGGATATGTTCGAGGATGGAGTCGAATAGAGGCTGCAGATCGCGGCCAGGAGAATCGGCGCTCGTCGAGGCCGTTCCCAATTTGGCATTCGTGTAAAGAACTGGAAATCCGAGCTGGTCTTCCTTGGCATCAAGATCGATGAACAGGTCATACACCTCATTCAGCACTTCCTGTGCGCGAGCGTCGGGACGATCGATCTTGTTGATCACCAGCACCGGCGGGAGCCCGGCTTCGAGCGCCTTGCTCAGTACATAACGCGTTTGTGGAAGCGGCCCTTCACTGGCATCGACCAGCAGCATTACGCCGTCGACCATCTTCAGCGCGCGCTCGACCTCGCCGCCGAAGTCGCTGTGGCCAGGAGTATCAACAATGTTGATTTTTACATCGTGGTAGAAGATCGCTGTGTTCTTGGCTAGGATCGTGATGCCGCGCTCACGTTCGAGTTCGTTCGAGTCCATCACGCGCTCGGCGACAACTTCGTTCGAGCGAAACGCACCGCTCTGGCGAAGCATGGCGTCGACCAAAGTCGTCTTGCCGTGGTCAACGTGCGCGATGATGGCGATATTGCGGATAGACGAATTCAAAACAGTACCTTTCCGTTGTCCTGGCTTTCAGCGTGTCCGGCTTTTTGCTTTCCTGATTTGAGCAAGCGATGGGCTCCCATGAGCGGCCTCCGCCAGCGACCTGCGAATACTCTCCCTTCGGTCACCCCGGTGCAGCTTCTCGCGGACGGCTTCGCAGACGAACAAGCTTCGCTTGCGTGGTCCCACAAGGGAGTCGATCTTATCGGCTAATTCCTTTGGCAGACCGAAACGGATCGATGAAGAGGACATAAGACAAGCGGGTTAATTCTGATGTTAACAGGGAAAGCGACTCAACCTGAGCCCTATACTGCTGTTTGCATGATGCGATCCACGCAGATATCGAAGGACCTGAATGAACGCCTCGAACGCCTATTTCCAGGCGGGGTGAACTCCCCGGTTCGCGCGTTCCGCTCTGTGGGTGGTGAACCGCCGGTCATTCAGCACGCAAAGGGCAGCCGGATGTGGGATGCCGATGGAAACGAATACATCGATTACGTCTGCTCCTGGGGACCGATGATCCTCGGCCATGCCGATCCTGAGGTAGTCGCAGCGGTAAAGGGCGCTGCGGAAAACGGCACCAGCTTCGGCGCTTCGACTGGCGCCGAGAGTGAGTTGGGCGAGCTGGTTCGGGAAGCATTCCCCTCGATCGAGATGATGCGCTTCGTCAGCTCGGGAACGGAAGCCACGATGTCGGCGATTCGCCTGGCGCGCGCATTCACGGGCCGCAAGTACATCGTTAAGTTTGAGGGCTGCTATCACGGCCATGCTGACTCCCTATTGGTGAAAGCCGGATCGGGCGTAGCTACTCTTGGCATTCCCGGTTCGGCAGGAGTGCTGGAAGAGCAGGTACAGTTCACTCTCGCGCTGCCGTTCAACTCGATCGAGGCTGTAGAAAAGGCTTTTGCGCGTCATCGCGACCAGATTGCAGCAATCATTGTCGAACCAGTGGTTGGGAACATGGGTTGTGTTCCACCCCGACTTGGATATCTGCAGAGACTGCGCGAAATCGCACAAGACGCTGGCGCACTGCTGATTCTTGATGAAGTCATGACCGGTTTTCGTGTCGCTTATGGTGGAGCACAGGAGCTCTACGGAATCGTCCCGGACCTTACCACTTTGGGAAAGATCATCGGCGGCGGTCTTCCCGTTGGAGCCTACGGCGGACGAGCAGAGATCATGCGCATGATCGCGCCCCTTGGTCCGGTGTATCAGGCGGGGACGCTCAGTGGCAATCCTCTCGCGATGGCAGCTGGGATCGCGACCCTCTGCCGGCTGAAACGCGAGCGAAAACAGATTTACGCTTCTTTAGAAAAAAAATCCGAGACTTTGGTGCGAGGAGTGGCTGATGAGGCCAAAAAGCACGGCTCGCAGGTTACAACGAATCGCGTAGGCTCGATGTTCACGTGGTTTTTTCAGGATAGCGAAGTCCGGAACTACGACGATGCGTGCCGATCCGATACCAAAGCCTTCGCACAATTCCATCGCGGGATGCTGGAGCACGGAATCTATCTGCCGCCTTCGCAGTTCGAAGCCGCATTTCTCAGCGCAGCACATTCGGACGCCGACATTGAACTGACGATCGAAGCGGCCCGCGGAGCCTTTCAGAGCCTCAGAAGCTAACTGGCCGGCGAGCTGTTGTGTTACCAGTCCTTCGTAAAGCCTGTCCAATAGTCGAAAGACTTGCATCCGTCATCGTGTTCCGATCTGGAATACAGGGTCACATAGGTAAGAGCGCGCATGCGTCCGAAGGTGCGCCGGTCGGGCGTGGAGGGAATTACGTCGCGCCATGTTCCCGTATTGATGTAGAAGCGATCGCCGGACTCGTCACTCTTGATGAGGCACACTTCAGGCGCGTGCGTGTGGCCGGCAAGCACCAGCCGCACTTTGTTGGTTTGGATTAATTCCTCGCGCATAGCAAAGAGCTGAGGCTGATCTGGTTCTCCACCCATCATGAAATGCGCGATTTTACGTGCTGCTTCTCGCGCCGCGCGATTGCGCCAGCCGCCCAGATCGAGCAGGCCGCGAGCAACTTCCAACTCCGCCGGCGCCCACGGCTTGGCCCGGCGCCTGAGCCAATAACGGAAAAATTTGTTGTCGTGAATCTCCGAAAGGAGTTCCTGAATAACCGGCACAAGCCTTTCCCAGGCATCTTCGGCGGAGAAATCGCCGCTGGAAGTATCGAGCATGTAATCGAGCAGCGCCGATTGGGGACGAACGTCATCGAACTGCAGCAATCGCAGATATAGCGATTCCAGAACCTCGTCCTTGAGAATCTGATCGTCGCCGTACTTCCGTCGGAACAAGTAGGGCAGACGCACGGCAACATCGATGGTTATGAAATCGCCGAAGTTCGCCTGCGAGTATCCAGCTTCCGCGACTTTTAGCGGGATGGGAGCGTTTTCCGGAAGATCAAGCGCGAAGTTAGTGATGTCGTATTCATGACCGTGGCGGATGAGCGCGTCAGGTTCATCGAGCAAACGGTAATGAGGAAATGGCTGGCTTACATCGACGCCGATCAACTCCCCGATACGATTGCGAATCGCAGGCGTGGCGTTCGCGACACGGTCGTGATTCCCCGCAAGACAGGTGATCTTTACCGGACATGGAAAAGCATCGAGAGTGCTGCTGTCGCGGTTGGGATCCCCGCCCCTGTACTTTCCCGAAGCAAGATCGCGAAAGAGCTCAAGCGTCTTCGCGACCGGAGGTTCCTCGGCCGTCGCGTTGAGGATGCCGAGCAGCTTCTGTTCCAGTTCGGGAGACGTGTCCTCCAATGCGGTGTACGGCCGAACGTCGTCCTGGAACCAGAGTGTCGTGCGATTGAAGTCGAATAGGTCGCCAGCAATTACCAGTTCGAATGATTTCGCTTTGCGGCGGCGGACTTCGTTCGCCATATGCGCGATGAAGCCCTGATACGCCTTCGGCTCCAGGTTGCGTCGGAAGATGATCTGCTTCCCGTTTCCGGAGATTACATCGGAGCTTTCTTCCTCGAAGTGGAGATCGGAGATGACGGCGATCATAGTAAGTTCCTTACAAAGGCAATCTGTCGCGGTGGATTTGCGGATTTCGTCGATTCACCAGGTCAACGTGAATAAAATCACGATGTATTCCAAATCGCGAAGAGTGCCGCCCCTACGGGGCTCGTCTGCTTCACACTCCTACCCAGCACTCACGTGCTGGGCTATCCATATGTCGCGCCTAGCTTTGGGCATCGCTTCGCTCGCATTGCTACGAGGCGAGGACTAATCCGGCATCACTCCATCCGCTATTTCGCTCATCGCTTCAGCTTCTGCATGTACTCCGCTTCCGATTTGCGAATGTAGTTGGCATCGAGTGCGAGTGCATCGACGGTGTTGCCTGCGCGCAGTTTGTTCAGGCCCAGGCGCGCTACAACTTCGGTGCTGCAATACTGGATGACATCTGCCTTGGGAAACTTGGATGCAACGCTCGGCTCGGCTGCAACGACGCGCAGGCGCTTCGAGTTGGCGAGCGCCACAGCTTCGGCGGCGATGAGCAACGATTCTTGGCGCAAATCGCCGATCTGAACGGCTGCATAAACCTCGCCGCGTCCGGCATCGAGCACTGCCATCGTGTTTTCCTGCGCTCCTGCGGCTGCAAGCAGAATTTCAAGCGACGTCACAGTTGCGATTGGGAGGTTGAGAACCTCCGCGAGTCCTTTGACAGCAGTAAGTCCAACGCGCAGTCCTGTAAACGATCCTGGACCGGTAACTGCGACGACAGCTTGCAGGTCTTTCGGACCGTAGCCGTGTTTCGCCAACAAGTCCGCGATCTGCGGGATCAGTTCTGCGGAAAACGTCCCGCCTTGGATCGGAGTTGATTCGATGATCTCGATGTCATTATCGCCGCGAGCGAGGGTAATACCGCCTCGGCGGCCGGAAGTATCGATTGCGAGCAGCAGCATCAGACGGCGGAGATTGGATCCTGACAGAGTTCGAGCAGCACGCCTCCGGTGGCCGACGGGTGGACAAAAATGTAGAGGTGTCCGCCGGCTCCGACTTTGATTTCATCCGATATCAGGCGCACACCTTTGCGTTTCAGCTCCTCGAAAGTCGCCGAAATGTCGTTCACGTGGACGGCAACATGGTGCAAGCCCTCACCGCGCTTGGCGATGAATTTCGCGATCACCGAGTCGTCGGAAGTAGCTTCGAGTAGCTCGAAGCGCGTTTCGCCAACCGGCACCATCGCCGCCCGCACCTTCTCGTGCTCGACCACTTCCTCCCCGACAACTCTCATGCCGAGCTGTTCGTAAAACTTGCGCGCCTGCGCGATGCTCTTCACGGCTATGCCGAGATGGTCCACGTTAAACAAGCTTCTCTCCCGCGCGCGCGCCGAAGCTGCCGACCAGCTCCTCGACCAGCGAATAAGGATCGCGGCGGTGCTCGGCAATTTCTCGCGCGTAGAGATTAAGATGCTCGGAATCGAGCTGTTCGTGCATGATGCGATCGAGTAGCGCCTTCTGCAACATTTCGATCAGTCGCTCGCGCCAGTTGCTCACCTTCTTCCGCAGCACGAGATCCTTCTTTTCAAGATACTCGCGATAGGAAGCAATCGTCTTCATCAGATCGGTCATTCCGGTTCCGTCGGTCGCAATGGTTTTAACGATGGGAGGAGTCCAGTCGTCGCGACGGATAGCGAGCGTCTGCATGGCGCGAATTTCTCGCTCAACGCGATCGGCGCCTTCGCGATCGCTCTTGTTTATTACGAAGACGTCCGCGATCTCCATGATGCCGGCTTTGATCGTCTGCACATCGTCTCCCATTCCGGGAACAAGAATTACAACTGTGATGTCCGCGAGGCGCACGATGTCGATCTCATCCTGGCCAACTCCGACAGTTTCCACGAGCACGACGTCTTTCCCCGAGGCATCAAGCAGCGTGGCAACGTCTGCGGTGGCTGGCGCGAGTCCGCCAAGAAAACCACGCGTCGCCATGCTGCGAATGTAAATTCCCGTATCGGCATGATGAGCCTGCATGCGAATGCGATCTCCCAGGATCGCTCCGCCCGTGTAAGGACTCGTGGGGTCGACCGCGATGACGCCGATCGTCTTCTCCTGCTTGCGATACTCGCGCGCCAGTTGATCGACAAGCGTACTCTTGCCGGAGCCAGGCGAGCCGGTAAGGCCAATCACCGTCGCATTGCCGCTGTAGGGAAACAGCGCCTTCATTAACCGAATCGCCTGCGCGGAGCTGTCTTCAATCGCGGTGATGGCGCGAGCTAGAGCACGAACATCGCCGGCGCGGATCCGCTCGACGAACGATTCCAGCGAGGAACCGCTTGTCTTTTCGGTTTCTGCAGGAACAGGCATCGCGAACAGGACAGTGTATAGGAGAGGCTTAGAAGCTCAGGAGCTTAGAAGCTGAGCAGCTCAATAGCTCTTCAGCAACTGGCGCGCAATGACCAGCCTCTGAATCTCACTGGTGCCTTCGCCGATGGTGCAGAGTTTTACGTCGCGATAATACTTTTCTGCAGGGTAGTCTTTGATGAAGCCATAGCCACCGTGAATCTGCACGCCTTCATTCGCGCAGCGGACAGCCACTTCACTCGCGTAGAGCTTGGCCATTGAGGATTCTTGCGTAGTCTTCAGCCCGGCATCTTTCATCGATGCGGCGCGAAACGTGAGCAGACGGGCAGCGTCGATCTCCGTGGCCATGTCGGTAAGCTTCCACTGGATCGCCTGAAAATCGCTGATCGGACGCCCAAACTGCTTGCGCTCTTTTGAGTATTTGAGTGCTGCCTCGAATGCGCCTTGGGCAATTCCGAGCGAGAGCGCGGCAATCGAAATGCGCCCACCATCGAGGACGCGCATGGCGTCGATGAAACCGTCACCTTCCTTCCCGACGAGATTCTCTGCCGGAATGACGCAATCTTCAAAAATCAACTCTGCGGTATCGCTGGCTCGCAGGCCGAGCTTGTTCTCTTTCTTGCCTGGACGAAAGCCTTTCGTGTCCTTGTCGACAATGAATGCCGAAAGTCCGTGAGTGCCAGTGGTTTTATCCGTCACGGCGATGATGACCGCAACATCTGCGTAATGGCCGTTGGTTATGAACGTTTTGGTGCCGTTCAGCACCCAATTCCGCCCTCGGCGAACCGCGGTCATACGCGCGCTTCCGGCGTCGGA
>Ga0134126_10000816_pt1 | contig 39273 bp, 41 predicted proteins | sample KB31752_FD_96881 | JGI IMG/M metagenome (GOLD analysis project Ga0134126, IMG submission 96881) | Terrestrial soil microbial communities with excess Nitrogen fertilizer from Kellogg Biological Station, Michigan, USA - KB3-175-2 | ecosystem: Environmental > Terrestrial > Soil > Unclassified ...
CCCGAGGTGGTGCCCGGAGATTTGCTGGTGCTGCACGAGGGCGACCGGGTCGCGGCGGATGCGGCACTCCTGGAAGGCTATCTGGATGTGGACGAATCGCTGCTCACCGGCGAAGCGATCGCGGTCGCGCGCTCGCCCGAGGCGCGGCACGAACGGCTGAGCGCCAGCACCGTTGTCACCAAGGGCTTCGGACTGGCACGCGTGTCTGCCACCGGAAGCAGCACGCGGGTCGGTGAAATCGGATTGATGTTGTCTTCAGCGAGCGATCCCGCTTCGGGCCTGCAGAAGTCCTCGCGAAGCCTGATACAAGCGCTCACCGCCGTCGGGCTCTCGCTGGCCGCAGCCTATTGCCTGCTCGAGTGGTTGTGGAACGGGCAGCGCTTCATCGACAGCGTCCTGGCGGGGATCGCACTCAGCATGGCGATCCTGCCGGAGGAAATCCCGGTCATCATCACGGTGTTCCTCGCCATGGGTGCGTGGCGCCTGTCGCGCCATCGCGTGTTGACCCGGCGCGTTCCGGCAGTGGAAGCGCTCGGCGCCATCACGGTACTGGCGGTGGACAAGACGGGCACCTTGACGCAGAACCGCATGCAGGTCGCAGCCGTCGTGCCCGCCGGTGGAATGCCCGGAGAAGCGCATGCGGCGGACGCCGAGGCGGCCTCCGCTCAGGCGCGTGAACTGGTCGCGTGCGCATTGCTGGCAACGCCGCCGGACCCTTTCGACCCGACGGAAAAGGCCATCGTCGCACTCGGCGCACGAATCGGCGAGCCCGATCGCGTGCCGGTGGGTTGGACCCTGGCACGCGAATATGCGCTGTCGTCCGCGACGCTCGCGACCACGCGCGCCTACACCGTACCGGGCGAAGCGGGTCATCGGCTTGCAGTGAAGGGCGCGCCCGAAACCATCATCGGGTTGTGCCGGCTGCCGCAAGTGGAAAGCGACGCGGCACTGGAACAACTGGCCGCGCTTGCGGCTCGCGGCCTGCGCGTGCTCGGGGTCGCGCGAGGCGCATGGAACGAAACGGAATTGCCGGAGAGCCAGCGGACTTTCGAGTTCCGGTTCGTCGGTTTGCTGGGATTCGGCGATCCTCCGCGGCCGGAAGTGCCTGTGGCGATCGCCGAGTGCCTGAGCGCGGGTGTGCGCGTGCTGATGCTCACCGGCGATCATCCCGTCACCGCGCAGGCGATCGCGCGCGCGATCGGGCTGTCGGCGCATGCAGCAACGCTCACCGGAGCGGAGATCGATGGGATGGACGATGCTTCGCTGCAGGAACGGCTGAAGCACGTGGACATCTGCGCGCGCCTGCGTCCCGAGCAGAAACTTCGGCTCGTGCGGGTGCTGCAGGATGCAGGCGAAGTAGTGGCAATGACGGGCGATGGCGTGAACGACGCCCCGGCATTGAAAGCGGCGGACGTCGGGGTGGCGATGGGCGAGCGTGGCACCGACGTCGCGCGCGAATCCGCCGCGCTGGTATTGCTGGACGACAGCTTCGCCAGCATCGTGCGCGCGATCCGGCAGGGGCGCCGCATCTACGACAACATCGGCAAAGCGACCGGGTTCGTGTTCGCCGTGCACGTGCCGATCATCGCGCTGGCGCTGGTTCCGGCGTTGCTGCATTGGCCGTTGCTGCTGGCCCCGGTGCACATCGTCGTGCTGGAACTGCTGATCGATCCTGCGTGTTCCATGGTGTTCGAATCCGAGCCGGAAAGCGCGAACGTGATGGAACGTCCGCCGAGGCCGCGGCGGCAGACGCCTTTCGCGCCCACGCGACTGGCATACGCGATGGCCGAGGGCGCGGGTCTCGCTACCATGTTGCTGGCCGGTTGCGGCGTGCTGTTGATGAGGGGTGAAAGTACCGAGCAGGCGCGTGCGATGGTCTACGCCGGCCTGCTGGCAGGGCTGTTCCTGCTTGCTTTGGCGAACCGCGGTGGCGCCTCTGGAAACGCCGGCGGCGGGAATCCGCGAATGAAATGGATGCTGGCCGGGGTAGCGACGACCCTGATTGTGGTGTTCGCGATTCCCGCGGTGCGGGGGATCATGGGATTGCAGCTGCCCGGGCAAGCGGCGATGGTTGCCCTTGCCGGTGTGCTTGCAGCCGCAGCGCTCTGGCTGCTGTTGCTCCGATACGGGATGCGCAGATTGCCTTCGGCACGCCCGCGTGCGCCCGCGCGGTTCGAAGGATAAGCCTACCGCACCACCAGCACTGGTGCTGTGGAGTGCGAGAGCACCTTCATCACCACCGAGCCGAGCACGAGGCTCACCAAGGCTCCGTGGCCGCGCGAACCCATGGCGATCAGATCGCAACGCATCTCCTTCGCCAGCCGGACGATGGCCGTGGCAGGGTCGGCAACTTCATGCTTGTCCTCGAAGGGTTGATCGGCGGCGCGCAAGATGCGGCGCGCGGGAGCCAGGGCTTGCTTTGCATTCCCGTCATGGAAGCGCGCCAGATCCTCCGCGGTCAGGTAGCGGGCGACCCCTTCGATCAAGTAGGGATCGACATATAGCAGGACCCACGGTGTGCGATTACTCTTCTTCTTTCCGCCGAAGTGATCGGTCACGTAACGAACCGCTCGGGAACTGTTCGGACTTCCATCAACAGGCAGCAGGATCTTCATGGCGGGCTCTCTCTCGACTTGGGCTTGCGGCCGATGCTCCACTCAGGACTTAGAGGCGAGCATTCCAGGTCTGGTGTAGGAGCATTTGATCGAGGTCAACGGCCGGCCTAAAAGGACTGGCCTCGCTCCGCGCACGAGGCCGGCGCAGGCCAAGCCGTGCTGGAATCACCATGCCGCCGGCCAGACGCTCATCGTCCCGTCGATGCTCACGACTGCCTCGAAGATTCAGCGCTGCGTCTGCGCAGTCGTACGTCCTCTGCGCGAGTGCCACGGCAACATGCGCGCTAACGCGTCATCGCGCACGAAGTAGTGATGGAACAGCGCAGCTGCCGCGTGGAGTCCAACGAGGTAGTAGCCGAAGGTGCCGATGGTCTCGTGGATTTCCTCAACGTTTTCGGCCAGTGCTTTGTCCGGCGCAATCAGAGCGGGCAGTTGCAATCCGAAGAATGGAATCGCCTTGCCATCAGCGCTCAGTGAGAGCCATCCGAGCAATGGCATCAAGATGAGGAACGCGTACAACGCCACATGCGTCGCAGTGGCCAAGAATTGTTGCCAGGCCGGTGGGGGCGGGGTAATGGGCGGCGCGCGGAACACGAGCCGCAGCGCCAAACGCATGAACACAAGCCCGAAAACCGTCAGGCCCAGCATGAAATGCCACGTCTTCATCGCTTCGCGCGGACCGCTGCCCTTGGGGAAGATCCCGCGCAACTCGATCAATGCGTACACGGCGATCAGCAGCGCCAGCGTAAGCCAATGCAGGCAGATGGAAAGCGCGCTGTAGCGCGCGGTGGAAGCGTTGCCGCTCATGAGTACTCCGCGGTTCGTGCTGGATCGTGGGTTGACAATTATCTGAAGTGTGCAAAGGGACGCTGCGGGCGCACGCGCTGTGTGCCGGAATCGTCCAAATAGGTTTGCGGCTGCCCCGCAAAGCGATCACGGCATTGCCCGGAACAGAAATAGTAAACGTGACCCCTGTAAGCGCAGGAGTGCAGCCCATCGACCGGCAGCTTCCGCCCACAGACCGGATCCAGCGGATCGGGGTGGCGGGGAAGGATGCCCTGGAGGTCTTCATCGAGCAGGTATTCGCGCGCTCGCCGCTCCAGATCGAGGCCCGCATCCGTCCTGGCGGTTCCGAAACGAGGCGCGACAAAGACAGCGATATACGCCACCAACAGCGCGACGGCAATGATGTATGCGATAACCATGACGATGATCACGAGGATCGGCATCACGTCCGTCCCACCTGTGCGTCCCGCGTGACTCCGCCCACGGCGGCGGGGTCCGACGAGCTTGCAGTGCCATGGCCGAACCATCCGAGCACGAGGACATATCCCAGCAGGAAGGCGACTGCCGCGGCATAGATGAAGATCGGAAGCAGGACCACGAATATCGACACGACGCGGTCTCCTGACGGAAAGATCCTTTCACGGTCAGGATAGCCAGCGTCTTTCCGTCCGAATTGATCTGGATCACCGCGCGGGGTTTTCACGCGCCGATCGACCTGGCCCCTTGCGTGTGGGCGGGGCTGGCGTCTTCTTCGGCACCCAGAAAATGCCGTTTGATGAGCTGCACTAGCAACAGGTAGGTTGCCGTGGCTACGGCAAGGAAGGCATAGAACGGCATCGGCAGTGACACGAAACCAAAATCAGCCCCGAGCGGTGTCACTGGCAACACGATGGCGATGACCACGGATGCAAGAACGGTCGCAATCAACGCAGCGCTTGGCCGGCTGCGGAACGGGTTGCCGGCGGTGCGGATCACGAACAGCACCAGTGTCTGCGTGGCGAGCGATTCGACGAACCAGCCGGTATGAAATTCCGCCTGCGAGGCGTGCAGCCAGGCCAGCAAGACATAGAAGGTGAGGAAGTCGTACAGCGAGCTGATCGGGCCCACGCCCAGCATGAAGCGGCGGATCAGGCCTACTCTCCAGCGCCGTGGGGCGAGAAGTTGCGCCGCATCGACGTTGTCGCTGGGGATGGTGATCTGCGACATGTCATAGAGGAAATTGTTGAGCAGGATCTGGGTCGGCAGCATCGGCAGGAAGGGGAGGAACAGGGAAGCCGCGGCCATGCTGAGGACGTTGCCGAAATTGGAACTGGTGCCCATCAGCAGGTACTTGGTTACGTTGGCGAAAGCCTTGCGGCCTTCGATCACCCCTGCGTGCAGCGATTCGAGGTCGCGTTCGCGCAGGACGATATCGGCCGCGTCGCGTGCAATATCGACGGCGCTTGCGACGGAGATCCCCACATCCGCGGCATGCAGCGACGGGGCATCGTTGATGCCGTCACCGAGGAACCCCACCACGAAATTCCGGGCTTTGAGCGCGAGCACGATCCGATGTTTTTGCGCCGGGGAAAGGCGGGCGAATACGGTGACGCGTTCGGCGAGGACACCCAGCGCATCCTGATCGAGGGCATCCATGTGCGCGCCGGTGACGACCTCGTGCGCATCGAGTCCGACCTCTTCGCAAACGTGGCGGGTAACGGATTCGTTGTCGCCGGAAAGAATCTTGACCCCGACCCCGTCTCGCGAGAGCGCTCGCAGACAATCGGCTACGCCGGGTAGTACCGGATCGGCAAACGCCACAAACCCGACCAGTGTCAGATCCGTTTCATCGGCTTGGGTACAACGCTGCTGATTCGCAAGCCTGCGATAAGCCACGGCGAGCACTCGGAGGCCCTGCTGTCCGAGGTAGTTACAGGTGTGCGTGGCGGCGGCTCGACTCGAATCATCGAAAGGATGGATTTCGTCGGCGAGCTCGTAGCGGGTACACCGCTGCATTACCGATTCCGGCGCTCCTTTCGAGATCAGCACACCTTCGCCGCTGCGCTCGACCAGCACACTGAGGGAGCGACGCTCGAAATCAAACGGAATTTCGTCCAATTTGCGGTAGTCCGAAGCCGTGCAGGAATGGGCGCGCAGGATCGCCTCATCCAGCGGGCTGCGGATGCCCGTCTGGGTCGCGCTGTTTATGCTGGCCAGTTCGCCGACGGACGAGGACGGGCGGCCGAACACATCCACGACCGATGCGACCGCGGTTTCGCTGCTGGTGAGGGTGCCGGTCTTGTCGCTGAGCAGCACCGTCATGCTGCCGAAATCCTCGATCGCGGAAAGATGCCTGACCACCACGCGATGTTTCGCCATGCGCACCGCGCCCCGCGCCAACGTCACGGTAGTGATCATGGGCATGAACTCGGGGGTCAGCCCCACGGCGAGAGCCAGCGCAAACAGGAGCGTTTGCAGCAGCGGCCGATGCAGCACGATGCCTGCCAACACCACCAGCAATACCAGCCCGATCACGGTCCGCATGATCAGGCGGGAAAAATCGCGCAGGCCACGTTCAAATTCGGTGGGCGGGGGGCGATCCGAAAGGCGTGCCGCAACGTCGCCGAACGCCGTGTTGTCGCCGGTGGCCAGCACGATCGCCGTCGCGGTGCCGGCCACCACCGAGGTGCCGAGAAAAACCAGGTGAGGGGCGTCGGCACCCTGTCGACCGGCTGGTGGGAGTTCTTCAGCGCCTTTCTGGGCGGACGCCGACTCGCCGGTCAGGGCCGCTTGTTGAACGTGAAGATCCCGTGCTTCCAGCAGGCGGGCGTCCGCCGGCACGCGGTCGCCCGCGGACAAACGAATCACATCCCCCGGGACCAACATGCGCCGAGGCACTTCGCTCCAGGTGCCATCGCGGCAGGCAGTAGCCGTTGGTGCGACCTCATCGCGCAGCCGTTCGGCCGCGGCGCGCGAGCGGTAGCTCAATACGAAATTGAGGGCCACGCTCAGCAGCACCATCGCTGCGATGATCGCGGCACCTATTCGGTCGCCGAGAAATCCGGATACGGCCGCTGCCACGAGCAGCATGAGCACCAGCGGATTGCCGAAGAGTTCGGCCAGCGTGGCAACATAGCCTGGACGCTTGCGCGCGCCAGCCTCGTTGAACCCAGTGCCAACCAGGCGCCGTGCCGCCTCTGACGCGGTCAAACCACCGGGACGGCTATCCAACAGGGTAAAAAGCCGCTCCTGCGGTGCTTGCGCCGCGAGCGCCCGATCGGGCGAACGATTTCCATCTTTCATGCGATGAAGGTTCACGGTTACCGACATTTGAATGCTTGATCCCGATCAAGTCCGAGGGATCCTGCCAGTTGATTGGGGTCAATATCGCCGCGGCGCCGCAGTCTCATTCTTGCGACCAGTCACATCGCACCGGAGCTGCACCATGAGAGATATCCTTGTTCACGTCAGGAATTTCGAGAACTGCACACCTGCATTGCGCTATGGGTCTCAGCTGGCGGCCCAGTTCGGGGCCTCGCTGGCTGGACTCTACGCCTTCCCGTCGCCGGACTATGTCGCGCCAGCGTACGAACCGGAGTTGATGGCGGCGATCCTGGAAAACACGCGCGAACTGGAACGCCAGGCGCTCAGTGCAAAGGCATCGATCCTAAGATGGATGACGGAAAACGGAGCCGGCAAGGCTGAATGGCTCGTGGCCGAAGGCAATGCCGCCGACGTGCTCACGCAGGCCGCTTCGCGTTTCGATGCGCTCGTACTCGAACATCCCGGCGACGAGCACCGCGATTCCCCATCCGATCTCCCGGAACTCGTGCTGAAGAGCGGCGTTCCCTGCATCGTGCTGCCCAGGGCGATAACCCCGTCGGGCCCGATCGAACGGGTTGCGGTGGCGTGGAACGGGTCTGCGGAGGCCATGCGTGCTGTGCATGCGGCGATACCGTTTCTGCGGGGCAAAAGCGTGATCCTGCTGGTGGGTCCCGAACAGGAGACTTACCAGCGGGTGTTCTGGAAAACGCCATTCCGTATCCGCGAGTATCTGGACTCGCACGACGTGGACGTCTGGCCACGTGTGATCAACGTGCATGACGAAGACGCGGGCGCGGAATTGCTGAAGCACGCGATGGAGTTCAAGGCCGATCTGCTCGTCATGGGCGCCTACGGACACAGCCGGTTCAGCGAGTGGATGCTGGGTGGCGCAACGCGACATGTGCTTGCCCATGCACACCTCCCGGTACTTCTGCGACACTGAAGGCGCAAACCGCGCGAGGGCGGGAGATGGGTAGGCGAAGCAGGGCCTGTCGCAAGGGCTGCAAAGCGCGAACGACGCGACGCATCCCGCCTTCAACACGCTTTTCGGGCTTTCCAGTTCCACCGTGGCGAGGCGGCTCAGCCGGCGACGAAGGGAAATATGCAGCGATGTGCTGCCCAACGCCTTGGTTCGCGCCATGGCCGAGCGACGATGGGCACCAGGGATCTTGATGGTTCCTAACGTGGCACGTCAGCTCATGGCTAAAAAGAAAGAAAATATTTAGCCGCCAGAGCCAGGCTAAAAATCCTCGTGTCGGTGGTTCGATTCCGCCCCTGCCACCATTCCTTTCAAGCCTTACGAACTACTTCACAAGCTGTAACTTGAGCGCTTGTGCCGCAAACGTGCCATCGATTCGACATGCATGCGCCGCCACCGGCGGCATGTGCTGAAAGGTGTTGCACGCAGCGCGTGGGTTTCGAGTCCTCAGCACCCAATGTCACCGGTCCGGCATGCGCGACCCTTCTGCGGCGTGATGCGGGAGCTTCTTGCTCCCGAGGACGGTTGTTCATCGTGTTCAAAATGTGAAATTCGTTTCCACACAAACAACGCTAGAGTTGCGGGAAGTTGGGAATTGCATCCTCAGCTCACGAATGCTTCGCAACGCGCTTCAAAGGTGATTCCGGCATGTCCTTTTCGATAAAGCTCTTGGGTCGCCAGCTCTCCTGGTTCCCCCACGATCACACGGCCGAAAGACAATTGAAGCTTCTAGTCGAAGGCGTTACCGACTATGCCATCTACATGCTCGATACCAATGGACTGGTCACCACCTGGAATGCCGGTGCCGAACGGATCAAGGGCTACTCGGCCGATGAAATCATCGGCCGCCCCTTCGAAACTTTCTTCACAGAGGAAGACCGTGCGGCCGGCGTGCCCAACCGGTTGTTGAGCAGCGCCCGCGTCACGGGGCGTTACGAATCGGAGGGGCTGCGGCTCCGGAAGGACGGCAGCCGCTTCCAAGCTCATGCCGTGCTCAATGCTCTTTACGACAAGCGCGGCGAGGTCATCGGTTTCGCAAAGATAACGCGCGACATCACCACCCGCTTCGAGGCCGAAAGAAAGCTGCATCAGGTGCAGCACCAGCTCGTCCAATCCCGGAAAATGGAATCCCTCGGGCAATTGACGGGTGGCATGGCCCACGACTTCAACAACGCATTGGCGATCATCGTGAGTGCGTTGCAGCTGGCCGAGCGTTCGATCGAGCGCGGCGACGCCGACCGGATCCGCAGATTCATCGCGGACGCGGTGGAAAGCGCGCAAAACGCAGGCGAGCTGGTCCGCCGCCTTCTGGCCTTTTCACGTCAGCAACCTTTGTCGCCCAAGCCAGTCGACGCGAATCGGTTGGTGCACAACATGTCGGAAATCCTGCGTCGCACGCTGGGTGAGCAAGTTCATGTGGAAACCGTTCTGGCAGGGGGCCTGTGGAACATCAAGGCAGATCAGAACCAGCTTGAAAACGCCCTCGTCAACCTGGCCACAAATGCGCGCGACGCCATGCCGGAGGGCGGAAAGCTGACGATCGAGACTTCCAACGCCCATCTGGATGATCGTTACGCGGCGGAGCACATGAACGTGACGGCGGGACAGTACGTCCTGGTGGCCGTCTCCGACACCGGCGTCGGCATGACCAGCGAGCAGATCGGCAAGGCATTCGAACCTTTCTTCACGACCAAGGGCATCGGCCGCGGCACCGGGCTCGGCTTGGCGCAGGTCTACGGCTTCCTGCAGCAATCCGGGGGGCAGGCCCGCATTTACTCGGAAGACGGCCGCGGCACGACCGTCAAGCTGTACTTTCCCCGCTTCATGGGGCCGCTCGAACAGGAGTCGGACACCAGTTCGGAGACGGTCCCCCTTGGGACCCACGAGGAAACCGTCCTGGTCGTGGAAGACCAGGACGGCGTTCGCCGGCTCACCGGGCAAGGTCTGCGCGAATTGGGGTACACGATCCTCGAAGCGGAGGGTGCAGAGGCTGCGCTTGCGATCCTCCGGGACCGCGAGGACGTCGCGTTGCTGTTCACGGACGTGGTCATGCCGAACATGGATGGGCGCAGGCTGGCGGACGAGGCTCTCAGGCTGCGCCCGAAGCTCAAGGTGTTGTTCACGACCGGCTTTACGCGCAACGCGATCATTCACAACGGAACGATCGACCCGAATACGAACTTCATTGCCAAGCCCTTCAGGCTGGACGAACTCGCGCGGAAGGTGCGGGAAGCGCTTGCGAGTTAGAGCGCGCGGGGCGCCGGCCAACCTGACTGCGGCGCGCAAGGTCGGTTCAATATCCGGTTCAATATCCTTTGCCGCGGGCCGACACCGGCCACACGACTTCAACCTTGCCGTTGCGTATGCCGACGTACCAGTCATGCAGGTTGCAGGTCGGATCGCAGTGGCCGGGGACGAGTTTCAGCTTTTCGTTGATGCGCAACGCGCCGCGCTGGTCTTCGATCACGCCGTGTTCGTCCGACGCGCTGAGGTATTTCACGTCGTCGCGCCCGTGGACCACCGGCAGGCCGCTCTCGAGCGACATCGCCTTGAGGCCTGCATCGCAGACGGCCAGCCCAGGCTTGGCGTGGCTCATTATCGAGGTGAAGACGAACAGGGCGTTTTCCCATTCGCCCCGATCGATGCGTTCGCCGCGCTCGTCCCTGATGCGGCCGTAATCGGCATCCATGAAGGCGTAGCTGCCGCATTGCAGTTCGTTGTACACGCCGGAGTCCGATTCGAATCGATACGAGCCCGTGCCGCCGCCGGTAACCAGTTCCGGTTTCAGCCCGGCCGCTTCGAGCGCCGCGACGATCGTTTTCACCTGCGCGACGGCGATATCGAGCTTGGCCTTGCGATCTTCGTAGCGCTCGAGGTGCTGCATCGCACCCTGGTAGGCCTGCAGGCCGGCGAATTTCAGGCACGAAGCGGCATCGATGGCACGCGCGATTTCGATTGCGGCCTCGCTCGTCGTGACGCCGCAGCGACCCGCGCCGCAATCGATTTCGACGAGACACTCAAGTGGAGTGCAGTGCTTGCGCGCCGCCGCCGAAAGTTCGGCCACGTTCGCAATGTCGTCCACGCAGACGCCGATCCGCGCACCGAATTTCGGCAATCGCGCGAGCCGGTCGATCTTCAAGGGATCGCGCACCTGGTTGGAAACAAGGATGTCGCGGATGCCGCCGCGCGCGAAAACTTCCGCTTCGGAAACCTTCTGGCAGCACACGCCGGCCGCGCCGCCGAGTTTTTCCTGCAGCTTCTGCACGTCCACCGACTTGTGCATCTTGCCGTGGCTGCGATGGCGCATGCCGTGCGCCTTCGCGTACGCGCCCATCCTGCGGATGTTGCGTTCGAGTGCGTCGAGGTCGAGGATCAGGCAGGGCGTCTGGACGTCCGCCTCGTCCATGCCCGGCAGGGCAGGGATGTCGTGGCCGACCTGGAGATCCCCGGCTTCCAAGGCATGTCGATCGTGCGCGCGGCTTGATGTATGCGAGCGCTGCATCGTCGCGCAGGACGGACTACGGCGCACACCGGCCCAAGACAGTGCGCGCCGTCGTTTTCGTCAATGCGAATCCGTCGAGGCCTGCAATGCTGCTGCCAGTCCGGCGTCGCCGCTCAGGATGGCTTTCCAGCCCAGCTCCGTGCCGCGGCGGTGGCCCTTCTCGGTAATCTTCAGTCCTTGCGGATCGATCACCAGTGTGTAGTCCTTGCCATCCACGTTGATCAGGCGCTTCAGCGGTTTGTCCAGCGGCGTCATGATGCTCTCCTTGTGCCGGGGGTCTCGTGCCAGCCGGCCGCATCATACGTCAGCATTGGCCGGGCTGTCCCGCCATGCCTTTTGGCTCAGGCGAAGGCGACTTGACTCGTTGTGGTCTTCTCGCGCGAGCGCGGGGGCGCAGGCGCGCGTGATCCGGTACGCCAAAGATAGAGGCTTTCGATCGTGCGCTCGTCGCGGCCGGACAGCGTGGCCTGCGCGGATCGGCCGGCGTCGATCAGCAGGTGCGCGAGCCTCAGGTGTCCGGGCAACGGTGGACCATAGCGCTTCGCGCCCGTCGTGCCGTCGTACGAAAGCGCGAACGGCACGCCGCGCGCGCGCAATCGCGACAGGCCATCGATCAGCGACCCGCGCGTGGGCTGTGCGTGGTAACGCCTGTCGCGGCCGATGGTGGTGCCGAGGTAGGGCGGGTCGAGATAGACGAAATCGTGCGCACTTGCATCCGCGCAAGTGTCGAGCCAGTCGCCGCAGCGCAATTCCACGCGGCCGCGCAACAGCGCCGATGCGCCCTCGATCGCACTCCGCATGCGATCCGGATGCATGCCGGGCCTGCGACGATCGGCCGATTGGGTGAATTCGCCACGTGCGTTGAAACGCACAGCGTTCTTGACGCAGCGGCAAACAAGGTACAGCAGGTCGACCGGATCGTGCCGGCGGTTCCAGCGCGCGCGCACGCGCCCATAGTGTTCCGGGTCGCGCTGCTGCTGCGACCACAACGAGCGATAGCGACGCGCGGTTTCTTCCGGATGCTCGACGATCCCGCGCCACAGTTCCACGATCGCCGGCAGGCTGTCGCCGATCACGAAGCGGCGCGCGAGATCGTGGTGCGCTGCGTACAGGGAGATCGCCGCGGAACCCGCAAAGGGCTCGTACAGGATGCCGATCGGGCGCGGGAAATGCGGCGCGATGAGCGGCGCGAGCCGGCGTTTGCTTCCCTGGTAGGGGATGGGGTGGGCGATCACGGAACGCCTGCAAGGCTGCCGCGCCCTGTTCGATTCAATCGGTACGACGCGCGCCGGCGGCAAAAGAGGCCGGCAACCGTCCATGGTGCGCTTTCCGATCGGCATCCATGCCTCACCCTCAGCCATTGCACGCTATGCCTTGGCGGCATGGCGCAAGCGCAATGGCCTCGACCTGCGCTCCGGCGTCGCGCAACCTGCCTTCGCTCGTTACGCCTTGCAAATGTTCCTCGCGCCATCAGCGCAGGTGTTTGGATGCCGATGCGTATTGCGTGCGCAGCAGCATATCCCACAACGGCGAGGTCACGCCGAAATTGCGCTCGGGATGGTTGTGGTGGATGTGGTGCGCTGCGGCCCAGGTACGCACCAGCGGATGCCGGAAGCGGTAGGCATGGATGCTCCAGTGGCTCAGTCCGTATGCGGCGTAACCCGCCGCGATCGAACCGCCGAGCAGCAACGCCGAACCGGTCGGCATCACGTAAGTCAACAGCGTAGCCAGCAGCAACTACGCCAGCGGCGGCAGGAAGAACGGCAGCGCGTCGCAGCCCTGCGGCTCTTCGTGGTGGCGGCGATGGCCCTGCTCGAACACCTCGAAGGGCCCGTGGAACAGCCAGCGGTGCACCACGTATTCGATAAGGCTGAATATCAACAGGCCGCACAACACCAGCCAGAGGATCATCATCGCGCGCAGTTCGTCGTGGCGCAGGCCCGCCACGATCAGGCAGAGCGCCACGGCCACGTCCGAACTCAACCCGGCGTAGTTGTTGAAACGGCTGGTTGACAGCCGCGACAGCCACTGCAATGGCGCATGGGCGGGTGATTCAGCCATTTCCTTCTCGATTCGCTGAGTCGCGGGATGAAACCGGATGCAGCCGCAATGGTAAAAGCGGCGTGCCGGTAAAGCGAGTGCCGCTGGTCGCGGATGCCCGGCAATCCGCAACGTTTTCCGCGGCCTTTCAGCCGGCAGTCATCCGGTCGGCCGGAACCGGCGGTGTAATGCGTTCGACAAGGAGCCTGCCATGAAGAAAACCGCAATGGTTGCAGCGACGCTGTCGGCGATGCTGTCGGCGACGCTGGCGGCGAATGCCTGGGCGGGGCAATCGCCTACCGAGCGCGATGCGAAGGATCTGGCGCATTTCGAGCGCTACGCCGGGGCGCCGCAACGGGACATGCACTACTTCAGGCTGGACAACTTCCAGTATCTCGGCAGGAACGCCAGGGGAGAAGATGCGATCGCGGTGTGGACCGGGGTGAACCAGGTCTATCTGCTCACCCTGGAGAAGCCCTGCATCAATCTGGACTTCGCTTTTGCCATCGGGCTGACTTCCACCGCCGGCGACGTCAACGCGGGCATGGACTACGTGAAGTACGACCGGAATGGCCCGCAGCAGTGCCGCATCATGGCCATGCAGAAAGTCGACTACAAGGCAATGCGCGCGGAAAAGGCGCAAGGCGTCGACGACCTTCGTCCCAAGGACGACGGACACTGAATCATCCCGACGGCGGGACGTAGCCCGCCGGTTTTTCCTCGTCGCCACCGAAAAGGAATTTCTCCATCTGGCCGGCGAGGAACGCGCGGGCTTTCGGATCGAGCGGTGAAATGCGGTTCTCGTTGATCAGCATGGTCTGGTGCCCCAGCCATTGCTGCCAGGCTTCCTTGCTGATGTTCTCGTAGATGCGCCTGCCCAGTTCGCCGGGCCAGGGCGCGTACTCCAGGCCCTCGGCTTCGCGTTGCAATCTGGCGCAGAAGACGGTGCGGCTCATTGCAATCCCCTTTCAGAGGCAGGTTTGTGCATGGCTTGTTTTGAGAAGTGCGGCCAGGGATGGCCGCTTTTGATATTTGTTGGATGCGATCAGCCAGAGCAACCGATATCTTGTGGAGCGCGGCGATCATGGATGATCGCATTCAATAACTTTCGCACCGGCGCGGGGATTCCCAACAGCGCGAATTCCTCGCGCCCGCACCAGCGTGTTTCCGGCGAGTCCGCGATTGCATGCGCGGCGCGCACTCCGCGCCAGAGCAGCGGCTGCGCATGCAAGCGGTAGTGCGTGAAGGTGTGCAGGAACGGTCGCAGGTGCTCCGCGCGCGAGCGGTTCAAGCGCGCAAACCTTGCGGCATCGTGCGCGGCATTCGTCATCTCGTTCGTTTCCGGCAGGCTCCACAAGCCCGACCAGACGCCGCCTGCGCCACGTCGTTGCAGCAGCACGCGCTGCTGCGCATCCAGCAGGATCAGCATCACGGTGTCGCGTTGCGGCGGCGCCCGCGCCGGGCGCGGCTGCGGCAGCATCGAGGTCAGGCCGTGCAGGAACGCGACGCAGTCGGCCGACAACGGGCATTCGCCGCAATTCGGGTTGGCGCGCGTGCACACGGTCGCACCCAGGTCCATGATCGCCTGCGTGTAGTCCGCGACGCGTTCGCGGGGAGTATTGCCTTCCGCAAGCGACCACAGTCTTGTCTCGACTGCGCGCTCTCCGGGCCAGCCGCGCGCGCCGGCGTGGCGGGCCAGCACGCGCTTGACGTTGCCGTCCAGGATCGGGAAAGGTGCGCCACGCGACAGCGCCAGGATCGCGCCTGCGGTGGAACGGCCGATGCCCTGCAGCTCCAGCAGTGCGTCGAAATCGCCGGGCAGCTCGCCGCCGTGTCGCGCCACGCACGCACGCGCGGCGCGGTGCAGGTTGCGCGCGCGGGCGTAATAGCCCAAGCCCGACCACAGCGCGAAGACTTCGTCCTCGCACGCTTGCGCCAGCGCTTCCACGTCCGGCAGTGCGCGCATGAAGCGCTCGAAGTAGGGGATGACGGTCGCAACCTGGGTCTGTTGCAGCATCACCTCGGAGATCCATACGCGATAAGGGGTGCGCGGGCGTTGCCAAGGCAGGTCGTGGCGGCCACGGCGATCGAACCACGGCAGCAGGCGAGGAGCGATGTTCCTGCCGCCGCTTGCCGTCGTCTGGATCAATGCGCGACTTCCTTTTTCGTCGTCGTGCTCGCCGGTGCCGGCGCGCTGCCTGCGACCAAAGGCGCGACTTCCGGTCCGGCATCGACGCGCACGCCTCGCATGCGCAAGGGTCCATAGTCGACCGCGTCGACTTGCGCGCGTCCTTGCAGCGGTGGCAACCCGAGCGGCTTGCCGGGCGCGGCAGTCAGGACGCCGCGCCACCAGTCCAGCAGCGCGAGCGGCGGCACGCGAACATCGACGTGTTCGTTCGCGCCATCGAGTTTCAGAATCGCGACCAGCGGCGTGGCCCCACGCGCCGGCGCGATCTGCATGGCCACCGCATATTTGCGCGGTGTGGATGCGGCGCCGCTGGTCGGCGCCACGGATGAACCATTCGCAATCGCTCGTGCCGGCAAGGTCAAGCTGCCTTGCAGGGCCGCGGCTGCATCGGGGCCCCCCTTCCACGCCGCACTGCCCGCGACATCGATGCCGGCGCCACCGTCGAGCCGCGCGGCCAAGCGGATCCGGTCGAAACGCAGGGTATCGCCCTGGTGATGCGGCAACGCCTCCAGCGCCAGCCGGCCCGCGCGATCCGCGCCGTCGTGCGCGGAAGCGGTGAGATGGAACGGAACATCGGGCAGCAGCGCGCCGGTTTCCGCATCGATGTCGAACAGCAGCGGTTCGTCGTCGCGCACCAACGTGCCATTGGTGATACGGATCCCTGCACCGATGCGCGGCAGTTGCGGCGCGCCCTGCGCGTGCGGCAGCTTCGATGTCAGCGCCTGCACCTGGTCGAGGTCGATCCGCGGCGACTGGATTTCCAGGCGCTGGATCGCCAGCTCGCGATGCAACAGCGCGCGCCACGGCACCACGATCCGCGCCTCGGTCGCCGCGAGCAAAGGTGCGGTGCTGCCGATGCTGCTCAGGCGGAAGCCTTGCAATTGCACCGCCGGACGCGGCCACAGCGCCGGCGCGGCGGGCTTGTCCAGGCTCAGCATCAAGCCGGCGTTGGCGAGTTGCGACTGCAGCAGGGTGGTGAATCGCTCCGGCTGCAAGAGCGAGCGCACATACAGCACCGCGGCGCCCAGCGCGACCAGAAACACCACGATTCCCGCCGCGGCGAGCCAGCGCCAGGGATGGGAGCGGACGGAATCGCGCGCGTTCATCCGCCCATTCGCGCCGGCAGCAATCCGTCGACGAAAGCATTCGCATCGAACACGCGCAAGTCTCCTGCGCCTTCGCCCAGGCCGACGTAGCGGATCGGCAGCCCGAACTCGCGCGCCAGCGCGAACAGCACGCCGCCCTTCGCGGTGCCGTCGAGTTTGGTGACCACCAGTCCTGTCACGCCGGCCGCATCGCGGAACTGGCGCACCTGGCTGATCGCGTTCTGGCCGGTGGTGCCGTCGATCACCATCAGCACTTCGTGCGGCGCGCCGTCGTCGAGCTTGCCCAGCACGCGTTTCACTTTCGCCAGTTCGTTCATCAGCCCGGCTTGCGTGTGCAACCGCCCGGCGGTATCGGCGACCAGCACGTCCGTGCCGCGCGCGCGCGCGGTCTGCAGCGCGTCGAAAACCACGCTGGCCGAATCCGCGCCCTGTCCCTGCGCGACCACCGACACCGCGTTGCGCGCACCCCATTCCTGCAACTGCGCGACCGCTGCGGCGCGGAAGGTATCGCCCGCGGCGAGCATCACGTTGCGCCGTTCGTCGCGATAGCGCCGCGCCAGCTTGCCGATCGTCGTGGTCTTGCCGACGCCGTTGACGCCCACCACCAGCAGCACGAATGGTTTGTGCCCGCTCACGTCCAGCGGGCGCGCGACCGGTCGCAGCTGTGCGACCAATTCCGCGCGCAGCGCATCCAGCAGTGCATCGGCATCGGCGAATTCGCGCCTGTGCATGCGACGCCGGAGGTTTTCCACCAGTTCGTTCGTGGCGGCGAGCCCGACATCGGCGGTGATCAGCGTGGTTTCCAGTTCGTCGAGCAGTTCGTCGTCGAGTTTCGGATGGCGCGCGAACAGCGATCCGAGGTTGCGCGCGAACCCGCTGCCGGAAAGCCGCTCGCGCCAACCGCGTCTGGCCGGCGCGAGCGCGATGTCGGCGGCCAGCGCCGATTGCCCGTCGAGTACCGTTTCCATCGGTTCGGCCGCTGCAGCGCCCGCGGCCGCCTCCGGCAATTCCGCTTGCGGAACATCGGCTTCGGCGGCCGGCTCGGGTTCGCCACGGCCCGTGATCTTCTTCCAGAATTTCTGCATGGCTGGCGTGGATTGCGCTGGTGCCGGAGAATCGACGCATGCTAACAGCCGCTCCCCAACGCCCATGAAACGCGGTCGCGCCGTCCCGCCCGGAGCGGTGCGCATCGCAGGAGGTTCCTTGCGCGGCTCCAGGCTGAGCGTGCCCGCGCTGCCGGACCTGCGGCCCACGCCTGCGCGCTTGCGCGAGACTCTGTTCAACTGGCTGAGGCCCGTGATCGAAGGAGCGCGCGTGCTGGATCTTTTCGCCGGCAGCGGCGCGCTGGCGATCGAGGCACTTTCGCGCGGCGCGGCGCATGCATTGATGATCGAACGCGACCGTGGCCAGGCTGCGCGCATCGCGGCCGACCTGCTGCGCCTGCGTGCCGGCGAAAGAGGCGAAGTGCGTTGCGTGGATGCGTTGCATGCGCTGATGCAGCCGCCCGAGCAGTCGTTCGACGTCGTGTTCCTGGATCCGCCGTTCGACGCGGATATCTGGACGCGCGCGGCTTCATTGCTGGAGGAGCATGCCTGGCTCGCGCCGGAAGCGCGCGTTTATATCGAAATGTCCTTGCAGGCATCCTTCGAACCGCCTGCCGGTTGGACGCCGTATCGGCAGAGCCGGGTCGGTGCGGTCCTCGGCGCTTTGTATGTCTCGTCGAAACAGGTAATCGGTCAGCCCAGGTGCTAAGCTTTCGCCCGGCATCCAGACCGCGACATCGATGGGGAAACCGCACGCCAACGCCGACAGCCGCATCGCGGTGTATCCGGGTACGTTCGATCCGATCACGCACGGACATTCCGACCTGATCGCGCGCGCGGCGCCGCTGTTCGATCGCATCTTCGTCGCGGTGGCGGAGAGCACGGCCAAGACGCCGTGCCTGGAACTCGAAGAGCGCATGGCCCTGGCGCGCATCGCGCTCGCGGGCATCGGCAACGTCGAGGTGCGCGGCTTCGACACGCTGCTGGCCGGGTTCGTGGCCTCGGTGAATGCCGGCGTGATCCTGCGCGGCCTGCGGGCGGTGTCGGATTTCGAATACGAATTCCAGCTCGCCAGCATGAACCGGCATCTCATCCCTCAGGCCGAGACATTGTTCCTCACGCCTTCGGAGCCATACAGTTTCATTTCGTCCTCGCTGGTGCGCGAAATCGCGCGGCTGGGCGGCGACGTTTCCGGTTTCGTCCATCCTGCGGTGCAGGAAGCGCTGCGCGGACGCTTCAAGCAAACTACAACGACGAGGTGACACCATGCGCAAATTCGCATTCGCATTTCTCTTCGCGCTCGCCGCAACGCTCGCGTTGTCGGCATGCAACAAGGCACCGCAGGCGGATCAATCCGCGCAGACGGCACAGGCCACCAAACCCACCGATCCGACCGACATGAAAGGTTGGAAGACCTACCTCAGCCAGATCGTGCAGGCGAACATGCAGGGCATCCAGAACACGCCCTACATGTACTTCATCCCTGCCGGCGACGATGCGGAGACCGTTGCCGCGCGCGGGCGCACGCAAGACACCTTGAATGGCGTCGTCGCGACCACCGTCCTGCCGGGCAACATGATCGCCGCCGGCGGACCGGATTCGGGCAAGACCGCAGAGGCGCTGATCACCGCGTTCAAGAATGCGCAACCGGGCTCGTTCAAGGGCGTGGTCGTGTTGTTCGTCGGCAATGCCGCGGACAAGGACAACGTGAAGCAGGCGGTCGCGCCGAGCGGCGCGGAGTTCCGGTTCGCGCAGATGTAGATCGCGCGAAGCAGCAGCCCCATCCTGCAACGGGATGGGGCTTCGTCGCGGGTGCTAAAATTCCGCGATGGCCCTGAAGATCACCGACGCCTGCGTCAATTGCGACGTCTGCGAGCCCGTGTGCCCCAATCGCGCGATCTCGCAGGGCGAGGAGTACTACGTCATCGATGCGGCGCTGTGCACGGAATGCATCGGGCATTTCGACGAGCCGCAGTGCATCGCCGTGTGCCCGGTGGAATGCATCATCACCGATCCCGGTCACGTCGAAACACCTGACCAATTGTTCGCGAAATACAAAGGCCTGATGGCCAAGGAGAACGCCGCATGAAGTTGCGCCGCGTGTTGTCGATGCTTTGCGTGATGCAGTTCCTGGCCGCACCGGCGCTGGCGGACAATCCGGAATCCTCGACACGATCTTCGGCCCTTACGCAGCGGCCGGGCCATGCGGCAGTCGCCTCGGCGCACAAGCTCGCTACCGAAGCCGGACTGGAAGTGATGCGCGAAGGCGGCAATGCCTTCGATGCCACGATCGCGGTGGCGGCGACGCTCTCGGTCGTCGAGCCGCAGAGTTCGGGCATCGGCGGCGGCGGGTTTTTCCTGTTGCATCGCGCCTCCGACGGCAAGGACGTGATGCTGGATGCCCGCGAAGCCGCTTTCACCGGCGCGTCCAGCGAGTTGTACGAGGACGCGGACGGCAAGCCGAACCGCGACAAATCGATCAATGGTCCGCTCGCCGCGGGCATTCCGGGCGAGCCTGCGGCTCTGGTTTACCTCGCGGAGCACTACGGCAAGCTGCCGTTGTCGAAATCGCTGGCGCCCGCGATCCGCGTCGCGCGCGACGGCTTCCGGCCTGATGATCGTTTTCTATCGGCGCTGCGCGAACGCGCCGGCGTGATCGCGCGCTATCCGGGTTCCGCGGCACTCTTGCTGCCGGACGGCAAACCGCCGCAATCGGGCTGGAACTTCAAGAATCCGGATCTGGCCGATACGCTGGAGCGTATCGCGAAGGACGGCGATGCCGGTTTCTATCAAGGCGAGTTCGCCAAAAAAATGGTCGATGGCGTTGGTGCCCTGGGCGGCAAGTGGACGCTGGACGATCTGGCCGGCTACAAGGTCAAGGAACGCGCGCCGATCGCGTTCGACTACCGGCCGCCGGGCAAGCCGAAATTCCACATCGTTTCAGCCTCGCCGCCTTCGTCCGGTGGCATCGTGCTGGCGGAAATGCTGAACATCCTTTCCGGTTTCGATCTCGGCAGGATGGACCGCGCGCACCGCGTGCACACGGTCGTCGAGGCGATGCGACGCGGCTATCGCGACCGCACGCAATACCTGGGCGATCCCGATTTCGTGCAGATGCCGGTGGCCAAGCTCACCAGCATGGCCTACGCCGACAAGCTGCGCGCGTCGATCAAGCCGGACCAGGCGACGCCCAGCGATTCGCTGCCGACGGCGAACCCCGAGAGCATGCACACCACGCATTTCTCGATCATCGATGCGGACGGCAACATGGTCGCGGCCACCCAGACGGTTAACACCTCGTTCGGTTCGTGCCTGGTGATTCCGGGCACTGGTTTCGTGCTCAACAACGAGATGGATGATTTCGCCCTGGTGCCGGGCAAGCCCAATGCCTATGGGCTGATCGGCTACGAGGCCAACGCGCCGGCGAAAGGCCGGCGGCCGTTGTCGTCGATGACGCCGACCTTCGTGCTCGGGCCGGACAAGGATCTGGTGATCGGCACGCCCGGCGGCTCGCGCATCATCACCATGGTGCTGGAAGGCGTGCTCGCATTCGTGGACGGCATGGATGCGCAACAGATCGTCGCCAAGCCGCGCTTCCACCACCAGTACCTGCCCGACGTGATCTCCGCCGAACCCCGCGCGCTCGATGCCGACACAATCACCGCGCTGCGCAGGATGGGTTACACCGTCAATGCGGGCGAACAGCACTGGGGCTTCATGAACGCGGTGATCTGGGACCGCAGGACCAATGCGCTGGACGCCGCGAGCGATCCGCGTGGGGATTCGGGGCTGGGGAAGGTGCAGTGAGCGATGAAACTCTGGTCGCTACCTGGTAATTCCCAGAAGCTCGATGGCGGCGCGATGTTCGGGAACGCCCCGAAGGCGATGTGGTCGCAATGGATTGCGCCGGACGAGCAGAACCGGATTCCGCTGGCGTGTCGTTGCCTGCTCGCGACCGGTCTTGACGGCAGGAACGTCTTGTTCGAAACCGGAATCGGCGCGTTCTTCGAACCGAAGTTGCGCGAACGCTACGGCGTGGTCGAGGACCGCCACGTGCTGCTGGAATCCCTGCGCGCCGCCGGCCTGTCGCACGAGGATCTCGACGTCGTCGTGCTTTCGCACCTGCACTTCGATCACGCCGGCGGTTTGCTGGCGGAATGGAAGGAGGGCGAATCCCCGCGATTGCTGTTTCCGAACGCGAGGTATCTCGTCAGCGTCACGCACTGGCTGCGCGCGCGCGATCCGCATCCACGCGACCGCGCCTCGTTCATTCCCGGGTTGCCGGAGCTGCTGGAAGAGAGCGGCAGGCTGGAACTGGTGGATGGCGAACATTCCCTCGCCCTGGGCAAGTCCGTGCGATTCCATTTTTCGCAGGGCCACACGCCGGGGCTGATGCTCGGCGAAATCGTCGGCGCGAACGACCGCGGCGGCATCGTCTATTGCGCCGATCTGATCCCCGGCCGTCCGTGGGTGCACCTGCCGGTGACGATGGGTTACGACCGCGCCGCGGAATTGCTGATCGACGAGAAGCGCGATTTCCTCGACGACAAGCTCGGTCGGTGCGTCCGCCTGTTCTTCACCCACGATCACGAGATCGCGGCCGCCAGACCCGCGCGCGACGAACGCGGCCGCTACGGCGTGCTGGAAGAACAACGCGAATTGCGCGGCGTGGCGTTGTAAGCTGCGCGCATGGAGGCGAGCGAACCTCACCGGATTCGCACCCTCGCAACGGCGGTCGCCGGTGCGATCCTGTTTCTCGTCGCGCTGCTTCTCGCCGGATCCACCGAACATTCCGACCGCCTCCGCGCGATGGGCGAAGACGCGCTCGGCGGTTTCGTCCTGTCCGGCGGCCAAGCAAAGCCGGGTCCCGCGAGCAATGGACAACTGGTATTCGTTTCCGGTGACGGGCAAATCGCCAGGCCCGCACACGATCCGCAGTTCGATGTCGGCGCGGACGCGGTGGCGCTGGTGCGCCGGGTCGAAATGTTCCAGTGGCACGAGACCAACGCTGGCCGTCGTTCCTACGACCAGGACTGGGTGGATCACCCGGTTGATTCCTCGAAGTTCGCGCAGCCGGCAGGCCACGAAAATCCCGGTGCATTCCCGTTCGAGGGCGCGCGTTTCGATTCGCCGGACGTACGCGTCGACGGGTTCCAGCTGGGGCCTGAACTGGTCGACCAGATAGCAGGCGTGGAGGAGTTCGCGCCAGACTTCCACGCGCTGCCGCCCAACATGGCCGCGAGTTTCCAGCCACACGACGCAGCGCTGGTGACGAGCGTCGATCCGGGGCATCCGCGCATCGGTGATCTGCGCGTGAGCTGGATGCAGGTTGCGCCCCATGCGCTCACCGTGCTGGCGCGCGCGCAGGACGGAGTGCTGACGCAGACCCGAGATGCTTCCGGCCGCGACCTGACGCAGGTACAGATCGGCAGGCGATCCCTGAGCGATGTAGTGCCGGATGCCGCGCCGCGCCCGAGCTACGCCTGGGCGAAACGCGTGCTGGCGATCCTGTTGGCCTGGGCAGGCGTGCTGCTGATCCTGCCGCGGGGGAGGCGCGACGAATGGCTGGCGCTCGCCGCCGCGGCCGCACCGCTGGCGTTGCTCGCGTGCCTGTTCTGGTTCGGCGTGCGCAACGGCACCGCGATCGCGTTGCTGGCGATCGCGATCCTCGCCGTCGTTGCGGTGGCATTGCGCGCACGCAGTTTGCGGTTCCATCCAGGGAGACAAGCGCAATGATGCACATCACAGGTTTGTACGCGGCGCTGGCGGCGCTGTTGGTCATGGTGCTGGCGGTCCGCGTCGTCTGGCTGCGCAACACCGAGAAAGTCGGGATCGGCACCGGCGGCAACGAGCGGCTGGCGCGCGCCATCCGCGCGCACGCCAACGCGGTCGAATACCTGCCGATTGCCTTACTGCTGCTGTTGATCCTGGACCTGGACCAGACCTGGCCCTGGTCGTTGCACGTCTTCGGCATCGTGCTGATCGTGGGCCGCGTGCTGCATGCGATCGGCCTGTCGAATTATGCGGGCATGTCGTTCGGCCGTGCAGCGGGAATCGTGTTGACGCTCGCCACGACCCTGGCGATGGCGCTGCTGCTGTTGTGGAAATTCGCGGTGTGGCACGCCATGGCGTGATTCATTCCACCTTGCAGTTTTCCAGGAACCACAACCCCGCGAACAGTTTCGGGTCGATCGAAAAACCTTCCGCGGCTTTCGCGCGCAACCATTCGCCTGCGCCGGCGCGCGGCACTTCGTGCACCACGATGTTCTCGGTGTCGTCGCCGCCGCCATCACCGATCTTGCGCAGGTCCAGCGCGCGCACGAAGTGCATCAGTTCGGTGCTCATGCCGGCCGACGAGGGACCCGAATGCAGGTGCACCACGCGCGCGCACTCGTAGCCGGTTTCCTCCATCAATTCGCGGTGCGCGGCGGTTTCAAAGTCCTCGTCGCCGGCGTGGGCGAGGTCGCCGACCAGCCCGGCGGGCATTTCGATGGTTAGGGCGCGGATCGCGACGCGGTATTGTTCGACGAACAGCACGCGGTCTTCCGGCGTGACCGCGATGATGATCACCGCGCCGCCGCGGCTGTTGCGCTCGACGAACTCCCAGCGGCCGCGGGCCTTAAGCGTCAACCACTTGCCGGCGAAAAGCGTGGTGGTTTCTGCGTCGCCATCGGCGGGAACGCGGGGATGGCGGCTCACGAAACAACCCCCACCGGTTCCGAAGAAGAGCCGAACGAATCGACCAGTTTCTGAGCGCGTGCGCGCGTCGTCGGCCCCAGCCGCACGCGTTCGAACAGCGCATCCATCGCCACCGCGTCCGGGGCGCGGCGCAGCATCGCTTCCGGCGCGAGCGGCACCGGGGCATCCAGTGCGATCGCCGCGAGCCGGCGCGACAGCAGCGCCTGTTCCGCGTGCGCGCGCAATTTCGCGCCGACCATCGGGGCGCCACGGATCGCCAAGTATGAAACCTCGTCCAGCCGCTCCAGCAATTCGTCCAGCGTGCCGAAATGCTCGAGCAGCGCCGCGGCGGTGCGCGGTCCGATCCCCGGCACGCCGGGGATGTTGTCCACTGCGTCGCCCGTGAGCGCCAGGAAATCGACCACCTGCCGCGCGTGCACGCCCATCCTGGTGCGCACGCCGTCGGCGCGCCAGCGCAGGTTGCGCGCGTAGTCCCATTGTTCGTCGTCGCCGTCCAGGAGTTGCCCGAAATCCTTGTCGGCGGAAACGATCACGGAACGGAATCCATGCGCGCGCAGCGCGGACTGCGCGCTACCGATCAGGTCGTCGGCTTCGTAGGCGACGTCGGCCAGCACGCAGAAGCCCAGTGCGGCCGCGATTTCGCGGCAGTACTCGAACTGGCGCTTCAGCTCCGGCGGCGCGGGCTCGCGGTTGGCCTTGTAGGCCGGATAGAACGAATTGCGGAAGGAACTGGTGAGCGAGATGTCGAACGCGGCGACCGCGTGCGTGGGCCGCGTGCGTTCGATGAACTCGATCAGGAAGCGCGCGAAACCGTGCACCGCGTTGACCGGCGCGCCGTCGGCGTCGAAGAACCGTGTCGGCATCGAATGCCAGGCCCGGAACACGTACATGCTGGCATCCAGCAGATACAGCGTCCGGGATGCGCTCACGCCTTCCATTCGGAGATCACTTCTTCAAGCACGGGACGCTCGCGTTCCGGCGCGTGCTCGCGCGGCGTGCCGATGTGGATGTAGGCGATGGTTCGCTCGTTGTCGGCGAGGCCGAGCAGTTTCGCCGCTTCCCGGTCGTAGCACGACCAGCCGGTCAGCCACTGGGCGCCGAAGCCCGATGACTGCGAGCCGATCAACAGATTGCAGGCGACGCAACCTGCGGACAGGAGTTGTTCCTGCGCCGGGATCTTGGGATGGTTTTCCTCGATGCGCGCGACCACCGCCACCACCACGGGCGCGGCGTTGAAGCGTTGGCGATCCTTGTCCACCTGCTTCGGCGCGGCGCGCGGATCGACGAGCGCACGCAATTGCGCGAGCCGTTCCCCGTAGGCCGCCTTGTCGGCGCCCTGCATCACGATCAGTCGCCACGGCGCCAGCTTGCCATGGTCGGGCACGCGGATCGCGGCCTCCAGCAGTTGCCGCAGTTGCGCGCGATCGGGCGCCGGTTCGCCCAGCTGCATCGTCGGCGTGGAATGCCGCGCACGCAGGAAGTCGAGCACTGGATTCATCCGGGCAGTTTAGCCCGATGCAAGCGGCCGCGTCGCGCATAAGTTAGGATTCGGCGGCGAAGGAGGCCCACGATGCCGATCACGATTGCTGCCTTGCGCGAAACCACCGGTGGCGAGCGGCGCGTGGCTATCACGCCCGAGACCGCGAAGAAGTACATGGCGCGCGGATTGCGAGTGCTGCTGGAGCGCGGCGCGGGTACGAACGCGGGATTCCGCGATGAAGCCTACATTGATGCGCAATGTCTCGATGCGAGCGATGTCTTTTCGCAGGCCGACATCATGTTGTGCGTACAGCCGCCGGAGGATGCGCGCGCCGAGTCGATGAAATCCGGCGCGCTGCTGGTCGGGCAGCTGCGCCCGCATGGCGCGATTGAACGCTTGTCGGCGTATGCACGGCGGGGACTGACGGCGTTCTCGCTGGAACTGCTGCCGCGCACAACCCGCGCGCAGGCCATGGACGTGTTGTCCTCGCAGGCGGCGGTCGCAGGCTACCGCGCCATGCTGATTGCGGCGGAGGCGTGCCCGAAATTCTTCCCGATGCTGACCACCGCCGCCGGTACGTTGCGCCCGTCGAAAGTGCTGGTGATCGGCGCCGGCGTGGCCGGGCTGCAGGCGATCGCCACCGCGCGGAGGCTCGGCGCGATGGTCGAGGGGTTCGACGTGCGTCCGGAAACGCGCGAACAGATCGAATCGCTGGGTGCGAAATTCCTGGACCTGGGCGTCAGTGCAGCGGGGCAGGGCGGCTATGCGCGCGAACTCACGGCCGAGGAACGCGCCGCGCAGCAGGCAAAACTCGCCGAACATCTGAAGGGCGTGGACGTGATCGTTTCGACCGCCGCGGTGCCCGGCCGGCCCGCCCCGAAGATCGTTTCGTCATCGATGGTCGATGGGATGAAGGCCGGGGCGGTGATCGTGGATCTCGCCGCCGAGAGCGGCGGCAACTGCGAAGCGACCAAACCCGGCGAGACCGTGATGCGGAATGAGGTGAGCGTGATCGGGCCCCTGAACCTGCCCTCCGGCGCGCCACTGCATGCATCCGAGATGTATGCGCGCAATCTCGCCAATTTCGCCGAGCTGCTGGTGAAAGACGGCGCCGTCAAACCGGACTTCAAGGACGAGCTGGTGGCGAAATCGTGCGTCGCACGCGGCGGAGAAGTGGTGTTCAAGCAATCATGACTCCGGGCCCGAATGGCTCGGGCCCGGCAACGCCCGGACCACTCAGTGCCCGCGCGGCCGCCGCTGCGCCGCGCCGTTGCGCAACCGTTTCCGACGCTGCTGGGGATTGGCATTGCGCCATTGCTCGCGCAATGCATCGCGCTGGTCCGGCGGCAACGCCTGGAAATTCTCGAAGGCCTGCTGAACCTGGTCGCGTTCCTGCGGAGACATCTGGTTGAACGCTCGCATGTTGTCGCTGAGCTGATCACGTTGCTGCGGGGTCATGTTCGCCCAGCTTTGCAGGCGATCGCGGACCTGTTGCTGTTGATCGGGCGGAAGTGCGGCCCAGCGTTGCGCGCTGTCCGAGAATTGCCGTTGCCGCGACGGCGGCAATTGGTCCCATTGGCCTTGCAAAGGCGCGAGCTGGGCCTGCTGCTGTGGCGGCAGCGTGTTCCATGCGATCGGCGCTTCCGGGGCGGCGCTTGTCGGCGCCGATTGCGCGTGTGCCAGCACCGGCGCGCCGAGCAGCAGCGCCAGAGCGAGCGGCATTCCACGCGCGGAACGCGATGGAATCATTGCCGGCCTCCGCGCGGGTTTGCATGAGTTTGCGGCTGCTGGGCCAGCCATTGATAGAAATCCAGGTTCTGGTACAGGTCGAATTGCTGAGTATCGGCATTTAGCGGCAGTTCCGCATCCCCCGTCGAAACGGCCTGCGTCTGCGGAGCGGCCGGATTTTCCGCCTGCGGTTTGAACAATGCCAGGCCGATGACCAGCGCACACGCCGCCGCCGCGCCAGTCGCGGGTAGCCAGATCATGCGATGCGGGCGACGTTCCTTCGCAGCCAATGCTTCGCGCCGGGCCACGGCGAGTTTGGTCCGTGTGCCCGCGTCGATGTGTTCGCAGGCGTAATCGTGCAGCGCACGCGCATGCTGCATCAATCCGTGATCGATGTTGCGGTCGCGAGCTTGGTTGTCGGGCGAGGTCTTCATCGCCATGCCTCCAGTTGTCCACGCAGCGCATCCAGTGCGCGCGAGAGATGGGTTTTAACGCTGCCTTCCGAGCAGCCCATGACGTGCGCGGTCCCGGCCACGTCCAGGCCTTCCAGCACGCGCAGCAGGAAAGCCTGCTGCTGCCGCCGCGGCAGCTTGCGGACGGCCCTCGACATCGCGGCGAGCGCCTGTTTCGACAGGTAAGCGCGTGCAGGATCCGGGCCGGAATCCGGGGCGTCCCATGCCGGCAGCTGATCGCCGTCCTCGTCCAGCCGCGCGCGGCCGGTCCAGACCAGAATCCGGTTGCGTACCGTGCGCCGCCTTTGCAGGTCGGTGATGCGCCTCCGCAGGATGCCCCAAAACAGCAGCGGCCATTCCTCGGCCGGCTTGGCGCTGTAGTGGCGCACCAGCCGAAACATCGCATCCTGCACGGCGTCCAGTGCTTCATCGGCATCGTTCAACGCGATTTCGGCGACACGCCAGGCACGGCGCTCCACCGAAGCGAGGAAGGCTTCGATGCTGCGCGCAGCCGGCCGCACTGTTCCCAGCGCAACCTCCGCCAGCGCCGTTTCCGCGAGACTCACCTCGGCGGCGCCCGCCAATCGACCCAGGCCGTCCACGTCATCGCCGGTCCTCTGCATGTGCCTATCCGGAAGAACGCTCCAGCGCCGCGGAGGTTGACTTCTGCCGCGGCTCCCTGCGGCATCCCGTATCATGCGCCGATCCGCTGATTCGGGGGTGAAGGGATGATTGCAGGATTCCTGGCGCTGTACATCTTCATGCTGGCCGCGTTCACCGGCTACGAGATCATCGCCCGCGTGCCGGTGATCCTGCACACGCCGCTGATGTCGGGCTCCAATTTCGTTCACGGCATCGTCCTGGTCGGGGCGATGGTGGCGCTGGGTCATGCGGGCACTCCCGCGGAAGTCACCATCGGCGTGATCGCCGTGTTGCTTTCCGCCGGCAATGTCGCGGGCGGGTATGTCGTGACCGAACGGATGCTGGAGATGTTCAAGACCAGCAAGACGACTCAGGGGGAGAAGAAGTGATGACGCTTCCCGCGTGGATGCCGACGGTCGTCGAGGCGGTCTATTTCATCGCCGCGGTACTCTTCATCTGGGGCCTGAAACGGATGAGTTCGCCGCGCACCGCGCGGCGCGGCATCGTCTGGGCCGGCATCGGCATGGCCGCCGCGATCCTGGTGACGTTCCTGCTGCCGGGACTGCACAATCTCGTGCCGATGGCGATCGCGATCGTGGCCGGTGTGGCGCTGTCGTGGTGGGTCGGTCGCCGCGTGGCGATGACCGCGATGCCGCAGATGGTGGCGCTGTTCAACGGCATGGGCGGCGGCGCGGCTGCGGCGATCGGCGCGGTGGAGCTGATCCGTTTCAACCGCCGCTTCCTGGCGATTCCCGACACGTTTCCCATCCAGCCGGAAGCGTGGGTCGCGCAAACGACGGTGCACCTCGGCGCCGTGGAGCTGTCGCTGGCGTTCCTGGGCGTGCTGATCGGCGCGATCTCCTTCACCGGTTCGCTGATCGCCTTCGCGAAGCTGCAGGGCTGGATGGACCGGCGCTTCGTGTTCCCGCTTCAGCGCTGGATCAACCTGGCCATCTTCGCCGGCGCGATGGTGTGCGGCGTGCTGGCGTTGATCGCGGGGGTCGAAGGACACCCGTTCGCATGGGGCTTGCTGATCGGCTTCGTGGTGTTGTCGCTGGTCTTCGGCATCGCGATGACGTTGCCGATCGGCGGCGCCGACATGCCGGTGGTCATCTCGATGTACAACGCCTTCACCGGCCTGGCGGTCGCGTTCGAGGGCTTCGTGCTGCAGAACGAAGCGATGATCATCGCCGGCATGGTGGTCGGCGCCGCCGGCACGCTGCTGACCCAGTTGATGGCGAAGGCGATGAACCGTTCGCTCGCGAATGTCCTCTTTGGAAATTTCGGCGGCGGCGGCGGCGAGGCGCAGGAGATCGGCGGCTCGATGAAGCCGATTGACGCGGCCGACGCGGCGGTAATGATGGCCTACGCCGAACGCGTGGCGATCGTGCCCGGTTACGGCATGGCGGTCGCGCAGGCGCAGCACAAGATCTGGGAATTCGCCAAGCTGCTGATCGATCGCGGCGTGAAGGTGAAATTCGCGATCTATCCGGTCGCGGGGCGCATGCCCGGCCACATGAACGTGCTGCTGGCGGAAGCCGGCGTCCCCTACGACCTGATCGCCGACATGGACGACATCAATCCCGAATTCCCCAACACCGACGTCGCGCTGGTGATCGGCGCCAACGACGTGGTCAACCCGGAGGCCAGGACCGATCCGAATTCGCCGATCTACGGCATGCCGATCCTCGATGTCGCGGCCGCGAAGAACGTGATCGTGATCAAGCGGGGCCGTGGCAAGGGTTTCGCGGGCATCGAGAACGCGCTGTTCTATGCCGACAACGCGCGCATGCTGTATGGCGACGGGCAGGCCGCGGCGAACGAATTGATACAGGGGCTCAAGACCCTGGATACATGATTCGACCGGATCGCGCACGCGCGAGATATGCCGCGAAGATAGCGGCGACCCCGTAGACGATCACGCTCAGCGGCGACAGGGCCAGTTCCGCCACTTGCAGCGCGAACCCCACGCCGCCCAGGTGCCATGCTTCCGAGAAGGAAGCGCCCGTGACCGCGCTGATGCGCGCGATCGCGTCGAGGCATTCCGCGTAGGCGCCGGCGAGCAATACGGCGAGTGCGGCGAACAGCGGTGCGAAGGGAATGCGCAAGCTGCCGCTGGCGCGCAGCACCCATGTCAGCAACGGCGCGCCGAGCAGCATCGGCCAGCACGGGGAAATGCGCGCGAACAAGGCGATCAGCCCGATCACGGCGCCCAGCGCGAGTGCACAAACGAGGACCGCGAACAGGGAAAGCGCGAGGTGGATGGCGCGCGCGGCCGCGGTGATGCGGAGGCCGGATCGGGGCGGGCTGTTATCCATGCATGTGCGGACGAAGGCGACGCGCGATAATAGCGTGATGTCCGGATTCAGCCCCAGCAGTGAACCCTTTGCGCTCGCGCGCGATTGCCCCGCGATCCTGGTGCCGCAGGGCGACGAGGTCGTGTTGCCGGCGGGGCAGGTCGGCTACATCACCCAGGCACTGGGCGGCAGTTTCACCGTCTATGTCGAAGGCAATCTGTTCCGGATCGCCGGAAAAGATGCCGATGCACTGGGCAAGCAGCCTCCGGAGCCGATCGAACTGCCCGACAACGCGGCCGACGAAGACGTCGAACGCGCCGTGTGGCAGCAGTTGCGCACCTGCTTCGATCCCGAAATCCCGGTCAACGTGGTCGACCTGGGCCTCGTATACGACGTCAGCCTCGAACGTCGTGCGGACGATCGGCGGGCGGTGTACGTCAAGATGACATTGACCGCGCCCGGCTGCGGCATGGGCGACATACTGGTCGACGACGTGCGCAGCAAGCTCGAAATGATCCCGACAGTCGAGGAAGCCGACGTGGACCTGGTCTTCGATCCGCCCTGGAACCACTCGATGATGTCGGACGCCGCAAAACTGGAGACCGGAATGTTGTGAACGGGGACGAGTGACCAGCAAACGAAGGCTGTATGCTTTCGCCCGCCGCCGCCATTCACCACTCAAGATAAACCATGCGCTTCCGTTTCTACGCCCTGTTCGGAATCCTGTTCGTGCTGTGTCTCGTCATCGACCTGTTGACGTTTGGCGGCCTGGTTCGCGAAGCGGGCATCGGTCCGGCGATCGCGCAATCGGCGCGCGCCGAGGCGCCGCTGGTCCATACCTACGTGGTGCTCGGAACGCCCATCGCAAAAGCGATTCCCGGCGCAAGCACGGCCGGCCAGAGCATTGCCGATGCCGCGTTCGGAGACGCCTATCCGCAGATACTGGCCACGCCGGAAGCCGCGGTGGCCTTGCTGTTCTCAGATTCGATCGGCCCGATGCGCGCGCTGTTGATGTTGTGCTACTGGGGCACGCCGGTTTTGCTGGCGCTGACGATCCTCGCGTGGGTATTCCGCACGCGCCACACGCACTTGATCAGGTCGGCGCGCCGTTGAATCCATACTTCCGCGAACGGTAGCGTTGCGCCTGCAGGATCCACGAAACCGATTCTGTGTTGTGCGTCGCAGCGTGCGGAAAGTTTTCCTCGCTGATAATTTGCGAAGGCTTCCGGCCCGAGGACGCCGGCAGCAACCGCGACGGGGAGCATTCGCTGCTCGCACCATGTTGAAACCTGGAGATGCTTCGCCACGGTTGGCGGGCAGCAATGGGCGCGTATCGCGGAATTTTTCAGTCGTCATGCGTGGCGTGCCGTGCGGTGCGGCCGTGTGTTCCTTCCTTCTTGATGGAGAGTTTCGCGATGACAAGCAAATTTGCTTTGAAGGCTCTGGTTGTAGCCTTGAGTTTCGCTGCGGGTGCGGCTGCGAATGCCGCCACTCCGACGGTCGCACGCCCGACGAGGCTGCTGCAGGGCGACGTGGTCGCCGGCCCGCTGGCCTTGTCGCAGCCGATACACATCGTGGTCGGCCTGAAGCTGCAGAACAAGGCGGAACTGGACGCCTATATTTCCAAACGCGGGTTCAAGCCGCTCACCGGCGCGCAGTTCGTGGCGCGCTACTCGCCGAGCCAGGCCCAGGCTCAGGCAGTGGTGAAATTCCTGAAGGATTCGGGCTTTACCAACATCAAGGTCGCGCCGAACCGCATCCTGATTTCCGCTGACGGCTCCGCCGCCAACGTGCAGCGTGCATTCGAGACTTCCCTGATCAGCGTCAAGACGCACGACGGACGCATGGCGTATGCCAATACCCAGCCCGCGAAGGTTCCGGCTTCGCTGCAGTCGTTTGTCAACGGCGTGGTCGGACTGCAGAACGTGCACATCCCCCATCTGATGTACCGCGAGTACCAGGGCGGAAGCACCAATGCGATCACGGGACACGATCCCGCCGACTTCCCGTCCATCTACGGTGCGACCACCCTGCCGATCCCGACCGGCATCAACATCGGAATTCTGGCTGAGGGCAATCTGACGCAGACGATGAATTCGCTCAACACCTTCACCACACAGCACGGCTATCCGGCCGTGACCACGCACGTGGTCGGTACGCCCAATGGCGACACTGCGGGCACCCTGGAATGGGAACTGGACAGCCAGACCATTGTGGGCGCGGCTGGCGGCCAAGTCGGTTCGCTGACGTTCTACATGATGCCGGACATCAGTTCCGACACCGCGGTCGCCGAAGGCATCAACCTCGCGGTGACCGACAACACCACCACGATCGTCAACGGCTCGCTCGGCGTCAGCGAAATCGATGCACAGAACGATGGCGGGTTCGCTGCCACCGACGCAGTGCTGCAGCAGGGCATCGCGCAGGGACAGAGTTTCTCGTTCTCGACCGGTGATGACGGCGCAAGCAAGTGCTTCCACACCGGCATTGGCGACAACGGTCCGTGCTGGCCGTCGGTCTCTCAATACGTGGTGGGGGTGGGCGGCACCACGCTGGATGCCACGACGGGTTCGGGTGCAACGTGGAACAACGAAACGGTCTGGAACGGCGCCGGCGGCGAACAGAGCACCGTCGAGCCGAAGCCGAGCTGGCAGACGCTATGGAGCGGTACGAATCGCGCCACCCCCGATGTCGCGTTCGACGCCAATCCCAGTTCGGGTGCGAAGATCGTCGACGGCGGTCACACCACCCAGGTCGGTGGCACCAGCCTTTCGTCGCCGATGTTCGTCGGCTTCTGGTCGCGCGTGATGGCGGGCAAGGGCAATCTGGGCTTCCCGGCTCCGTTGCTTTACCCGCTCTCGGCGGCGGATTTCCACGACATCACCTCGGGCAGCAACGGCAATCCGGCGGGTCCGGGCTTCGACCTCGCAAGCGGTCGTGGCAGCATGATCTGGAGCAGTGTCTACGCTGAACTCAGCGGCGGTGGCAACCAGCCGCCGGTGGCTAGCTTCACGTCTCGCAGTCGCGGATTGATCGTGCAGTTCACCGACACCTCCACGGATCCCGACGGCACGATCGTTGCGCGGTTGTGGAATTTCGGCGACGGTACGAAGGGGACAAAGAACCCGCAGTTGCACAAATATGCCGCGGCGGGCACTTACACCGTGAGATTGACGGTGAAGGACAACGATGGGGCTACCAACAGCACAAGCCACTCCGTGACCGTGCCGTAAACGTCTGCAAATAAATACCCCGCAGGTTTCATTCACGGGGAGTCGTAAAAGCGGCCGGTGCAAACCGGCCGCTTTTTTGCGCGCGGCGCAAAATTCGACGCGTCGAGGGCATGCTCTGGGCATTTGTGCCGGGTCTGCGTACGCATGCGAACTGAAAACGGTTTCATCCTTGTGCGGCGCGGGCCGTGCCGCAAGTCATGCATCCGCATCATGACCGGTTGCACTTGACTTTGGTGCGCCGCAGCGTGCGACGGAAAAATCATGATGCTAGGTTGACGAAGCTTCCGGTGTGAGGGCGCCGGTGGCGACCGCGATGCGGCGTGCGTTTGCAACTTTTTTTCGATTGCCGCCGCTTGCGCACAGTGAAAGGGACTCGGTGCCACGTTTGCCGGGCGGGGAAAGTGCATTCGCGGGAATCATGCAGTCGTCACGCGACCGCAGTGACGCGGCCGCGCTTTCTTCCAAATCCTGAGGGAGAGTTCGTGATGGCAAATCATTTTCGTTTGAAAGCTCTCGTTGTTGCCTTGAGTTTGACCGCCGGAGTTGCGGCCAACGCGGCAACCGCCGCCAGTCCGACGGTGGCACGTCCGACGATCCTGCGCCAAGGCGATGCCGTGGCAGGACCGCTTGCGTTGTCGAATCCCATGCATCTCGTGCTGGGACTGAAGTTGCGGAACCAGCAAGCCTTGGATGCGCTCATTTCGAAACGCGGTTTCAAGCCGCTGACCGGCGCACAATTCGCCGCGCAGTATTCGCCGACCGCAGCCCAGGCGCAGGCGGTGGCGAACTTCCTGAAGCAGTCGGGCTTCACCAACGTCGAAATCGCGCCCAATCGCCTGTTGGTCTCGGGCGACGCGACTGCGGCAGCCGTGCAGCGTGCATTCCAGACTTCCCTGGTGAGCGTAAGGACGCACGATGGCCGCATGGCATATGCGAACTCGCAACCGGCTGTCGTGCCCGCGTCGTTGAGATCCGTGGTCGCTTCCGTGCTCGGCCTGCAGACGGTGCACATCGCACACACCAACCACATCGTCGTGCAGCCGCACCCGGGCGGCAACCTCCTGGCCGGCTCCGAGGCGGGGCACAACCCGAAGGATTTCCCGTCCATTTACGGGGCCGGAAGCACCGCCACCGGTTCCACTGTTCCGGTGGGCGTGATCACCGAAGGCAGCATGACCCGCGTGCAAAGCGACTTCTCGCAATTCCTGTCGCAGAACGGCTATCCCGCCATTCCCCTGAATATCGTCAAGGTCAACAGCCCCGGCAGCGACACCAGCGGTGATGGCGAATGGGACCTGGACACGCAAGACATCGTCGGTATCAGCGGTGGCGTGCAGTCCATCTATCTGTACGACACCAAGTCGTTGTCCGATGCGGATCTCACCGCAGACTTCAACAGGGCCGTAAGCGACAATCTGGTCAAGGTGATCAACGTGTCGATCGGCGGATGCGAAACAGACGCCGAAGTCAGCGGCCTGGCGGAAGACGACAGCATCTTCCAGCAAGCCGTCGCGCAGGGCCAGACTTTCTCCATTTCGACCGGAGATTCCGGCGCCGACGAATGCGGCGACGGCGGGACCACTCCCTCCTGGCCGGCCAACTCGCAGTACGTGGTGGCGGTCAGTGGTACCGGGCTGTTCACCACCGGCACCACCTGGAACAACGAGGTCGTCTGGAATCAGTTGTCCAAGGGCGAGGGCGCGACCGGCGGCAGCCCCAGCAAGTACGAACCGCAGCCGACCTGGCAGCACAACGTCGGCCAGAACACCGGCAACACGCACCGTGGCCTGGGTGACATTGCATTCGACGGCGATCCGGAATCCGGCGCGATCGTGATCGTCCACGGCAGCAACGAGCAGATCGGCGGCACCAGTTTGTCATCGCCGCTCTTCGTCGGCGTGTGGGCCCGCGCGCTTGCGACCAAGTCCTCGCTCGGATTTGCCGCACCGCTCATCTACTCGGATGCGGCAAGCAACTACGCGGCGGATTTTCACGACGTTACCTCAGGCAACAACTCCGGCGAGACGGCAGCCGCGGGGTGGGATTACCCGACTGGCTTCGGCAGCGTCAACATCGCCAATTTCGTTTCGCACGTGGCTGGCGGCGGTGGCGGAGGCAATCAGCCGCCGGTCGAACTTCAGTTTCACCACCAGTGGACTGACCGCGAACTTCACCGACAGCTCCAGCGACAGCGACGGAACGATTACCTCGCATTCCTGGACCTTCGGCGACGGCGGCACTTCGACCGCCACCAACCCGAGCCACACGTATGCCGCCGGCGGCACCTACAGCGTGACCGAAACGGTGACCGACAACGGCGGCGCGCAAAACTCCAAGACCGAACAGGTCACGGTCAGCAGCGGGGGCGGTGGCGGTTCGCAGTTGCTCGGCAACCCGGGGTGGGAAACCGGGTCCGCGTCGCCGTGGACGATGAGCAGCGGAACGCTGTGCGACAGTTCCTGCGGTGAATCGCCACATGGCGGCACGTACTACGCGTACCTGGACGGCTATGGCAGGAGCCACACCGACAACGTGTCGCAGACGGTCACCATCCCGGCAGGCAAGACGTCGGCGACGCTGACGTATTACCTGCACATCGACACCGCCGAGCGTGGTACCACCGCCTACGACCACTTGTATGTGCGCGTATACAGCACGTCAGGTACGTTGTTGAAGACGTTGGCGACGTATTCCAACGCCAACCACAACACGGGCTACACGCAGCACAGCAACAGCATGTCCGCGTACATCGGACAGACCGTCGTGGTGAAATTCACCGGCACCGAGGATTCTTCGTTGCAGACCTCGTTCGTGATCGACGATACGGCGCTGAACGTGCAGTAGTGCCGACGATGCGTGGGCGCTTTCGCCTACGCGAGCGTATGGAACGCGGCGGCGCAATGCCGCCGCGTTTCATTTTTGTGAATGCAAATTTTCGTTGCTTCGTGATTTGCGCCTTGATAACGTCGCGATCGTACTCGGGGAGGGTTCGATCGTCAGAGCAATGAGTTGCAGGCGCTGGGACCGGCATGCTCCCTGCCAGTGCGCCAGTTTCTTTGGAAGTTCAACAAGGAACATCGCCGCGGCTCACGCGCGTCGATGCATGTTCACTTCGACGGAGAATCACTCATGTTGACGCTTCGCAATTTGCGCAGAACGGCCCTCGTGCTCGCGGTAACCGGTGCGACGGGCGTGATGGGCGCGGCGCTGGCCGCCTCGTCCGGCAGTTCCCTCGCGACGGTCAGTCGCGGTACCCACCTGGTGAGCGGCGATGCGGTCAGCGGTGCACTGTCGCTGTCGCACCCGATCCACGTGACCGTGGCCATGAAATTGCGCAATCCGGACCAGTTGCGTGCCTACAACGCCAAGCCGCATCGGCCGATGAGCAGCTCGCAACTTTCCGCCAATCACCTGCCAACGAGCGCGCAGGCACAGGCTGTCGCGAATTTCCTGAAGAACGCCGGTTTCAACAACGTCAGCATTTCCAGGAACCGCATGCTGGTGAGCGCGGATGGCAATGCGGCCGTTGCGGCGCGCGCGTTCAACACTTCGCTTTCGCAGGTTCGCACGCACGATGGCCGCGTCAGTTTCGCCAACACCACCGACGTCAGGATTCCGGCATCGTTGCGCGATGGCGTGCAGGCGGTGCTGGGCCTGCAGGAAGTGCATCAGGCCCACATCCATGCAGTGCCTGCACAGCTGGTCGGTACCAATGCCGTAACGGGTCACAATCCGCTGGATTTCCCGATCATCTACGGCGCATCCGGTTTGAACCCCGCCACCGACATGAACGTGGCGGTGTGGGGCTGGGGCAGCATGGCCCCGACGCTGAGCGACCTCACGCGCTATGAGAACGACAACGGTCTGAGCCACACCAGCACCCACGTCGTGTGCTCGCTGGCGAACGGCTCGGTGATCATCAACGATCCGACCTGCCAGACCAGCGATCAAGGGTCGATCGAATGGGACCTGGACAGCCAGGACATCGTCGCGATGACCGGCGGCGTCAACAGCCTGAGCTTCTATGCCGCACCCAGCGGAAACAACGGCCAGATCACCACATCGCTGAACGTGATCGTCGATCCGCCCAACGGCATTCCGCTGGCGTCGGTGATCAATGCTTCGTTCGGCGAATGCGAGCGCTTCGAGGACAGCGGGCAGGGCGGCGACGGTTCGGCTCAGGCCGACGACGCGCTGTTCCAGATCGGACAGGCGCAGGGCCAAACGTTCTCGGTCTCGACCGGGGACGCCGGTTACAACAATTGCGGTGACAAGCCCGCCAAGGATTCGGCCAGCTATCCGGCCAGTTCGCCGTACGTGATCGCGGTAGCGGGCACCACGCTCAACACCACCGGCACCAGCTACGGCAGCGAAACCGTATGGAGGAGTTCCGGCGGCAGCCCCAGTTCGTTCGAATCCGCACCGTCCTGGCAGACGCCGAAGCAGCGCGGTACCTACAAGGGTTCCCGCGGTCCCGACGTCGCGTTCGACGGCGATCCCAACTCCGGCGCCATCATCTACGTTTCGGCCTATGGCGGTTACGTCCAGGTCGGCGGAACCAGCCTGTCCGCGCCGCTGTTCGCGGGTACGTGGGCCCGCCTGATTTCCAACGGCGCGGCGGATCCGATGACGCCGGCGGGCCAGCAGTTGTACGCGGCGCCGTATGGAAACTTCCATGACGTGAAGCAGGGCAACAATGGAGGCTTCCGGGCCCTGCCTGGCTGGGACTGGGCTTCCGGCCGCGGCAGCATGAACGTCGGCACGTTCTGACAAGCCGTACTTCGCGCAGTTGCAAGCAAGCCCGGCCGGAAACGGCCGGGCTTTTTGTTCGATATACGGCGACGCATGTGTGCGAATGCAGCATCGAATCCGATTGCCACCCGATCGTCAGCTTGCTACCGTCGCGGGATCGCATTCGGGGAGTCGATGCCGTCAAAGCGATGAAGATGCGGGCCGCACAGGACTGATTCGCCTCCCTGCCGGTGCGCCCGTGAAGTGCAAAGGAACATCGGCGCGGCTCGCGCGCCGATGCACGTTCACTCAATTGAGAGGGGACTCCCCATGTTGATGCTTCGCAACTTGCGCAAGACGGCCCTCGTGCTGGCGGTTTCCGGTGCGATCGGCGTAGCCGGTGCGGTCCAGGCCGGCGTATCTGACAATTCCTTGGCAACGGTCAGCCG
>Ga0134126_10000817_pt1 | contig 39228 bp, 33 predicted proteins | sample KB31752_FD_96881 | JGI IMG/M metagenome (GOLD analysis project Ga0134126, IMG submission 96881) | Terrestrial soil microbial communities with excess Nitrogen fertilizer from Kellogg Biological Station, Michigan, USA - KB3-175-2 | ecosystem: Environmental > Terrestrial > Soil > Unclassified ...
AACATTTTCAGGAAACGTTACAGACGCAGCTACTAAAATTGGTGCTGTAAAAGGAAGTGATATAGAATTAATTCTTTATCCAAAAATTACGATTGGAACAGGGGCCAGGGCTGGTAACGCATGGTTGCAAGAGGCGAGTGACCCGATTTCTAAGGTTTCATGGGACAATTATGTAATGATTTCGCCTGACTTGGCAAAGAAACTTTTTGATATAGATATTTTTAATCCCCGCCAGGCGGATAATTATGAAATTCATGTTAATAAGCCAGTTTTAAAACTCACGTCAAATGGCAAATCAGTAGAACTTCCTATTCTCATTATTCCGGGCATGCATCCCAATGTAGTAGCTGTGGCTGTAGGTTATGGCCGTGAAAGCAACGACAAAACAAAAACAGCTGAGTATATTGGAGCAGCATCAGTTGGAGTAGGGCAAAATGTTTATCCTTTTGCAATTTTTAACGGTGCAAATGTAATATATTCAGCTCCCGTTCAAATTGAAAAAACCGGAAAAGACTATAAAGTAGCAACCACTCAAACACATAGTATTACTGAAGGCCGGCCTGTAGTTAGGGAAATAACCCTTTCAGATTTCATTGCCGATCCTGGTGGAATGAACCGGGCAGAAGAAGAGGAGCTGAAAGCTTATGGCGAAAATTTCACGAGAGATGCGACGCTTTACCCGACATTTGACAAGCCCGGAATTAAATGGGGAATGAGTATTGATTTAAATACTTGTATTGGCTGCAGTGCTTGTACAATTGCCTGTGTTGCTGAGAATAACATTTCGACAGTTGGGAAATCAGAAGTCGCAAGGTTCCAGGATATGCAATGGATAAGAATAGATCGTTATTTTACAGGCGACCCAAAAAATCCTGATATTGTTTTTCAACCAATGCTTTGTCAGCAATGTGATAATGCACCCTGCGAAAACGTTTGCCCTGTTTCTGCCACCAACCATAGTAGTGAAGGCCTTAATCAAATGATTTATAACCGTTGTATCGGCACTAAATACTGTGCAAACAACTGTCCTTATAAAGTTCGCCGTTTTAATTGGGCCGACTGGAATGGAGCGGATAGTTTCCCTGATAACCAGCGTGGTGTTATCTCTGATGTAACTATGAATTTGCAGGAAGACTTAACAAGGATGGTACTGAATCCAGATGTTACTGTACGGTCCAGAGGTGTAATGGAAAAATGCACTTTTTGTATTCAGAGGTTACAACTCGCTAAATTAAATGCAAAAAAAGGTGATCGGGTTATGAAAGACCAGGAAGCTAAAACTGCATGTATGCAGGCTTGCCCTACTCATGCAATTCAGTTTGGGAATGTCAATGACCCGGATAGTAAAATAGTTAAATTGAGGTTTGAAGAGCAAAAGAACAGGAAGTTTTATGTCTTAGAACAATTACATACTCTTCCTAATCTTAATTATCTTACTCTGGTAAGAAATACAGAAAGGAAAGTAGGAAGCACAGAAGAAAAAGTATAGAACAAATAAAAATAATAAGGTTACAGTAAACTGTATCAAAAAGCTAATAAAAGAGTATGTCATTATTAAAATACGAATCGCAACTCCGTGAGCCATTAGTTGACGGTGATAAAACTTATCACCAGGTTACTGAAGACATTATTGGCCCAGTGGAAACCAAACCCAGGCGTTCATGGTGGATAGGGTTTTCTATTGCTATCGCTTTGTTACTTTTTGGTGTTTATTCTGTTTACAGGGAGGTTGACTATGGAATCGGGCAGTGGAATATTAATCACACAGTCGGGTGGGGTTGGGATATTACGAACTTTGTTTGGTGGATTGGAATTGGGCATGCAGGGACCCTAATTTCTGCGATTCTTTTGTTATTCGGGCAAAAATGGAGAACGGGTGTTAATAGGGCTGCAGAAGCCATGACAATTTTTGCCGTAATGTGTGCTGGTCAATTTCCAATTTTTCATATGGGCCGTGTTTGGATGGGATTTTTTGTTCTTCCTTACCCTAATTCACGTGGCCCGGTTTGGCCTAATTTTAACTCTGCTCTTTTGTGGGACGTATTTGCAGTATCAACTTATTTCACTGTGTCTTTGTTGTTTTGGTACACCGGGCTTCTTCCCGACTTAGCAACTGTGCGCGACAGGGCTAAAACCAAATTCCGGAAAATGTTTTATGGATTAGCATCCTTTGGTTGGACAGGAAGCACCAAACATTGGCAACGTCAGGAAAGCCTTGCCCTGGTGCTTGCCGGATTAGCGACTCCTCTTGTATTGTCAGTGCATACCATTGTATCATTTGACTTTGCTACTTCAGTAATTCCCGGGTGGCATACCACTATCTTTCCTCCGTATTTTGTTGCCGGAGCTGTGTTCTCCGGATTTGCAATGGTTCAGTCACTTTTAATTATAACCAGGAAATTGTTACATCTGGAAGATTATATTACTATAGGCCATATTGATGCGATGAATAAAGTCATTGTGCTTACTGGTTCTGTAGTAGGATGTGCGTATCTATCTGAGTTATTTATTGCATGGTATAGTCAGAATACTTACGAATGGTGGGCTTTTCGTCAAAACAGAATAAATATTTTCAGCCCTTACGGGTGGGCATATTATGGGATGATTTTTTGTAATGTAGTTTCTCCTCAGCTTTTATGGGTAAGGAAATTAAGAAGAAATGTAATGTTTACATTTTTCCTGGCAGTATTGGTAAACGTGGGTATGTGGTTTGAAAGATTCGTGATTATTGTTACCTCTATTTACAGGGATTATCTTCCTTCTTCATGGACAACTTATTACAGCCCAACCATTTGGGAAATCGGTTTTTACCTTGGAACATTTGGATTGTTTTTTACTTGTTATTTATTATTTGTAAAATTCTTCCCGGTAATTGCGGCTGCAGAAGTTAAAGCTATATTGAAATTAAGCGGCGAAAGTTATAAGGATAAAATGACTGATATGGAAGCGATGGATTCTGATACGTTTTATAAAGAAGAAGTTGAACACGCTCATGCTCACTAATGGCAAATAAAATGACATTATTAAATTAAAATGGCCCGGAAAGGGCAACATAATATGATTAAAAAATTTGTTGTTGGCTCCTTTGAAGATGAAAAAGTTTTATTTCCTGCCGTAAAAAATGTACGGCGTGCAGGATATAAAATACATGATGTTTATACTCCTTTTCCCATTCACGGGCTTGATAAGGCACTGGGTTTAAGGGAAACAAGTTTGCATACTGTAGGTTTTATTTTTGGAATTACAGGAACATCTATAGCTATAGGTGGAATGGGGTATATTTTTGCTGTAGATTGGCCTTTGAATATTGGCGGTAAACCTCATTTTCCTCTACCTGCTTTTATCCCTATTACATTTGAACTTACTGTGTTATTATCTGCCGTGGGAATGGTTTACACTTTTTGCTGGTTGTGTAAAATGATGCCAGGTGTTAAAAAACATCATTTTAATTTAAGGTCTACTGATGACCTAATGACTATGGTTATTGAATGTGGCCCTAATTCTAACCAAGCCGAAATCGAAGCTTTTCTAAAGCAAAACGGAGCCATCGAAATTAATACACAAGATGCTGAGGAAGGCTGGTGGTTTGGAAGGTATGATAAGGAGCAAAAATTATACAGAACTGAAGAGATAGCTTTGGAAGAGTAAAATAAGAAACTGGTTTATTTGTAGGTTTACTGGTTTTAGGGCAGGTTTAAAACGATTTAAAAAAATTCTAAACGAGAATTTTAGATATGAAAAAAACAAGAATTCTTTTATCTTTTGTGCTGATTATAGCAGTCGCTACTTTAGTGGATAGCTGTGGCAACAAGCGAGAGCCGGGGCTTACTTATATGCCTGATATGGCTTACAGCAGGGCTTATGAAGCTTATGCGCCTAATAATCTTGCAAAGGAAAACGTAATTTATCTTCCTTATCCGGTCGCTGGCACTATCCGGCGGGGTGATTTATTTCCTTATCCTTTAGCTGATGATACAACTGGTTATAGATTAAGCGCTCAAATAAAAGACCCTTTACCTCCTTTGGATTCAGCCCAAATGCAAGAGGCTCAACGCCTTTTTGATGTAAATTGTGCAATTTGCCATGGCCCAAAGATGGATGCACAAGGCCCTTTAGCAACCGGAGGTAAAGTACCTGCAGTAGCAAACCTTACATTATCCCAGTATGTAAAAATGCCAGTTGGTACTATGTTTCATTCTGTAACTTACGGTAAAAATAATATGGGAAGCTATGCCTCGCAATTAACACGTGCCCAGAGGTGGATGGTTATTCAATACGTAAAAAAACACCAGTTGGAAGTGTCAGGTGGTTCTGCGGCAAGTAGCAGTGATTCGACAAAAACAAGTGGTGGGGGAAGTGATTCATCAGCAACAAAATAAAGTTAATAACACAAAATTCTTTTTTTAATGAACAATCAGTATGTAGCACCGGCGGGATATAAAAAATGGTCAAGTGGATTAATGATCGTGGGTTTAATATCTCTAATTTTAGGTATTATATTCCTGAATCCAATGGCAGGAGCGCATGGAGGTAATTTAAACAGTACCCGCTTCTGGTCTGTTTTACTCCAAAATTGTATTTTTTGGTTGATGCTAACAAATATTGCTACATTTTTTATAGTCATCAATACTCTTGCCATGAGTGGCTGGCAGGAAGCTTTCCGCAGAGTTACTGAAGCAGTTTCCTCAGTTGTGCCAATCATGGGGATTATCGCCATGGTTATTTTTCTTTGTATAATATTAGGTAATCGGAGTGATATTTATATGTGGTTAGATAAAAACACCCTGGCTCACGATGCAGTTTTAAATGGAAAAAAAGGATTTTTAAACCCAGCAGTTTTTTTAATTTATTCGTTACTTGCTATTTTCCTTTGGTCTTTTTGGGGAAAAAAATTGAGAGACTTAAGCCTTAAGTCAGACGAAGCCGGTACAATGGATCATGAAACTTCTAAAGCTTGGTATACAAAAAACTTAGGAGTTTCAGCATATTACGTTGTTTTCTTTGTGGTCACTGTAGGTTCATTTATTCCATGGTTGTGGTTAATGAGTATTGATGCACATTGGTATAGCACGATGTATAGTTGGTATACCTTTGCAAGTAGTTTCGTAGCCGGGATTGCATTGATAACACTTTTTGTAATTTATTTTAAAAACCGCGGGCAGCTTGAATATGTAACTACAGAGCATTTGCAGGACCTTGGAAAATATATGTTTGCGTTCTCAATCTTTTGGACTTACTTATGGTTCGACCAATTTATGTTGCAATGGTTTGGTAATATACCTGAAGAAACTATTTATTTTAAAATCCGCCTGCAAGGGCCTTACGAGGGATTATTTTATTTGAACCTGATTTTAAATTTTGTAGCACCAATCCTGATTTTTATGAAAAGGGCTACAAAAAGAAATTATTTTATAGTAAGCTTTATGTGTATACTGATCATTTTTGGGCATTGGATTGACTTTTACCAAATGGTAATGCCGGGAACAGTACAAATGCACCCTCATTTGAGCTGGTATGAAATAGGAATTTCGTTGGGGTTTGTTGGTGTGATAATGTGGGGGGTAAACAGGTATGCATCTAAAGTGCCGATGACACCGAAAAATAATCCTTTCCTGAAAGAAAGTATTGTACACTTTGTTTAAAATTGTAGAATTGTAAATATTATAAATAAGAAAACTGTTTATAAAATTGTAAGGGTTTCAATGAATCTTAAACTTACCTTTGGCTTATAAAACCTCTGCGAAAAGTAAACTGTTTTAAATACAAAAATGAGTCATAAACCAATTTTAATTTGTTGTGATTCTGAGCTTAACTGAAAGTAAATTAAAAAAATCCGGGTACCGGAAATGGAAAAATAAAGTAACATGAATACCTTTTTTATAATAGCGATTGTTGTTCTTGTTTTTTTGGTGATTTTTCAAATTTCAAAAGTCAGCGAGTATGTAAGCGTTTTGAAAGGCGAGGAAAAAGCGCGTAAACAGAATAATAAAATCAATGGATTTTTAATGATTGCTTTCCTTGTACTGGGATTAATTGGCGTATGGTGGTGTAATGACATTTTATATCATAAAACTTTGTTTTCTTACGGTGCAGCTTCGGCTGAGGGTAAAAGCATAGATACAATGATGTGGATTACCATTATTATTACCGGTGTAGTTTTCTTTATTACTCAAATTTTATTATTTTGGTTTTCATTTCGTTACCAGGAATCAGACAAAAGAAAACCCTTATATTTTACCCACAGCAATAAGCTTGAAATTATTTGGACGGGAGTTCCGGCTATTACTCTCACTATTTTGGTTGTTTTTGGATTAAAGTATTGGTTCAAATTTACCGGTGCAGCTCCTAAAAATGCGCAGGTAATTGAAATTACGGGCCACCAGTTTGCCTGGGAATTCCGGTATCCGGGAAAGGATGGGATTTTGGGAAGAAAAAATTATAAGTTAATAGATCCTGCTAAAAGTAATCTGTTAGGAATTGATTGGTCAGACGAAGCAAGCCATGATGACATTCACGTGGCTACCACGGTTCACGTTGTAGTAAACAGGCCTGTAAAATTTGTAATTAATTCCATGGATGTGATTCATGATGTAGGGCTTCCTGCTTTTCGTTTAAAAATGGACGCTGTACCTGGTACTCCAACGACAGAATGGTTCACGCCCATCTATACAACAGAAGAAATGAAGAAAAAGACCGGGAATCCTGATTTTACTTATGAAATAGCTTGTGATCAATTATGTGGCACTGGCCATTTTGGAATGAGGGGTGTAATTATAGTTGAAACTCAAAAGGAATTTAATGCCTGGATGATAAAGCAAAGACCTGAATACCTGAAAGCTAAGCAATTTATAGTGAATGATTCAGCGGACTCAACTAAAACTGTTGCGCTGGGGCTTAATTCTGGTAAATAAATTAGTAGCACAATTTCCGAAAGGATTTTTTAAAAAAATATCATTATGAACAACGAAGAAGTTATACATGAACAACCAATGGTGGTGCATGAAACGGATCATGCTTCACATGCCCATCATAAGCAAAGCTTTATAACTAAATATATTTTTAGCCAGGATCACAAAATGATTTCCCACCAGTTTGTGATTACCGGAATTATATGGGCTGTTATTGGAGGTTTTTTTTCTGTAATATTTCGTTTACAATTAGGGTTTCCTGACCAAACCTTCCCATTTCTTGAGGATATTTTTGGCCATTGGGCAAAAGGAGGCAGGCTCGACACTGAATTTTATTATGCCTTAGTTACTATGCATGGTACTATTCTTGTATTTTTTGTACTTACAGCAGGGTTGAGTGGTACCTTTTCTAATTACCTCATTCCGTTACAAATAGGCGCACGCGATATGGCATCACCATTCCTTAATATGTTGTCATATTGGTTTTTCTTTGCAGCATCAATAGTCATGTTCTCATCTTTGTTTTTAACAACAGGCCCCGCTAGTGGAGGATGGACTATTTACCCGCCTTTGAGTGCTTTAGGAGATGCGATGGGTGGATCCAAAGCTGGGATGGATTGTTGGCTGGCTAGTATCGCGTTGTTCATAATCTCTACACTATTGGGGGGGTTAAATTATATAACTACCGTCTTGAACATGCGTACAAAAGGCATGTACATGACACGGCTTCCTCTTACGATTTGGTCATTTCTTTTTACCGCTATTTTAGGAGTGCTTACTTTCCCCGTATTATTATCAGCAGTAGTTTTATTATTGTTTGACCGTCATTTGGGTACAAGTTTCTTTTTAAGTGATATTTTCATCAATGGCAAGATTTTGCCAAATGAAGGAGGAAGCCCAATATTATTCCAGCATTTATTTTGGTTCCTCGGCCACCCGGAAGTATATATTATTGCCCTTCCAGCCATGGGCATAACTTCAGAGGTGATATCCACCAATGCGCGTAAACCTATATTTGGCTATATGGCAATGGTGGCTTCATTCTTTGCTATCGCATCATTATCATTTTTGGTATGGGCTCACCACATGTTTGTTACTGGAATGAACCCATTCCTTGGTTCGTTCTTTGTTTTATTTACTCTTTTGATCGCGGTACCTTCTGCAATTAAGGTGTTCAACTGGCTAACTACTTTATGGAAGGGAAATATACATTTTACGCCTGGTATGTTGTTTGCGATCGGTTTTGTAAGTTTGTTTATTTCAGGAGGCTTAACCGGAATTTGGCTTGGAAATTCCGCGCTTGATTTGCACCTTCATGATACCTATTTTGTGATTGCTCATTTTCATCTTGTAATGGGTGTTGCGTCAATGTTTGGTATGTTTTCCGGAATTTATCACTGGTATCCAAAAATGTTTGGAAGGTTTATGAATAATACACTTGCATATATACATTTTTGGATAACTTTTATGGGAGCCTATTTGATTTTCTGGCCGATGCATTACGAAGGCTTAGCCGGTATGCCCCGGCGTTACTATGATTTTAGTAATTGGGAATCATTCAAAATGTTCGAAGGTCTTAATGCATTCATAAGTATTGTTGCTATTGTTGTTTTTGCAACCCAGTTCCTATTTATTTTCAATTTCTTCTACTCAATGTATAAGGGCAGGAAAGTTACTGAACGAAATAAAAATCCATGGGGAGCTAATACGATGGAATGGACAACACCTATACATCCGGGGCACGGTAACTGGACTGGCGAAATTCCTGAAGTGTATCGTTGGCCTTATGATTATGGCAAAGACGGACGGGATTATATTGCACAAACAGAACCTGTGGGTGCCAATGAAACGCAGCATTAAGGGTAATAAAATATTTAATTAAAATTTTTTATTCTGAATCAATAGCCCTGTTTGTTCAGGGCTTTTTTAAAAAGGCATTTTTAATGAATAAAACGGTATCAATTATTCCTCATTCGTCTTCCTATACTATCTCGAGTAAAGTAAAAGATTATTTTATTTTAATTAAATTCACTTTGAGCTTTATGGTGGTATTTAGTTCAGTTGTGTGTTACCTGCTTGCCCCTAATGTTGAATATAATTTAGCCTCGGTCTTGATATTATTTTTCGCAGGATTGTGTATTACAGGTTCTGCCAATGCCATTAATCAAACAGTAGAGAGAAAGACAGATGCATTAATGAAAAGAACGGCTAACAGGCCGGTTGCGGCCGGCAGAATGAGTGTAAACGAGGCATGGGCATTTGCAATTATCGCAGGCGGAATAGGAATTATTATCATGGGGTATTGGTTCAATTTTGCCAGTGCCTTACTTTCCTTGTTTAGCTTATTTCTATATGCCTTTATATATACGCCTTTGAAAAGAGTAAATGCTATTTCAGTAATAGTCGGCGCTTTTCCGGGAGCTTTGCCTTGCCTGATTGGATGGGTAGCTGGGACAGGGTATGTAAATCCATTTGCATCGTTTCAGGGTGTTTTGTCAAATGGTGAAGTAGTTCAATTTATGAATTACGGCGGATATATTTTATTTGCCATTCAGTTTTTTTGGCAGTTTCCACATTTTTGGGCTATTGCCTGGTTAGCTCACAAAGATTACGATAAAGCAGGATTTAAATTATTGCCCAGCCGTGAAGGAACGACGCGGTTTTCAGCTATGCAAACTGTAATTTATTCGATGATGATGGTGCCAATAGGTATGTTGCCTTATTATTTTAATGTTGGAGGTATTTTGTCGTTCTGGGTGTTACTGGTTTGCAATTTATGGATGGTGTTTGTAAGTATTTTGCTGATGATAAAAATGAATAGTGCAGCTGCAAGAAGAGTGATGTTCAGTTCTTATTTTTATTTGATGATTGTTTTTCTTGCATTATTATTTGATAAAGTTTAAACGGTTTTTAAAAGATTAGAAAAATATATGGTAGCAGTGATGAATCAGGAAAAGAAAATAATACATCCGCTAAAATTTATAATGTATATCGGATGCGCCAGTATTGTGATGATTTTTGCCGGCCTCAGCAGCGCATATTTGGTAAAACGGAACCAGGCCAACTGGCTAACTTATAATATACCGATCATATTTTTTTATTCAACTGCAGTTATTATTTTAAGCAGTATAACGTTGATGCTTAGCCGAAGAGCTTTTATTGACCGTCAAATGAAACAGTACAAAATGTGGTTGCTTTTTTCCGTAATTCTCGGCTTTACTTTTATATTTTTGCAATACCTTGGATTTAAAGAATTATGGGCAAATGGCATTACACTTACGCGAAATGTAGCTTTTTCCTTTTTGTATGTGATTGTCGGCGTGCATGCAGTTCATGTGCTTGGAGGGGCAATAGCCTTGTTAATTATGTATTTAAAATCATTTAGTAAAAGTAGAAAGAATTATAACCAGATTTACATTGACCTGATGAATACCTATTGGCATTTTGTAGATTTTCTCTGGATATACCTTTTAATTTTTTTGATTTACATTGGCTAAATTCAGAAAATAAGAATATGCAATAAAAGTCTGTTTACTGTATATCTATAAAAAGATAAGTAAATAATAAGATGGTGTTAAAAAATTAATTTTATTTTTGTAATAACCTTTTAACCAATAATAAATGGACACTGCGATAGAAAAAGCTAAAACTAAAATTTGGGCCGGAGGCCATAGCCCTTTCAATGTAAGTTATGGTAAACTGATGATGTGGTATTTTTTAATGAGCGACTCTTTCACTTTTGGCGCTTTTTTAATTTCCTACGGATCAATTCGTTTTAGCTTAAACCATTGGGTCGATCATAATTATGTATTCAACGAATTCCCTTTTACCGAAGCCAATCTTCCTCTTGCTTTTGTCAGCCTTATGACTTTCATTTTGATTGTTAGTTCGGTTACAATGGTTTTAGCGGTACATGAGGGCCACAAGATGAATCAGAAGGGAGTTGAGAAGTGGATATTCTTCACTATACTTGGGGGGCTTGCATTTTTAGGTTGCCAGGCATGGGAATGGACACATTTAATTACTGCCCAACACGAAGTATTAGTTAACGGTGTAATTGAACATTGGGGAACGACTGTAACACATAATCCATGGGGGCCAGAAGTTATGTTTAATGGCCATTTGATAGCTACTCCCGGTCCCGTTGCTTTTGGCGGATATTTCTTTGGTATCACCGGCTTCCATGGTTTCCATGTTTTTTCAGGAGTGATTATAAATTCGATAATGCTTATCAAAACTAAAAGAGGGGATTTTGCCAAACGTGGCCATTATGAAATGGTTGAAAAAGCAGGGCTTTACTGGCATTTCGTAGATTTAGTTTGGGTATTCGTTTTCCTTTGCTTTTATCTTATTTAAAAATTAATTTACAATATTTTTCAACTTTTAGAAATAAAGAAATTATATGTCTGTAGAACAAACACATTTAGGAACAACAAGTACCGATATTGCTCATGTAAAAAGGATATGGAAAGCATTCTGGATATTATTAATTTTAACCATTTTAGAACTTGGGCTGGGTTTGACGATTTATAATATTGACCTTGGTGCTAATCCAAACGAATCGCTTGTGCTTATTTTAAAAGGAGTAATTTGTATTTTTACCCTTGCAAAAGCATTTTATATTATTTCAATTTTTATGCATTTAGGAGATGAAGTAAGAACAATGGTGATGACTGTTGCTGTCCCCTCTCTTTTATTTGTCTGGTTTATTATTGCCTTTATCGCGGATGGGTCTTCATTCAGGCATTTAAGAAATACTGATGCGGGAATAAGAACATACGTAGAGCAACCCCAACAATTCCATCACCCTGCTCCAGAGCCTGCTGAAAAAAGCGATAAGAAATTAGATTAAAAATTAGGTTAAAACCTTAAAGAATAAATTTTTAAATTAGCTGTTGCACTTCGCAATGGCTAATTTTGCTCATAATATTTATCATGAACAAAAAAGCTTTTATTGCTCTCCTTGTTGCGATTTTGTTACCCTTGAGTGGTTACCTTTTAGTGAGCTATTATAGTAATAATGCAGTACACATGCCACAACGCTTTTTTTATGACAGTGTGAACGTGGTAAAAGATAACGGGAAAATTACTTATGACACTGCATGGCACCATGTTAAAAATTTACATTTTACCAATCAATTAGGCCAGAACGTTTCACTCAATGATTTAACCGGAAAAATATTGGTTGTTGATTTCTTTTTTACTCATTGCCCGTCGCTTTGCCCTAAGTTGGCTGTTGCTATGAAAAAATTGCAAAAGTCTTTTCCCAACAGCGATTCTATTGTTCAATTCGTTTCTCTTTCCATCGACCCTGAACACGATTCTCTAGCTCAATTGAAAAATTGGGCACAGAAATATAACGTAAACCCTGACAGCTGGTGGTTAGGAACCGGAAATAGGGACAGTATCTATAATTTTGCTTTAACTGAATTAAAAGCAAGTGTGGCAGACTCTAATATTGATACCGCTTTTATTCACTCAGATAAATTTTTTTTAATTGACAAGAACAGGGTAGTAAGAGGCTGGTTTGATGGCTTGGATTCCGTTGCCCAATCTAATTTAGTGAGCGATATTCCTTTATTAATGCTGGAGAAGGATAAGAAAAAAACATTTGGTGATTTTTTTAAAGGCCTTTTAAAATCAGGATAAGGCATTAATGAAAGCAGATATTTCTAATAAATTTCCCAGGCCTGTTATAAGAAAAAGCGATAAATCAGCCCGTATTTTAATTTGGGCTGTTTCTATAATTGTATTTATTTCGATTGCTTTTTTAGCAGGCTTGAAACTGAACATTAAAACAAGTTTTAATCCTCATATTTTTGCGGCTTTTAATGCAATTGCTAACTCATGCGTTGCTATTCTTTTAGCTGCTGCACTGGTAGCAGTAAAAAAGAAAAGGTACCTGCTTCATAAAAAAATGATGATAGCGGCCATAATTCTCTCCGCACTTTTTCTTATTTCCTATGTTTGCCATCATTTACTAAGTGGCGAAACGAGGTTCGGCGATCTCAATCATGATGGAATATTAAGCCCTGATGAAAAATTGCTGGCAGGTTCACTACGTTATGTTTATTATATTATTTTGATAACGCATATTCCTCTTGCCGCTATCATACTTCCATTTATTTTGTTCACTTCTTACCGGGCCTTGTCGGGGCAATATGAGAAACATAGAAAGTTGGCAAGAATAACGTGGCCTATTTGGTTGTACGTAGCCATAAGTGGTGTGGTAGTTTATTTGCTGATAAGCCCGTATTATTAAAATGGTAAATAGTTGCTAAGTTTAAGAGCAGTTAATTTTGAATTAATCTCTTTAAGCCATTTTTATTCCTGATAAATGAAATGATTTTTTCCGTAGCGCCAGCATTTTTATATACATAATCTCTTGCTGCGGCACTTCGCGCTATTAATTCTTCTTTATTATTTAACAAATTATCAACTACTTTTTCCAGGCTAAGAGCATTTTCAATACTAATTCCTCCGGAACAATCAATCATCTCTTCAGCCTCAAAATTTCTGTAATACTCCGGGCCAAAAATAACAGGTTTGCCATACACAGCGGCTTCTAGAATATTATGTAGGCCATCTGCCCCAAAACCGCCGCCAACATAAGTTATAGTTGCATAATAATATAATCGTGAAAGCATTCCAACATTATCAATAATAAGGCAGTTTGACTCCACAATCCTCTCATTAAAATTTGAATTTACCCACTCAGAATAAAAAACCGAACCTTCAAATTCTTTTTTTATATCATTAAGGTTTTCCTTGTCAATTTCGTGAGGTGCAATAATGAATTTTACATCCCGGTGTTGCCTGACATAATGGGTCCATTCCGCTTCGTCATCTTCCCAGGTACTTCCCATCACTATTACTTTATGATTACCACAAAATTCGCTAATGCCAGCAACTTCTGTGAAATTCACAGCAATATTAATTACCCGGTCACATCTTGTATCTCCCGAGATGGTGATCTTTTCTGGTGAAACTAATTTTTCTAACCAACCCTTTGAATTTTCATTTTGCACAAAAAAATGTGCGAAAGCCTGAAGCATATTTTTGTAAAAGCCGCCATACCATTTGAAGAAAACCTGGCTTTCCCTGTAAACGCCGGAAATCATTAGCAAAGGAATTTCCCTTTTTTTAATTTCCTGCAGGTAGTAATGCCAGTACTCGTATTTTACCCAAAGCACTAAATCGGGCCTTACGATATTTAAAAAATTTTTTGCATGAATTTTCGAATCCATTGGCAGGTAAAAAATATTTTTAAAATCTTTATTATTTTTTATGATTTCAAAACCTGAAGGAGAAAAAAATGTAACGACAATAAAAATTTCAGGAGATGTTTCTTTTAATTTTTGCAAAACCGGCCGTCCTTGCTCAAATTCACCAAGGCTCGCACAATGCATCCAGACAATTTTTTCATTTTTTTCCGACGGAATGGCCTCGCGCAGTCTTTTAAATATATTTTTTCTACCAATAATCCAGAGCTTCGCTTTTTTATTCCAAAAAGAAACAAAGTAAATCCCGGTTTTATAAATGAATAAAAAGAGGTGGTAAAATAAAATCAAAAAATGTAATTATTTTAATTACAAATCTAATGGGTAATTCTTAAAACAAGAATTCCATCTAAAAGTTCGTTTACTGTGATTTGACATACTTGAACCCTTGCTTTTATTTCTTTCTCAATACCTATCTTTGCACACTTAAAAAAAACCTTATGAAACCAATACAAATGGTGGATTTAAAGCAGCAGTACCTTCATATTAAAGACAAAATTGATTCTGCTGTTTCTGGCGTTCTGGATAGTACACTCTTCATCGGCGGCCCTCAAGTGGCTGATTTTTCAAAAAACCTGGCGAATTACCTGGGCGTAAAACATGTAATTCCATGTGCCAACGGAACTGATGCGTTACAAATTGCAATGATGGCGCTTGGGCTTCAGCCAGGCGACGAAGTCATCACGCCTTCTTTTACTTACGTAGCAACTACCGAAGTAATTGCGTTATTAAAACTTAAACCTGTATTTGTAGAAGTAGACCCTAAAACTTTTTGTATCGATCCAGAGGCAATTAAAAAAGCCATCACTAAAAACACCAAAGCGATTGTACCTGTCCATTTATATGGCCAATCTTGCGAAATGGAAGAAATAATGGCTATCGCAAAAGAGCATAATTTATATGTGATAGAAGATAACGCCCAGGCAATCGGAAGTGAATACACTTTTAAGGATGGTACCACAAAAAAGACAGGAAATATCGGCCAGATCAGTTGCACTTCTTTTTTTCCCAGTAAAAACCTTGGATGTTACGGCGATGGTGGCGCTGTTTGTACCAATGATGATAGCCTTGCAGTAAAAATAAAAATGATTGCAAACCACGGGCAAAGTAAAAAGTATTATCATGATGTTGTTGGCTGCAATTCAAGGCTGGATGCATTACAGGCGGCAATATTAAATATCAAATTACCGTTATTGGATAGTTATATTTCTGCAAGGAGAAAAGCTGCGGATTTTTATGACAATGCATTTAAGGATAATAAAAAAATTACTATTCCATTTCGGGCAAAAAATAACAAGCACGTTTTTCATCAATACACACTTATTCTTGACAATGTTGAAAACCCGGAGAGTTTTCGTGATGGTTTAGTAGCATTTTTAGCTGAAAATAATATTCCATCAATGATTTATTATCCTGTGCCGGCTCATAAGCAAAAAATGTTTGCCGCTTTTGGTGGTGGAGAATATGATTTGGAAAAAACTGATTGGCTTACTCATCGTGTTATTTCGTTGCCAATGCATACAGAATTAGATGAAGAGCAGCAGGGTTATATCACACAAAAAGTATTGGAATATACAAATAATTAAAAATGAATATTGCGGTTATTGGAACAGGATATGTAGGTTTAGTAACAGGAACTTGTTTTGCAGAAACAGGAAACAATGTGATTTGTGTGGACATAGATGAAGAAAAAGTAAAGAAATTATCATCCGGAAAAATCACCATTTTCGAACCAGGGCTTGAAAAGCTTTTTGAAAGAAACAGCAAAGAGGGGCGTTTAAAATTTACTACGTCACTTGCTGATGGCATCAAAAATGCTAAAGTGATTTTTCTTGCTTTGCCTACGCCACCTAATGGTGACGGTTCTGCAGATTTGAAATACATTTTGGATGTTGCGGATAATATTGGCAAACTTTTAAAGAAAGGCTTATACAAAATAATTATTGATAAAAGCACAGTGCCGGTCGGGACTTCAGATAAAGTAAAAGAGATAATTCTTAAAAGTGCTAAAACCACTGGGGTTGAAATGCCCGAAAAATTATATGATGTAGTAAGCAATCCTGAATTCCTGAGGGAGGGTGTGGCTGTTGAAGATTTTATGAAACCTGACCGGGTTATTATCGGTACATCTTCTCAAAAAGCCCGGAAAGTTTTGGGTGAATTGTACGCGCCTTTTGTACGGCAAGGTAATCCTGTTATTTATATGGATGAAAGATCCGCAGAACTTACTAAATACGCGGCCAATTCTTTTTTAGCTACCAAAATTTCATTTATGAACGAAATTGCGCAATTGTGCGAAAAGTTTGGCGCCGATGTAGATTTGGTAAGAAAAGGAATGGGAAGCGATGAAAGAATTGGCAGAAGGTTTTTGTTTTCAGGCATCGGTTATGGTGGAAGTTGTTTTCCAAAAGATGTAAAAGCATTATCCAAATCGGCACATCAGGCTGATTATAATTTTAAAATATTAGAAGCTGTGATGGAGGTAAATGAAAACCAAAAAATTCATCTCGTTCCAAAAATTAAAAAGTTTTTTAAAAATAAACTGAAAGGCAAAAAAATCGCTTTATGGGGTTTGGCCTTTAAGCCCAACACAGACGATATACGCGAAGCGCCTGCATTAAAGATCATAGAAGAATTAATTAAGAATGGCGCTACTATTACTGCGTATGATCCCGAGGCAATGGAAAATGTAAAAAAGGAACTTGGGAACACAATTTCTTATGCAAAAAATCAATATGAAGCTTTGGATAATTCGGATGCTCTTGTAATTGCGACAGAATGGAGCGAATTCAGGACACCTGATTTTAATAAAATGAAATCACTTTTAAAAAAGCATGTAATCTTTGATGGCCGAAACTTATTTGACTTATATAAAATGGAAGAATTGGGTTTTCATTATGAGAGCATAGGAAGAAAAGTGGTTGATTAGTCTAAAATTTAGTCGTGATTGAAAGAAACTGGATTGTTTTTCGTTTTAGATTATTAGAATTATAGTAAACCAACAAATAACCTGAATTTTAATTTGATTAATTAGAAATTTTATGGCCTTAAAAAAAGAGCTTTAGTGGCATAATAATGGAAACAAAAAAAACATCGCCATCTTCAAATCAACCCCGGATACTAATCACGGGCGCAGCAGGATTTTTAGGCTCTCATCTTTGCGATAGGTTTATTAAAGAAGGGATGTGTGTTATTGGAATGGATAATTTGATCACAGGAGATTTAAAAAATATTCAGCATCTCTTTAAATTAGAGAATTTTGAATTCTATCATTGCGATGTTTCGAAATTTATCCATGTTTCCGGCAAATTGGATTACATACTTCATTTTGCTTCACCTGCAAGCCCGATTGATTATTTAAAAATTCCTATTCAAACTTTGAAAGTAGGTTCCTTAGGTACTCATAATTGTTTAGGATTAGCGCTTTCAAAAAATGCACGAATTTTGGTGGCCTCAACCAGCGAAGTGTATGGAGACCCTTTGGTCCATCCGCAAACTGAAAATTACTGGGGAAATGTAAATCCTGTTGGCCCACGGGGTGTTTATGATGAGGCGAAACGTTTTCAGGAAGCCATAACAACGGCTTATCATTCATTTCATAAACTGGATACAAGAATCGTAAGGATTTTTAATACTTATGGCCCCAGAATGAGACTAAATGACGGGAGAGCGCTTCCGGCTTTTATAGGGCAGGCATTGCGTGGCGAAGGCCTCACTGTTTTTGGGGATGGCAGCCAGACAAGAAGCTTTTGTTATGTTGATGATCTGGTGGAAGGAATTTACCGTTTGCTGATGAGCGACTATTCTCAGCCCGTAAACATTGGAAACCCTGACCAGATTACTTTAAAAGAATTTGCAGAAGAAGTAATTAAGTTAACCAATTCAACCCAAAAAATTGTTTATAAGCCTTTGCCACAGGACGATCCAAAGCAAAGACAGCCGGATATTACTTTAGCAAAAAAAATTCTTAATTGGGAACCAAAAATCAGCCGGGCTGAAGGTTTAAAAATTACTTATCAATATTTTAAATCATTGCCCGAATCAGATTGGTATAAGTTGCCAAAAGAATTTGAGAGCAAAAGATGAATATTTTAAGGGCTTAATGAAATTAATTTGTAAAAGAAAAGTCATATAAAAAAACAAAATAAATAAATGTACCAGGAATTAATAGATAAAAAGAAAAAACTTGCTGTAATAGGCTTGGGATATGTGGGGTTACCAATTGCATTGGAATTTGCAAAGAAGATTTCAGTGATAGGTTTCGATATCAGCGCAGATAGAATAAAATTAATGCAGAATGCTATTGACCCGAGTAAGGAACTCGATTCATCAGCATTTGAGAATTGTGATATTGAATTTACTAATAACCTTGATAAGCTTCGCGAAGCCAATTTTTTTATAGTCGCTGTTCCTACTCCTGTAGATAAACACAATGTTCCTAACCTTACTCCTGTAATTAGAGCAAGCGAAACTATGGGGAAAGTCCTTAAAAAAGGCGATTATGTGGTGTTTGAAAGTACCGTATATCCTGGTTGTACAGAAGAAGATTGCCTCCCCGTAATAGAAGAATTATCAGGCTTAAAAATGTGTGATGATTTTAAATTAGGCTATTCCCCGGAAAGAATAAATCCCGGAGATAAGGAACATACTTTGGCAAGCATCGTAAAAGTGGTAAGTGGTTGCGACGAAGAGAGTTTGGAAACAATTGCTAAAGTTTATGAGCTGGTAGTTAAGGCTGGCGTTCACCGTGCCTCTTCTATAAAAGTAGCGGAAGCGGCAAAAATTATTGAAAATACCCAGCGTGATTTAAATATTGCTTTAATGAATGAGCTTTCAATTATTTTTGATAAAATGGGTATCAATACTTTTGAAGTATTAGCCGCTGCCGGGACGAAGTGGAATTTTTTAAAGTTTCAACCTGGCTTAGTAGGTGGCCATTGCATTGGCGTTGATCCATATTACCTTACGTATAAATCGCAAAAGTTAGGTTACGATTCACAAGTAATTCTTGCCGGCCGTGTTATCAACGATGGTATGGCTGCACATGTTGCAAGGAAAGTTTTACAACACATTATTAAAAATGCAGGTGATGTAAAAAATGCAAAGATCCTGGTTATGGGTGCCACTTTCAAAGAAAACGTGAGTGATATCAGGAACTCGAAAGTGGCGGATATTATTAAAGAGTTAAAGTCTTATTCTTTATTAGTTCATGTTACTGACCCTTTTGCCAGCAGTGATGAGCTAAAGCATGAATATGGATTTGAGTTAACGCCTGAACTTTCTGACGATTATGCGGCTGTCATTGTTACTGTTCCTCATAATGATTATCTAGCAATGGACGATGATTCATTTTCAAAAATCACAGATTCTGAAGCAATTATTGCCGATTTAAAAGGAATTTATCGTGGAAAAATTTCAAACCGTAAATATTGGAGCTTATAAAAAGTAATAAATTGATTAACAAATTTCATAGCCAGGACTTAAGCGCGTTTTCTTTTTTAATTACCGGAGGTGCCGGATTTATTGGAGGCCATATTGCTGAGTATTTATTAAAAAATGGTGCAGGAAAAGTAAGAGTTATTGATAACTTCTCTAATGGATTTCAATCTAATCTTGATGTACTAAGAGTATATAAAGGATTTGAACTTATCGAAGGCGATATTAGGGATATTGAAAAGTGTAGAAAAGCATGCGAAGGAATTGATTACGTAAGCCACCAGGCAGCTTTGGGCTCTGTGCCGCGCTCCATAAAAGTGCCGTATGATACCAATGATGTAAATGTCGGTGGTTTTGTAAATATTCTAAAAGCAGCAGTCGAAAATAATGTTCGTCAATTCGTTTATGCTTCTTCGTCTTCAGTTTATGGCGATGAGCCCACTTTGCCAAAAAAAGAAAACCGAATTGGAAATTGTTTGTCACCTTATGCAGTAAGCAAAAGAGCTGATGAATTGTATGCCGATGTTTTTGCAAGAACTTATAATATTCCGGTTTTGGGATTTCGCTATTTTAATATTTTTGGGCCACGCCAGGACCCGGACGGGCCTTATGCTGCCGTAATACCTCTTTTTGTAAAAGCGATCATGAATGATACCTCTGCTTTTATAAATGGTGATGGTGAACAAACGAGAGATTTTACTTTTGTCGAAAATGCCGTGCAGGTAAATGTCCGGGGAATGCTTTCTGAGAAAGATGAGGCAAAAAATAAAGTTTATAATGTTGCCGTTGGCGAAAATTATTCAGTTAATTTTTTATATAATTCTATCAAACAATATTTACGTAGCGATATAGAACCCATTCATCGTGCACCTCGCGAAGGAGATATACGAAATTCACTCGCCGATATCTCTTTGGCAAAAGATTTATTGGGTTATCAACCAACCACAAAATTTGAAACAGGCCTAATAAAGACAATTGAATTCTTTAAAGAATTATATTCGCAAAAATAATTTAAGAACTGTTTTAATTTCCTTTGATGCCTTTTATTAAAACCGAATTTCCCGGACTAATGGTTTTTGAACCTAAAGTTTTTGAAGATAACAGAGGTTATTTTTTTGAGAGTTATAATAAAAATTTATTTTCAGAAGAAGGTATTAATATTGATTTTGTGCAGGATAACCAGGCTAGTTCTTCGTTTGGTGTGATCCGAGGTTTACATTTTCAAAGGGAACCTTATGCACAAACAAAACTTTTGAGGGTTCTGTCTGGAGAAATTATAGATGCTGTTGTTGACATCAGAAAAAACTCCCCAACTTACGGTAAAGCCTATACGATTTTACTTTCTGCAGAAAATAAGAAACAACTTTTGGTACCTAAGGGCTTTGCGCATGGATATTCTGTAATAAGCGAAAAGGCAGAGGTTTTTTATAAGTGTGATGAATTTTATCACAAAGAAAGTGAAGGCGGAATTGCCTGGGACGATTCCTCATTACAGATAAAATGGAGGCTTCCGTTTGATAAAGCACTAATTTCCGAAAAAGACCGCCAATTACCTGTAATGAAAGATTGTATTCATAATTTTGTTTTTAAAGGTTAAAAAATGCCTTCTCGAAATTTTACTCCCACAATATTAGTTACAGGTTCCGCGGGCCAATTAGGGAGTGAAATAAAATTTCTTTCAAAAAAATTTCCCAATTATAAATTTAAATTTACTTCCCGCGAAGAACTTCCTATCGAAAATTCGAAATCTGTACAATCTTTTTTCGAGACAAATAGAATTGATTATTGCATTAACTGTGCAGCTTACACTGCTGTTGATAAAGCTGAATCAGAGAAGGAAATTGCTTTTTCAATTAATGGGGATGCGGTAGGAGATTTGGCAGAGGCCTGCTTTAAATATAAAATTAAATTAATTCATATTTCTACAGACTATGTGTATGATGGCAGTTCAAGAATTCCACTAAAAGAGAACGGTAAATTATCGCCAATAAACGTTTATGGCCTTTCAAAATTAAAAGGAGAGGAGCTGGCTTTGAAAAATAATCCTTCGACATTAATCATTCGAACCTCATGGGTATATTCTTCTTTTGGAAATAATTTTGTAAAAACGATGCTGCGCTTATTTAAAGATAAACAGGAAATAAATGTGATTAATGATCAGTTAGGCAGCCCCACTTATGCTGCTGACATTGCAGATATGATTATGCAGTTGATTAGTGAAGTTGAGGAGGGGAGCAGCATTAATGGGATTCTAAATTATTGTAATAGCGGGATAAGCAACTGGTACGAATTTGCTGAAGAAATAAAATCGCTGGCTAATAGCAACTGTATAATAAACCCAATTCCAACTACATCTTATAAGACTACTGCCAGGCGGCCTGCCTATTCTGTTTTAGATACTTCAAAAATCCGGAAACTTCTTAATTTAAATATTCCTTATTGGAAGGATAGCTTGAAGAAATGTATTGAGACCATAAATCAATAAAATTTTCTTTTGATTTTTTATAAAAAACCCCGCAGAAATTTTCTGCAGGGGTTTGATGAAATTGTCAACGTTGGAAAGCTTTCAATGCGATTTTAAAACCAACTTCCCGTCCAACTTTCCCCTACTTTATTTCCCATTTTTCTTTTTCTTCGTTTTGCACTCGCATTATGAATGAACATAGTAACAAACATCAGCGGAATAAATAAAATAGTCAGTGGTGGAATACCCATTAAAGAAATCCATTTTCCTCCAAATTGCCTGCGCATGGGCCGTTTTAACCTTTCGGCTATCAAATACATACTTGGTACCATTATTAATGTCATAAAGAAAGCAAATGCCAATCCGAAAATAATAGTCCAGGCGAGAGGTTTCCAGAACACAGTACTATCGCCACCAAAGAAAATATGGGGATTAAGCTCGGAAAACATCGTGACAAAGTTGATGTTAAAACCAATTCCAAGAGGAATTAGTGCAAAAATCGCTGCAAGAGCAGTAAGCATAACCGGGATAATCCTGATCTTACCAGCCTGAATTACCGCCTCCCTTGTCCTCATTCCACGGGCTCGTAGCTCATCTGCAAAATCAATCACTAATATTGCATTTTTCACAACAATCCCAGCCAAACCAACAATTCCAATGCCTGTCATAACCACAGAAATTGTCATTTTTGTAATTGCGAAACCAAGTATAACTCCGATGACGCTGAATAGAATTTCAGTTAAAATAATGATTGATTTACTTACCGAATTAAACTGCAATACCAGAATGAATAGAATTCCCATTAGTGCATATATAAGTGCTTTTCCAAGGAAAGCTCCTGTTTCAGCCTGTTGAGCACCTTCACCTGTTTGCTGGATAGTTACTCCGGGGCCTTTTTTATTAAAATTTTGAATAGCAGTTGCAATCTTCTGATTTACGGCTGTAGGCGTATATCCTGAGAGAACATTGGAAACTAAAGTAATCACTCTTTTTACGTTCTTTCTTTTAATACTTCCGTAAGTACTGGTAAAATCAACATTTACTAACGAACTGATAGGGATAGATTTTACCTGGCCACCACTGGCCATATCCCGGAAAACGATATTCATATTCAACAAATCTGCAAGGCTTTTCCTTTGTAATTCATTATTTCTTAATTGAATTTTGTACTCATCTTCGCCTTCCTTTATTTTAGAAACCTCCTGTCCAAACAAAGCAGTTCTTATCTGCTGGCCAATTTGTGCAGTAGAAACACCTTCAATCAATGCACGTTGCCGGTTTATAGATAAAGTAATTTCGGGATTGGTAAGGTCTACATCGAGTTTTAAATCTTCAATTCCGGGTATTTGCAAACTGTCCAAATAATTTTTCAACGCAGATGCTGTTGATGTAAGTTGGTCAAAATTTTCACAGGCTACTTCAATATTAATTGGTGGATCAGTTGGTGGGCCATTTTGTTCCTGGGTTACTGAAATTTGCGCTCCCGGAAATCCTTTGGTAACTTCTCTTATAGAATCTAAATAAGGGCTAGTTGATACACCATTTCTTTTTTCAAATTCTACAAAAGAAACCTGTACCCGTCCTAAATTAGGATGCGAAGCCCTATCGCCACTCATCGGGTCGGACGCACCAACTGCCACATTTGAAATGATACTTTCAACAATTGGATTGGGTTTTCCTGATGTTCCATCCAAAACATTAGAAACTCTTTTTTCAATAACGTTGGTAATTGAATCAGTATAGTCTACGCTGGTTCCAACCGGCAATTTGAGGTATACATAAATAAAATTGGGATCTCCTTTTGGGAAAAATTCTACCTGCACATTTCTTAAAGAGAAAAAAATAAGTGAAAAAATCAGCAGAACAAAAGTTCCTACTAAAAGCCAAACCGGGCGCCATTTTGCAACAGCCCATCGCAGCAATTTTTCATACCTACCCATAATGGCGGGTAATACTTTATTTTGGAAAGAATGTATCCAACTGTCAAATAAATAGGTATTTAGTACAACAATTATTGAAAATAATATCAAGATGTTTCCAACGAACGGAACGCCAAGTAAATCAAAAAGAATACCGGCGATCAACGAAATTAAAAAAGCTTTACTTTTAAAAACTGAAGACTTTCTTTTAATCGTATTGTCTTCCGGATGATTCATAAAATCAACAGCAAATACCGGGTTCATAAGAAAGGCAACTATCAATGAGGCTGACAAAGTAAAGATCAACATGGTCGGCAGGTAGATCATAAATTTACCGATAATACCCGGCCAGAAAAGAAGCGGGAAAAAAGGTGCCAGTGTTGTGACGGTACCGGAAAATACAGGCACAAAAATTTCTCCTGCGGCCATCTTTGCAGATTCTGTTGCCGATATTTTTCCCTTATTTTCCATGAAAATGCGATGGGTATTTTCTATAACTACAATGGCATCATCGACAATAATACCCAAGCCAAATAGTAATGCGAAAAGAACAATGAAGTTTAAGGTAACATCTCCTCCTACAATAACATTAGCAGCTGGTAAAAACAGGAAGGCAACAAACATACTTAGGGGCACAGAAAGCGCCACAAAGAATGCATTGGTAACTCCCATAAAAAACATAAGTATAACAAGGACTAGTATAAATCCAATTACAATTGAATTGACCAGATCATTAAAAGACGTACGTGTAGAGCGGCTTTGGTCCCCGGTGATAACCACGTGCAAATTTGAAGGTAAAATATTTCCTTTCATTTCTGCAACTGATTTCTTTACATCATCAGATGTCTGTATTAAATTTTCACCTGATCTTTTTATGATGTTAAGAGTAACCACATTTTTGCCATTCAAGCGGGCATAGCTTTCGCTAGTTTTTACCGTATCTTTTATGTCAGCAATATCTTTAAGGTAGATAGGAGCGCCGGAAGTATTTCGAACAATTATTTTATCAATATCAAAAACAGAGGAAAACTGCCCTCTTATTTGCAGCGTGCGTTTCATATTTCCAACATCCAGTAAGCCACCGGAAATATCCATATTTTCATTTTTCACTGCTGTGGCAATATCATTAAAAGTAACCCCTGCACTTTGCATTTTATAATTATCCACATTGATTTGGAATTCCCTTTCAGGAGCTCCTACAATATCAACTCTAGTGATTTCCGGTAGCTCCTCTAATTGGTCCTTGGCATCATCTGCAAATTTTTTCAGGCTCATCAAATCATAATCGCCGCTGAGGTTTACAAACATAATTGGAAGCTCACTTAAACTTACTTCCTGAACATCCGGGTCTTGTGTAAGATCGGTTGGCAAATCCTTTTTTGCTTTATCTACTGCATCTTTTGTTTTTTGTAAAGCAACTTCAGTCTTTACATCCGTTTCAAACTCTACTGTAATAGCTGAATAATCCTGGATTGATGAACTGGTAATTTTATTAATCTTTGCATCTGTAATTCCCTTTAACTGTTTTTCAATAGGTTTGGTTACCAGGTTTTCGATATCTTTTGGTGAGTTACCTGCATAAATAGTTTGAATATAAATAGTAGGTATTACAATGTCCGGAAATTGTTCTTTTGGCAAAGTAACAAATTGGAATATTCCTATTATTGATACAAAAATGATAAGAAGATAAACTGGAGTTTTATTCTTTATTGCCCAACTTGTAGGCTTAAACTCCTTATATTTTTCATTAAAATTTTCCTTAAAGTTCATATAAAATATTATTGCGCTTTTCTCTAAGCATTGATGATTTGTCGAATTATTTCTCTGTTGTAGTAATGGGCTGGCCATCAAATAAGCCCTGATAGCCATCTGTAATTAATTGTTCTCCGTTTTGTAAACCTCGTTTTATTTCAATGCTATCTCCGGACAGCTGTCCCGGAGTAACATTCACCTTTTTTGCAACCATTTGGTTCCCATTTTTTTCTCCAACTAATACATACTTTCCATCCTGGCCCGTCTGCAAAGTATTTACCGGAATAGCGACTGAGTTTGGAGCATCATAATCCATTATATTAACCAGGGCTATTTCATTTGGACGAAGTTTTATTCCTTTAGGAACTTTTATTTCAGCTGTAAAACCGCGGGTGGTAGTTCCAATAGTTTGACTCAAAAATGAAATTTCACTATCAAATTTTTTATTGCCATCAGGAAAACTAACTATTACTTTAGTTCCCTTGCTTACCTGGGCCGCATAATTTTCAGGAACCGTAACTGTAATCTTTAGGTCGGATTCATTCACAATTCTGATATAACCACCAGTTAGCGGGTTTCCATTGAATAATTCTCCTATATGGGTTGTAATGTCATCGACTGTCCCATTTACATTGCTGTAAACATTGCTTTGATTTGCCTGTTCCTGTGCTGTATTTACCTGGGCTTGTATTGCTTTTATTTGATTTTCTAAAGATTCTACCTGGGTTTTATCCTGAAGTAGTTGCACTTCAGTACCTATCTGCTGGTCCCAAAGATTTTTTTGCCTTTGATATACTGATTTTGCCAGGCCAAGTTGTGCCTTCAAACTTCCCAATTGCTGTTTTACTGCCATTACATTTTGCTGTGCTACCGCATCATCTAATTTCAGAATCAACTGGCCTTTATGTACTTTATCACCCTGTTTTACATAGATACTTTTTACTACGCCCGGTTGCCCGGTTGGTGTAATATAGGAAATATTTTTATCGTCTACGCTTCCCTGTAACATTAGGTAATGTTTAAAATCAACTGTCTTTACAGGGGTGAATGACACTAACTTGGGCTTCACATTTGATGCGCTTGTATCAATTTTTGCTATATCTGTTTGCAGGACAGTTATTTTACTATCCAGCTTGTCTTTTTCTGATTGAAGCTTTTCCAATTGTGCTTTTTTTGCACTTAATGAATTATCTCCTTTTTCTCCACAGGAAGAAATAAACGATACCAATAGAATCATTAAACCGGTAGTTACTAATTTTTTCATTTTTTTATTATTTGGTATTTTGGTCATTTTTTTTGATTGTTTATAATTTTCCTGTAGCAGTCAGGTAATCTATTTTAGCTATAATTGCATCGTATAAGGAACTATAATAATTATTCTGAGCTGTAACCAAATCTGCCTGTGCGGTAGAAATCTCCTGATTACTGCCAACGCCTTGCTCATATTTTAATTTGGTTGAATTGTAAACCTGTTGCGCCAGGCCCACATTTTCCTTCTGGGCATCCATTGTGAGTAAGGCTGTCTTCAAATTAATCCTTGATTGTGCGGCATCATTATCAATTGAAGATTTTAACTGGCTTAACTGATTGTTCAGTTTCATTAAATTATACCTGGCAGTAGCAATATTTGCATTTCGGGTGCCGCCATCAAAAATGGGAATTGATAAACTGAAACTTAGAAACGAATTTCCATACCATGGTTCGCTTCCTTTAAAAAAATCAAATTGGTTTCGCTGTGCATTTTGGTTAACGTTAGCAGAAAAAGACAGAGATGGAATTTTACTTAGCTGGTACCTTCGAATGTTATATTTACCAAGGTCAATAGAGGTTTCTAATAACTGAAATTCCTTTCTGTCTTCATAATTATAATTTTCATTAAGAATATTGGATTTTATTTCAGCATCGGATAATGTATCAGTAAGATTAATTTGATCACGCTGTGGAACACCCATTAAAAATTTCAAACCCTCCTTCCCCGCGTCAATCTGATTTTGCGCTTTTAATTTTTGCGTTTCCAAATTACTCAACTGAACCTGCACTTTGTCCACATCTAATTTTTCAACAAAGCCATTCTTATAAATCTCTTTTGTATCATGAAGCAGTTTTTCATAATTTGAAATGTTGGCGTCCAACGTTCCAATTTGCCTTTTTGCCAGCACCAATTGATAATAAATTTTATAAACGTTTGTTTTTATTTGTTCTTTTGTAACTTCTTCAGTTAGTTCCGCATTTTTTAGTGCAGTTTTCCTTGCCTGCAGACCGACAAATACCTGTCCATCAAAAAGAATCTGTTTAAGGGCTGCTCCATAATTGCCATTATATTTTGTTCCAAATTTTATAGGTATATAGGTGCCAGGAGCCCCTCCTGTAAATTCTGCAGGAATAAGTTGAGTAGCTATAGAAAGATAATCTGTTAAGGAAACATTCCCGCTTATTTGAGGCAATGCCTGAGCAGTATAACCTTTATTAGTTTGTTCCTGAATTTTTATATCAAGAAGTGCATTTTTTACCTGTACTGCATGGCTCATCGCATAATCTACCGCCTCTTTTGCAGTAAAAGTAAGGGCATTTACTTGTGTGGAATCTTGTTGCGCCTGGGCATAAAAGCAAATAAAAGCTAAAGCCGGAATTAAAATTATTCTTTTGATCGTTTCTTGCATTGGTAATTTATTTTTGAAGCTGTTTTTTTTCAGCAAACTCTTTTTGGTATTTTGTAATTAATTTATATCCTTTTGCAGTGGCCATCGCAAAAAGAAAATATTCTATCAATTGTTGTTGGATATAAACCAGGGAATATTGATGCCTTGGAAAAATCTCTTCATTGAAAGCCATCATTATAGTTTCAATTCTTACTTTACTAATAAGTTCCGCATTTAAATCGGGGCGGTATAGCTCTTCTTTTTTGCCCCTTTCAACATTCTTCTTCATTATCTCATAAAGAAAATTGTATTTAAATTCAATAAATCTTTTAAAAGTCTGCGGATGGCCTCTTTCAATATCAAATAATATTGATGGATTCATATTATCTAACATTTCCTGTAGGCTTGCCATGCCGAGGTAAACTTCATGAACTGCATTATCAGCTTCATCGCGGCTTTCGCGGCAGCAGAGTTTATTGTATTCAAGCATTTCTGCAATTACTGCATCTACTAATTCATTCTTATCTTTAAAAGATTGATAAATTGTTTTTTTTGATACCCCTAGTTGCGTAGCAATCTCATCCATTGTTACCGATTTTATCCCGTAACGCCTGTACAGTTCATCCGCTTTTTGTTTTATCCTATCTTTTAATTCCATTTCGGCCGCAAAACTAAGGAAACTTTTTATGTTACCAAAGTTTCCAGCAAAAATATTTTTATAAATTGTAAAAATTCAGGGATAAACGGTACATGGCTTACCTTTGAAAACTCAATTACTTTTTATGAAAAAGACGAAAACCTACCAAAGAACTATTCAATATTTTTTACAGGGATTATTGATCCTTGGCCCGGTTTCAATAACTATCTATTTCATTTATATTGTTTTTGATAAGATTGACAATATTCTTCGGCCGGCGATAAATATTCCGGGGCTGGGGTTTGTTATCATAATTGGTTTTATTCTTTTGGTAGGTTATTTAAGTTCTTTTTTTGTGATGGGAAGAATCTTGTCTATCCTTAATAAATTTCTGGAAAAAACACCCGGAATTAAATTATTATATTCATTTGTCCGTGATTTTTTTGAAGCTTTTGCCGGCAACAAAAAGAAATTTACCAATAACGTTTTGGCATGTGTTGATGATAATGATGTTTGGCGTGTCGGTTTTATTACCCAGGAGGATATGAGCATTTTTGGAATGGAAAATTATGTAGCTGTCTATTTGCCCATGGCTTATTCGGTTGCCGGAAATGTATATATTATCCCAAAAGAAAGGATAAAACCTTTAAATTCTATAAGCGCTTCTCAGTCAATGAAATTTGCTGTAAGTGGCGGTGTTACACAAACTGTTTCAGATGTAACAGATATAGTAGATGGCAATTTTAATGAATCTGAAAATAATTAAAACCTATTTTTTTTGAAAAGAATAATTTTTTTAATTTGTTTATTATTGACCGCCACACAATGTTTTTGTTGGGGATTTTATGCGCATAAAAAAATTAATTATTATTCTGTTTTTTTGTTGCCTCCCCAAATGGTTTTATTTTATAAGCCACATATTGATTTTATTTCAGAACATGCTGTAGATCCCGATAAAAGAAGGTATTCTATAACCGCAGAAGGGCCGCGTCATTTTATTGACGTTGATCATTATGGCGAGTATCCTTACCTGGAATTGCCGCATAAATGGAAAGACGCAGTTGAAAAATATAGCGAGGATACTTTATTAAAATATGGAATTGTACCCTGGCAAATTCAAACCATTCTAGGCAGGCTGACAAAAGCTTTTAAAGAAAAAAACTTTTCTTCTATTTTAAAAAACAGCGCAGAAATAGGCCATTATATTGCGGACTCGCACGTTCCTTTACATGCGTCTGAAAACTATGACGGGCAGCTTACCGGCCAGAAAGGAATACATGCTTTTTGGGAAAGCCGCGTTCCTGAACTGTTGGCAGAAAAAAACTTTAATTTCTTTATTGGCAAAGCTCAATACATTAAAGACCCTTCCGGTTTTGTATGGGAAAGAGTTTTGGAAAGTGCTAAGGCATTGGATTCTGTTTTAGGGTTCGAAAAAGAATTATCAAATCATTTTCCCGCAGATAAAAAGTATTCTTTTGAAAAAAGAAATAATCTTTTGAAAAATCAATATTCTTCTGCCTATACAATCGCTTATGATAAAATGCTCAATGGAATGGTAGAACGAAGAATGCGCCAATCCATCTTTGCAGTTGCATCCTTATGGTACACCGCATGGGTTAATGCAGGCCAGCCAGACCTTTCCGGATTAGTTAATCAAACTTTTTCGGAAGATGATTTAAAAGAATTTGAAAAATTAAATGAATACTGGAAAAATGGAAAGGAAATTGGCAGGGATCATGAGTAAAATAAGGAATAAGGAACTTTAAAATTAGATTTTACAGTAAACAAACAAATAAGGATGATTCTTATTTGTAATACAAAACAATTTATTCAGGGTTTATCTTTTACACTTTTTTTCAACAGTAAACCAACAAAAAATCAGGATTTCTATTTTTTTAATTCAAATTTGCAAATCTGTTTAGAAAAATTTCTTATCAGAAAACAAAAAAGTAAACGCTAAAACTATTTAACTATTTTTCATGATTCACAATTTTAATGCAGGCCCTTCTATTCTTCCAAAAAGTGTGATAAAAGAAGCATCAGAAGCAATTATTAATTTTAAAAACAGTGGCTTGTCTATTTTGGAAATAGGGCACCGTACGCCGCTTTTTGAATCGGTGATGGAGGAGGCAAGGTCTTTAATAAAAGAATTGATGCAATTGGATAGCGATCATGAAGTTTTATTTTTGCATGGTGGTGCTACTACTCAATTTATGCAGGTGCCCATGAATCTTTTGAATGAAAAAGAAACTGCATCCTATGCTGATACCGGCGTGTGGAGCACGAAGGCCATGAAGGAAGCAAAACTTTTTGGAAACGTTGATTTAGTTTCCAGTTCCAAAGAAAGTAATTATAATTTCATCCCAAAGGATTTTGCTATTCCCAATGAATCCGTTTATTTCCATATTACCACTAATAATACCATTTATGGAACGCAATGGCAACAAATTCCTAAAGTGGGTATGCCATTGATTGCTGATATGTCAAGCGATATTTTTAGCCGTAAAATGGACTTTAATTCTTTTAGTTTAATATTTGCAGGGGCCCAAAAGAATATGGGAGCTGCAGGAGCAACACTTGTGGTTATAAACAAACAAATTTTAGGAAAAGTTAAACGCACTATTCCTCCCATTATGGATTATAGAAATCATATTGAAGCAAAAAGTATGCTCAATACCCCACCCGTTTTTGCCGTGTACGTTTCGATGCTTACGCTGCGCTGGCTTAAAGAAAACGGAGGCCCTGAAGCAATGGAAAAATTAAATAATGAAAAATCTGATTTGCTGTATAATGCCATTGATAAAAGTAGAATTTTTAGAGGAACAGTTTTGAAGGAAGACAGAAGTAAAATGAATGTTTGCTTTGTGATGGACGATCCTGAGAAAGAAAAAGAATTCCTTGAATTTTCAAAACAAAATAATATATATGGGATAAAAGGCCATCGCTCTGTTGGTGGTTTCCGGGCTTCTTTGTACAATGCTTTGCCATTAAGCAGTGTAAAATATTTAGTTAGTAAAATGGAAGAGTTTGAAGCCGGGTTATGTTAGTAAAATCCCCTTTTAATCCCAAAATATTCATTGATTGAATTATATTTGCACGCCTTATAAAAATTAAATGCCTTTCAAGGCAACTTTTAAAAATATGATATCTATTTCCCCTTTTAAAGCGTTACGCCCCGAGCCTCAATTTGCAAAACAAATTGCTTCAAGGCCATATGACGTTTTAACAACGAAGGAAGCCAAAGTGGAAGCTGAAGGAAATCCATATTCATTTCTGCATATTACAAGAAGCGAAATAGACCTGCCGGCTAATACAGGTATTCACAGCACACAGGTTTATGAAAAAGCTAAAGAAAACCTTGATGCATTTATCAGCAGGCCGATTCTTTTTAGTGAAAGCAAGCCCTGTTATTATATTTACCAGCTTATAATGGACGGACGGCCACAAACAGGATTGGTGTGTTGTAGTTCGGTAACCGATTATGAAGAAGGCCTGATAAAGAAGCATGAATTAACCCGGCCTGAAAAAGAACAGGACCGCGTTAATCATATCAAAACCACCGGAGCCCAGACAGGGAATGTTTTTCTTGCTTTCAGGGATATTAATGAGTTAAATGATTTAATGGATAACTGGAAAAAAACCAAAAGCCCTGTTTATAATTTTACAGCCGATGATGGAATACAACATAGTATATGGGTAGTGAGCGATGAGAAAATAATTGACCGTATTACTGAAATTTTCAAAACGCAAGTGGAATATACTTACATTGCTGATGGCCATCACCGTGTAGCATCGGCGGCTAAAATAAAATATATGGTAGATAACGAAGAAGCAGGGCATTTTCTTTCTACTCTATTTCCTGCTTCCGAATTAAAAATAATGGACTATAACAGGGTGGTGAAAGATTTGAATGGAATGACTGAGGAAGAATTTTTTGATAAAATAAATAAGAATTTTTCGGTTTCAAAAGTTTCAAATGCATTTTCGCCTCAGGAGCCTCATGAATTTGGTATGTACCTTAATAATACATGGTACCAGCTTAATGCGTTGGAGGGCACTTATTCAACAAGCCCTCTTGGGGTGCTTGATATAACTATTTTACAAAATAATTTATTAGAACCCCTGTTGGGTATAAAAGATCAGCGTACTGATAACAGAATAGATTTTATCGGTGGCATTAGAGGTTTAGGCGAATTGGAAGAAAGAGTAAACAGTAAGGAATGGGAAGTAGCTTTCAGCCTTTATCCTGTTACTATTGAACAACTTTTTGATATAGCAGACACAAACAACATAATGCCTCCAAAAAGTACCTGGTTTGAACCAAAATTAAGAGATGGGCTTCTCACGCATCTTATCTCAACTTAAAAAGCCTTATACAAATATTTTTATTTTTCCCGGGTTGATATAATTTTTTGTTTTTATAAAGTTTTCGGGTGCTAAACTATTTTATCTTTACCCGATGAAAAAGTTTTTGTTTGGCCTTCTTTTCTTATGTTTTACCTCGCAGGTAATAGCCCAGCAAGAGGATGTTGCCCAATTGCATGAAAACGCAAAAAAATTTATGCAACAAGCAGATTATGGGAATGCGGTGCTTATATTAACACGCGCATTACAACAGGAGCCTCAAAATCTTTCTATTGCCAAAGACCTTTCACTAAGTTATTTTTTTCAGAAAGAAGATAGAATGGCCATCAACGTTATCAAACCCTTTGTCGATAATAATAATGCCGACGATGAGGCTTATCAAATAGCAGGTACTATTTACAGGCGTTTGGGCCAGGAAAAAGACGCAGAAAAAAATTATAAAAAAGCTATTAGCCTTTATCCAAATAGCGGCGGCTTATATAATGATTATGGTGAATTACTTTTTAAACAACATAATCCGGATGCTATAAGACAATGGGAAAAGGGAATTGAAATGGACCCTTCGTCTGTGAATAATTATTATAATGCCAGTAAATATTATTATTATCAGCGAAACTTTGTTTGGAGCCTTATTTATGGGGAAATTTTTATTAACATAGAATCATTCACTTCGCGCACTGCAGAAATAAAAGATATTTTGCTGGATGGTTATAAAAAACTTTTTGCATCACCAGACCTTCTCAGCAATTTGAAAGATAAAAGTGATTTTGAAATTGCTTTTTTAACCTGTATGAACAAACAAAATAGCGTAGTGATTCGTGGAATCAATCCTGAGACTCTCACAATGATCAGGACACGTTTTATGCTTGAATGGAATAAAAGTTATGATCAAAAATTCCCTTTCAAACTTTTCAACTTTCAGGAACAACTTCTGGAACAAGGATTATTCCCGGCATACAATCAATGGATTTTTGGTGCTTCTCAAAACCTTGCAGCCTATCAAAACTGGACAAGCAACCATTCTGCAGAAACAGACAATTTTAAAAAATTCAAAGAATCAATCATTTTTAAAATACCCAAAGGGCAGTATTACCACTCATTTATCAAATAAAAACTTAAAGCATAAGTTTTAAATCAGTTTTATTTATTTATTTGTTTAATTTAGAAGTTCACCGGCGTGCACTTATTATTCAATAAATATTTAAAATTTTAAAAAAATGATTCCCACGAGGCTTTTCGATTGTTTGCAAATTCAATTAAAAGATTCGCCGGGCAGAACTATGCTTGCAGGAAAGGGCGACGGTATTTGGAAAGAATATTCAACAGTTGAAGTAGCAGAGATCGTAAATAAATTAAGTTCCGGATTATTATATTGGGGTATTGGCCCCGGCGATTTTACAATAGAAGGAAGGGATAAAGTTGCCGTTATTTCAAAAAACCGGCCTGAATGGATAATGCTCGACCTCGCTGTACAAAAGTTGGGAGCTATACTTGTTCCGGTTTATCCTACCATCAGCGATATCGAATTGGAGTTTATTCTAAAAGATGCCGACGTAAAATTAATCTTCGTAAACGACAGAGATTTATTTGAAAAAGTGAATGGGATAAAACACAATCTTACCAATTTGAAAGAAATTGTTTTTTTTGAAAAAGTAGAAGGAATAAAGCATTGGGAAGAGATTCTTTTGCCTTTGACAGAAAATATTTTAGGAGAAATAAAATCCATTTCGGATAAAATAAAAAATAAAGACCTTGTTACGATTATTTATACCTCTGGCACTACCGGAAAGCCAAAAGGTGTAATGCTATCTCATAATAATATTTTGAGTAACGTAATTGACAGCATGCCTTCTTTTCCACCTGGTGAAAATTTAAAAGCGTTAAGTTTTTTACCAATGAATCATATTTTTGAAAGGATGGTAAGTTTTCTTTATTTATTTAAAGGCACCAGTATTTTTTTTGCAGAAAGCATAGAAACTATTCCACAAAACCTTCAGGAAATAAAACCTCATTTGTTTACTACTGTTCCGAGATTGTTGGAAAAAGTATATGAAAAAATAATGCTGAAAGGCAGCGAATTAAAAGGTGTGAAAAGAAAATTATTTTTCTGGGCGCATGGATTGGGTTTAAAATTTGATTTTGATAAAAGAAAAGATTTCTTTTACAACATCCAGTTATCATTAGCCAATAAATTGATTTTTAATAAATGGCGTGAGGCGTTAGGTAATAATATTATTTGTATTATAAGTGGAGGAGCGGCTTGCCAGTTAAGGCTTTTAAAGATTTTTACAGCTGCAAAAATTCCTATCATGGAAGGATATGGGCTTACAGAAACCTCACCGGTAATCAGCGTAAACGGATTCGAAGAACGTGAAAGAATGCTGGGTTCTGTTGGCCCTTTGATTCAGAATGTGGAAGTTAAGTTTGGGGAAGATGGAGAAATTTTATGCAAAGGGCCAAACGTAATGATGGGTTACTATAAACGGCCTGATTTAACCGAAGAAGCGATGTCGGATGATTGGTTCAAAACAGGTGATATAGGTATGATGGTTGGAAGGTTTTTAAAAATTACTGACCGAAAAAAGGAAATTTTTAAAACCAGCGGCGGCAAATACGTAGCTCCACTGGCAATTGAAAATAAATTGAAAGAATCAAGATTTATAGAAAATATTATGATTCTGGGTGCTGGTGAAAAATTTGTAAGCGCTTTAATAATTCCTTCATTTGCTAATTTGAAAATTTGGTGTACGGAGCAGAATATAGATTGGAGCAATAATGAAAAAATAGTCAATAATACTTCAGTAAAAGAATTTTATAAAAATGAAATCGCACGATTTGACAAATATTTTAATCACGTGGAGCAGGTAAAAAAATTTGAATTGCTGGCTAAAGAATGGAGCCCGGAAAATGGTGAATTGACACCTAAACTCAGCTTAAGGCGTAAGGTAATTATGGAAAAAAATAAAGACTTGATAATGCATATTTACTCCTCATAACAAATATTATAGTAAACAAATAAATAAGCGGTATTTCTATTTTGTTTTACTATTAATATACTAAGGCCCTAATAAATATTTGATTCATTCTTTTCCTCTACACGAATTTTTCTGAGAAAATCGTCATAATCTGCATCGTGGTTGCTATAGGCGCCGTAGGCGTCAATGCTATAACCAATAAGGGTATCATTGGCTTCTATTATATAAATAACAGAATTATCGCCTGGGTTTGATTCTCCTTCAAAACGGTAAGTTTTGATAATTTTTAGGTCTTCAGGTTGATAGTATTTATTCTTTCCGGCAGTAAAACCTTCAGGCTCCAACGTAAATTCATTATCTATTTTTTTCTGACGAAGTTTTTCTAAAACTTCAGAAAGCGTTGCCATATGGGTTTTATATTGATCGGGTTCATTAGTCATAGATCGTATTTAAATGATAAATTTTGATTTACCAAAAAAACAAATTATGTACCGAAAAAAATAAATTATGAAAACGGCAGAGTTGGTTGTTATAAAGATTCGTAAATTTTAATTTTGTTGTATAAAGTTTTACGGTCAATTTTTAAGATTTCAGCCGCTTTTGTTTTATTAAAGTTCACTTCTTTTAAAACGTTCATGATGGTTTCATATTCTGCTTTTGCAGCAGCATCTTTAAGGTCTACTTCAATTGCAGGTTGATTTCTGGAGTACAAATTTTCTCCTAATCCATTTTGCTGAAACTCTGGTTTTGCCTGCGCTTGTGTGATTTCCCAGGGTAAAACTTTTGAATTGATTTTTCCTGAAGGAGTAAGTAAAACCGCCCGGCGCACCACATTTCTAAATTCTCTCAAATTGCCAGGCCATGCGTAGTTCAAAAACATTTCTTCTACATCTTCATCATAGCCTTCCACATCTTTTTGGAGTTCTTCATTTGTTCTGTCAAGAAAGAATTGAGCAAAAAGGGGAATATCACCTTTTCTATTTCTTAAAGGCGGAAGATTGATTGAAAATTCATTGAACCTGTGATAGAGGTCTTCGCGAAATTTCCCTCTCTGATAGGCTTCCTGCAAATTTTCATTTGATGCGACTATAATCCTTACATCAACATCCATTTCTTTGGTACCACCCACTCTTTTATATTTTCTTTCCTGGATAACACGAAGCAAAGAAGCCTGCACATCTTTTGGCAGATTTGAAACTTCGTCTAAAAATAGAGTGCCTCCGTTAGCCATTTCAAAATGCCCTTCCTTATCTGTAACAGCACCGGTAAAAGCGCCTTTTACATGGCCAAATAATTCACTGCCTGATAATTCTTTTGAAAGCGTTCCGCAATCCATCGCGATAAATGGCCTACCTTTTCGCTGGCTGGCTTCATGAATTGTTTTTGCAATTACTTCTTTCCCTGTTCCGCTTTCGCCGTATAGTATCACACTATAATTAGTAGGGGCTACCATTTCTATCTGCCTGTATATTCTTGTTGTTTCGGTATCCTGCCCAATTAAATATTCATTATTAGAAGACAGCTGATAATTCATTTTCTTTGACGGAGTTTGGGAAGCCGCCTTCTGGTTTTGAATTTTTTGATCCGGAATTGGTGCAGCCAGTGCTTTTTCTATTACATTGATCACTTCATCGGGTATAAGTGGTTTGGTAATATAATCAAAGGCTCCAAGCTTAATAACATCTACTGCAGTTTTTATATCGGAATATCCTGTAATAATAATTACGATGGTTTTTGGTTTGCTTTCTTTAATTTTCATCAATACATCTTTCCCGTCTTTATCACCAAGGCGGAAGTCGCATAACACGATATCAAAATGAAACTCATTGAATTTTGCCAAACCTTTTGATCCGTTATGTGCTACTTCAGCGCTGTAACCTTTTTTATTCAGGAAACGGCTCAATAATTCGCACATATCAAAATCATCATCAATAATCAATATTTTTTTATTCATAAGTTTAAAAATAAGAATTAGAGCTTCAAAGTTAACTTAAATCTTGGTTTTTAGTTCAGGCGAAGAGACAGTTTTTTTTTCAATTTTAACCCAATCTGCATATTCATTCGGCGAAATTTTTTCTCCATATAATTTAGTAAATACTTTTGTAAATTCAGCCCCCAAATATAAAATTATTGAACTATAATATACCCATACCATAAAAATAATTATTGAACCTGCAGCTCCATAAAGGGAATTAAGGTTACTTTTTTGGATATAAAGATTGATGCCTAATTTGCCAAGGGTAAAAAAAATAGCAGTGATAAAACCTCCAAACAAGACATCTTTCCATCGGATCTTAGCGTCGGGCAACACTTTAAATATAAATGCAAAAAGAAAAGTAGCGACAAGAAGGGAAAGTATAGCGTCGGCAACCTGGATAAAATAGATACTATACTGAGCTATGAATTTTCCAATAAATTTCCCAAATGCGGCCACGATTGCATTAAGTAAAAACGAAACAATCATTATCAGGCCCATACTTAAAATTAAAGAAAATGACAGTAGCCGTGTTATAATCAATTTCCACCAAGCCTTATTTTTTTTTATTCTAAGCCCCAGATTTTATTAATAGAATCCTGTATTTCCCCAAAAATGCTTGTAGCGCCTATTAATAAAATTATGACACTTAATACGGTGGCAAAAAAACTGTTATTGCTGAGGTGGATATTCTTTATAAGATTTTGTATTTCAGTTGCAGCGTTACTTCCTAGCAATTTGTTTAATTGTTCATATACTCTTCCCTGCATTGCTTCTTGCCCAAAAACAAATCCGAATAAAGTAGTAAGCACAACAAGTAATGGGGCAATTGAAAAAACCGTATAATACGCCAGCGAAGCACTGTATTTTAATATATT
>Ga0134126_10000818_pt1 | contig 39179 bp, 29 predicted proteins | sample KB31752_FD_96881 | JGI IMG/M metagenome (GOLD analysis project Ga0134126, IMG submission 96881) | Terrestrial soil microbial communities with excess Nitrogen fertilizer from Kellogg Biological Station, Michigan, USA - KB3-175-2 | ecosystem: Environmental > Terrestrial > Soil > Unclassified ...
GACGGTGTCGTCATGATGACAAATTATGGAGGACGTTATCCTGGAGAAGCGGAATTTCGCTCCGTCTTTGAAGAGCTCAATCGTCGCAAAGCAGTCGTGTTTTTTCACCCGACAGCGGGACCATATAGCAATCCGCTACCGAATATTCCGATTCCTTCGCTTGAGTTTCCGTTTGAGACCACGCGTGCCATCGTCAGCCTTTTGTACAGTGGTACTTTGGCGCGCTATCATGACGTCCGGTTTGTCTTTTCGCACGCCGGCGGTGCCGTCCCGTTTCTCGCGCAGCGTATTGCGCGCCTGACGGCCCGGGCTGAGTTCAAGAAAGCCGCGCCAGATGGTGTTCTCGACGAGCTCGGTCGGCTTTATTTCGACACCGCATTGTCGGCAAGTCCGTTTACCTTCGACGCTTTGCTACGCCTGGTACCCATCTCGAATGTAGTTTTTGGCAGCGATTATCCGCATGCTGGAGAGCCGACAATGTCGGCGACTCTCCGGGGAATTGACGATCTTGGGCTTGGTCCTCAGAACGCACAGGCTATTCTGGCTCTCAACGCGCGCGCATTAATTTTCAATTCGCGTATAGCCTTCTCTAAATAATTTTCTTCTTATTCGAGGGCTATTTGCGTCAGCTCAGTCTGGTATTAGATAAACGTCCGCAGCCTCCAGGGGATATTTTGGTTTGAAAATGCGGATCATAGCGAAACGCAAAAGAACTAGATTAAATGCGTTCACCAGGTGACATCTCCTAGAGGTGACCCGGCCAAAACTCGTTATAGACAATGCCGTTAAACGCCAAGACGGCGAAATATGCGACACAAATGCCCAAGCGCTAAGCAGAAAAATGGCTAGAAATCGCGTGGTGAGCATGGATAGATTGGCTAAGTCAACGCGCCATTGTGCGGAGCCGTACAAACAAATGGACTCGTCTCAAATCGACGGGTAGGGCGACAATTTCATCATGCGAGTGCGACCGTGGCCATTGCAGCGCGGACACCGTACCTCGGGCAATGCAACCCTTATCGACGCCTCGGGGTCGCGCGGCTTCACGCGTAAATCTAAATCGAGTACGAGCCCACAGGTATCGCACGCGACCACAAGCCAATGATGTTTTGAAACGAGCGCGGCGGCAATCGTCGGCCACGCCCATACGGTCTTTTTGACCGCAAGCCGCTCATTAAACCTTTCGACAGTCAGCGTCGAATCGGCAACCGCTTCATCGGCGCGCGCCATCGCGGCGAACTTGTCGCGGATTATTTGAATTCGAGAGACGCCGTTACGTTCGGGCATGGTACTACAAATCCTCTCGCACGCCTGTGTCCGTGGGAATGCGTCATACTATAAACGCAAAACGGGCCGCGAGTGTGGCGGGCGCGGCCCGTGATGCTGGGCCGCCCTGGAGGAGAAGCAGACGCGGCCCGCTCTGCTAAATTCACAACCCTAGCGCGATAAATGGCCACCGCTTATTTCTCGTTTGGCGTGAAATAGGCAACCAAGCGCGCGTCCTGCCAGATATCTTAATGGAACGATTCTCCGTCTAGGTTCTCAAAATTTCAAAGGGCCAAAAGCTCCAAAAGGTCAGTTGTCCCGACACGCTTTGCGCTATGACCAGCCTTGGATGTTGCGCTTGGCCCACGCCGTCAATCGGCCAATTGCGCGACCATGTTCACGATGGCACGGCGCATCTTGGCGCTTTTGATCTTCATGTAGGCGCGCGTGAGGGCTTTGCCATCATCCGTAGCCAGATATTCCGCCACATAGTTGGGCGATGACGATTTATGATCCGGCTTCGATTGGCCGGGGGCGCCCTCGAAAAAATAAGTTACGGGCACTTTGAAAACGTCGGCAATTTGCTGCAACCGGCTCGACCCCATTCGGTTGGTGCCCTTTTCGTATTTCTGCACTTGTTGAAAGGTAACGCCGATTGCATTGGCAAGTACCGTTTGGCTCATGCTGGCCCTCTGGCGGCGTTCCCGCAGCCGCGAGCCCACATGCACATCAACCGGGTTAGGAGTTTTCTTAGCCATTACGTCCCTGTCCTGGTAGCGGGCGGCCCCCTCGATCAGACGCTATAGCGCGGAAAAGGGGCGAGCGCAGGCGCAGCGCGAGAGTGCCTCAGAATTCCCGTTCCCGGGAACCGGTTGGCACTAGGCTAGTTGATTCCGCACACAAAACCCAATGAGAAAACATTTTGCTCAACGCCCCCGTCCGGTCGCAACTCCCTCCATCACATAGTCGACATCGCCGCCGCGATGAACGTCGAGCACGAAAGAAGCAAGTCGATCTGGACCGATGTAGAGGTTGCGGAGGCCCGGCCACTGAGTGGAAAAACCACTGCCGACGTGGTGGTCACAGCGGTATCGCTGGCCTTTCAATCGCTTACGAACTGGCCGCGAGAGATTTGAAGGTCGCGATCGTCGACGGGGGCAATATCGGCCAAGACTATCCTCGCTCGCAAAGTTGGGCTGACAAGATGCACACCGAAGTGGTGGAACTGATTTTATTTCATTGTTGCGGCGGGGATTGGGTAGACGGAGCGGGACGGGGAGAAGCCGCTCTGTGGGGTTCAACGCAGATTTCGGAGGTTCGTTGCCTAAACGAATGAAAAGATACGCCGGAACCAGAAACTCACCAGCGATTTATCATCTGTCAATCCTGTTCGTTGTGTATGGAGTATGCGTATGGCGCCCCGTGCCTATTGGAAGGGCTATCTCAAGCTGTCGCTGGTCTCTTGTCCAATTGAGCTTTTCCCAGCGAGTTCGCAACGGGAGAAAATCCGCTTCCACCAAATCAACAAAGATACCGGCAATCGCGTGCGCTACCGCAAGGTAGATGAAGACACGGGCGATGAAGTCGAGCAGGACGACATCATCAAGGGCTATGAGGTCGAGAAGGGCAAATATATCGAGCTGACGCCGGAGGAGATCGAAGCCGCGGCGATCGAGAGTACCCGGATTATCGATATTGACGAGTTCGTGCCCGAGAAAGAAATCGACGAGCTGTATATCGCCGATCCGTATTTCATTGTGCCCGATGGCGAGGTCGGCACCCAGGCATTTGCCGTCATTCGCGAAGCTATCAAGCAAGAAGGCATGGTCGCGCTCGGCCGCGTCGTGTTCACCTCGCGCGAACACGTCATCGCCCTAAAGCCGCGCGGCAAAGGGCTCATCGGAACGACGCTGCGCTATCCCTATGAAGTACGAAAAGAGGAAGATTACTTCAATGAGATCCCGGATGAAAAAGTGACCAAAGACATGCTGGAGCTTGCCACGCATATCGTGAAGACCAAAGCCGGGCATTTTCATCCTGAAAAATTTGATGACCGCTACGAAGACGCACTGAAGGATTTAGTCAAGCGCAAGCAGCATGGCCAAAAGATCGAAGTCCCGAAAGGCCCGGAACCCGCCAAAGTCATCAACCTCATGGATGCATTGCGTAAGAGCGCAAAGGGAGACACTGGGACCCACCGACGCGCTGCGGCAGGACGCGCAACCCATGCGCGGGCGGCTAAGAAATCGGGACGCAGCCACGCGAGACACCGCAAGGCAGGATGATGATGGACGATCGCGCCGAAAGATAGCAGCGGCCACGGACCTCATGTTCGACGGAAAGGAAGTTCGTGAAAGATCAACTGCTCGTTATTATCGACGCATTGCTCGCGGCAAAGGCCGCGCTGCGTGAGTATGCCGAAGGCCGCGGCAAAAATGTCCCGCAAACCATCGAGCGCCTCGAGCGCATCGTATATGACCCAAAGGTCGCGCAGGCAATGGACGCCCTCCTTCCAGAAATCCAAGCGCCAAGTTTGGAAATGGAGAGCGAACTAGCGAATATCATCCCCCACGAGCGTGAGACAGAAGTGCATGCAGACAACGCTTTATGGCGCAAAAAATAACGACTCCACGCTGAACACGGATGTAGAGCCGGTAGCGCCTGGCATCGGCCGAGTGATCTGTCCCGAATGCCGAGGACGCCCGGAAAGCTATCCCTCGCTATTCCCCCCAGAAATTTGCATTGACCAGTGCACCACGTGCAAAGGCCAGGGCTACATTTACGTAGACATGTAATGCTGGCGCCTGAGCGAGAACGCGCGCTCGAACTGCGCATCGATCTGTTGTTTGCCTCCACGGTGATATATTTTGCACGGGCCCAAATTCGGCGCGCAGGAGCAGGGGCGCGATAGATTTCTTCGAGAATGCTCGACTCACGACGGACCCATTTTTCGTTGCCGGATGTTGCGTATCAACTAGAGCGATTCGTTCACTGAAAATTTTGCATCTACTGCTTCATCCCACGATTCAATGTTCTTTGTGGAGTTGAGACAATTCAACAGCCATAATATCGCCTCCGGTACAGCGATGGCCTTGACCCGATTCAAGTAGCGCTTGGGCTTCGTCGGCGGTTGTCGCGTCCACACACCACTCTTCCGTTCGGGTGACGGTTAGCGTCGCATGGTAGGTTTGGAGCTTCTTCTTGCGTGGGGGCGGCATGAATTTCCATCGTGGTCATGACGATGTTTGGACAACAATCTGATGCCGGACAAGGTTCCGGACGCTCCCTCAGCCGCTTCAGCACCTTCGAGGAAACTTTATCCGTTGGCTACACGTTGGATACACGACTAACGGAAACAAACCCATGGTGCTCACGGATCAGGTCAAAAATTACGCCAGGAAGTTAGTGGAGGACCATCCCGACCGCCTCACGTTGCGGAAACTAGTAAGAAGCCCGAAGATGAAGGCCATCCTTTTCAAGGATGACGGCGTCGTTCCAAACAACCCGCGTTTCCCGTTAATCGTCTACCGCGGTGCGATAGCTCTGAGGCAGACGGCTTTTGACCCTGCCACTATCATCGACTCAGTATTTGAGAGCAATGGCTGGGGCCAGTCGTGGCGCGATACCGTCTATGACTTCGTCCATTATCACTCTCAAATCCATAAGGTGATGGGTGTAGCGCGCGGTTCCGGCCGAATCGAGTGCGGCGGAGTGAAGGGCCGCATTCTGAAAGTGAAGGCTGGGGACGTAGTTATTCTGCCTGCAGGGACGGGACACCGGCTCATTGAAGCGAGTCGAGACTTTCTCGTGGTCGGCGCATATCTCAAAGACGGCACTTACGATGAATGCACTGACACGCGGGAGCGGCCCAAGGCTATTAAGCGTATTGTCAAAGTGCGCAAGCCCCGCAAAGATCCGGTCTACGGCGCGAGCGGCCCCGTGACGCGGGCTTGGCAGCGTACGAAACGCAAATAGCCGTGAACACAAATCCATAACGTCGATGTCTAACATCAGCGACCTGATAGCGATTGCATCCTCAGTCCTAAGCAATGCCGGGCGTACCGGATCTTGCTCAGCGCGAGCGCGTAGCGCAGCGTGTCGGCGTTCTTCCTGGATCTGTAGGTTTCGCTTTCCATTAGAACGAAACTGGAACCCTTTGATTTCTTGGTGGAGACAAAAAATAACCCCGGCGCGCAGGGGGTTCAGTGCGGCCGGGGTCGGGGGCAATCGGAGCGGGGGTCCGCTCTGCGGGATTCAACTCACGTTCCCGCGGTTTGTTGCGCATAGGAGATGAAAAAATGTGGAACCAGAAACTCGCCAGTGGCCCCAAAACCCATCACCTTGAAGGTTCGTTCCTTTAATTTAGCTGGCTCGCGCTTATCCTTGAGCGCCAGATGGAACTTTTTTTCAGAGCGCGACTTCCTTTATGAGAGAGGAGGGCGGGCGCCATGGTGACCCAGCAGGCTACATCCGAGGATCTGGGCGAGATTGCTTTTGCGATCGCTTTGCAGGAGTTCGCACGCGCCCAGGGTCTAACTGCGGAGGAGAAAAGGACCGGCCCAAATCGGTTGCGCTGGTACATTCAAGTATTGATCGACACGTGCCAGACTGATCCGACAAAAATAGCCGATCTTGCCTTAGGTATGATGCGGCAATACGAGCAGTTTGTGCGCTCCAAAGCGCGCGTTGAAAGTAGGCAAAGGGTTCAGCGAAAGCATAATTTTCAGATTTCAATTCCTTCGATCAGAATAACTTCAACCTTACAAGACAGTGCGAGCGACAAAATCGCAGAACAAGAGGGGAAAAAGAGCAGCTCGACTACGAACGAGCTCTGGAAAAAATCCGGCCAGACGTCTCAAGGCTTTTCGGTCAAGTCGCCGCTCGATACCGTCGAGCAAGAAAAGACCAAGAACGACAGCCCGTCGCGTTTCAGCGACGTTCAATAAGACCCATCAAATTTTCCTGGTTTCGGATGCTGCGTTGAGGTGATAGCGTTAAAAGCTTAGTTGGTACCCTGATTCCGCCCCTGAGAATCATCATTTCAATAACTTGCGTGGAATCATTTTCGCATTTCATTTTCAGTGAACAGCAAGCAGGTTTTCAATAGATGAGTCATGAAGCGCTTCCACTCCGGCGTGAGCGAACTTCAGCAAGCAGCATCCGACGCCTGCGAGCGGCCGAGCTGGCCTCGCCCCAGCATGGAACTTTGGGACGCTATTGCTGTTATTCGGAAGCTGGCCTCGGGGCGCGTCCAAGCGTTCGCCGTCAATGCGGACCCCGTCTTTTCGGAGCCCAGCCCGAGCTGGCAAAAGGCAAGGTAGAGACCGCGCCTGCGATTGAGCGCGGTCTCTTCTTTTCGGCTCACCCGACCTACGCCCTTTGATCGGCGGCCGCTCTCGTTGTTCAGCGTGCAATCAACCAATTTTATCGCCGCACTGAAATCATGCCTTAAGTCGGCCGTTTGTACGTAGTAATTGGGCTGATGCGGGCGTCAATTAATCTCAGGGAACTAATTATGCGAGGGGATAAAGGTCGGGACGTGATTTTCCTTAGCCCACAGGCGTTTTATTATGTCTAGCATGTCCCCCTCAGCCCGGCTTCGACATCGGCACCCACGATCCCGCGAGACAAGCGACTTTGGCGAACGCGTTCTCGAGAAGCTCACTTATAGTCTGGGAAAAACGCGAGATGAAGCAAACAAGAACGACTGGTATTGGGCGACCGCATTGGCCGTTCGCGACTACAGCGTAGAATGTTGGCATGCAGTGCGAGCTGTGAACCGGGCACAGCGGAAGAAGCGGGTTTATTACCTTTCTATCGAATTCCTCATTGGGGGACTTCTCTTCGACTCCTTAGTAAATCTTGGACTGCTCGATGCCGCGCGAGAAGCGTTGAAGAGGTTTGGGCAGGACTTAGATGAAATGAAAAACATTGAGCCCGATGCCGCATTGGGCAATGGGGGGCTAGGCCGACTTGCCGCGTGTTACATGGATAGCATGGCAGCTCTTGGAATTCCTGCATACGGATATGGGTTGCGTTATGAGCATGGCCTTTTTGAACAACGGATACGCGAAGGTCAGCAAATCGAGTATCCGGAAAATTGGCTGAAAAACGGCTATCCTTGGGAACTCGCCCGTCCTGAAAAAGAATACATCATCGGATTTGGCGGAACGGTCCAGTACACCGGCGGCGATGATAACACAGCATGCGCTCTATGGATTCCCGAGGAAACCGTCCTAGCGACAACGCAGGACGTTCCGATCACCGGCTGGCGGGGGAAGCATGTCAATATGTTGCGCCTCTGGGGAGCACGAGCGCCTGCCCCGATCCAGTTAATCGCCTTTAATAAAGGCGATCATTTGGGCGCCATGGCGGCCCGCAATCGAGCGGAAGCGATTACACGGGTGCTTTACCCGGATGATCACACACCGCACGGCCAAGAATTGCGTTTACGCCAAGAGTATTTTTTCACCGCTGCGTCGCTTCAAGACATCATTCGGCGTCATCGCGAACAGTTCGGCGATATCAAAACCCTGCCGACTTACGTGGCAATTCAACTCAACGATACGCATCCCGCGATCGCGGTTGCCGAATTGATGCGAATCTTGGTCGATGATTTCAACTTGTCGTGGACGGAAGCTTGGCAGATTACGCGCGCGACGCTGAGTTTCACCAACCACACTCTTATGCCAGAGGCTTTAGAAACTTGGTCCGTCGACCTTTTCGGCAAACTGCTCCCGAGGCACTTGCAGATTATCTACTTGATAAATTGGTTACATTTACAGCAGGCGGGCGAACGCGGCCTCACCGATCCAGGCCTTATTTCGCGTATCTCTCTCATTGATGAGAATAATCCGCGCCGCATTCGTATGGCTCATCTTGCTTATCTCGGATCGCATCATGTCAACGGCGTCTCGGCTTTGCACACGGATCTGCTGCGCAAGACTACCTTCAATGACTTATCGAAAGTCTCGCCGACCGTAATTGTCAATAAAACAAATGGAGTCAGTTTCCGTCGCTGGCTTTTCACCGCCAACCCCGGCCTTACGCAGCTGCTGAAAGAGGCCATCGGTGAAAAGGTCGTCGATCAGCCAGAGTTCCTCGCCGGCCTTGAAGACAAAGCCGATGATTCAGGGTTCGTAGAAGATTACAAAAAAATACGGAGGACGAACAAGCAGAGCCTTCAGGCGCAAATTAAAACCGACCTCGGCATTGAAATCGATGCCGACGCGCTCTTCGATATCCACATTAAGCGCATTCACGAATACAAACGGCAGTCGCTCAATCTTTTGGAAACCATCGCACTTTTTCTCGAATTGCGGGACAATCCAGCAGGCGATTTCGTGCCCCGCGTAAAGATTATCGCGGGAAAGGCCGCACCCGGCTACGAGCGGGCTAAAGTCTTAATCAGACTTGCTCACGATATTGCAGGTACGATCGAGAATGAGCCGCTGGTGCGGGGTCGGCTGAAACTCATTTTCGTGCCAAATTATGGCGTGCGGCTGGCCGAGCAACTCATACCAGCAGCAGACCTTTCGGAGCAGATATCGACGGCTGGCATGGAGGCGTCCGGCACCGGAAACATGAAATTGGCGCTGAACGGTGCGCTGACTATAGGAACATTGGACGGCGCCAACATTGAAATTCGTGAGCGCGTCGGTTTCGACAATTTTTTCCTATTCGGTCTGACAGCGGATGACGTCGCACAATACAGGGCGAATAAAACCCCCGGCGAAGCCGCGGCCGATGCTTGCCCTCGACTCCAGCGTGCGCTGGATAGTCTTGACAGCGGCTTATTTTCACCGGACGAGCCCGGGCGTTACCGGTCATTAAGTGACGCGTTCCTGCGCTACGACCCTTTCATGGTTGCCGCAGATTTTTCAAAATACTGGGCCACACAACGAATCGTCGATCAGGCCTGGCAAGATACCCAGAGCTGGTGGCGATCCAGCATTCTCAACACCGCACGCATGAGCTGGTTTTCATCTGATCGTGCCGTTCGTGAATACGCCTCCGAAATCTGGCGCGTACCGGTGGCTAACTGGCGCTGACCCGACCCGCGGCGCGGAATACCCAAGCAGTTTCTTCAAATATTTTGTGCGAAGTCCATTCTGCGATGGTCAGCGTTAATTTACGCCGCCAGTTCGGATATTGATCGATCGTGCCAGGCACGTTGATTTGGTCCGGAATGGCCAACAAATCTTCGAGGCCGACCATTACCATGCGCGACGGAGTCGCTGCGAGGTAAGCGGCGGCAATCGAAAAATCTTCATCACTTTCTGTCGCGATATTACGCCTTAGAGCGCGGCGTAATGCTTCGCGGGAGCGCTCGCGCATCTCGTCGGTTTCGCCGGGATTGATTCCGATCGCACCTTTGATTGCGAGATCGTGCGAAGTCATCCACCCGGTGTACGTCGGAAGGTCATGCGTATTAAACGTTGCAACAGCATTTTGCGGATATGCCTCTGGCGGCTTGAACTCGCCGTTTTGGCATCGCTCAAACAACATGACACGATAGCCCCACATTCCGCAGCGGTCGGCAATCTGATGAAATCCCTCCGGCACCGTGCCAAGGTCTTCTCCGATAAAAATGCAGCGATGTCGGTGGCTTTCTTCCGCGATGACGTTTAGCAGCGCTTCGAATGGATATCGCAAGTACGTTCCCGCATCAGCATTAAAGCCGCGCGGGATGAGGTATAGCCGCATTAATCCAATTACATGATCGAGGCGTATCGCACCGGAGTAGATCATTGACGCTTCGAGAAGCCGACGAAACGGCCCAAAACCTTTGTGAACGAGCGTGTGCGGATTGAATGAGGAAAGACCCCAATTTTGCCCGGCAGGATTGAATTCATCGGGGGGCGCGCCAATCGAAAGTCCGGTCAAAACCGCACTCTGGTAAGACCATGCGTCGGCGCCATTGGGATCGACCCCAACTGCAATATCTAGGTAGAGGCCGATGGGGAGCCCGAGATCGCGCGCGAGCTGCGTGCAAGCCTGTAACTGCTGATCCGCCAACCACTGTAAATATTCATAGAAACCGCATTCCTCGGCTTCCAGCTGATAAAAGGACGCCAGTTGCTCGGGTTGCGGATTGCGCCAAGGCTCAGGCCATTGCGGCCACGGCACGCCATCATTGCGTTGCTTCAAGACTTCAAAGCACGCAAATCGAAGCAATCCCTCGCCCCTTGCCGTGCGAAACGTCTCGAAATCGTTTTTCCGCTCGCTCCCCTTCGAACAAAACCGGGTGTAAGCGCGTCGCAATGCTTCAAGCTTGAGCGCGGCAACGCGGGGATAATCAACCAGGTCTGTAGCGCGAACGGCATCGATCTCTTGCGTCCGCCGCGTCCCCTTATCGAATTCGGTAACGGCCTCGACATCGATGTAAAGCGGGTTGAGAAACAAGCGGCTATTCGGAGCATAAGGGCTCGCATCTTGCGGCCGATCGAGGAATAGCACATGCAGTGGATTGACGCCGACAGCGGCAGCGCCCACCTCATGGGCAAGCCTGATAATCGCTCCGAGGTCGGTGAAGTCGCCAATACCCCAGTTGCTTGCGGAGCGAACAGCGTAGAGCTGAACAGAAATCGCCCAAACCCGCCGGCCGTCACCCTGAAATATATGAACTCGTCCGTCCGTTCCGCCGAGGGGCGCCGGCTCAATGCCGCCATGAGTCAGCCCATCGACGATCGCTTTGACCGTGCGTTCCGGCGCAACGTGCCAGCGACCGAAAACGTCGTGGAAACCAAGATCAATACCCCAAGCCGACGCCTCTGCTGCTAAGTCCCTCATTCGCTGGTCGCTTTGCCTTAATCGATGGTCAACGCACGCGGCCCGCTCAGAGTTGCCAAGGGAAGGGAACTATTGGCATTTATTCCGCGTTTTAATGAAGGGGCGCTCGGCTCTACCCCATAAGACGACAATAAACGGGGCGTGAGTACTGATGAATGCACGCTCATTCGCTCAGATCAACGATGAATCCCCAAGCGACCCGACGGGGCCTCGGTTTCGATTTGAGGACATTTACCCGTGTCTGGATGGCGGACGCTACCCGGTAAAGCGCATCGCTGGCGACGGCATTGACGTCTGGGCGGACATTTTCCGCGATGGCCATGACGAAATCCGAGCCAGCTTACGCTGGCGCCGCGAAGATACCCCCGAATGGAAGTCCGAGCCGATGCAACTCGAGAACAATGACCGCTGGCACGGACGTTTCCTGCCAGCGGAACCCGGATGGTACGTCTTCACGATCGAAGCTTGGACCGATCCGTTTGCGACCTGGCGCAAAGGTTTCCTGCTCAAACAAAAAGCCGGACAGGATGTTGCGCAAGAGACGCAGGAGGGCCTCGAACTGGTCCGCGAATTGCTGTCGAAGGAAAGCTCTGCCGGTGTCGCCGGAATTCTGATCGGTGACGTGTCGGAGGGAGGGAGCCACGAATTGGTCTCTGACGAATTCGTACAAGCGATGGCGCAGCCCGAAATGGCTTCCGATCTGAGCCGCAGCATCGCTGTGCCGGTTCTGGTCGAAAGAAATCGCGCCCGTTTCGGCGCATGGTACGAGATGGTGCCGCGCAGCCAGAGCAGTGTGCCGGTCCAGCACGGGACATTTGCCGATTGCATTGCCCGTTTGCCGGAAATCGCTTCGCTTGGTTTTGACGTCCTCTATCTCACGCCGATTCATCCGATCGGACACACCAATCGCAAGGGCAAGAACAACTCACTCCGCGCCGCTGCCGGCGATCCAGGCAGCTTTTACGCCATCGGGGATGAAACGGGTGGCCACAAGGCTGTGCATTCAAAACTCGGAACGCTGTTGGATTTTCGGCGGCTGGTCGAGGCCTGCAAGGCATACAACATGGAGATCGCCCTCGATATCGCGGTGCAATGCTCGCCGGATCATCCGTGGCTGAAGGAACATCCGCAATGGTTCAAGTGGCGGACTGACGGTTCGATCCGCTTTGCGGAAAACCCACCAAAAAAATACGAGGATATCGTCAATCCAGATTTTTATTCGATTGAGCGCATTGCGCTTTGGCAGGCATTCCTCGATGTCGTGCTATTTTGGGTCGAGCAGGGCGTCGAAATCTTCCGTATCGATAACCCGCACACGAAGCCGTTGCCATTTTGGGAATGGCTAATTCGTGAGGTGCATTCGCGCAACAGCAATGTCATTTTTCTGGCGGAGGCCTTTACGCGTCCAAAACCGATGAAGAATCTCGCGAAGCTCGGATTTTCCCAGTCCTACACCTACTTCACGTGGCGCACGACAAAATTAGAGTTGCAAGAATATCTCAGCGAGCTCACTCGCTTTCCTGAACGAGAGTTTTTCCGCCCAAATTTCTTCGTTTCCACGCCCGATATTCTGCCGATACAACTGCAAACTGGCGAGCCGTGGCTGTTTAAGTCGCGCGCGGCGCTGGCAGCGATCCTTTCATCCAATTACGGCATCTACAACGGATACGAACTCCTGGAACACGAGCCGATCCCTGGTCGTGAGGAGTACCTGAATTCAGAAAAGTACGAAATCAGAACGCGTGATTGGAATAAGCCAGGCAACATTAAAGATTTTCTCGCACGACTAAATCGCATTCGGCGCGAAAACAGCGCCTTGCAGCAAACTTCCGATCTGCGGTTTCTCGGCGTCGAGGACGACGGCATCATTGGATTTATCAAGGAGTCGACAGATCGGACCAATGCTGTTGCCGGTGCCGTCGCCCTCACAGGACAGGCACGCGAGCTCTGGCTGCATTTCGGCGACGCTCAAATCGGCGCTGGCATAAGAAAGCCCGTACGAGCCATCAAAAACCTCGTGACCGGCGAGGTGCGCACTCTCGAGTGGGGGGGCACCCGCTTCTGGATTGATCCTGCCCAAGATCCTGTCCTCCTGTTCTCGTGCATCGAGTAACTATCATGAATGTTGTGCCCGAGTTTAAGGTCGAACGGCCGCAGGCAAGCGACGAAGCGCTATGGTTTAAAGACGCTATTTTCTACCAACTTCATGTGAAGGCATTTGCCGATGGCAATGGTGATGGCGTGGGAGATTTTATCGGGCTGACAGATCGCCTCGACTACATCAAGGATCTTGGCGTCACGACACTTTGGCTTTTGCCATTTTACCCGAGTCCTGGTCGAGACGACGGATATGACATCTCAGACTACGGCGATATTAACCCCGCCTTCGGCACAATGCGTGACTTCCGCCGCTTCATGCAGGAAGCCAAGCGCCGCGGGTTGCGCGTCATCACCGAATTGATCATCAACCATACCTCCGATGAGCACCCTTGGTTCAAACGCGCCAAGCGAAGCCCGGCTGGCTCGAGCGCCCGTGACTGGTATGTCTGGAGCGACACGGATCAGAAATATCTTGGCACCCGCATCATTTTCACCGACACCGAGAAATCGAACTGGGCCTGGAGCGAGGAAGCGCAGGCCTACCACTGGCACCGCTTCTTTTCCCATCAACCAGATCTCAATTTCGATAATCCACGCGTGGTGAAGGCCATCGTGCAGGTAATGAAACGTTGGCTCGATGCTGGTGTAGCCGGTTTTCGTCTCGATGCCGTGCCCTACCTCTGCGAACGCGAAGGCACCAGCAATGAAAATCTTCCCGAGACGCATGCAGTCATCAAGCAATTGCGCGCCGCCCTTGACGAGTACAGCCCGGATAAAATCCTGCTTGCGGAGGCAAATCAGTGGCCGGAAGACGTACAGCAGTATTTCGGAAACGGCGATGAGTGCCACATGGCCTATCACTTTCCGCTGATGCCGCGCATCTACATGGCGATCGCACAAGAAGACCGATTTCCGATTACCGACATTATGCGGCAGACACCGGACATTCCCGAAAACTGCCAATGGACGATGTTCTTGCGCAATCATGACGAATTGACGCTTGAGATGGTGACCGATGCTGAGCGCGATTATCTTTGGTCAACCTACGCCGCCGATCCGCGCGCCCGAATCAACCTCGGCATTCGCCGACGTCTGGCGCCGCTGATGGACAACGACCGGCGCAAGATCGAATTGATGAATTCAATTTTGATGTCGATGCCGGGGACGCCGATCATCTATTACGGCGACGAGATCGGCATGGGCGACAATATCTATCTTGGCGATCGCAACGGGGTTCGCACGCCTATGCAATGGACGCCGGACCGGAACGGCGGCTTTTCCCGTGCCGATCCCGCGCGGCTTTACCTTCCTTGCATCATGGATCCCGTCTACGGCTATGCGGCCGTCAATGTCGAAGCGCAGACGCGTTCAATGTCCTCGTTATTAAGCTGGATGAAGCGCCTGATCACGGTACGCAAGTCTAGTAAGGTTTTCGGGCGCGGGTCGCTTACCTTCGTGCGGCCGGTTAATCGCACTGTGCTCGCCTATGTTCGCCAACTGGGCGACGAAGCGATCCTGTGCGTCGTCAATCTTTCACGCGCAGCGCAGGCTGTCGAACTCGACTTGAGCGCATGGAAAGAGCGTATACCGCAGGAAATGCTCGGGCGGACCCGCTTTCCGCGCATCGGCGATCTACCGTACATGGTAACATTGCCACCTTACGGCTTCTACTGGTTTCAACTGCATTCCGAACACCTGATACCGACCGAAAAAGTGGTGCCGCGCGACGTGGCAACGCTGGTGCTTGGCCAGAACCGGGAAACGTTATTGACGGGCCGTAACAGATGGGCGCTCGATACGGAGGTCCTACCATCGTTCCTTTCGGAACGTCGGTGGTTCGGTGAGAAAGGGACACGCGGGCATACGGCCAAGTTGGCGTCCGTCTTTCCCCTCGACCACGGGCAAAATCATTTTTTGATTGGAATTACCGACGTTTCGGCTGGCAGTGCAAGGAGCCGTTATTTGCTGCCGATGACGGTGCGCTGGACGCGTTATACTCAACTCGAGCATACGGCATCAAAAGTCATCGCCGCGGTGCGACGCGGACCGCGGGAAGGTTCCCTGGTTGATGCGGCGACCGAGCCGGAATTTATCGAGGCATTGATCGCCAAGATTTTCACCAGTTCAACTATCTCCGTCGACGCGCAAACGTTGGAATTTAGGCCGACATCGGCGTTCGCCCAACTCGCGCCAGTGCAAAACATCCGAGCGGTCGGCGTCGAGCAATCCAACACCAGCATGATCGCCGACAATAATTACGTCGTAAAAGTCCTGCGCAAGGTGACAGCCGGCGTGCATCCCGAGATCGAGATGGGGCGCTTCTTCGTCGAATCGGCGCCGTTCAAGAATGTGCCGGCGCTGCTCGGTTCGGTCGAGTTGATCGAGGACGGCAAGCGCAGCGCCATCGCAGTTGTGCATCGGTTTGTACAAAATCAGGGCGACGCCTGGGCCGTGATGGGGCAATCACTCGACCGGTTGATTGAAGAGCAGCGGCTTTCGCCGCCGGAAAACCTGAGTGAAACGCCGGAGAGCGCCGCGCTTATGGCGCGCATTCGCCAAATCGGACTGCGCACGGCAAACTTTCACGCCGTTCTGGCGAGTCGGCCGGACCTGCCGGCTTTCGCGCCCGAGCCGGTCGCGGCGAGCGACGTGGCGGCTTGGGTCGACGGCATTTTGCTCCGCTTGCAAAATGTATTCTCGCTGCTCAAGGACAATTCAAGCCTGCCTGCCGCGGTCGCCGAACCGGTCAAGGCGCTTTGCCGCCATAGCGGCGAAATTTCCAAACATATCGAGGAAAACCGCAACGTCAGTTTCTCGGTCATGAAAATCCGTCACCATGGCGATTTTCATCTCGGGCAAGTTCTGATTGCTAAAGATGATGCATTCTTGCTGGACTTCGAAGGCGAGCCGCAGCGTTCGCTGGAAGAGCGGCGGCGTAAGGCCCCGGCGGCGCGCGACGTCGCCGGCTTCTGCCGCTCGATCGATTACGCGACCAGCGCAGCGCTCGAACGGATCGACAATGTGACCGCCGAGGAACGCGAGCAGCTTGCGCCGCGATTGCGCCTCTGGGGCCAGCAACTAGCGACGGCGTATCTGCAAAGCTATCGCGAGGCACTCGGCGATACGCCACTGTGGCCTAACGATGAGGGCCAGCGCCAACAATTGCTCGATCTTTTCCTGCTGGAAAAGGCCTTTTACGAAATCGAATATGAACTAACCAATCGTCCTGATTGGGTCGGCATCCCGGTCGAGGCCACGCTCAGAATCTTGCGGGAACGCGGAGTAATTCCGCCATGAACGCTCTACCTGCCGAAGCCCACGCCATCCTGTCCGGCCGTCACGCCGACCCCTTCGTCTATCTGGGACCGCACCCGGAGGAAGGCGGCATCGTATTGCGCGTGTACCTCCCGGATGCCGAGCGCGTCACTGCGCTGACAGAGGACGGCAAGGAACGGCCGCTCGATCGACTTGACCGGCACGGTCTGTTTACCGGCAGGCTCGGCAGGGCAGGGGCTTACCGCCTGCGTGCCTGCTTTGGCGACACCGAAGTGGTGCTCGAGGACCCTTATCGGTTTCCGCCGATCCTTACCGATTTCGATCTCTATCTGCTCGGGGAAGGTAATCACCTGCAGCTCTACGATAAGCTCGGCGCGCATCCGATGAGTATGGCGGGCGTGCACGGCGTCGGATTTGTAGTTTTTGCACCGAACGCGCAGCGCGTGAGCGTGGTTGGGGAATTCAACAATTGGGACGGCCGACGTCATGCCATGCGGGTGCGGAGCAACGGCTATTGGGAGATTTTCGTCCCCGGCGCGCGCGCCGGTGAGAAATACAAATATGAAATCTTTTCACGCAATGGCGTGGTACTCCCGCTCAAATCCGATCCGCTCGCCTTTGGCGCCGAGGTTCGCCCGGCGACCGCGTCATTGATTGTCGATCTGGCGCGGCAGGAAAAACCGGCGCCCGCGGCCGCTGACGTCAATTCCCTGCACGCGCCGATGTCGATTTATGAAATGCATCTCGGCTCTTGGCGGCGCAAACTGGAGGAGAACAATCGCTGGCTGAGTTACCGCGAGCTCGCCGAAATCCTGCCGGCCTACGTCGCCGACATGGGGTTCACGCATGTCGAATTTCTGCCGGTCACGGAACACCCGTTTGATGGCTCGTGGGGCTATCAACCGACGGGACTCTATGCGCCGACCAGCCGCTTCGGCTCGCCGGCGGATTTCGCTGAGCTTGTCAACGCGCTGCATCGAGCCGGCATCGGCGTTCTGCTCGACTGGGTGCCGGGGCACTTTCCCGATGATCCGCACGGCTTGGGCCGCTTCGATGGCACCGCGCTCTACGAGCACGACAACCCGATGCAGGGCCGTCACATCGATTGGGGCACGCTGATCTACAATTACGGACGCACTGAGGTGACGAATTTTCTGCTCGCCAATGCGCTGTTCTGGCTCGATCAGTACGGCATCGATGGCCTGCGTGTCGATGCCGTCGCCTCGATGCTCTATCTCGACTACAGCCGGCCGGAGGGCGGCTGGATAGCGAATAAGCACGGCGGCCGCGAAAATCTCGACGCCATCAAGTTTTTACGGCGTGCCAACACCGAAGTGTTCGGCCGCTTTCCAAATGCGACAACGGCGGCGGAGGAATCAACCGCTTGGCCGATGGTGTCTCGCCCTGTCGACTGGGGCGGCCTTGGCTTCGGCTACAAATGGAATATGGGATGGATGCACGACACGTTGGATTATATTTCCAAAGATCCCCTCTACCGCCGCCACCATCACGGCAGCATTCTGTTCGGCCTGCATTATGCGTTCTCGGAAAATTTCATTCTGCCGCTGTCGCACGACGAAGTCGTGCACGGAAAACGCTCGATCTTCGGCCGCATGCCGGGCGACGACTGGCAACGCTACGCTAACCTGCGCGCATATTATGCCTTCATGTACGGCCACCCAGGCAAGAAGCTGATGTTCATGGGCAGCGAGTTTGCCCAGGACAGCGAATGGAATCATGACGTCAGTCTGCCGTGGCATCTGCTTGAGCGCGAGCGCAACAGCGGCGTCCAACGGTTGGTGCGCGACCTCAACCATCTCTATCGCAACACCCCGGCGCTGCATGCGCTGGACTGCAACGCCGCCGGCTTTGAGTGGCTTGTCGCCAATGACGCCAATAACAGCACCTTTGCCTGGCTGCGCAAAGGAAAGGAAGCGCACGACCGTTGCGTCGTCGTCGTAAACTTCACGCCGCAGGTTCTGCGGGACTATCGCGTGCCGGTGCCCTTCGCCGGCGCATGGCGGGAGGCGCTCAACAGCGACGCTGCCGTCTATGGAGGTAGTAACATAGGGAACGCCGGAGGGACTTCAGCCGTTGTGACCCGTGATACTCCGGAGCTCCGCATTGTCATCCCACCTCTCGCTGCCGTCTTTTTCGTCCCCGAGAAATAACGGACGCATTTCCGCTGGCTCGCCACACCCGCTCGGTGCCAACTGGGACGGCCGGGGCACCAACTTTGCGCTGTTTTCCGCAAATGCGACCAAGGCCGAGCTGTGCCTATTCAACAGCAAGGGCCACGAGATGGAGCGGATCGCGCTGCCGGAGCGCACCGAAGACGTCTTTCACGGCTACTTTTCGAACGTCGGTCCGGGACAGATTTACGGCTATCGCGTGCACGGCCCGTACCAACCGGATGCCGGCCACCGCTTCAACGCGCACAAGCTTCTGATCGATCCCTACAGCAAGCGGCTTGAAGGGCAATTCGCCTGGAACGACGCTCATTTTGCCTATCGGACCGGCAACAAGAATGAGGATCTGTCGTTTGACCGCCGCGACAACGCACGTTGGATGTACAAATCCGTCGTCGTTGATGACGCCCACAGTTGGCGGTCAGGATCGCGCCCCCATGTCTCCTGGGAAGATACCGTCATCTATGAAGCGCACGTCAAAGGGCTGACACAGCAACGCGGCGATATCGGCGCATCGATGCGCGGGCTGTTCACCGGTCTGGCCGATACCAAAACGATTTCGCATTTGCGTAAGCTTGGCGTGACGACGATCGAATTGCTGCCGGTCCACTCTTTCATTGACGATAGTTATCTGGTCGACCGGGGCTTGAAAAATTATTGGGGCTACAATTCGCTGTGTTTCTTTACGCCGGAGCGCCGCTATTCATCGTCTCCGCAAGCCGAAAGCGCTTTTCGCGCCACGATAGCCTTGCTGCATGATGCCGGCATCGAGGTAATCCTTGATGTCGTCTACAACCATACCGCCGAAGGCAATCACCTCGGGCCGACATTTTGCTATCGGGGCATCGACAACGCTTCATATTATTGGTTGCTGCCGGACCAGCCCCGCTACTACGAGAATTTCACCGGTACCGGCAACGCGCTGAAACTCGTGCATCCGCGCGTGCTGCAGATGGTGATGGATTCGCTGCGGCGCTGGGTTCAGATCTACCATGTCGACGGCTTTCGTTTTGATCTTGCCAGCACGCTCGGCCGCACGCCTGAATTCGACCGCAACGGTCCGTTTTTCGCGGCCATTCGCCAAGATCCCGTGCTGGCCGCGGTAAAATTGATCGCCGAGCCGTGGGACATCGGCCCAGGCGGATACCAGGTCGGCGGCTTTCCCAACGGCTGGTCGGAGTGGAACGATGTTTACCGCAAGACCATGAGAAGGTTCTGGCGCGGCGACAGCGGGCTGCTCGGCGACGTCGCGAGCAGCATGACCGCTTCGGCCCGGCAATTTCAGCACGACGGCCGCAGTCCGCGAAGTTCGGTCAACCACGTTACCGTGCACGATGGGTTCACGCTGGCCGATCTGGTCAGTTATGAACACAAACACAATGAGGCGAATGGCGAGAGCAACCACGATGGCTTTGACGATAATGCCAGTCTGAACTGCGGTGTCGAAGGGCCTACCGAAGATCCCGCCATTCTGGCGACACGCCGGCAACTTCGGCGCAATCAAATTACCTGCCTGTTTCTGGCGCAGGGTGTTCCATTGCTGCTCGCCGGAGACGAAATTGCCAACAGCCAGAGCGGAAACAACAACGCCTACTGTCAGGACAATGAGATCGGTTGGGTCGATTGGTCGAAACTCGGAGGCGAGGACGATCTAAGCGAATTTGTCGGTGCGCTGGTGAGATTGCGCAGCGATTATCCGCAGCTTAAGTCGCATAGCTGGTTGCAAGGAAAGCGCGAGGACGGCAGCTACGACATCAAATGGCTGACCCCTGATGCAAATGAGATGGGCGAGAACGACTGGAATTATCCCGAGGGTCGTTTCGTCTCCTATGTGCTTGCTGGCCCCGGCGAGGGAAAGAGCCCGCTGTTCATCACCCTGAATGCCGCTGCGGAACCAATCGCGGTAACGCTTCCGCAATGGCACGAAACGGAAAAATGGTCTTGCGTATTCAACAGTGGCCAGGGTGACGGACCGCCGCCCGGCGCCCCAACGACCAAGGTCACCGTGCCACAGTCAACGGTCCTTGTTTTTGCCGGCGGCAGATGAACATCGCGCGTCAATTTGGACCGCGGCTTAGCGCCAAAGGCGTGAAGTTTCGTCTGTGGGCGCCCGCCGCGCGGCGGGTCGATATTTTGCTCGACGAGCCGGTGCCAATGATCAAACGCGATGCGTGGTTTGAGTACGACGCCCCACAAGCCGAAGCCGGGACACTTTATCTATTTCGGGTTGATGGCGAGTTGGAGATTGCCGATCCGGCCTCGCAATTCCAGCCGCGCGATGTGGCAGGACCGAGCGAAGTGATCGATCAAGCCTACGCATGGAAAAATGAAAACTGGAAAGGCCGGCCCTGGGAAGACGCCGTCTTTCTCGAACTGCATGTCGGGACTTTTACACCCGAAGGGACTTATCGCGCGGCGATTGCGAAGCTCGAACATCTTGCGAATGCCGGTATTACCGCCATCGAGCTGATGCCGGTTGCTGATTTTCCCGGACGGTGGAACTGGGGATATGACGGGGTGCTGTGGTTTTCACCCGATAGCAGCTATGGCCGACCGGAGGAGCTTAAAGAATTTATCGATGTCGCGCATTCACAAAGGCTGATGGTATTTCTCGACGTGGTCTATAATCACTTCGGGCCGCAGGGAAATTACCTCGGCCGCATCGCGCCCGAATTTTTTTCGACCGGAAAAACCCCATGGGGGGGCGCCATCAATTACGACGTACCGAAGGTACGACAATTTGCTATCGAAAATGCACTTTACTGGCTTTCGGAGTTCCGCTTTGACGGATTGCGTTTCGATGCAGTTCACGCGATCACCACACCGGGATCGCCGCATATCCTGCATGAGTTGAGTATCGCCGTCGGCGCTTTGGCGCGCGCGAGCGGGCGGCATATCCACCTGGTGCTCGAAAATGACGACAATCGCGCCAGCTTGCTCGACCCGTGGCAAGACCCGCCTTTGGGACGCTATCGGGCGCAATGGAACGACGATTACCATCATGCCTGGCACGTTCTGCTGACTGGCGAGACAAAGGGCTATTACAAGGATTATCGCCACGCGGCCGCGCGGGTTGCTCGTAGCTTGCGTGAAGGCTTCTCTTATCAGGGTGAAGCCTCCAGCCATCGCGGAGGGCGGTTGCGCGGTGAGATGAGCGCGCGCCTGCCGCCTGCTGCCTTTGTCAATTTTCTGCAAAACCACGATCAGATCGGCAATCGCGCATTGGGCGACCGGCTTACGGCTTTGGCCGGCGCGGACGCGCTCCACGCTGCGCGTTGTGTCCTACTGCTGGCGCCATCACCGCCGCTCCTGTTCATGGGGGAGGAATGGGGCGCGACCGAGCCATTTCCGTTTTTCTGCGATTTTCACGGTGATCTTGCCGACGCCGTGAGACGGGGCCGACGGGCCGAATTTTCCGACGCCTACGCCGATCCCGGCATCGAAGTCCCTGATCCGCTGGCGACGCAAACGCGGCAATCCGCCGTGCTGGACTGGAGCGCAATCTCCAGGCCTCCATTCAAGGAAAATTTCGAGGTCGTGCGTTCGCTTCTTCGTGTCCGCGGCGAGAAAATCGTACCGCTGATACGACAGCTCGCAGCGGGGGAGGCGGAAGTTTCATTTGAGAACGGCTTGCTGGTGGCGCGGTGGCGCTCGCCGCATCACACGCTGCAGCTTGTGGCCAATCTTTCCCGGCGGCCGATGGCATTTTTCGTCAACGAGGACTACGGCGACCCGATCTGGGGCGGACCGCCGGGCTCGCCGCTCGCGCCCTGGGCGGTGCACGCGGCGATCGCGAGTCGATGATGCCGCGGCCCATTCCCAGCGCGACCTATCGGTTGCAGCTCAGCAAAGATTTCACCTTTGACGACGCGGCGGCTCTCGTTCCCTATCTCAAGGAACTCGGCATCTCACATCTTTATTCGTCACCATTCCTGGCTGCCCGGCCGGGCAGTACGCATGGTTACGATATCGTCGATCACGCTCGCCTTAATCCGGAGCTTGGCGGAAACGAAGCGTTCGAACGCCTCACCGCGGCGTTGCGCGCGGCGAACATGGGCTTGATCCTCGACTTCGTGCCAAACCACATGGGCATAGGTTTTTCCGACAATGCCTGGTGGCTCGACGTCCTCGAGTGGGGACAAAAATCCCCGCACACCGCTTCATTTGATATCGACTGGAATGGCCTGCCGTACCGGCGACGCCCCGGCGTGCTGCTGCCGATCTTAGGCCGGCCTTATGGAGAGGCGCTCGAAGGCGGCGAAATTGTCCTGAAATACGACTTTGAGCACGGATGCTTTGCCGCCTGGTATTTCGATCACAAGCTGCCAATCAATCCGCAACGCTACGATGAAATCCTGCGCACGGCCGTGCAAACCGCCAATGGAGAAAATTCCGTCGCGGGACGTGAGCTTCTTCGGCTGGCCGATCAATATAGCGAGCCGGCGTCGCCTTCCTATCGAACTGCAACCGAACTAAAATCGCAGCTCGCGCAAGTGCCCGGCGCGGCGGACATTATCGATCACGGGCTTATCGCGTACTCGGCAGGTCAGAAGCAGGGCTCGGTACTGTTACACCGGCTGCTCGAGCGACAGAACTACCATCTGGCGTACTGGCGCGTGGCGTTCTCGGCGATCAACTACCGCCGTTTCTTTGACATCAACGACCTGGCCGGCCTGCGGCCTGAGAATCGCGCGACGTTTCGCGCCATGCATGCGCTTGTCGAGCGACTGATCGCTGAAGACAAGCTGCAAGGGCTGCGGCTCGACCATATCGACGGTTTGCGGGATCCCGCCCAGTATACGAAGCGCTTGCGTGAACTGATCCGCAAAGCCAGGCCGCAGCCCTCGGCGGGGCCGTTTTATGTCATCGTCGAAAAAATACTTGCCGAGGGAGAAGCGCTGCCAAAATTCCCCGGCGTAGCCGGCACCACCGGCTATGAACGGCTAAATTCGCTGTCGCGTATCCTGGTAGATGGTCGCGGGCTCGAGCCGCTGCACAGGACTTGGCAGGAATTCTCCGGCGAGCGCGCTGCGTTCGCCCAAATACTGATCGCGGCAAAGCTGACCGTGTTGGAAACTATGCTGGCGATCGAATTTACAGTGCTCACGCGGGCGCTCGCGCGCATTGCCGCCGGCCATTTCAGCAGCCGCGACTATACGGTCAATCGTTTGCGCGCTGCACTGCAAGAGTATGTTTTGCAGTTCCCGGTATACCGCACCTATATCGCCGGAGCCGGCCCGACAGACAATGATCGCATGCTCATCACCACGGCGATCGAACGGGCGCGCGCGGAGTGGCAAGGGCCTGATCGCAGTATCTTCGACTTCATCCGCGACGCGGTGACCACCGATCTCGCTGGCGATGCCGGATACAGCGCATCGCGCGTGCGGAGCTTCGCGTTCAAGCTACAGCAATTTACCGGTCCGCTGATGGCGAAGTCGCTCGAGGATACGGCGTTCTACCGCTACCATCGGTTGCTTGCCCTGAACGAAGTGGGCGGTGATCCGGGCGCGGCACCACTCGGGATCGACGAGTTCCACGCCGAACAGAAGCGGTTTGCAACGACTGAGCCGCATGGCCTAACGACCACGGCAACCCACGATACGAAGCGCGGGGAGGACGCCCGTATGCGTATCTTAGCGCTCGCCGAGCTTCGTGAAGATTGGTCGGCGGCGGTTGGATGCTGGAAAACGGAGAATGCGGACACAATTCAGCGGGACGGTCAGCGCCGGATTACAGCGGCACACGAATATATGCTCTATCAGACCTTGGTCGGTGCTTGGCCGCTGGAAGGCATTGACCAGAATTTCGTCGAGAGAATCGAAGCCTACGCGGTCAAAGCGGCGCGAGAAGGCAAGCAGCAAACAAACTGGACAATGCCGAACGAAGACTATGAGAACGAGCTTAAGCAATTCGTTCGAGCCATTCTCAGTCGAAGTCGGTCGGCACATTTTATCGAGGAGTTCACCGCATTTGCGCTCCGTGCAGCTCTTATTGGCGCGCTCAATAGCCTATCGCAATTGACGCTCAAGGTCCTGTTGCCGGGAATTCCGGATTTTTTTCAAGGCGCCGAGTATTGGGACCTGTCTTTGGTCGATCCGGATAACCGCCGCGTTGTTGATTTCCTGAAACGGCGAAGCGAATTGTTGTCCCGGGCAGATTGGCGAACTCTGGCGCAAGCCTGGCCGGACGGCCGCATTAAATTTGCGTTAATGCGAGCGCTTTTGCGAATCCGGCGGGATTTTTTTGATGTGCTGGAGCAAGGGGACTACCGAAAAGTCATCGTGGAAGGAGACGCTGCCGATCATATCATTGGCTTCTCTCGAGGCAGGGGCCGCAGACGTTTGATCGTGCTGGCGGCGCGGCATTTCGCGCAAGTCACCAGTGGTGGACGAGATTGGCCGCAGTGGTCCGGAAATCTGGTGTTGCGTGGCGAAGTCCCCACGCGCAATCTTTTATATGATGCAAACCCACGCATCGGGCTTGCGGCCGACCTGTTCGGACCATTGCCGGTTGTCGTTCTTCAAGCCGGGTGACGGGCTTTATTCGCGTGGCGAGGTGGAGGACAAGCGTACGTTCCTGGCAATGCCATTGCGGCTGCCGAACTGGCTCGGAAACTTTTGACGACATCATTAGTCGGCCCCGAGGCGGACCGCAATTCTGTTCAAAGCGCAAATCGAGGCCGCTTACGCGGATGATAACGCCGGTTTGCCTGAGTGGCACGGAGCGCCCGAACAACCCGACTCGACAGCAAACTCCCGCTCAGTTGTTGCGACGTCGGCAAGGGTCGGCAACCCTGCCTCATTACCAAGATGTTGAATCTTGTAGGCGGAAGCCGCGCGGCCGAAGCGGAAATGCTCATCCCAGCTTTTTGAAGCGTCAGCTAAGTAGGAATAGACGTAAGCGCCGTGGAAAACATCGCCGGCCCCACTGGTATCGACAACGCGATCGGCCGGGACAGAAAGGGCTGGAAGCACTTGGACATCGCCCGCCTCGTTATACCAGATGAGACCACGCTCTCCGAGCGTCACGCCGCCAATGCGGCAGCGGCGGCTCTTAAGATAATCGAGCATTCTTGCCGGCTCGAACCCCATCTGTTCACAAAGGCGCTCGGCCACGATCGCGATATCGATAAATGCAAGGAGCTCGTGCGTGTTTGTTCGCAGGCCGCCCCCATCGAGCGAGGTGAGTATGCCTGCTTCGCGGGCGGCCTTGGCATAGTAGATGGCCGCATCCGGCTGATGCCCATCCATATGAAGCGCCCGACAGCCCGACAGGCTCAAGCGAGGGAATGTATCGAGAAAATCGTCGTCACGGCAGCGGACAATGGCCCGCTTGCCGCCGTTCGGCATGACGAATGACAAAGAGGAGGCTCTAACTTTTCGCGGATGGAGCGGAATTTCGTACTTCGCGGCCATATCCCGAAACATGCGACCAAGCCAGTCGTCTGCGATCGTTGCTAGCAATTCGGGCTTAAATCGCAGCTTTGCACAGCAAAACGCAGCGGTAACCGCGTTGCCGCCAAATGAGATCGCGTAGGTCGATGCGACATGCTTTTCGTCTCCGGTCGGCATCCGATCGGTCAAAAAAGTCAGGTCAATATAGGTCTGTCCGATAAAGAGTGCTTGCATTATCTAAGGACGTCGTCCGGCTAACGGTCTGCACCGAAACATCCACGAGATACGCGAGGATGATCAGTATCACGCAGTAGAAGCGGCACACAATAGAGCAAAGGCACGCGGCCTGCCAGGCTGGCGAGGGCTACAGGGCGAGCGATCGGCGGGGTCTTAAATGATTTCCTTCGCAGTGTGTTGTTACGAATTGCGCGGTTCACGTCGTCGCAGCTTGGAGCTCGAAACTCCGATCGCGATCAACCGTAGCGGGGAAGCGATGACCATGCGGAGAACATTTGCTAGATCTTCTTCGGCATTCATCGAAGGTGCTGGAGGTCATCCTTCAATTGGCAGGCCGAGAGCAGATTATCGCGGCGAAAACACTTTTCGATGCGCGCAATGCCCTGGCAGAGATGCTGGCGTTAATTGATTCATGGATTAATGTTGGGAAGCCCCCACGGTGACTTGCAAGCACAGGAGCAATCCCTGCTCTTTCCGTCTAATTCCCTGCTCAGCCGAGAAAATTCCCTGTTTTATCGAGTAGGGAATTTCGCTTACGGGCCCGGAATCATTGGAGATGTTGGGCCCTCTAGACCATGAGGTTGCTAAAAACTGCAAATTTCCCTGTTCTTTTTCCTGTTAGCAGGGAATTTGGCACCAGAGACCCGTTCGACACGGACTGCGTCCGCCACCACCAAGTCTTTGTTTTCGATCAACAAATGAAGAAAAAGCAAAAAAGCCCGCCAACAGCGGAGTCTTTCTGCTGAGTAAAATTTGCGTCGTAGTCTCTGCGCGCGAGATGGTGCGAAATTCGCGCCCTGTTTCTGCCTGAAAAATTTCTGTTCCTGGGATCGTAGAGACTCGTTCGACAGACCGCGTGGTAGGAGTTGAACCTACGGCCTCTCCCATGTGAAGGGAAAGTCTAAGCCTTTGAGGCTCTCCACAACGGCGTTCTGGTCGAAGTTGATGCGATCGCTGTCCGGCCAGCGCGCACGCAAAACGTGCTTCCGGACGAGTGATATGACTGCTCAGTTACCCCAACTCCCAAAATTGATGTCGTTTGATGTGTTCGGCACGCTCATCAGCGTCCGCGATAGCTCCTATACCGTGTTTGAGCGCATTCTCGACGAATCGGGGGGGCGCGGCGTTGACGTTCGAGAGTTTTGGGAGGCTTGGGAGCATCGGAATATCGAGCGGTATTGGCTCGTCTATGAGCCATACAGGGCGATCTGTCGGTCGTCGCTGGCGGACACTTTTGCGAAATATGGAATCAATGGAAATCCGGACCTCATCGAATACTACTTCGATGCCTTTCCGAAGTTCGCGCTCTATGAGGATGTTCTTCCGACGCTCGAGCGACTGTCGCGGCGCGTTAAGCTGGCTGTCGTTTCGAATATAGATGATGATCTGCTGGCGGCAACGCCACTATGTCGCAATTTTGATCTCCTCTGCACGGCGCAGCGCGCGAAAGGCTACAAGCCTGACGGCACGCTGTTTCGATATCTGATCGAACATGCCGGCGTCGATCGAGACGAGATCTTTCACTCTGGACAATCCCAATTCACGGATTTGGTTGGTGGGAAGCCGCTCGGCTTGAAAATAGCGTGGATCAATCGTCGCGGCGTAAAGCTCAGCAACGCTGTCCCCCATCCGGACTTCATTCTTTCCGACGTCGCTTCCTTGCCCGCATTGGTTGGTGCATAGCTCAGTTTCTGTCATTGGGGCTTGTTGGCAAGGGCGACGTCCGTGACAGCGTCATCGCGAAAGGAAAGTAGAAAGCCGCCACACGCCAGCTTGGCAACGCCGTGCCGACTTGGGTCGGTGAACGCATCTGTCGGCATTTAAATTTCTGTTCCGAGAGACTGAAGTTGGTGGCTGGCGCAGCAGTCCAGAGGTTCCCCTGCTCCGCCTGCTTTCCCTGCTGACAGGGAATTTTACAGGGAATTTAAGTAATTGATTTATGCATATTTTTACTCGGCCAAATCGCGCGCGCTTGTCCGCCGTCTCTTGTTATTTGGCATCATCTCTATCGCAATCACCCACACTCGCGCAGCAGAATGCTATGGTTAACACAACCTTAAGAATGGTGGTCTATTGTGTTTGTCGTTTTTGCCTGTGGAAGAATTCCACATGCCGGTCGGATGCCATAAATTCAAACCACTTTTTAGGCCGGAATTGGAAAACCACGAAAAACAAACCAGGTCGCTTCTGTTAGTCGTCTTGCCTTATCGATTGGGAGACGCAACGACCGATACTTCAAAAAAAGCGGTTAGAAGCTTTTTGGCTTTTCCTTACGGCGTTCTCACGCTTGCTTCGTACACACGACGATATGCCAATAACTTGGGCGCTATGGAGGTGGTAGATTTAAATTTGCCCTCTGCTGACAGTCCCGAAGTTATTTTGAGGCGAAAGCTTTCAGATATGCAGCCCGATATTGTGGGCTTCTCGATGTCGTATGACGTTTCTTATTCTTGGCTCAAATCTCTGGCCGAGATGGTAAAAACTCACGACAAAAATATTTGTACAGTGGCGGGAGGGCCAGCGATTACGACAGCCTATGCTGAAATCCTCGTGGAATGCGATTATTTGGATGCTGCCTGCTATTCCGAGGGTGAGGTTGGATTGAAGAATCTGATCGAGGCGGACAACATCCAGGATGCGATTTTGATGGATCCCTGGGTCACAAAGTCAAAACTGCAGAAAAAAATAAACATCTCACCGGTCTATGATGATCTGGATAAAATAATAGATGTCGATTACTCGCTGATCGATATCAATGCCTATAGTATGAAAGAGGCATTTTCTCCGTTCACAAAATTTACCGAGTCTTCCAAGCAATTTTTTATAGTGACGTCGCGCGGTTGTCCGTTCAAATGCGTTTTCTGCGCGGAGCCATCTTTCCATGGCGCGAATATGCGTTATGCAAGCGTGGATCGCGTCGTCGAACACGTCGCGCGGTTGAAGGAGAAATATGGTTTGAACGTGCTGACAATTTATGACGATCAAATATTGATGAACCGCGCCAGGGCCAAAGAGTTATTTCTCAAGCTTGCTGCGCTGAATATTCGAATTGAAATGCCCAACGGGGTAACCCTTTCTTATATCGATGCGGAACTGGCAGCGTTAATGAAGACAGCGGGCGTTGATACGATTTTCTTAGCAATCGAGCATGGCTCTAAAAGGGTCCTGAAGGATATTATAAAAAAGCCAATTGCGTTTAATCGGATTAAACCGACAATTCAATTGCTTCAAAACGCTGGAATATTTGTGTGCGCTTTTTTTGTTATCGGATTGCCTGGTGAAACCCGAGACGAGAGACAAGAAACAAGAGATGCAATTTATCAGTGGGGACTAGATTGGGCGTTTTTCAACTACGCCACGCCTTTGCGTGGTAGTGAGCTCTTCAGACTATGCAAGGAAAACAATTGGATCGAGCAAAGGTATCTACCAATCGGGGCGATCGACATGACGGAATACGTGATTACCGCACCCGGCATGGACAAAAACGAAATTAAACAAGCGGTATTTGAAATGAATCTCGACTTGAACTTTGTCAACAACAACAATTTGAGGAAGGGTAATCTGGAGATTGCCTATCAGTCATTTAGGGAGGTTGTGGATCGCCATCCCGGGCAACCCTTTGCGCAATATTTTCTCGGCAATTGTCTCATAGCTATGGGCGCGGATGGAGCGAAGGCTGAGGAACGTTATGAGAATTACCGAACCATCGTTAGGTCATCGAAGACCTGGCATGATGCTGCAAGAAAATTTGGCCTCAAGCTGGGGCCGCAATGCCGGCCCTACGAAGCCAAACTAAGCGCCTAGAGACATTCTCAATCATGGTGCGCATCGCTCTTGCGGAAGGCAATAAATCACGGCGCCTGTACCGCACCAGGAATGAGCGCGGAAAAGAAATTGATAACGGGGTAACGTTTCCATCAGCCAGAGCGGCGTTTTCCATATCCCGTCCGCATTATGATAAACCGTCACGGTGACGACGGGCCGGTTTACGAGCATTATTTGGCGTGCGCCTTTCAACGCAGCAAGCTCCGCGCCTTCGAGATGAAGTTTGATGAAGGTAGGAGAGACATTGAGTGCATCGAGTGGCCGAGTTGTGACACGCATACGGCCCGTGTCAGAAATCTGCGAGGCGTAGCCAAGCCCGCTATGGAATGGAGCATCCCCTTCATTGTCCGCAAGGGCGTAATCGCAAACCGTAATGCGCCGGTCGTCCGGTAGCCAGGAACGTAAATTGTCCAGAAGCACCGCGCGGTTGAATGGGTCCGGCTCGACGGCGACGATCTGCTGGAACGCGCCCCTGGTTTGCTGAACGAAGGCTTCCGTTACGCTGCCGTGATGGGCGCCTGCATCCAACAGGATTTCATCGCCGTGCAGAATCTCGGTTACTTCCGGAATGAAGAAACGGTCGCGATCGAGGACTGGCGCAGCTTCGAATGTCCATTCCTCGCGTAGTCTCCGCCAGGCAAGAAACTGCAAATGATGGGCGCGGGACACATCATCGCCCCAAAACTTGATAACTTTTGCAGTATTTTCCTGGTCTTCCGCCGACAACGGGGAAGCAAACCAGCCGTTCGAAAGCGGATGCAGGTCTCGAAAGCTTTCCGCGAGATCATAGAAAGGCACGATATCTTTAAAGCCCAGTCCTAAAAGCGATCGCTCGATCGGCACATAGGGCGACGTCACGACGCTTACGGCAATGCGGAGTTCGCGCCTGGCGGTCTCGTTTACGTCGTCAGGGTGCAAAACCTCTACATTTTCCCAAGTGAGCTCACGCTCAATCTTACCAGCGTCGCGGTCGATGGCCATGATAAAATCACGTCCCACCGTCTTTAGAAAATCGCGCGCCAGACAGCCCAAGCTTCCAACACCATAGAGTGCGAGCGGCACGTCTGCCGGAACGGGAAGGAAGGGACAAGGAGCGGTTGCCAATTCCCCCAGCAATGATCCAGCGCTGTCGGGATCTGGCAGGTCGATGAATGATCGAGTCTTATGCGGCAAAGGGATCTCGCTACCTCACGACGAATCACCCAGAGTCATTTTTGCCACTAGTGCCACCTATTGCCCAGTGGCGTTGTTTTTCGACTGCGATCAAACGCCTTGCCATTGGTGACAATGACGCAGCCCGGCATTCGTCATGGTAGATGTGATGCGAATCAGAGATAACAGCCTAAATACAACGGTTTTGCGCGCGATGTACCGGCCGAGTTTTTAACGGCGGCGCGCTTTAAGTTGAGCTATCAACAGGCAGCGAGGCCCGTGCAGCTCTCAATTTTAATTCCGACGCATCGAGGCGGCCTTTTGGCTTGTTCTAGGATCGCACAAGCTTGTTCCTGGGCCAGTCAGAATATCGAAGTTATTATTCGCGACAATTCCGGCGACGCCCAGAAAGGTAAGTTGCTCGCCCACTTTCGGCGCGATCATTGTAATATCGTCATCGCTGAACCTTGCGACGGGCTCAAGAATTTTTCAGAAATCCTCCGGCTTGCGAAAGGTGATTTCGTCTTTCTCCTCGCCGACGATGATTTCTGTTTCGATCAAGCCATTGTTTCATTGCCCCAGTTGCTCGAGAAAGTCGGCAATGATTCCTCGGTCGCCGGCGTGACGGGAGCCTATGTCGTCGATGGGTCACAAGGCTCGTCGGTTGTCGAATATCGCGATGTGGAATCAGATGACGTTGCCACGCGTGTGGCCGGATATCTCAACTATGGTGGCTTGAACATTTTACATTATGCGCCGATACGGAAGGAGCTCATACAAAAGGTCTTTGGGTTCATGAGCGAGCTGCCGTTTTATTTTTCATTTCATGATCAGATTATTTGTCTGCTCTATCTGCTTAATGGAAAATTCGTCAGGCTGGAGCGGCTTTTGTATATGTATGATGTTGGAGTTTGGGAGACGACTGAAACAGCGCAGAAAAGGGATGTCGATTTCTACAAAGATGCCGGAATGGATCCGGCCATCAACAAATTGCACTGGTTTCTATGCGGGTTCGAGGGCGCCGTTCTAGTCCGTAACGCTGATATATTCCCCGAGTATTCGCTCGAACAACGTCAAGCTATTGCGGATCGTTGGTTTGCGTCGATGTTTGCCCGGTTTAAAGGACATCAAAGGTTAACTTTTGGGACAAATTTTGCGAGTGACGCCGAGAAATTATGCACGAAATTGCAAGTATCGGTAGGGCAGATGTCATTTCACGACATGCTGGCCCAAATCAGCGGCCTGATGGCACTCAGCTCCAAAACCCACGCGCAAAGTTATTTTGATTTTTGGGATGCGGTCATTAATAAGCGCAAACCCCTCCTGCGCCGCGCGACCCTTGTGAATTATTGACTTGTGTGGAAGTCGCGGGACATTGGGGATCTACATAAGGCTGGTAAGCAATTTGTCATGTCCATGGCATCGCTTAGCTTATGGTCCACGTAGTCCGAACTTGGCCAAAGTGATTTTGGTGGTGAGCCAACACGTTGAGTCTAATGTTGTTATTTGCGTGAAGATATTGAGCCGGCTACTATTTCATCCGAACGAATCAGTCGATGGCGTGATGATCAAGAGCGGTTGAGCGCTTCGGTATGGCCGCGGCTTGTCACACCGATGACCCCTTTTGACTCAGAAACCAGATCATCAAGAGATTCCATGAAAGTCGTCATCCTTGCCGGCGGCCTTGGTACACGCATATCCGAGGAAAGTTATTTGAGACCCAAGCCGATGATCGAAATCGGCGGCAAGCCTATCCTATGGCACATCATGAAGCTCTATTCCGCGCATGGTGCTAATGATTTCGTGATTTGTTGCGGCTACAAAGGCTACGTCATCAAGGAGTATTTCGCCAACTACTTTCTGCACATGTCCGACGTCACCTTCGATATGACAGACAACAGCATGGTCGTGCATCACAGAAAGGTGGAGCCATGGCGCGTGACGTTGATCGATACCGGGGATCACACGCAGACGGGTGGGCGACTCAAACGTGTGGCGGCGCATATAAAGAACGAAGAGTCGTTTTGCTTCACCTACGGCGACGGCGTCAGCGACGTTAACATCCGATCGTCAATCGAATTCCATCGCGGTCACGGCAAGCTGGCTACGGTCACAGCAGTGCGTCCACCCGGCCGTTACGGCGCGCTCGAGCGCGCAGGGGATGTGGTGACCGGGTTCATCGAAAAGCCGCGCGGCGATGGCGGCATGATCAATGGCGGCTTTTTTATCCTTTCTCCGCGCTGTCTCGACCTCATCGAAGGCGATGATATTAGCTGGGAGGGCTCACCTATCATCCGTCTTGCAGCCATGGGGCAGATGATGGCGTTCGAGCATCGCGGGTTCTGGCAGCCAATGGATACCTTGCGTGACAAGAATGTTTTGGAAGAGCTCTGGGTGTCCGGCAAAGCGCCATGGAAGATATGGCATTGACGGGGGCAGCAAATCCTTCCTTCTGGCGCCATAAGCGCGTCTTGATCACCGGGCATATGGGTTTCAAGGGCTCGTGGCTAACTTTATGGCTTCACCGGCTTGGCGCCACGGTGACGGGCATAAGTCTGCCGCCGACGACGGAACCCAATCTTTACACAGAAGCCAAGCTTGAGGAGTTGTGTCAGAGCCATTTCTGCGACATTCGCGAGGTTGCGGCGCTCGCTGAACTTGTCAACGCGGCACGGCCGGACATTGTGTTTCATTTGGCAGCGCAGGCGCTGGTGCGCCGGAGTTACGACGAACCGCTGACGACGTTCGAAACCAATGTAATGGGTACGGCTTATGTGCTCGAAGCATTGCGTGGGTTAGATAGCGTGCGTGCGGCGGTCATGATCACGACCGACAAGGTCTATCGTGACAACGAACCGCCGCTGCCGTACGGCGAAGATGCTCCACTCGGTGGGCACGATCCTTACAGCGCGAGCAAGGCGGCTTGCGAAATCGTTATCGAAAGCTATCGTGATGCGTTCTTATCGGCCCATGGCGTCGCGTTGGCGAGCGCCCGAGCAGGAAACGTCATCGGCGGCGGTGATTGGTCGAAAGATCGTTTGATCCCCGATGCGATTCGTGCCTGGCAGGCGGGGGCGATTTTGCAAGTTCGTCGCCCGCAGGCCGTTCGCCCATGGCAGCATGTACTGGAGCCACTATCCGGTTATCTAATCCTTGCGCAAAAACTATGTGAGGGGTCAGCGCCTGCCAGTGCGTACAACTTCGGTCCCAAAGTCGACGAAGCTGTGGCCGTGCGCGACTTCGTCGAACTGGCGCGCGCTGCCTACGGCGGGGGCGAGGTCAACTATGGCGATGGCGGCGAAGGCCCGCACGAATCAGCTTGGCTCGCTTTGGAAACTGCCAAGGCAAGGACCGTACTCGATGTCTCGCCCACATGGACGACGGTGCAGACGGTTCAGCGGACGATAGCGTGGTATCGCGCGTACAAGGACGGCGCGGACGCACGTCAATTATGCGAGATCGATATATCGAATTTTACCAAATGTGCGCTGAATCCGATTGTCGCAGATAAGACCTCTGCCGCCATAAAATGAGGCGGCAATTATCATGCGATTTGAACCGATAAGATTGGCGGGCGGTTATTTGATCCACCTCGATCCGCGCATGGATCAACGCGGCATGTTTGCCAGGGCCTTTTGCGCGCAAGAATTCTTAACCAACGGCCTCGAAAGCTCATTCGTTCAGGCCAATATCAGCACAAACGTGCACGCCGGCACTTTGCGCGGCATGCACTTCCAGAATGAACCGCATGCCGAAGTCAAGCTCGTACGCTGCATCAAAGGATCGATCTACGACGTGATCGTCGATATGCGCGAAGCGTCGCAAACATATCTTCGCTGGTTTGGTGCGGAACTGTCGGAAGAGAACGGAATCATGATGTATGTGCCAAAAGGATTTGCGCATGGCTACCAGGCGCTAAGCGACGGCGCGACGGTGTTCTATATGGTAAGCGCCACTTACGCGCCGCAGTCTGAACGTGGCTTGCGCTTTAATGATCCGACTCTCTCAATCGAGTGGCCACGCGTCGTCTCCGAAATATCGGACAAGGATGCTCAATGGCCGCTGCTGCCCCCCTGATCCTCTTGACCGGTGCGACCGGATTCGTCGGCACGCAAGTGCTGCGAGAGCTTATCGGACGGAATTGTCGCGTACGGGTTATTGTTAGGGACGGTAAACAGAATTGGATTCCACCCTCGATCATGATCGAAAAAATAATCGCGACGGTGGATCTATGGTTTGAAAGCGTGGCGTGGTGGGCCGATGCCTGTCACGGCGTAGATACCGTGATTCATGCCGCCTGGTACGCAGAGCCCGGCCAGTACCTTCAATCGCCTAAGAATCGGGAATGCATGGCAGGAACGCTGCGGCTTGCGCAAGGCGCAATCGAGGCCAAGGTTCGGCGATTTATCGGCATCGGCACTTGCTTTGAATATGATCTTAGTGCGGGCCGATTGAGCATCGAGACACCGCTGAGGCCATCCACTCCTTACGCCGAGGCGAAGGCCACCACTTTTATGACGTTATCGCAGTTGCTCCTTCAACATGGCCTGGAGTTTTCCTGGTGCCGGTTGTTCTATCTTTACGGCGACGGCGAGGATGAGCGACGGCTGGTGCCTTATCTGCGCGGTAAGCTCATGGCGGGCGAGCCGGCCGAGTTGAGCAGCGGCACACAGATTCGCGACTATCTGGATGTTCGCCAAGCCGGCCGCATGATTGTGGAAAACGCGCTCGGCAAAGGGCATGGACCGGTCAATATCTGTTCCGGCACACCCATTTCGATCCGGCAGCTTGCCGAGCGGATTGCCGATGAATATGGCCGCCGCGATCTGCTCCGATTTGGCGCGCGAGCCGACAATCTTGTCGATCCGCCCTATATCGTCGGCGTCCGCGCCGTGGGCTAACTGCATTTTCCCCTTTCATCCCACGCCGATGCCCCGCCCTAGGTTTGGTTAATCCCCGTTAACCATTGTCCTGTAGAAATTTAGCCGGCGCCGCTCGTTGCAGGAAAACGCGCATGAAAGCTCGGCTAGAACCGCGAATCAATCTCGAGGGGCGTACGCCGCTGGAAACGGCCATTCCGCTATCCACGCCATTCATCGTCTTTGCCGATCCGGCGAGCTCCTGCAATTTCAAATGCACTTTCTGCCCAACAGGGCACCGCGACATGATCGCCGAGACCGGGCGATTCCAGGGCGTTATGAAATACGACGTCTTCAAGAAGATCGTTGATGATCTCGGTGAATTCGACAAGCCCATTAAAGTACTGCGCATGTACAAAGACGGTGAGCCGTTCCTGAACAAACGGCTGGCCGACATGGTCGCTTACGCGAAACGGTCGAAGCGCATAGAGTACATCGACACCACCACTAACGGCACTTTTATCTCGCCCGATCGAATCGGACCGGTCCTTGAAGCCGGAATCGATAAGATAAATATCTCGGTCGACGGCATGACTGAAGAAACCTACACGAAATTCACCGGCGTTAAATTTGACTTCAAGAAATTCGTCGAGAACGTCAAATGGCTATACGCCAACAAGGGCGCCTGTGAAATCGTTGTCAAGATCCCCGGAGAGCTGATCACCGACGCGCAGCGCCAGGAATTTTTTGACATCTTTGGCGATCATTGCGACCGCATATTTGTCGAGAACTTTGCACCCTGTTGGCCCGAATTCGATATCGAGAAGCACACCGGCGTAAAAATCAGCAAAGGTATCTACCAGCAGGACATCGGCGATACCGATACCTGCCCCTATATTTTCTACGGCTATTCGGTGAACGCCGACGGACTGGTCAGCTCGTGTTTTCTGGATTGGGGCCGCAAGCTCATCATCGGCGACGTATGCCAGCAGTCCATGAAGGAAATCTGGACGTCCGAGCGCATGAATGCGCTGCGTCTGCAGCATCTCGAAGGGCGGCGGCGGCAAAATGGCGTCTGCGGCAATTGCGGTCAGTTGAGCCATTGTCTGCCTGATAATATAGACGCACACCGCATGGCGCTTCTGGCCAAGTTCAAGACGCTCGTTGCCGTCGATCCCGACGTGCAGGCGCCTGGTGGCGTCAACCACAATTACACAGCCGTGGCGGCGGAATGAAACTTCTGCATGTCACGCCGCACCTTGGCGGAGGGGTTGGCAAAGCACATGCAGCGCTCAGTGCCGCCTTGCCAAAAGAGGCGGTCGATCAGACCTTTCTCCTGCTTGAAGAGCCGCGTGATCGCCGTTATGCGGACTTGATCGAAGCCCGCGGAGTGAGCGTTATCACTGCCGATAGTTACGATCATGTGAGACGCTTGGCCAGCGAGGCGGACATTGTTCAGTTCGAGTTCTGGAATCATCCACGTCTGTTAGAGTGCCTTGCCCGCACCGAATTTCCTGCCATGCGCAGTGTCTTCTGGTCACATATCTCAGGTCTCTCCAAACCGCTGATTCAGCCTGGTCTGATGGAAGAAGCTGGGCGCTTCGTCTTTACGTCGGAAGCCTCACGCTCGCTTCCCGCAATTTCCCAACTTTCTGAGGCCGCGCGAAAGAAAATCACCGTCATCAATAGTGGCTTCGGCTTTCCCGATGGCATGCGTCGTGTGCACTCGAAAAAGGAAAAGCCTGTCATCGCGTATCTTGGGACTGTTGATTTCGTCAAAATGCACTCCGCATTTTTTGATATCATCGACGACCTCGTTGGTGATGATATCCGGGCTTTGGTGTGGGGTCCCGTTGAACCATCGGGTCCGGTGTCGGCGCGCGCGCGCGCGATGCGTCATCCAGAGCGAATAAAATTTTGCGGAGAAACAGCAGATCCTGCTGTTGCGCTTTCTGAGGCCGATATATTCTTTTATCCGTTACGATCCGATCACTATGGAACAGCGGAAAACGCACTGATCGAAGCAATGTCGTTGGGACTGACGCCAGTTGTTATGAACAATCCGGCAGAAATGGTGATCGTTCGCGATTGTGAGACTGGATTTGTTGCGCGATCAACCCAAGAATGTGTTTCGTTATTGCAAATGCTGCTTCTGTTGCCGGATGTGCGGGACAAAATTGGACGAAATGCAATATGTTACGTCGCGGAAACTCGGACACCGGCACAGTCTGCGCTGGATTTTATGATTTTGTGGCTCGGACTCCTTAACGAACCGGCGAAGCATTGCAATTTTCGAGGCATCATTGGAGAGAATCCGGCGGAATGGTTTCTCGCGATGCAGTGTACGCCTGGCACAGTATGGAAGCCGCCGCCAAGGAAAGCCCGGCAAACACCATCGAAGGGCACGCTTGCTCACTTTGAAAAAGTGTTTGCGGGGGATTCCTCTCTCGCCGGGCTGCGACGGTAACTCTGAATTTGAAGTATCTTCGGTACGAAAAACTCGTCTAATGGCACAGATGGGGTCCAGGGACTGCACCTTATGTGGTCATCGCCATGGGCGGCGACCGGTTCGACAAGGACGGCGTCCGCCACCATTCCCATCAGTAAATCAGCGCGCCCAGCAGCCACGACAACCAGATTGCGGGCGCGAAGAATAAGCCGAACGGCAGCCGTGACGTCGGGCTGAGCGCCTGCTTGCCAATTGCTCGCCACGTGCCGTAGGCAACGAGCGCGCCCAGAGCCGCGATTTCGATCGCCACCGGGATTATGATCCAGTCGAGCCACGCGCCGGCGACAAAGGCGAGCTTGACGTCGCCCAAGCCCAAGCCTTCGCGCTGGCGCAGCCAACCGTAGACCCAGCGCAAGCTCAAAAAAAACGACATCGTCACGAGTCCACGCAGCGCGGCAACTGCAACGCCGTCGACTATCGACGGCGCGTTTACGACGGCGGCATTGATCAAGCCAAGCACGAGCGCGGCTGCGGTCAGTTCATCGGGAATAATAAGATAGCGATAATCAATCGCTGCGATCGCCAACATAACGAGCGCCAGACCCGCGCCCAGGAAACCGCCCGTTCCGGGAAGCGC
>Ga0134126_10000819_pt1 | contig 39171 bp, 35 predicted proteins | sample KB31752_FD_96881 | JGI IMG/M metagenome (GOLD analysis project Ga0134126, IMG submission 96881) | Terrestrial soil microbial communities with excess Nitrogen fertilizer from Kellogg Biological Station, Michigan, USA - KB3-175-2 | ecosystem: Environmental > Terrestrial > Soil > Unclassified ...
ACGCGACTCCTCAACTGCTTTGGGGCATGCTGCTTTGAGGCGATCCTGCCTGAAGGCCGGAGGTGTCCACGTGCTTCACGCCGCGCACGCGCATGGCAGCCCTTTTCGCCTTGGAGATATCCCGGTGGTTGGCCATGGTGCCGGTGAGGGTCGCCGTACCATTGCTGAAACTGACTTGGACGTCGGTCGCCGTTACGCCGTGGGCAGTCAATTCATGCTTGATCTTCTGTTCGATTTGGCTGGGCTTTGATTGATGCAAATGCCTACTTTGCGTCCGATTCATTCCGGAATCTCCCCTGTGACCGCATTATTAACCTGATTTTCAGGGAGAGGCAAGCCAGCCATTTTCAACCGCTCAAAAAACGCCACTTTCTCGGTTAAGTCGGCATCACCAGGCCAGCCAAGAATTTCGGTCGCAGATCCGCAAGGTTCAACATCACCGCGAGCAAAAGCCGCCAAACTCAATCGAAGGGTGAGCGCCGAATGAAAGGCGAACAAGAAACCGCCTTTCCCGGCCCACAAAGAACCATCCTCGGGATCGACGAACGGCTGGCCAGGCGGAGGCTCGACCTCCTTGCAGGCGGCGTAGTAGGACTGCAGCGCCCAGGCAAGGGCCTGCTCTGCATCGAACCAGCGAACAGATGCAACGGGATCGCATTTCATGCTACGTTCTCCTTGCCGGCCTAGCCGGCGCTACGTTGATCCAACCTCCGGCAGGGGCGAACACCCGGCCGGAGGTTTTTCATTTGTGGCGCTTCCCTGCGCCGTGACACTTCCCGTACTTCTTCCCCGACCCGCAGGGGCAGGGATCGTTGAACCGCGGCTCCCGCACCGGCCCGGAAGGCACTTGCCAACCGGAAGCGCGCACCTTGGCCACCGGCCGCGCGACAGCGGCAGGGGCAGGGGACGCCTCAATGGCAGGAGCAGGGGGAGGAACAGCCGATGCCGCCACAGCCGCGGTAACGCGACGGGCATCGAGGTAATCACGCAGTGCCACGCCGACCAGGCCGTTCAAGGAACAGCCGACCGAGCGGGCGTAGCTCTCGGCCTCAGCACGAAGCGCCGGAGGCAACCGAACCGTGGTGATGGGGGTCACGAAGCACCCCCAACAGAGCGCGAAGCGCTCGAGCGAGCAAAAGAAGCTGGGGGACTTTCCCCCCCTGTTAGACGAGGGGGGGCAATCAGCGCGAAATCTGGCTGATTGCAATTTGATAGCATCGCCCCATCAAGGGACACGACGACAGTAACACCCTGCCACCGCACGATGCAACAGGCCGCCACGCCGGGGGCAGCTCCGCTGCGCTCCGCCTGCCCCCGGCGTGGCGTAGGCGTTGCAAGCAAAAGCGGGTTGGGCAGGGAGGCATGCTGCCACGGAAGCGCCAACACACGAGGCTCGCCAACAGGATCCATCGACCAGACCACCAGCTCCAGTGGCTCGGCGACGGGCGCTCCGCGCCCTCGAGCCAATCCCTGGCCCTCAAGCGCCGGACATCCTGTCCGGCTACGAGCTTCCCGCCATGCTTCGGCCTGCCGACAAGTGAGCGACCACCACGCCAGATCGCCACGATCGTAGGCCCGACCTTCCGGCGACACCATGCCGTTGCGGTTGATCGTCCAACCACGCCACTCGGGCCGCAGCGCGCCGAGATCGCCCAAGCGGAACACCCGCAAAAGCCTCACCACCGACCAGGGCACACGCGAGGCACCGCGATCCCACGCCTTGATCGACGACACCGAACACCCAAGAAACTCAGCGCAGGTCTTGACGCTCAACAGGCACGAATAGCGCAACTCGCGGAACCCCTCAGGGCTGATATGCCACATGCGACGGCGAGGGGCAGACCCTGATGTTGGCCGTGGAAATTGCTGACGATGGTAGCTAGCTGGTTTTGCGTGATAACCGCGTCAACCGCCAGTTGATATTCTGAATTGGACCAGCTGAAAAGTGTGGTCAGCGCCTGCTAAACGCCGAAAATTCTGCACCGGTTCTGCGTAGGCGTGTAAAAAACCGAGCATGTTCCGCGGGCACGCGGAAAATCGTGTGCAGCGACTGCGATTCAGTATCACTGAATGCAGACAATGCGCGTCGGGTGTCAGGTCAGCCGCCCTCCGAGGTTCTCGCACGTCCACGCGATACGTATCTCCGATACACCCACCGAATCGATGTTTACCATCACCCAGGGGACATGCTCCCACGGGGCCAATCTGGGATGGTCGTAAAGTTCGGGAACGTAGCGGCTGAGGACTATCCGCAAACCGTCAGCATAGGCGCGAAAAATGAGCGACCGAAGCGCAGCATGAATCTGACCGGCGCTGGCCTCGTCCGTCCACATTGCGCGCGTTAGCTGAATGAGATCCCCGATCGCCGTGAGTGACGATGGCGGAAGGCTGTTGGTAAACAAGTAAGAGCGATCACCGCCCGTTTGCACTGGCAGATATAGGATGTCAGCCCGCGCAGCGCCATCCTTCGTGGCGATCATTCCATCGGAAACGAATTTCTTGGCTTCCGCGGGGAAGAGCGAACCGGGTGGAATCCGGGTCGCGATTCCGCGAGCGATCTTGCGCATCGGCCTGACCATACTCGAAGGCAGTTCCGCGATCGAACTCTTTTTTCCCTCGAACTGCTTGCCGAGCATCGCAAGATCCCGATGCTTGTTGGTGCAGGGTGCGCGGGTGAGGCCGCATCGTGGGCGAAACGTGTGAGCTTGGCTTGTACCTAAAGGCTGCGCGACGCCATCACTTGCACTTACAAGCGCAGCGAGAGCAAGACTTGCATGTGATTGTTTCGCCGGGGGCAGCAAGTAGTGGGTGGTGCGCGAGGCGCTGGCCCAGTCCAAGTACTCCGCCAATGCGCGATCACGCTCACGGTTCTGGAATGGGTCGGCCATGAGTGTCGTGCGGCGATCAAAGAGGTCGACACCGCATTCACATCGGAGGAGCGGCCGTCCCTTGGAGAATCCTGCTGCAAGTGGCCGGTGGCAAGAGGGGCATTCATTCACGAGCCGGGTGCCGTGCCACGGACAACGTGCTACCCATGGCAGTTGGAACAGCCATGCATGAAATCCCTCCCTTGCACAGGCCAAACACAATCTTGTCCGCCATGAATCCTTCCACGCGCTCGTAGCATCGCCTTGGAAGGGAAGCCAGTTGGCAAGTCTCCACCCTGGTCGCGCGTCGGGTTCGATACCGAGGGCACTGGAAAAGCTTGACAGCCGCTTCGTCGAGAATGCGAGGACCTGGGATGGATCCTCGCGTGACAACAACCGAAAGCCGAACGCGGCGAAGGTCTCCTTCCGACTGAATTGGTTCAGACGTGTCAGCTTCAGCAGGGCGCCAAAGGGTGAGAGGTAAGGCGTCTTTGTCAGATTGCCTCCAACGAAGCCGCCAAGGGACGAGAGCAGGACGCGGCTGCTCGCAGCTTTTGGCGAGAAGCTCGAATGGGTGCGGGTCAGGGTGGCCATGCGTTAGTCCTCCTCATCATCGACCAGATTGGCCCGGCAGAATTCGAACGCGATATAGCCGCTGGCTTTAAGAGCTTCCTCGATATCTGCGCGTGTCAACGCCTTGAAACCGGGTCTCGTGACGGTCCGGGTGAGAATTCGCTGCACGAACAGCTCGAATGTCTTCATAGGCCATTCGTCCAGTGGTCCGAGTCCGCGTGCCGCGCGCAGTTGCTCGACGACTTCGATGATTTCCTTCGTGTGCTGGGTCAAGCGCCAGCCACTGGCGAATGCCTCCGGGGCGAAGTAGGCGGTGTAGGTCGTATCACTACCGACCGGCCACTTCGCGTTGTTGTCGTAGCGTTCCAGCACGGCAGCGATTTCGTCTTCTCCGCGGAGGCCATAGAAGAGATGGTCGGCCATGCCGAATCGCCCCTTGATATGCGACGCGAACTGTTCCCGAACGCGTTCGCTCTCGCTGCCGGTCACGTCAGTTTGCTGAAAGAACGCAATGAACACGTCGATATCCCATGCCTCACTCTCGTTCACGATCGTGAGGAAATCGGCCAACTCCTCGCGGTACAGTCGTTGGGATTCGTCGACGAGCAGCAGGAGTGTCTTGGCGCGGACCGAATAGCAGAGTTCCTCGAACAGATTTCGCACGCGACTGAGCGTGTCCAGATCTGAGAGCTTGGAAGGCAGCTTTTGCCTGCAGCTCATGAGAACGAGCTGATTGACGTAACCGTCTTTGATTTTCGAGTGACGGGGGACTCGTACGGAGACACGCGCAAGCGGTTCCGTGTGCCACCCCACGCGTTCGAGCAACCAGCGTTGGGCGAACGTTTTGCCAACGCGACCACTCCCCAGCACCCTCAGTCCCTGGTGACCGTCTTCCATGGCGGTACGGATCGCGTTGGACAACGCGAGAATCGGGGGCGTCGTCATGACAGGCCGATGCTTGCGCAGCAGGGGATGTATGGTGTTTGTTGCCGTTTCTTCGCTGTGTGCGATCACGGCCCAGCCGGTAGGGAGCGCGTTCATGGCAGATCCTCCATGCGCTCCGCACCGATCCATCCCTCTCGCGGCACTCTCACTGCTTCGTGGACTTTACGCTTCCGCGGTTTTGCAGACGAAGCATTCAGGGCGGGCTGATGGCGTGCGTAGAGGTCGGTGCTCTTTCCACAGCTATGGGCGGTGGCCCGCAAGTAGTTATGGAACGCCGCGATGGCGTCTTCTACGCCGGTAATGGCGAGAGCTTTGGCGCGATCCCACTTGATGACCTGTTCGCGCACACGAACATCGTGTTTGCTCTTTGCCCATGGGGGGAGGGCAGGCAATCGCACGAAGACCTTCCCGCTCTCGTCGTATAGCGTCATTACGCGCAGATCATCGGACGGGATGGTGGCATTGAACTCTTTGCCGACCAGATCAAATCGATTGATCAGCGCCTCGGACCGATATCTTGCCCCTTTCCACTCGACATACGGTTGCCGCGATTCTTTTCGGTTGCCTCGTATCGTCACGCGTATTGACAGGCATGTCATCTGTTGCGCATGCCGCTCGGAAAGACTCGACTGCCAGACCCAACCGCCGCGCCGGACATAGTCAGCGGCAACATCGAGCGGTGAGCGGCCCTGTAATCCACGGTGGGGTTCAACGTTGTACGAAGTGACGATGACGTCCATCAGCTCCTGCAGCGCAATCACGTTGAGCGGATGGTGTTTTGGATCCAGCGCATTGGATCGCGTGGCGGTCTCGTCGCGTTCGCTTGGTGGAACGTAACCCCCTGCTATGCCTCGTAACGCACCGTGTTCAATGTGATGGAAAAACGCCTCGATGATGGCGCGTTTCTCGGGAATGTGGGCCTGAGCCCAGTTCCAGACGCCCAGATGCACATGCAGCAAGTTGTGCTTGATATAGCTGGCCTGATGCGCGCTGAAGTTATCACCGGCGTGCAAGATGCTCCTCGGTGCTGTCCCATCCGGCATGATGCTGCTTGGCATCCCGGCACCGGTGACATAGCAAAGATCAGGTGTTGTCAGAATCCCTGGCGTCCAAGGGCGCATCCCCTTTGCAAACATCTCCATGAGATCGTACTGGCGGTAGCCGCGCCCCAAGACCAACGTCCAACTGTGAAGAACGCGACTGACTGCATCCATGTCCGGTATCAATGTCAGTTGGCTCACCTTGCGTATGGCCCATCCACCGTCCGGTGTCGGTACCTCGATCACCCACTCGATGTCTTCATGATGGCCGTCGTACTCTGCACGCGAAAACGGGCTCAAGCTGAACAGTTGATCAAGGCGTTCGATACTCGGTTGCGGTGGCGGAGCTTCTCCGATGGGTGCGCTACCTGTGCGGAGGCGTCTACGCTTGATGTACTCGAGGAGCGCGCGGCGGCCCTTATCGGGTGTGTTCAACGGGTACAGGTGCTCCGAGCCCTTCAGACACTGTTTGAACTTCCCGAAAAGACGATCGAACGCTGCCGATCGGCGGCGACCCGCCGGGAGGTTCCCGTCGAATGAGCAAACGAGGTCCCGTACCGATGGGCTGGACTGGATCAGCAACCCGAAGCTGTGTGGCCGCGCCGCCACGGGTGCCGCGACGACCCCGCTTACCGCATTGTCGTCGCCGTCACCATGAAAATACGGCAGACATGCGCGATAGCCCCATGGCGTTCCGGCTGCATCCAGCGCGACCGCGATCCGGATCATCCGCGTCAACGTGTTTCGGTTGACATTGAAGTGTCTGGACGCGCCTGCCAAGCTGGCGCCGGACATATACGCATCGACGGCGCGGTGTCGACGCACATACTGCTGCCGCTTGTCTTTCGGAATCATGTAGACGTCCGGTCGTGGCCAGCCGAGAAGCGTTTCGTGGTTCACTCTGATCAATTCAGTTTTCATAACGCACCCCCCGTTCGACCACGGTGTGCACGTGCAGGGGATGCTTGGTGTCGATTTGCAACCACCCTTCGTGGATTGCCCGACAAACCGTGGATCGCACGTCGTGGGGGCTGTAATCCGAGAGTGCAGTTTCGATTTGCTTGAATGTGGCCGCCTTCGTAAATCGAAAATGCCCGCGCACACGCGCTTCGACCGCAACGTAGTTGTCCATCACATGGGCGGTCTGCACGTACGGCAGCAATGCAAACCAAACGCCGATGGATGTACCGGACGCAATCAAATCGGTTTCGAACAGAAAGCGGAGGTGCAGGTGTGCTTGCTCGGCTGTCTCAAGTGCCTGGTCCTCCCGCTTGTAACGACGTTGCCCTCCAGCTGCCGGCTCGGATTCGATGGTAGGGACCAGTAGCCAGATGCGCTCAGATCCGGTTGGATGCCGCGTCCAGAACGCCACTTCGACCAGGCTGTCTGGCAGCATCAGCTTCCGGGGGCGTTCGCAGTAGGCTGCAATTTCGATGTCAAACTCGAATTGCAAGCTTGTTGCAAAGGACAGGGCACCGGTTACCCATACCTCCCGACGCAATTTAGGTGACAAGAATGCGTAAACATCCTTGCGCTTCAATTCGGCGCGCGTCAGCGCGCGTGGGCGGTAGGGAAGAGGCAGATCGGAGGGCGCGAAGGTGTGGGCGTCTTCCACGTCGTGGACGGTTTGGGTGTTCATGGGGAATCTCCAGGCAAAAGGGGGTCGTGCTTTTTGCCGTCAAAGGCAAAAAGCGCTTGACACCGCCTGCGGACTGTGATTCCCTGTATGCGCTTAGCGACCAAACTAAGTTGCACTAGAGAGCCCCTGTCCGCAGGGGCTTTCACGTTTTGGGGCGTTGGTTTATCCGCGGAAACGGCGAGCCGCACTTCAGCGGGTATGTGCGATGTTGTGCACCTCCTTGGACTCGTGGATTCGTGATGGGTTTTTGCTGGTGTGAGGCTGACTGTCCTCAAGCGTGCACAGGAGTTCGGCGACCGACCCTGCGGTGGCAAACCAACCCCGACGAGGCGGCATCTGCACCAGCGCAATGGGCAACCTGCCCCTGGACTTCGCCTTCCGGATTGCGCTGACCGACGGGTACCGCAGGACAATCGCCAAGTCCGACAAAGTCAATACCTCGCCGAACCGTTCTCGCAGCGACCGTTCGCGTTCTGCTTTCGTCACCATGTCGCTTGTTGTACCGGAATGTCGCAGTTTGTCCTGCGGGTTTCCAGCGACCGTAGCCATTTTGACCTGAGACCGGTAGTGCAACGTTCCATGCGACGATCGCGCAACGCAAAATATTGCTCTAGACTGCATGTCTCTTATGTGGTACGCGCGGAGCGAGCCGATGCGCACGGCTTTACGTATCCTCGCCACTCGCCTGTGGTGGCGGCATGCGTTTCAGGTGTCCGGCGCGGCGACGCATGCGGAGTTTGTCCGCAGGTTCGATTGTTATGCTTCGCCCAAGACCGGGTGCGGCATGGACCCCCGTCTCCTGCGCGCATGGGAAACGGGTAAACGTTACGTATCGCGGGGAATAGTGCACCGCGTCGAGAGTCGCGTACCACGCACCCGCTACGTGTTTGCGCTGGCAGCGCTTCTGGAATCCAGACGTCTCAGTGCGCCAGCCGCTTGTAGGGCGATGGAAGCTTACTTTTGTACAAGGCCTGACGGCAGCCGCGTCTGGCAGCTTCCCTACGACAAACCAGATGAAGTAGCGAACGAAGGGCCAGTCTCGATTGCCTGGGATGACTCTGGGACGCTTGCAACACGTAGTGACTTCCTAGGCTTGCTCGCAATTTTGGTTCTGTTGCGCCAATCGATGGCGCACACGCAGCTCAGTCAGGTTCGGAACCACGCGAAGTATCTGTATGCTGCATTGCCATCGGTAGCAAGAATCGAATGGGTGCTTCCTGATATTGACTTGCTGCTGCAGTGTATCGAGCAAATGATGCACGGGATTTACTGGCTGCCAGCCCATTTCGAGATCAACTGGAAGATTTTTCGCTCGCAGGTTCTCAATCCAAAGTCATGGAAGGAGAGGCCGCCTTGGATCTTGGACGCGGACGAGGACCTCCTCGGAGGAGATTGGCATCGATGCCCCGCGCGTCCCGTACCCTTATTGAAGACTGTAGAACCATTATGGCCCTACATCATTGACGCAAAACAACGCGCAACCATAGAGACGCGCAAACGGCACTTCAGGTGGGGCTGGGCGCAGCGGCGAGGACAACTTTAACCCTGCGCCTGCGGCACCTGCGATGTCCGCAAAACGCTCCGTATCCGCGACCGCAGGAAATGTTGAGCAATTCTGCTCAAGGTTCATCAGCCTGCAGCGTGCACGGGAGCTGAGGTTTCTCGAAAGGGGGAACTTTGACAAACCGCGCCGTCCTGAGCGCGTGCCGCAAAAACTAGCGGCGCTCCGCCGCCCGCTCCAACTCGGCCAACACGCTGTTCTGCGCCTTCGCGGGCAGTGAGCTGAATGCCAGGATCATCCGGGCTAGGCGTTCGTCGCTGGCGAACAGAAACGCCGCGGGCACGCCTAAAGCGTCCGCCAGTCGCTGGACCGTGACGGGATCCGGTTGGTGCACGCCCCGCTCATACCGATTGATGCGTGTACTGGCCACAAATTGATCCAGCCCGGCGGCGGTTCCGAGTTGCTTCTGCGATAACCCTTTGCGCTCTCGGGCCTGCTTGAGACGTCGCGAAAGGACAGCCAGTGGGCTGATTTTCTTGGGCACGATCCGAACCGGGCGGGGGAGGCCCTACGAGGTTCGTAACTTTGCCTTGCGCTGCATACTACGAATTTCGTAGCATATGGCGCAACTATCGGGTTCCTTCGCAGGGCGAAGTCGCGAAAATCGGCGCCACACTGGTACGCCGTTGGACGAGTAGCGTCACGGTGCCGCGTTGGCACCGACAATTGTCATCCACGTAAGAGACGCAATGAATGATCTACCGAGCGCTCAACTGCAGCGCGGAGGGTTGGGAACTGCCGCCCATCACGGTATGGGTTCAAGTTGACGATGCGATGCTGGCCGAAGCTACGACCAAGCTGCGCAAGCTGCTGTCGTTGGCGTGGGACGTGGCAGAAGCCGACCTGTGCATCCATGATCTCTGCTCGGAGCGAGAGCTGGAGGCAAACTCCCGCCTGCCTGCGGCAGCGGGGTCGGCGCGATGGTTCGAATACGGCAATTATGGCGAGCTTCCGTTGTTTGGATTTACCGAAGATATGGTGCTGCTCGATGGCGAGCATCGCAAAACTATGGATCGAGGCGAGAGAGAATGCGGGGAGGTGGGCGCGAATGACGCGTATGGAACTGACAGGCAAGCTGCAACGCGCGGAGGATGGCGCCAAAGAGCGCGCGGCCATTGCGTATTACATCGGCTATCTCAACGCGTTCATTGCGACCACTGAGGCCGGTAAGGACCAGCCAGAGCTTCGTCCTTACGGCCCATGCGTATAGAGTTTGCTGCCGGCGCATGGTCCGGGTGAACAGCCTCAAGCCAAGAGGATCGATGAGCGATGGGCTTGCGTTTGGTCTATGACGATCTGGATCTATCGCTGGACCTGCCTGGCGTACCTGCCATCGCCGAGGCGATTGGTATGCAGATCGAACGCTGCCTGGTCCCGGGTGGCGCCTCTGGCTTCGCATGGCGGCTGATCGGCGAGATCACCAACATGCTGGACGCGGATCTTCAGCCACCATCCCCGCAACAGATGACGATTGCGACCCTCATAGCGAAGACGTTGAATGTCTCGCTGCCGGGAGAAGCGCTACGCTACCGAGGGTGCATGACCGAATTCCTTGACCGTTACCAGCCTCAGTTGGATATGCGATACCCGTCCATGCGCCGGCCCGTCGGGTCGGGTTGAACGGGATAACGCCCAACATCGCAATGGCACCGCATGGAGGTGATCCCGGTGGTTTCAGCACACAAGCTGAAAGAGCTGCTGGAGCGCGCCAAGGGCGACGCCGGCGAAGACCCGGCATTCTTGCGTGCGTTGCTCGACGCGCAGATCTACGCCCACGTCCCGAGATCGAAGCGGCTGTACCCGTGGCGTTTCATGCAATTCAGGCGTCGCGAGGGCATTATGGTCGTGCCGTGCTTCAGCACCGAAAAGAAGGCCAAGCGTGCCAGCGGATCGGTCGCACGCGTGATCGCCATGACAGGGCGTCAGTTTCTGGAATCGACCCTAGGGTCAACTGTGATTCTCGATCCGGAGGACACGCCGTGCTGCGTTCTGTATCCCGAAGAAATCGCGTCGTTGCTCGACGAGGGTTACGTCGCCCGTGTGCAATCCCTGAAGCTTGACGAGGGTGCGCCGCCGGTCTGCAAGCTCGAACCGATGCCGGTCGACCTGATTGACCTACTTGTTCCTGTGCTTGGCGAGCTTCCGTTTGTGGACGTTGCGTATATCGCAGGATTGGCATGGAAAGATCTCGCGGGCTGCGTAACCCCGCTCGTTGTTCTGGGCGGTGACTCGAAGCTGGCCGAACGTGCCGCGCGGGCAGTGACCACGGTGCTGCAACGACAGTCATCGAAATTCCAGACAGTTGTGGATCTGGCGCATTTCGACACCCGCGGTGTGCCGCCACCGTGGATTGGCGAGCTGAAACTAACAGCGATCTATCGGCGGACTCAGTGCGCACCGACCTCATCGGCAATTGGCAAAGGAAAAGCGAATTGATATACCTCGTGTCATCTGATCGATGTCCTGTGACACATTTGGCTCCGACCAGACCGTTACATTGTTCATGAGGTAGTCTACAGCGCATCCACCCACCAATTGCAGGATTTCGCCTCGCAGGCGTTGCCGAAATTGAAGAAACATTTGCAGGTCGCGCAGCGGTTGCAGTCGATGCTGCAAGGTGGCCGAAAGGCCGTTTGGGCCGCAGAAGCGTGGCCGTTTCGGGTCATCTACATCTGTGCCCGCAAGCATCGCGCGAGACGTAGCCTCGCGCGGGCGCTCCAGGACCAGCGCAGCACTTCTTCCAGCGTGACCTGGCGCGCCTTGGCCAGATCGTCATCGAAGGAACGGTCGAGTTTCCGGACCAGCGCGCTGTCGTAGGCGACCAGCGCCTCTTCGTAGTTCAGGGCGAACGAGCGTGTGTCGAAATTCGGCGAACCGATCAGCGCGATGGTGCCATCCACGGTCACCGTCTTGGTATGGACCATGGTCGGCTGGTATTCGTGGATCGCGACGCCCGCTTCCAGCAGATCGCGGTAGTAGGTCTTGCTGGCGAGCGACACGAGTTTCGAATCGATGTGCGGGCCCGGCACCAGCAGTGTCGTCTCGACACCGCGCCGGGCGGCTGTCGTGAGCCCGAGGTGCAGCCGCGGATCAGGCGCGTAGTACGGGGTGGTGACGTGAATCGTCTTGTTGGCGCCGTGGAAAAACAGCCAGTAGGTGAAGCCGATGGTGGACACGCGTATGCTCGGCGCCGCGTCGATGGCCACCACGCGCACGCTGCCGGCATCCTCCAGATCGGGAAACAGCGCCGCGCCCGCCAACACCTCGCCCGTCGCCTGGCGCCAGTTCACGCCGAACGAGCCTTGCAGGTACCGCACTGCCGGGCCGCGGATGCGGAAATGGTCGTCACGCCGGTGCCGGGGGTCCTGGGCGTGACCCATCCAGACGTCCGCGATACCGACCCCACCGCTGAATCCGATGCATCCATCGACCACCATCACCTTGCGGTGGGTCCGGTTGTTGAAACGCCCCAGGTTGTACCAGCGTAGCGGTCGGAACCAGGCGAAGCGGCAGCCTGCCTTCTTGAGCTGCTCGACCATGGCGGGCGCCATCCTGCCGCCGCCTACCGCATCCACCAGCACGCGCACCTGGACCCCACGGCGTCCCGCGGCTTCGAGTTCATCGGCGAAACGACGGGCGATGTCACCTTGCCAATAAATGTAGGTCAGCAGATGCACCGAATGCGTGGCTGCACGGATCGCATCCAGCATGGCGGGAAATATCTCGTCGCCATTGAGCAGCACGTCGATGGCATTGCCATCCAGCAGCGGCGCATTGAGATTGGCGGCGAGCGCCCGCGCGGATTCCTCCGCGTCGAGGCACGTATCCACCGACAGACCGTGCGGAGCGATCTCGGACTGGTTCGGCACCAGCCAGTCGTAGACCAGGACGCCCAGTGCCAGAACACCGATCGCAGCGAATACGCACAGAACGATCATCATGGTGGTGCTCTCCGGAAATGCCGTGGTGCCATCGCCGATGCCCAGGCAAAACTCAAGCCTTGGCTGGCTCGTGCGGCTTGCCGTGCACGCGAGACAGGTTGCCAAACAATACGCCGACAATGACGGACAACGCCAGAAAAACGATCGAGATGTCACGCACGCTGCCGAGGTTCAGGGCGCTCATCGCGATCGCGGTGATCACGATCGTGGCGCAGCTTCGGAACGTAACGCACGCGAAGCATTGCGCCGGATTCGATAGCGGATAGTTGAACAGCAGCGTTGCTCGTTCATCCGAAGGCTCCGCGGGACGTTCTCCGCCTTCCAGTGCGTGCGATCATGGCCGGCATGGAAGTCAAGAAGCCCAAGGAAGCGGAAAAGCCGAAGGCTGGCGCCGACACCGGCTGGAAAATCGACGCCAGGCCCGCATTGCCGCTGTTGATCCTGAGCGCGATCGGGGTGGTGTTCGGCGATATCGCAACCAGCCCGCTGTACTCGTTGCAGACCGCGTTCGGCGACTAGGGCGTGAAGCCGAGCGCGGACAACGTCCTCGGCTTGCTGTCGCTGGTGTTCTGGGCGCTGCTGCTGGTGGTCACCGGCAAATACGTATTCCTCGTCATGCGCGCCGACAATGATGGCGAGGGCGGCATGATGGCGCTGTCCGCGCTGGCGCGGCGTTCGGTGAGAAAGACATCGCGGTTGCGCTGGCTCGTGATCATGGTCGGCCTTGCCGGCGCCGCGTTGTTCTTCGGCGACAGCGTCATCACGCCGGCGATTTCGGTGCTGTCCTCGGTCGAGGGATTGAAGCTGGCGAACCCGGCATTCGGACGCTGGGTGTTGCCGGTCGCGATCGTCATCACGATCGGCCTGTTCCTGCTGCAGCGGCGCGGCAGTTCGCTGGTCGGAAAAGTGTTCGGTCCGGTCATGATCCTGTGGCTGCTGTCGATCGCCGCCCTCGGCGTGTACGGACTCGCACGTCATCCGCAGGTGGTCGCGGCGGCGAGTCCGCGCTATGCGGCGTTGTACATGTGGCACAACGGCTTCAAGGGGTTCGCGTCGCTGGGGGCGGTCGTGCTGGTGATGACCGGTGCGGAAGCCCTGTATGCGGATATCGGCCATTTCGGCAAATTGCCGATACGCCTGTCCTGGTTCGGCCTGGCGCTGCCGGCGTTGCTGCTGAATTATTTCGGACAGGGCGCGCTGCTGTTGGACAATGCTGCTGCTGCGGCGCACCCGCTGTATTCACTGGTGCCACGCCCGTTGCTGTACCCGATGATCGTGCTGGCGACGTTCGCCACGGTGATTGCATCGCAGGCGGTGATATCCGGTACATTTTCGATGGTGCGGCAGGGCATCCAGCTCGGATGTCTGCCCCGTGCGCGGGTCGAACACACTTCGGAAGAGGTCGGCGGACAGATCTATTTGCCGACCGTCAATGTCCTGCTGTTCGTGGCGGTGATGGCGGCGGTGCTCGGATTCCGGTCATCGCAAAATCTGGCAGGCGCCTACGGCATCGCCGTGAGCGGCACGATGTTGCTGACCACGGTGTTGGTGCTGGTTGTCGCGCATCATCGCTGGAAGTGGGGCATCGCGCGGCTGCTGGCATTTGGCATCGTCTTCATGGTCATCGACTGCACGTTCTTCTCGGCCAACGCGCTCAAATGCACCAGCGGGGGCTGGTTTCCGTTGCTGCTCGCGGGCCTGATGCTGCTGGTCATGACAATCTGGCGCCGCGGGCGGGAATTGCTGCTGAGGCGCCTGCACGCCGAGGGCGAAAGGCTGAAGACGTTCATTGCCGGAGTGAAATCCAGGCCGCCGCTGCGGGTGCGCGGTACCGCGGTATTCCTCACCGGCAATCGAACGTGGGTGCCGCATGCGTTGTTGCAGAACCTGGAACACAATCAGGTGCTGCACGAACGCAACCTGATCCTGACCGTGAAGGGAGTGGATACGCCCCGGGTCAGTACCGGCAGGCGCTGCGAAGCGAAGGACCTTGGTCAGGGCTTCTGGCACGTCGTGTTGCGCTCCGGTTTTGCCGAGTACATCGACGTTCCCGCGCAATTGAGTGCGTTGAAAATCGAACCCGCGATCGACGCAAAAAAGCTGACCTATTTCGTGGGCGGAGAAAAAGTCGCGGCCGACAAGGGTCGAGGGATGGCGCGTTGGCGGACCAGATTGTTCGCGGTGATGGCGCGCAATGCGATGCCCGCCACCACCTACTTCGGCATCCCGGCGGAGCGCCTGATCGAAATCGGCAGGCGGATCGAACTTTGAGGGGCTGAAAACCTCATCCTTTGCCGCGTGGCCGGCGTGACGCTCATCGCCGCCGGCCACGTATCCGCTGCTTTCCGGATCACTCAAGCCCGGGAGACATTCGAGCCCTCCGGTCAGCGCGATCATGTCGCGCCCGTCACCGTCGGATGCTGCGCACATGGTCGTTGTGCCGGCGACCCCAGAGCAGCCCCAACGCGGCGGCCGTGCCCAGCGCGACGGCTGCGATGAGGAGTGGCGTGCGATTTTTCTCCGCCCACAATGCTGGACTGCGGCTCTTCGAAACCTTGCCGAAAGTGCCGCGCACACCTGGATCACCGGCCACCGGTTCGAACAGGTTGTCGGGACGATCATGCGAATCGGATTCCCTGGTTTGCTGGCCTTTGTACGCGGTGCGGCCGAGGTAACGATCGAGCAAGCCCGGCAGGAATTTCTGGCCCCATTCGGCCAAATAGGTGGGTCCGCCGACAGGGACGCTGCGTCGATGGTGGCTGGCTGCGAACAGGATGGCGTCGGCTGCGACATCCGGATCGAAAATCGGCGGCACGGGTTGCGGATGGTTCGGCAGCTTGTTGCGCGCCCACGAAAACTGCGGAGTGTTCAAGGCCGGCATCTGTACCGCGGTGACATGGATCTTGCTGTGATCGTGGAGCAGCTCAGAACGCAACGAATCGATGAAGCCGGTGAGCGCATGCTTGGCCCCGCAGTAAGCCGATTGCAGCGGGATGCTGCGGTAAGCCAACGCGGAGGAGACCTGCACGATGGTTCCACGGTCGCGCGCACGCATGCGTTTCAGTGCGGCCATGGTGCCGTAAACACCGCCCAGATAGGTCACTTCTGTGACACGCTTGAATTCGCCCGGGGTAATGTCGTCGATCGGCGCGAAGATCGTCACCATCGCGTTGTTGACCCAGATGTCGATGGGGCCGAGCTCACGTTCGACCGTCTCCGCGGCCGCATCAAGCGTCGCCGCGTCGGCGACGTCCACGACGATAGGCAGCGCTTTGCCACCCGTCAGTTCGATTTCGCGACGCGCAGATTCGAGCCCCTCGCGCCCTCTCGCCAGCAGTGCGACGCTCGCACCCTGTCGTGCGAACGCCAGTGCGGTGGCGCGGCCAACGCCGGCGGATGCGCCGGTAACGACGACTACCTGATTTTCGAAATGCCTGCTCATCTCATCTCCTGCGCTTTGCATGCTTCCCTGGTCGGTTGAAACGCGACGGCTGCCGGTGCGTCATGGCTACCGCATGTTCGTGATCGGGCCCTCACAGTTCTCCGCGTGCCGCCAGTTGCCGGATACGGTCCGCGGTGCGGCAGGCGATCGCCTGGATCGTCAACGACGGGTTCACGCCGCCCACGGTCGGAAAAACCGAACCGTCGCAGATCCACAGGTTGCGGATGTCCCAGCTGCGGCAATCCGCGTCGACCACGCTTGTACGCGGGGCGTCGCCCATGCGTGCGGTGCCGTTGAGATGGCAGGTGTCGTCGTCCTCGGCCCAGATGTCGCGGGCGTCGACCGCGGCCAGGCTTTGCGACATGAAATCGACCGCGTGTTTCACCAGCGCCTTGTCGTTGTCGCACAGCGAGTAGGTCACCCGCGCGATCGGCAGCCCGTATTGGTCTTCTTCATCGGCGAGGGTGACGCGGTTGCGTTCCTGCGGCAGGGTCTCGCCGACGATCTTCATTCCGGCCTGGTGGTTGTACTTCTCCATCTCACGCAGCAGTGGTTCGCCCCACAGCCCGCGCCCGGCCTGCGTCGCGGCCCAGGTTTGCGGCAGCGGACCCTGCGCCATGTAACAGTAGCCGCCGAAGAAATCCTTGCCGGTGTCGGTGTAGTTCCAGTGTTCGGTGAGGGTCAGCGAAGGCGGCCCCTTGTACCAGCGGATCTCGTCGCGCATGGTTCCGAATACGCCCTGATTGGTTTGCGTCATCAGGTTCTTGCCGACCAGTCCCGAGCTGTTGGCGAGTCCATCGGGATAGCGCGAATTCGCTGAATTCAACAACAGCCGCGGCGTCTCGATCGCGTAGCCCGCGACCACCACGTTGCGCGCGCGCTGGAAGTGCCACTTGCCTTCGCGGTGATAGTGCACGCCGGTGGCGCGGCCGGAGGCATCGGTTTCGATTCTTCCGACCATCGCGAGATCACGGATTTCCGCGCCGGCTTTCACCGCGCGCGGAATCCATGTGATCAGCACGCTCTGTTTGGCGTTGGTCGAACATCCTATGACGCAGAACCCGCGGTACACGCAAGACGGTGAGTCCCTCCGCGGCGCGGAGACGGTCGCGAGCGGGGTCTCCGTCCAGCCAATGCCCATGGCCTCGCAGCCTTTCGCGAGCACCCATCCCGCGGCATTGATCTCGTGCGCGCGATACGGGTAGCGTGGCCGCGGCGGTCCCCACGGGTAGCCCACGGGACCGGCGATCTTCAACGCCTGCTCGACTTCGCTGTAGTAATGCCACATCTCGCGCCAGTCCAGCGGCCAGTCGACGCCATAGCCGAGTTGGCTGCGCGACTTGAACCATTCGGGGCGGAAGCGCAGCGACACCATCGCGAAATGGACCGTCGAGCCGCCGACCGCCTTGCCGCAGTTGTTGCGGCCGAGGGTCAACGGATTGTCGCCGTCGCAAAGGCGCTCGTCGGTCCAATAGAGTTTCGACTGATGCGTTTCGTCGGAAGCGAATTCCTCGAGTGGCCGCCACCACGCGCCCGCGTCAAAGCCAATCACGGAGAACCCTGCCTCGGCCAGCCGACAGGCCAGCGTGCCACCGCCGGCGCCGGTGCCGACGATCACGAAATCGACTTCCTCGTTGTCCTCGAACTGCCGCATCGGCATCCAGCCGTCGATCCGGAACGGATCGGGCGCCCGGCCGTGTACACCGCGTGGCGCATGCAGGGCGTCATCCAACATGTTCATTGGCCTTGCATGCCTGCGCTTCACGGCCGGGCGTGGCTTCCGCAGCTTCCCATGGATCGCGGCGGTTGAAATACATCCGTACGTAACCGCGTGGACTGGCAGGTCCACCGAATCCGATTTCGCTCCACGCCGTCGGATGCGAGTAGTAGGCGGCCAGGGTGTCGTGCACGAGTCGCTCGGTGAAAAACGTCGCCGAAGGCATGCCGTGCCATTCCGGGCCATTGAGTTCGCCGTGCTGCATCGCGGTCAGAAGCGAATCCTGCTGCATGCCGGAAAGTGCGTGGTAGCGCGTCCCGTGCCGCGAGTTCGCCGCTGCATCCAATGCCGCGAGTCCCTGCTGCCAGGCCTGTTGCATCTTCGGCAGGCTGGAGGTGCGATAGCCGTCGCGTTCGTCGTCGGCCAGTTTGCGATCGACCAGCGCCGCGATCGGCACCTCGGGACGGTTCGACGGCTGCGGCACGATGCGGTCGCAGACTGCGCGCAGCGTCTGCCATTCCTGCGGGTTGAAAAAATGCGGCTCGTCCGCAATCGCGAGGCGCGCGTCGACCACCTGCCGCGTGGCTTCGTTCCACGACGGCGTGTCGCGCTTGGCCAACACGCTGTAGCCGGGATAGCGATCAGGCATCGTCGTGCTCCTCCAGCAGGCCGAGCGCAGCCAAGCCTGCGAGCGCGAGCCCGGTGAAACTGGGCGGTGCCGGGATCGGAGGTCCGTTCAGAACGTTCTGGCGCCAGTTGCGCCAACCACCCATGTTGCGGTGCACGCCGAAAATATGAAAAGCGGCACCGACGAATCCGACCCATGCGGTCAGACGCAGCCACCAGCAGGTGAGACGGTTTGGCGGTTCCGGGTGGCCCAGGGCCGTGTCGGCAAGCAGCGCTGCCGCAATCGGCGGTACCGTCACCGGCGCATACATGAAGGGATCGTGGAAGGCTCCACGAAAATGCAGCAGACCCGCTTCCGCGGCTGTCGCCAGCAGGCCGAGGCTGGACAGTGCCGCGAGTGCACGTCCCGCCCGCAACCCGAACACCCGGGCCGGCCCCGCAGGCGCGTTGTCGCGCAGGCGTTCCGAGTAATACCCGAGCAGGCCGGACAGCGTGACCGCCGCGGGCGCGAGCAAGGGCGAGCCGTAAAAAAGGTTTTGCCAGGAAAAACCACCCGGCCGCTTGCCGATGTTGTAAAGATGAAAGCCTGTGCCGACGAGGCCCGTCACTGCCGCCGCCAGATAGACTGGGTCACGCACCCTGTGCGCACCCTGGTGCTTGTCGGCGGTGCCGTGGACGCTGACTACAAGCGTCAAGGCCGATGCGATCAGCGGCGTGATCATTGCCTTGTTGTGGAAGGATCCCCGGTAGTGTTCGATCGCGCTGTCCAGCAACGTCGAGGTCGCGATCAGGCCCGAGGCACGGTTCAAGCGTCGCGCCGCCTTGATGGTGGGCGGGGGCTCGGCATCGCGAAGCGCCGGACGACGCGTGGCGGTGTTGCGATTTCGCAGCAGCAACGCCCCGATTCCGATCGCGGCCACGCCGAGCGCAACGGCGCCTGGTTGTCGAATTGTGGGCATGTTCAAACGGGCGGCGCGTCCGCTCTGTATCCGGCTGCACGTGGCAACGCGTGCAACGCGCCGGCTTCGATCGCGTGCATCGTCACTTGTCCTTGTGCCCGGGCAAAAACGTCGCCAGCACCTCACGCGTGGATTGCCGGATCATGCCGCTGGTTCCCGTGTCGCCCTTCAGCATCGATTCCGCGAACGCGCAGGCTTGCTCGAAAGTGATATGCGGCGGCAACGGGGGCACCTCGGGGTCGGTGATCGCCTCGATGATGCAGGGGCGATCCGCCGCGAAGGCCGCATCCCAAGCCGCGCCGAGATCCTCGGGCTTGTTGACCATGATGCCTTTCAGGCCGACCATTTCCGCATAGCGCGCGTACGGGAAATCGGGCACGTGTTGGGCGGCGTCGTATCTCGGGTCGCCCTCCATCACGCGTTCTTCCCAGGTCACCTGGTTGAGGTCACGGTTGTTGAGCACCATGACGACGAGGCGCGGATCCGACCACTCCTTCCAGTAATCGGCGATCGTGATCAACTCGGCGTTGCCGTTCATCTGCATCGCGCCGTCGCCCACCATCGCCACCGCAACGCGGTCGGGAAACGCGAACTTGGCGGCGATGACGTAGGGAACGCCGCAACCCATGGTGGCCAGGCATCCGGACAACGAAGCCATCATGCCGCGTCGGATCTTGATGTCGCGCGCGTACCAGTTGGCGGATGAGCCGGAATCGGAGGCAAGGATGCAGTTGTCGGGCAGCCGCGGTGAGGCTTCCCAGAACACGCGTTCCGGATTGATCGGATCGGCCTTCTCCATCGCCCGTGCTTCGATCACCTTCCACCACGCAGCGACGCCTTTTTCGATCGACTCGCGCCAGCTGCGGTCGGTCTTGCGTTGCAGCAACGGAATCAACTCGCGCAACGTCGCGGCCGAGTCGCCGACCAGGTTGATCTCCATCGGATAGCGGATCGAGAGCATCGCCGGGTCGATGTCGATCTGCACCCCGCGTGCGTGGCCTTCCTTGGGCAGGAACTCCGAATAGGGAAAACGCGAGCCGATCATGAGCAGCGTGTCGCAACCGATCATCATCTCCCAGCTCGGCTTGGTGCCGAGCAGACCGATCGAACCCGTGACGAACGGCAGGTCGTCCGGCAACGCGGCTTTGCCGAGCAGCGCCTTGGCCACGCCGGCGCCCAGCAGATCGGCGACTTCGATCACCTCGTCGGTGGCCGCCAGTGCGCCCGCGCCGACCAGGATCGCGATTTTCTTGCCGGCATTGAGCAAATCCGCGGCGGCACGCAAATCCTTGTCTTCCGGCACCACGCGCGGCGGCCGGTAGCCATAGCCGGAGTGGATCGTCCCGTGGGCGCGCGGCGGTGTTTCCACGGCGGGAAGTTCCTGCACGTCGTTGGGCACGATCATGCAGGTGACCACGCGTTTGGAAATCGCGATGCGCAGCGCACGGTCGACCACGTGGCGCACCTGCGCCGGCACCGTGATCATCTCGACATAATCGGACGCGACATCCTTGAACAGCGTCGTCAGGTCCACTTCCTGCTGGAATTGCCCACCCAGCGCGGTGCGCGACTGCTGGCCCACGATCGCGACCACCGGCTGGTGATCGAGCTTGGCGTCGTACAGACCATTCAAAAGGTGGATGGCGCCGGGACCGGAAGTCGCCAGGCACACGCCGACCTGGCCGCTGAACTTGGCATGCGCGCACGCCATGAACGCGCACATCTCTTCGTGCCGCGGCCGGACCAGCTTGAACTGGTCGCCGGCGCGGTCCAGCGCGCCCATCAAGCCATTGACGCCGTCACCGGGATAACCGTAGATGCGTCGTACGCCCCATTCGTGCAAACGATGCAACAGAAAATCACTGACGTTCATGCCCATGACCGACTCCATGTCGGTGCGCCCGATTCCCATACGGCGCTACGCGTCCTGCGCTGCCATCGGATGCACACACTGCAAAAAACGAGTTTGAGACTTCTGTCGTGAACATCGTGTGCATGCGTCCGGTTGTGCGCGGAATGGTTTGGCTCACGGATACGCCGGAGGCATGTGCATGGGCACGGCCATGCGACCCGCAAGGCTGGCCATGATCCAGATCGTGCCCGCCACCATGAGGAACAGCAGCAGGGTGGAGAACAGGATCAACTGCAAGTCCTCGCGCTTCTGGTGGAAACCGATGTGCAGGAAGAAGCGGAAGTGCACGATCATCTGCACCAGCGCAAACGCGCCGATCGTGATGAACAGCGCCTTGCGGGCCATGACGCCCCAGTTCACCAGCGCAAACGGGACCAGGGTCAACACCAATGCGAGGCCCACGCCCCAGGCGTAGGACCGGAACTCCCTGCGCCACCCGCGTTGGCGGGCCGCCGCAGATTCGGTGTCATGGGTTTGATCGATCATGCCAGTCCACCAAGGTAGACGATCGTGAAAATCGCGATCCATACGATGTCCAGAAAGTGCCAGAACAGCGCCAGCCGCAATACGCCCAGCTTGACCTGGGTGTCGATGCCGTAACGCGCCATCTGGCCGATCAGGCAGATCAACCAGATGCAGCCGCCGGTGACGTGCAGGCCGTGCAACGGCACGAGGTCGAAGAACGCCGAGATGAAACCACTGCGCTCGGGCGTGCCGCCCTTGGCAATCATCGTGAGGAAATCGTGGACCTCGAAGCCGAGGAAGGCCATGCCCAGCAGCAGTGTCACCAGCAGCCATTGGACAAGTCGCGTCTTGCTGTGCTTGTACTTGAGCGCCAGGGACGCCATGCCGAAGGTGAAGCTGCTGGCCAGCAGCAGCAACGTCTCGATGAAGGCGCTCCGGATGTTGTAGAGATCTTTCGGACCGGGACCACCGGCGGTGGCGTGTACCGAGGTCACGTAACTTGCGAACACCATGCCGAACAGGATGGCGTCGCTCATCAGGAACGCCCAGAACCCGAACAGCATTGTCTTGGCGATTTCGTTCGCTTCGCCGTGTGCCGGCCCCAGGTTGATCCCGGGATGGTGCATGACTTCATGGCTCATGGCGCGGCTCCGACGGGCGGCTGTGCGGCCAGACCCTGATTGACGGGTTTGTTTTCGTCGGCGCGCGAGATCGCGTGCGCAGCGGCGACAACGTCGAGCCAGCGCTCGTACTCCCAGCGCACCTGCGCCGCGGGGATCGTCCGGGTGGTGTCGCGCGCGAATCCGCGCCCGATCATCGCCGCCACCGCGGCGATGAAGCCTGCGATCACCAGCCACCAGATATGCCAGACCAGCCCGAACGCGAGGAAGAAGCCGATCGCGCCGGCCGCCGGCCCCATCACGCTGTTCCGGGGTACCTTGATGTCCAGGTACTTGTCGGGTTTCCGGTAGGCCGTGCCGTTCTCCTTGGCCGTCGTGAACGAATCGCGTCCGCTGACCGTCGGGATGACTGCAAAGTTGTATTCCGGCGCGGGCGCCGCATTCGCCCATTCGAGGCTGCGGCCATCCCACGGATCCCCGGCCGGCACCCGATTCTGGTCACGATCCCTGATCGAAACCCAGATCTGGATGACCAGCGCCGCGAGTGCGGCAACGACCAGGCAGGCGCCCACGAACGCGACGGCCTCCAGCGGTACATACGACGACTGGGTGTAGCCAGCGCTGCGGCGCGGCAGCCCCATGATCCCCAGTGCATACAGCGGGAAGAACGCGAGCATGAAACCGAAGATCCAGCACCATGCCGACAGCTTGCCCCAGCGCTCGTTCAGGCGGAAGCCGAACGCCTTGGGAAACCAGAAGGTGTAGCCGGCGAGCATCCCGAACAGCACGCCGGGGACGGCGACGTTGTGGAAATGCGCCACCAGGAATACGGTGTTGTGCACTTGGTAGTCGATGCTGGGATTGGCCAGCAGGATCCCGCTCATGCCGCCCAGCACGAACAGGAAGATGAAGGCAATCGAGTAGATCATGGGGGTGGTGAAGCGCACGCGCCCGCGGAACATCGTCCACATCCAGTCGTAGATCTTCACGCCGGTGGGGATGCCGATCAGCATCGAGGCGATCCCGAACACCGCGTTGATGTCGGCGCCCTGGCCCATGGTGAAGTAGTGGTGCAGCCACACCGTGAAGGACAGGATCGCGATGCACATTGTCGCCATCACCAGTGACTTGTAGCCGAACAGCGCCTTGCCGGAGAACGTCGCGAAGACCTCGGAGAACACCCCGAACGCCGGCAGGATCAGGATGTAGACCTCGGGATGCCCGAACAGCCAGAACAGGTTGGCGAAATGCATCATGTTGCCGCCAAGCGTGTTGGTGAAAAAATGGAACCCGAGATAGCGGTCCAGCCCCAGTTGCCCCATGGCCACGGTCAACGGCGGCATCGCGAAGATCATCATGATCGCGGTGCACAGCGAGGTCCATGTGAACAGCGGCATGTGCATCAACTTCATGCCGGGCGCGCGTTCCTTGTAGATCGTGACCGCGAAATTGATGCCGGTGAACGTCGAGCCCAGTCCCGACAGCACGAGCGCCCAGATCCAGTAATCCGGCCCCACGCCGGGGCTGAAGCTCGCTTCCGTATAGGGCGGATAACCGAACCATCCGCCGGTCGAGAAATGGCCGAGCACCAATGAGACCATCACCAGCGCGGCGCCGGCCGCGGTCAGCCCCAGGCTGATGGAATTGAGCACGGGAAAGGACACGTCGCGCGCGCCGATCTGTTGTGGCATCACGCAGTTGATGAGGCCGATCAGGAACGGCATCACCATGAAAAAAATCATGATGGTGCCGTGGGTGCTGAACAGTTGCGCGAAATGGTTCGCCGAAAGGAAACCACCGCCCAGGCCGAACGCCTGCTGCAAGCGCATCAGCCACGCCTCGATCAGCGCCCGCGCGAGCATCACTAGCGCGATGACCACATACATGATGCCGATCTTCTTGTGGTCGGGGCTGGTCATCCACTGCCACAAGATGCCCCATTTGCGGTACTTGGTGATCAGCGCGAACACGATGATCGTGCCGAACACCACGATCAGGGCGGCGCCACCCGCAATGCAGCCGTTGACCAGGTTCTCCCTGGTTGGATCCTGCAGCATGTGGTAGAACGGCAGCGAATCCCAACCGAGACGTCCCAGCAAGGGCGGGGAAAACGGGGCAGTGCTCATTGCCTCCTCTCCATCATGGAATGGGCGGGCCTGCCGGCACCGGCTGCGGGCAACGTGGCGGCTGACGGCGGAGCTTCGCGGGCCAAATCCACCTGCGTGCCGTTCATCGTCGCCTGGATCACAGCCGGGAACAGGGCCGCGCTGACATCCGTCAGGTACAGGTTTCCGCCCATCGTTTTTGCCTGCGGCAACGTTGCAACGAGCGCGTCGCGGGTATCGCGTTGCGAAATCGCATCCAGCACCCGCTGGTTCATGGGAATGCCGTGGGCGCGCACCGTTTGCACCCAGATGTTGAAGTCATGGGTCGACATCCCGACCGCGGTGAACTTCTGGTGGTGAAAACCGTTGCCGTTGTACATCGTGTTTTCACCCAGGAAGCGCCCCGGCTTGCCGGCTTCCAGATTGAGCTGCGTGTCCATGCCGCCCATCGCGTAGATCTGGCTGCCGAGCGCGGGAATGAACAACGATTGCATCACCGTGGCGGACGTCAGGTGCATCGCGACCGGGCGACCCACGGGCAGCGCCAGTTCGCCGATGCTGGCGATGCCCTGGTCCGGATAGATGAACAGCCATTTCCAGTCGTAACCGATCACCTGGACTTGCAGCGCGGGCTGCCTGGACGCCAGTGGCCTGTACGGGTCCAGCCGGTGCGCGTCGCGCCACACGAAGAACGACAAGATCCCGACAATGACGATCGGGCCGGCCCAAATCGCGATTCCGAGCGCCTTGCTGTCGGTCCATTTCGGCGCATACCGCGCCGACGACTTGGTCCCGTAGCGGTAGCGCCACATGATCAGCGGCGTGAGCACGAAGATCGGTGCTGCCACCAGCACAGCCATGATCCCGAGCACGATGTAGAAGTGCACCATTTCGGCGCGCGCAACGGGTCCTTGCGGGTTCAGGAAACTCATGTGGAGGTTGCCGGCGCAACCGCCGAGCAGCAGTACTGCGGCGAACAGCGCAATTCGTCCCAAGGAAAATCGGCGGAGTCGCTTCCGCAACCGCCGCAACGGTGATTCCGGGCCGGGTTCGCGCCACAACGGCGCGCCGCGCTGGAACCTCCCGTCGATCACGCCAGCCACCCACCCTTGAAGCCCAGCGCCTTCAATCCGTTGCGGAAAACCGGCGAGTTTCGCGTCAAGTTCCAGATCAGGCCGGAGCGGGCGTTCTCGATCATCATCACGACGAGGCCCTGGTCGATGCCGAAACAGGCCGGTGCTATCCAGCCCTCGGGTCCGTCGCCCGGCAGCGACGGATTGATGGCGCCGACGAATTGGCCATCGCGCAATGCGCGTGGATAGGTGTCCCGCATCGCGCGCAAACCCGCCAAGGCCGTGCCCGGAGCGTGCGCCACGCACGTGGCCGCAGCCCAAGGCACCAGCGTGCCGTCGTCGGGACCGCACGGCACCCCGCGCGCGGCGTAGCCGAGAAACTTCAGCTTCCTGCCATCGCGGGTTTTGCGTTCGCCGTCGGGCCCGTTGCAAGCCGAAAGACCCCAGATGTTCTCGCCGTAGCCGGTGAATCCATGCGGGTTGAGCTTCGCGTATTCGCGCTGCACCGCGATCGCCCGGCGCGTGTTTTCGAAATAATCGATGGCTGCCTTTCGGCTGACGAAGTCGTCCTTGATCCCGCGCAGATCCATCCATGCCTGCGGGAACAGGTGGATGAACAACGGCGATGCGTGGATCCATTCCAGCCCCGCGTTGTGCCTCCAGCGATAGGTCTCGGCGCACTTCCGGTACGGTGTATTGGGCCACGGGTACGAGCGCGAGGCCGCACCCACCACATACATCGTGAGCGCTTCGGTATAGCCTTCCCAGTCCGCGCGCATGAAGCCCTTTCCGGGCTTCCACGACTGGTTGATTTCGCCGTTGTTGTTCTTGTCCAGCGTCCAGTTCCACTCGACCCGCTCGAACAGGTGCTTGCCGAGCGCGCGGATTTCCTTTTCGACCGGATTGCTGCGTCCGAAATATTCGCCGGCGACGATGATCCCGGCCATCAGCATCGCGGTATCGATCGTCGACAATTCACACTTGTGCGCGCGCTTGCCGCTCTGCATGTCCAGGAAGTGGTAATACAGGCCCTTGTAGCCGCTGGCCTGCGCGTCCGGGCCCTGACGGCTCGCGGCAAAAAAGCGGAACGTCTTGAGCACCGTGGCAGCCGCCTGCTTGCGATCCAGCCAGCCACGTTCGACCGCGATCGGGTAACACGAGAGCGCGAAGCCGGTGGCGGCGATGCTCGCCGCCGAATCCATCTTAGAACTGTCCGCCACCAGTCCGGTTTCCGGATGGGCGTGTTCGGTGAAATAACGGAACGCCGCGGACTCCAGCGTGTCCAGCAACTTTTCATCCTCGGCCGCGAACGCATGTGGGATCTGGCGTTCGGCCCGTGACTTGCCCGGCAACGATTTCGCAGGCGGAACGAAACACAGATCGATCGCGTTGACCGATTGCGGCTGCACGGTGAGGGCGAGCGTGGCGGTCTTGCCGTCGACGTTGACCTCGATGGCTTCGGGCTCGAGCTTCGATGTCTCGATCATCGCAGCGACGTCAGCCGGACTCGGATAACGCGGCTCGCCTTGCATTTTCCATTTCGCCTTGGCGTTGGCGTGATCGGCATCGATGCGGCGCAGCGTGGCGCGCTCGACGGCGGGCAGGTCGAAGAACTCGATCTCGACCGCTTGCGCTTCGATCGGATGCTTCGGCAGCGCCAGGTTGACGATGACGACGGTAAGGGCATTCACGCCGCGCACCGCCCACACCTTAACCGTCTCGTGGGTGCCGTCGACCGGCAGCTTTTCCTCGCCCAGCCGGTGCAGGATCTCGAACGCGCGCCACGCCGGCTTCGGGATGCCCTCGATGTTCATCAGCCCGAAGCCTCCCTGGAACGGTTTGGCGGGGAAGAAGTTTTCCTCGAAGATGTCTGAAAACGTCCAGTAGCTGTAGGCATCCACCACGTCACCCATGTCCAGCATGGCGTGCGTGATGTAGGCCGCCGCATAGGGCTCGTCGTGGAGTTCGTCGCGCGGGTTCGACGAGGTGCACCACTCGGTGTAATACAACGGCTTGTCCGCAACCTGCTTGCGCACCTCCGTGGCGCGCTCGCGCAGGATGCCGAGATGGCTTTCGGACAGCGTCTGCCTGGTGTCGTCGCCCGGCTTGCCGAGCGCGTCGGTGGGGTAGGTGTGGGTGCTGACAAAGTCCGGCGGCACGCCGGCCTTTTCGCAGTAGTCCAGGAATTCCTGGATCCAGGCGTTTTGCGCGGTGACTGGACCGCCCACCTTCAAGTCCGGATGGACGTGCTTGAGCGCCTTGTGGGTCGTTTCGAACAGCTTGAAATAATCCTGCTGACTGCCGGTCCAGAAGCCCTTCATGTTCGGCTCGTTCCAGACTTCCATCGGCCACCCGGCGACTTCATTCGCGCCATAGCGCTCGATCCAGTGGCCGGCGAGCTTGGCAACCAGCGTAGCCCACTTGCCATAATCGGCAGGCGGGGTGACGTTGGCCTTGTAGTGGAAAACCGTATGGTCACCCGACGCCAGCGCGTGTGGCATGAAACTCAACTCCACGATCGGGCGCATGTCGATCGAGCGCAGGAAATCGAAGATCTTGTCGGCGTTGTGAAACGAGTAGAGGAGTTCGTCCTTTTCCTCGTCCAGGGTGCCCATGTCGTCATCCAGGATGCCATGGAAGCGGACGTGGCGGAAGCCGAGCTCCTCGTGGGCTTGCTTCAGTTGCGCCTGCCAGTCCGCGCGCAGCGCGAGCGCGGCGCGACCGCTGCCCACGCAGTATTCCCAGAAGTGGGGGAGGGCCTCGGACTTTCCGCGACAGTCGCAGCTGAATCGGGTTGCCATGTTGACTCCATGTCCGGGTTGATGGTGCTCCCTGCAGACACCATGGATGACGCTCCCTGCGTTGCACGCAGAGCGCTCAAATTGCGTGGCCGCATGTCTTAAGGTCGGGTGCGCGCATTCAATCCCGAAGGGCAACATCTGACCCAACGAAGCGGCGCAGAAACTCCGGACAAGCCATCCATGGCGTGCCCGGAGCGAATCGGATCGGCGCCATTGGCGGAGACCATGCCGATCCGGCCGACGCAACCGCCACGCTTTTCACCTGCACGAGCGGTACGCCGTTCGCGACGCATCCTGCGCCGCGCGATTGGATGCCGGGGGCCGCATTCCGTCGGCCTCGTGTCATGCGGCCACATCGCCGCCGTAACGCGACCCCGGAGCCACGGCGTCTAAACGATCAACCGCTGCTCTGGCTCTGCACCTGCAGGCCGGAGGTATCGACGTGCTTGACGCCCCGTACCCGCATCGCAGCGGACTTGGCCTTGCGGATGTCGCGCTTGGTCGAGACCGTGCCGGTAAGTGTCGCGGTACCGTCCTGGAATTCGACCGTCACGTCGGTGGGCGTCACGCCGTGCGATTTCAGCTCGTGCTTCACCTTCTGCTCGATCCGCTCGTTCGACATGCTGTCGTTCGACATGGACTGGGTGGATTGGCTGGTGGTGGTCGTCGTGGAGGTCGTTGTCGACGATGCCGACATGGGTGGCGTGGCCTGCTCGGGCGCCGTCTGCCGGGCTTGGGCGTGGGCCGTTGCGCCCATCGATGCAACGAGCAGGGATGCGACGGCAACCGCAATTCGGGTTTTCATGATGTGGCTCCTGGTTGAGTGGGAAGGTCGAGATTCAACGGTTGCGTTCCGGGCGCCGCGGCTCGTCGGGGTGGCCCATGTGTTTCGGCTCACGTTGCGGGTCGCGCTGCGGGTCATGCTTCGGATCTCGCTGTGGATCGCGCTTCGGGTCGCGTTGGGGATCGTGCTGAGGAACGTTGTGCTGGGCGCTCATGTCAAACTCCATGCAGGCAGGTCGGTGAAGAGTCTTCGAGCCGTTCCTTCCGTGGAACGGTTCGAAGCAGGTCCGGGAGCTGGGGCATCCCGGTGCGGCCGGTGCGTCAGGGGGAACGCACCGGCCGCACTTCCGGCGCTTCCATGTGCCAGGCAAATCGCCATCAAAGATGGCGACGTCCCGTCGGGCGCACCACGTCGCCTCGACCGGATTCGAGGTGCAATGAGAATTCAGCGGCGCATTGGCATCCTTGCGCGCCGGTGGCCGTCCCTGGTCCCGCCATGGCGCCACCGGTAGCGCGCAGTCGAACGGATTGTGCGACGAACGCGACGGCGCTGTGGAGGCGGCAAACCCGCTCCAGCAGCGCCGCGTAGCCATCGTTGTCGCGGCTGTCGTGATCCGGGCGATCGCCGGTCTCGCCGGGATGCCGCGCGTCGCCGTCACGGCGGTGGCGGAATTCCCAGCCCCTGATTTCCGCAATCATCACTGCATAGGCCTGCGATTTCTCGCGATGCTGCTCGCAGCGCTCGCCGGCGGCTTGCCGTGTCGCGTCGTGGTGAAACTGGCGGGCGTCTTCCAGCTGTTCGACCAGGTTGCACAGGTTGGAAGGGATCGCGTCCATCGATACTTCCGGTGATGCGGAGGCACAGAGTCCCACGCTGCCGCGTGCTTCGTATGTGCGCTGCCGAACATAGGAAGGATGAGATTCAGGCGTTTTGTAAAGAAAACATGAAATCACGGGTCGCCCGCAGGTGGCGTCGCAGCGCTCATACGGGCCTCGGGCGGCCGATATTCGAGCAGGGTTCCGACAGTGCATCGACGCAGCCATCGCGCGCGCCTCGAAGACTTCGCCGGTCCTGAAGGAACCTCTGCCGCGCGCAGCCGTTGCAGTCGCAAGTACCGGGCGGCTGAATGACCGCACGACACGGAGGCCGGCCCGCACCGCGCGCGCTACATCTGTGCACGCAGGATCCGCGCGAGGCGGTGCGGCGGCACGGGTTGATCACGGGCGTTGCGCGCCGCGCCGGTTCACGTACTGCGCGAACAGGGTTTGCGAGCCGCAGATGAAGAGACGGCTGCGGTTGCGTCCACCGAAGGTGAGGTTGGACACCACGAAAGGCACCTTGAGCTTCCCAAGCAACGTGCCGTCCGGGGCGATGCAGTGCACGCCGTCGGCCGCGCTGCTCCAGATGTTGCCGTCCTCGTCGCAGCGGAAACCGTCGGCCATGCCCGGCGTGACCTTGTGGAATACCCGGGCATTGCGGAGCCGGGCGCCATCGTCGGAGACGTCGAACACGCGGATGTACTGCTCGGGATCGTGCGCGAATGGCGTGCCGCTTTCGGCGACGTAAAGCAGGCGTTCGTCCGGTGAAAAGCACAATCCGTTGGGGCCCTTGAAATCGTCCGCGACGACGGTGAGCGAACCGTCGCGCGGATCGAAGCGATACAGGTTGGGCGGCAATTCGGATTCCTGCTTGCCGCCTTCGTAGTCGCGGGTGATCCCGAACGTCGGGTCGCTGAACCAGATGCTGCCGTCGCTCTTGACCACGATGTCGTTGGGCGAGTTCAGGCGTTTGCCCCGGTAGCGGTGCGCCAGCACGGTGATGCGGCCATCGAGTTCGGTGCGCGTGATGCAACGGTCGTGATGCGAGCAGCCGATCAGGCGCCCCTCGCGATCGCGGGTGTGGCCGTTGGCGAAATGCGAGGGTTCGCGGAACACCGATACGCCGCCGGACTCGGTCCAGCGCATGATGCGGTTGTTGGGAATGTCGCTGACCAGCAGGCATTGCATGTCGGCGAACCACACCGGGCCCTCTAGCCAGCGAAAGCCGTCGCCCAGTTTTTCCAGCGGCGCATTGGGCAGCACACAGGACTTGAAGCGCGGATCGATGATTTCGATGTTCGCCATCCCGGTATCCATGCTCGGCTCCCTATTTCACGTGGCACGGCTGATGAACAGGCGACACGTGCAACTGCACGCACATCAATACGCACGGTTCATCGCCCACGGTGCCGGAGCGATGGCCCTTGCGGCCATCGGCGTCCTCGGTGCAGTCCTGGTCTTCGCCCAGCGAGAACTCGCCGACGCCGAATTCGCGGCGCGTGCCGTCCATGGATTCGACGAACCAGCGGCCCGACAACGGCACGATCCATTGCGGGGCAGGGTTCTCGTGCCACTCTCCGACCCAGCCGACCGGCAGCACGGTGAACACGACGGTCGCGTCGCCGCGCGGCTGCTTGTCGTTCCATTGCGGGTCTGCGTCGCCGAGGCTGCCCAGCTCGAATTGTTCGAGTGCACATTGCCGCTGATGACTGACACCCCGGTCATCCGTCCACAAGTGCCAGTATTCGAGACGTGGTTTCGCCTTGCCGGATATGTCAGTGGTCATGGTCGCTACCCGCTTCCCATCCAGGGATCGTGGACGGCGGCGCGGCGCCGGATGGCGTGTATACCGCGGTCGAGGACAAGGGGCGGCGCGCGATCACACCGGTGGGCGCGAGCTGCGTCGCGAACACCACCAGCAGCAACCCGCCGACCAGTCCGAAATTCTTCAGGAAATCCCAGAAGTGACCGCGCCCTTCGCTGTTGCCGGATTTCCAGAAATCGGCGAACTTCCAGAACGGGTGGTAGAGGAACGCGCTGACCACACAGAACAGCGCGAGGACCAGCGCCGCGATGCGGTCGTGCCAGCCGAACACGATGCAGAGCGGCGCAACGGTTTCCACCACGATCGCGGCGACCACCATCGAAGGCCCGATGCTTTTGGGCAGGAACGTATCGTTGGCCTGCTTCAAGGCATCTTTCCAGAACACGATCTTGTCCAGTGCACTGAACGGAAACAGCACCACCAGGCACACGCGGATCACGATCGGAATGAGGTAAAGGTCAGCCACATGGCAGCCTCCTACTCCGAACCTTCGCCGGGAACATCGACCGGGCCGTGTGAGATGACCACACTCTTCGGTACGAAGCCGCGCTCGCGCAGTCGGAACAGCGTGGCGCCGTACACCTTGGAATTGCCGCCGACGCAGTGGTGCAGGCCGAGGTGGAAGGCCTTGCTGTCCTTGTCGTACCAGCTTTCACTGGTCTGACAAGCGCCCTCGACGAAAGCCTTTCCTGCATTCCAGTTGGCGGGCGAGCGGGGCAGGCAGCCGCCGCGTTCGAGCATCAGGATCTTCTTGCCGGAAGACGCCAGCCTGTGCGCCAGCGTGGCACCGCCGGGGCCCGAACCGATCACGATCAGGTCGCAATGGTTGCCGCGCATTCCCTTGCTCCTTGCTGGGCCGCGTGCGACGCAAATGCTGATTGTACGACGACAGACGTGTAGGTCAGGTCAACGTGATGTCACGCGTGCCCTCTGCGATACGAGTTGAAACCATCCGTTCGTACCGCGCCGGACAGACCAGGCAGCTCGACCATCGCCTGCGCGAGCCGCGGGCGATATAGGCGGTCGACACAGAAATGCAGCGCGGCGATCATCGCTAACGACACCGATGCAATTGCACCGTGATATGGACATGCGGTGCACGCTGCCGGCCGAGGGAGAAAACCTCGAGCGCCGTGCCGATCCCGTCGCGCGACACCCGCCACGCCGGGCGGCGCACCGCATTCAATGGGAGCCGTCGCCGCTGCCAGGATCACCACCGTGTCGTCGTGCTGCGCGCATGCGCAGCGCGGCAATGAGCTTGCGCACCCGGAACTTCTCGCTGGATTCGCCCAGGGTCCGCGTGCTGTCGCCGAGCACGTCCTGCACGTAAAGTAATTGCACGATGATGGTGAGCGTCACCAGCAGCGGCGCTGCGATCAGCACCCCGAAGATGCCGGCGGCTAGGCCACCGACCAACTCGGATACGACCAGCCAGCCGGGTGCGAGGCGCACGGTTTGCGATTGGACCAGCGGCGTGATCAGGTAGCCTTCCAGCGCATGCGCGAACAGGTACAGCAACAACACATACAGGACGGTGACCGGACCGACCAGCAGCGCGACGAGCAACGCGGGCACCATCGCAATGATGGTGCCAAGGTAGGGGATGAAGGTCATGACGCCCGCGATGATCGCGAGCAATCCGGCTAGCGGCACGTGCAACAGTGTGAGCCCGATGCCGGTCAGGATGCCCACGGCCAGCATGGAGACGAAAACACCGAGCATCCAGCGCCGCAATCCGTGACCCACTTCCCGCGCGACCGCGCGCAGGCGCTCGCGCCGGCGCTCAGGCACCAGTTTCAGGGACATGTCGATGTAGAAACCAGGGCCGATGGCGAAATAGATGCCGGCGACGACGACGATGAACAGGTCGGCCACCATCTCGGCCGAGCTCGAAAGATAGCCCCGGACGTGGCCGAAGATCGCGGCAAGATCAAGCGCTCCGGCTGTCGACGATGAACCCTGACCGGGCTTGCCCGAGCCGATGCCAATCTGGTGCAACTTGTGCGCAACGCCTGCGCCGGGCAGTTCATGCTGGATGCGTTGGATCGACTGTTGCAGGCTGCTGCGCAGCGCCGGCGCCTCGCTCGCGACACGAAAACCGCCGAAGACGAAAATGCCGCCGATACAGGCGATGATGACCAGAATCGCGAGCAGCAACGCCAGCGGGCGGGGTAGCCGGAGCCAGCGCACCGCCACCCGGGCCATGCCGTCCAGCAATACTGCGAACAGGATCGCGGCAAACAGCACCAGCAATGCCTGGCTGACCGCCCAGACAAACGCGGCCGCACCCACGATCAACACCGCGACCACTGCCACAATCGCCGCGCGCTTGGTGAACTCGGGCCGCGTCATCGGTGAGCGATCAGCGCCAGCCATCGCGCACCTCCGGGAGTCACCGTTTGGCTGGGGGTGGACAGCGTCGACGGCGCAACTCGACAACCCTGGTCATGGTGCTGCCCATCGGCTCGACCCGCGGATCGAACCAGTCTGGCCAGGACGAAATGGGATCCACGTATCTGTCCATGCCGCTGCGCTTCCGTTCGCCGGAAGTCCCGTGGCTGGTTTGCGCAGGGGAAACTCCCGATGCGAGTAGAGTACAACCTTCGGCTGCACGAGACATTTTTGACATTCCGATCCGGTTTCGATTCAGGTTCGGAAAACCCGAGGTGGACGGCGCGCTCCAGCACGGGGTCTCCCGCGAGCCCCATCCATCGCGGTTTCGCGCGCGGCCGGCGCTGTGCACGTCTTTGCGAATCCGGCCGCTTGAGCAGGTCACCGCGCGGTCCCCGCAGTCGGCCGTCTCTGCCGCTCCATCTGTACGTTGAATTCGGCGCCGAACAGGAACACGAAGGCGGTCAGGAAGAACCATGTCATCACCACCATGACCATGCCCAGCGAGCCGTAGACATTCCCGAATTGCGCCATGTGCGAGACGTAGAACGACATGCCGGCTGATCCCGCCAGCCACAGCGCGGTGCCGACGAAGGAACCTGCGCTCAGCCACTCCCAGCTCGGCTGCGGACGGCTGAGGCCGAAGCGGTAGAGCACCGTCATGCTGACCAGTGCGGCGACGGCAATCACCAGCCAGCGCGCGACCAGTGCGAACATGTGCAGCACGCTGGAGTGCGGTGACATCTGGCCGATCAGCAATGGCGCGCCGACGATCATGGCAAGCGCCAGCAGCCAGAAGAGCAACGCGCCGAACGCCAGTGCGACCGCCGTACCGAGCAGTGCTGGCCAGCTGCGTTTCTCCTCCACCTCGTAGACGATATTGAGCGCGCTGATGATGCCAAGTACGCCGCGCACCGCCACCCATACGGCGACAACGATACTGAGCGCGATGCCGAATCCCAGCTTGAGTCCGGAATCACCGGCGATGCCGTGCATGGCACTGCGCAGCGCGTGGATCAAACTGTGCGGCGCCACGGAAGATAGCGATTGCAGCTGGTCCGAGAGCTGCTGGGGTGAACTCACCAAACCATACACCGAGATCAGTGCCGTCAGCATGGGCAGCAGGGCGAACAGCGCCAGGAAGGCCACGCCGGAGGAGGCAATGAACACGTGATCGCGGAAGATCTCGTGACTGATGCGCCGTGCAATGTCCAGCCATCCGCGCAGCGGAATCTGCCACGGGTACCGCGCGGGTGCGTCGCGATCTGGGTCCCTTTGCCCTGACGCGTGCATTCCGACCATCGGCGCAGTGTCACTTCATCCGCTCGGCGATCCGGTCGGCGACGCGCAGGGCGTTGGCGATGATCGTCAAGGTCGGGTTCACCGCGCCGATCGAGGGAAAGAAACTCGCGTCGACGACGTACAAATTGTCGAGTTCGTGCGCCTTGCAGTCGAGATCCAGCACGGACGTCTCCGGATCGGTGCCGAAGCGCGCGGTGCCGGCCTGGTGCGCGGTGCCCCCGATCTGGATGTCCTTGCCCAGGTACAGCTTGCGCTCGAGCAGGTGCGGGTGCGCGCCGATCGGTTCCAGCAGTGCCTCCAGTTTCGCGCGCAGCCTGCGGTGCGCTCCGATGTTGTTGTCGGTCTGCTCGACCACGACCCGGCCGCCGTCATAACGGATACGGTTTTCCGGACGCGGCAGGTCCTCGCTGGACAGCCAGAAGTCCAGCGAATGGTGCGCGAGATATTCGAACGGCTGCTCGGGCAGCCATTCCAGCCACGCCGGCAGCGTTTCGCCGCGGATCGTGTCAGGGTGCGATTTGCCGCACATCTGGATCAGGCCGAGCGGATAGTCCCAATCGTCGTCGCCGAAGTAGAAATCGCTCACCGCCACGGTTTTCTGGAACACGGTGTCGTTGGGTTCGCGGGTGATCGCCATCAGCACCGACTGGTTGTGACGGATGTAGTTGCGGCCGACCTGATCCGAGCCATTGGCGAGGCCGTGCGGGTGTTTGTCGCTGGCCGAGCGCAGCAGCAGCAATGCGGATGACAGCGCGCCGCAAGCGACTACCACGATGTCGGCGGCATGCGTTTCCTTAACGCCGCTGCGCTCCACCTGCACGACGTTCACCACGCGTCCCGAGGCATCGGTGTCGAGGCGCGACACGTACGCGCCGGTCAGCAGCGTCACGTTCGGGTGTGCAGCCAGCAGCGGGTCGATGCAGATCACCTCGGCGTCGGCCTTGCCGTTGGTGAGGCACGGGTAACCGTCGAAATAGGGATTGCGGATGCACGGGCTGGTCGGCGAGACCTTGCCGTCTTGCTCATCCAGCAGGATGCCGAGCGGCAGGTGGAACGGGTGCAGGCCGTGGCGCGCGAAGGTGTCGGAGAGTTCCTGCATGCGCGGCTCGTGCGACACCGGCGGATACGGGTACGGACCATTGCGGTGAGGCTCGGTCGGATCCTCGCCGGCTGCGCCGTGCACATGGAAGAGCTTTTCTGCTTCGTCGTAATACGGCGCGAACACGTCGTACTTCAGCGGCCACTCGGGCGATACACCGTCGGCGTGCTGCAGCGTTTCGAAATCTCGTTCGCGCAGGCGAAACAGCGCCGCGCCGTACATCTTGGAATTGCCGCCGACGAAATAGTGCAGTCCCGGATGGAACGCCTTTCCGTTCTTGTCATACCAGGTCTCGTCGGCCTGATAGACGTGGTCGATGAAAACCTTTTTCGGGCTCCAGTTGTCGATCGACCGCTCGAGGAAATTCCCGCGTTCGAGGATCAGGATGCGTTTGCCGGTCGGCGCAAGCCGCAGCGCCAGCGCGGCACCGCCGGGTCCGGAACCGATCACGATGAGGTCGTAATGGTGGTCGGGCATGCCCTTGCTTCCCGCTGGCTGTGCTGTGACAGAAATCATTCTTGTACCTCATCCAGCGTGCGCGCCCGTCAGTCGCGTCCTTCGACGCCGACGCCATAGACGTGCACCATCTGGCCGCCGAGCCAGCCGGAAACGAACAGCAGGATCACGCCGATGATCGAGAGCAGGATCGGGATACTGAAGGCCGCGCCCGGCCCGGGGAAACCGCTGGCGCGCAATCCGATATTGATCGCGTACAGCACGACGACAATCAGATTGATCGTCATGTGGGTCAGTGCGATTTTCTTCACCCGCGGCGCGCCGCCCTTGTAGAAGAGCAGGTCGATGAATCCCGGCACCGCTGCGCACAGCGCGCCGATCAGGCCGCCGATCATGCTGTAGAAGGCGACGATGCTCCATGCGCCCGGCACGCCGGACACATGGATCAGGTCGCAGGCGAGGGAAAAAATCCACAAGCCGATCGGGAACACGATCAGCATCGGATGGATCGGGTGTTTGAAAATGCTTGCCGGGGTTTGCATGGGGTTGTCTCCTTGTATCGACGAAAGCATCGCTGCCGCGTGACGTGGCGCGGTCAGATCGACATGCGGTTTCCATAGAACTCGTGGTCCTCGTTGTAGCCGCCCTGGCCGGAACCGAGATGCGCGTAGTCGTGCACGAACTCGATGGCCTGGATCCACTTGACCATCTTGAAGCCCAGCTCGTTCTCGCAGCGCAGCCGCAGCGGCGCACCGTGGATCAGCGGCAGCGCCGCCCCGTTCATTTCGTAGGCGAGGATGGTCAGCGCGTGCCGCATGTTGCGCAGGTTGTGGACGTCGTAGTAGATGCCGCGGTCGGCGCCCTCGGCGAACGAGTAGAAGACGGCGTAGTGGGCCTCGGGCATCGGCTTCACGATGTCGAGGATGTGGCGCATCGGCACGCCGCCCCACTTGGCGACGCCCGACCACCCCTGGATGCAGAAATGTTCCGTGATCTGCTCCTGTTTGGGCATCGCCTTGAGTTCGGCATAAGAGAACTCCCGCGGATTCTCGACGAGGCCATCGACGTGCAGACGATAGTTCACGAATCCGTCCTTCTCGAGCGCCTTGAACGCGTCGGATTCAGGCAGCGTGCCGTTGGCCCAGAAATGCGGCGAGATGTCACGTTCCGTGTACTGGGTCGTCGGGTTCCACGTTTCGGCCGCGCCCTTGAGCGGCCCGACCATGACCTTGCCGACGTTCTGGACCAGGCGGGCGAACCTGATCGTGAAGGGTGTCGCAAGCAGCCAGGTCGTGATCAGCACCGCCAAGGCAATGGCGAAGACCCACAATCCCTCCCAGGAGTTGTTGTTTACACCGGCCCACATGTGGTTCAAGTTCGACTGCGCGGAGGTGATGAACACGAACGTCCCGTGCACCAGGATGAAGAATACGAACCACAGGAGTCCGAAGAAATGCAGCGTTCTGGCCCGCTGCCGGTTGAGCGGCTTGCCGAGCCAGCCGAGCTTGTTTGCGATTGCCGGGCTCTGCATCAAGCCGGTTGCGATCTGGACCGGCGCGGCGATGAATACGGTGATGAAATAGGTAAGCAGCTGCAAGGAGTTGTATTGATGCCAACTGTGATCCACGGGGAAATGCAGCGACCAATACTGAATCACGACCGTCAGCGCGTTGGGGAACACCGCCCATGTCGTCGGCACCAGCCGCTGCCACTGATCGGTGGCAAACAGCATTCCGTAAAACGCCGCGCCGTTCAGTACCCACAACAGGTTGATGGAGAAGTGCCACCAGCGCGCGGGCCCGACCGTGTGGCGGATGCCCGGAATGCCCAGCCACCCCGGAATGGTCACCGAGTCGCTTTTGGACGTCCACACATGTTCGGGCGAAACGAGCACGTCCAGGGTTTTGACGACGCGGCCGTCCGCGTCCTTCCGTGACTTCCATACTCGGTCTTTCGGAACCGAATGCAGGAAGCGGAACCAGTCGGTATCAGGGGTGCAATCCCGGTTCCAGTAAAGGCGCGGGTGGTCCGCGAGGATCTGGATGCCCGACCGAATGATGAAGAACATGAAGAGCATGTTGAGGAAGTGTTCCACCCGCAGCCACAACGGGTAGCCGCCTTGAACCACCATCGCGGACTTGGATATGCCCGGATAGCGCACGACGAATTGCTGAAACCAGGGGCTTGTGAACAAACCTTGGCAGACCGC